>OGYZ01000036.1_pt1 | contig 97682 bp, 84 predicted proteins | sample 1576681 | NCBI WGS metagenome assembly OGYZ01 (sample SAMEA3541480, study PRJEB24748) | human gut metagenome | biome: human gut; feature: human-associated habitat; material: faeces | place: China | collected 2012 | reverse complement strand
CTACCAAAATCTTGGATGTATACTTGTAGTTCTGGTAAGTCAACCACATTACGAGGTGGAGCATTCATTCCTTCCGGCACAAAAATTGCTTCGTAAAGAAAATCGCGCAACAAAGATGTTTCGTTTACTTGTAAAGAACGAATGATAAAAGATGGTTTCTCTTCCTGAAGTTTAATCTTGGGAACAGATTCATCATAATAAGCATCATAATTCATTGCCTAAAGCTATTAAAGTCCTTTACTCTACAACCCAACGCTCGATATTACGCGTTTCGTTACTGAAATTCACACCTATCTTATAAAGTGTACGTGTATCAGCCACAAAAGGTGTTGCATAATTCTTGGCATTGATTTGCGCCAACGCTTCCTCAGCCGTTCCCTGGAATTTGAATTCCATTACATAAATATAATCGGAAGTCTTCACCACAAGATCAATACGCCCTTGTGAAGTATGATATTCCGCCTCGGTATAAAAACCTAATAACTTAAAGACAATAAAAAGTACATTCTGGTAGTGTAATTCCTGTTCACGAATAAGCTCATAAGGCGTATCTGCTAGAAAACTTTGTAAGCGCAACATAAAGTCGTCAATACGACCTTTCTCTACCTCTTCCACAAATTTTCTAATTTGGAAAGCAGAATTACCATCACTCAGATTCACATACGTCGGAACTAAAAAGTCAATAAAACTTTGTTCCACTTCCTCGTTCGGAAAACCCAACGTATAAATACGGAAACGAGAGTCGTAATCTTTAATTGTCAAGTAACCACTTTGGAACAGTAATGGGATAGGATTCTTCTGTATATTCTCCAAACCAGTCAGATTATCAGCTGAAGCTTCTACGTTTCCATCCAAGTTACTCAAGTTATAGTGGTTCTGTTGCAAGAGTTTCACTAAAATAGTCGGCGTACCCGTGCTGAACCAATAATTATCCAGAGACATTCGGTAGAATGTGTTCAGCAGACTGAAGGGATTATAGATTCCTTCACCGCCGGGAACAAAATGATATCCATCAAACTTATTGCGCAAGAGTGTACAAGCTTCCTCAAAACTGATCTTCTGCCGTTGTGCCAATTCTCGAATATCTTCCTCAAAATTGGGTAAAAGTTCGGATTCGGTAATTCCACACATAGTGGCATATTGCGGATCCATCGTTACATCATTCAGGTTATTCAAGTCGCTGAAGATACTAACTCGACTAAAACGTGTCACACCTGTCAGCAGAGCAAAACGAATATAACCGTCGCACGATTTCAAATTGCCATAGAAAGCCTTCAGAATATTACGATATTCATCCTGCAACTCTTCATTACCTAAAGCCTGAATAAGAGGTTTGTCATATTCATCAATAAGAATTGCCACATTCTGCCCCGTCTGTTTGGCTGCGCGACGGATAACACCTCCAAAACGAAGGGATAATGAATTACCTCCTGGATCACGGCCGTACTGTTCTTCCCAACGCGTTAAGTAACCATCCAGAATATCTTCCAAGCTTTTACGAGAGTTATATTCCTGGCTATTCAGATCGATATGCAAAACCGGACGCTCAATCCAGTCTTTTTCTAACTGCTCCATCGCAAGTCCTTCGAAAAGTTCTTGCCGCCCTTTGAAATAAGATTCGAGCGTGGAAATCATCAAACTTTTACCGAAGCGACGAGGACGACCGAAGAAGTAATATTTACCTGTACGGACTAACCTGTGAAGCTGTTCCGTCTTGTCCACATAAACATATCCGCCCGTGCGGATCTCTTTGAAGTCTTGTATGCCAACTGGATATAATTTTGCCATAATCGTGGATTATTAACTATCTTCCTCTTGCGAAGATAGTATTTTTCAGATAGAAGCGCAAAGGATAAGGCGTTTATTCCTTCCAGCCCTTTAACCTTTCTAGCATCCGTCGTAAATTAGTTTCATTTTCTTCGTCAGATATTGTCGGATCTTTCATGAAATGAGCACAAGGTAATTCCGGACATCCTCCGCAATTTTGTTTCTTTTTATTCCGGCAACATTGATAAATGGGACATACATCATCTCCGGTATAAGGTAACCAGAAAGCTTTTCCCCGAATCTTTCGGCAACCAACACAAGCCGAAGGATAATAGTTACATTCTATACATACTGCCCCACAAGGCGATGGATTCACAAAATCATCTTTCCACAACCACCATTTGCACTTGGCTGGATCAGGATTGGCGGTATTCACAAAATATACTACAGCCCGATAAAGATAAAGTTGGCAACGGTCGATAACACAACCCCGCAGACGACATTCCTCCGCGTAAAGTTCTTCTGCCCGTTTACCTTTCAAAGAGTCTATCGTCGTGTAACCCATCGCGATCAAATCCCGTTGGGTTTGAACTCCTACGTTCGGTATTTTTCGTAGTTCATGCTGCTTTGTTCCTTTCTTTCTTGCCATCAGCATTATCTCCTTTCCTTATTACATACTAGTCTTGGTGCCCCGAATGTAGTTATGACTACCAACAGCCATAAATTACCTGACATCGGGTTATAGGCAGACAATAATTCTCGGAATGAAACGCCGCCTATCAATCCAAAAGTGAATTCAAATCCGATTGTTAGCAGCATCCATACGATTCCGATCCGGTAACTTTCTTTCTGATTGTACCTGACAATACGGGGTAAAAGCTGCCAAGTAATTAATAAGATAAATAAGCTAAGCAGTACACCGCTCAAGGCATTCGCTCCTACTTCGCCGAACCATCGGACAAGAACATATTGCCTCAACCCGCCGTTTAAGATAGCGACGGGTATGAAGCATAGCCAAACCAGTAAAGAACGAATCACGTTCATTTCTTTCCGGTTTACTTCTGTCGGTGACACACGGTTCCGGTTGCCTGATAAGTAGGCATCACCAAAACTTCAGCTATTTGCACATGGGCCGGAGCTGAAGCAGCATAATAAACGACATCGGCGATATCGTCGCCTGTTAACGGACGAATACCGTCATATACCGCATCGGCTTTCTGCTTATCGCCTCGGAAACGAATAACAGAGAAGTTCGTTTCTACCATACCCGGTTTGATGTTGGTCACGCGTACAGGTGTATCGACCAAATCAATCCGTAATCCGTCGGATAAGGCTTTCACGGCTGCCTTGGTTGCACAATAGACACTTCCTCCGGCATAGGCAGCATCTCCGGCAATGGAGTCGATATTGATTACATGCCCACAACCTCGTTCTACCATTCCGGGTACAATCATCCGAGTCATGGCCAACAAGGCTTTGATATTGGTATCAATCACGACGTCCCACTCGTCTAAACAACCTTCGTATTCCTTATCCATCCCGATAACCAGTCCGGCATTATTGATCAGCACGTCAATCGCTTTCCATTTTCCTTCAAGCGAATCGACAGCCTGGCGTATAGCCTGGCGGTCACGGATGTCGAAAGGCAATGCCAATACATCCACTCCTTGCGCCGTCAATTCCTGCTTCAAAGCTTCCAGCTTTTCTGTATTCCGTCCGTTCAATATCAAGTTACTGCCCATCGCCGCAAACTTGCGGGCACAACCTTCACCGATACCACTTGTAGCACCGGTGATGAAAATCACTTTTCCTTTCATATCCTATCTGTTTTACTAAATTATTCCCTTAAAGTTTCATATCGTCCGGCTGCTTCTCTTCTTTCCGAACACGCTCCGTCTTCAACTTAGCCCCGCAATATTTACAATAAAGAGCTTCCGGTTCATGCCCGTCGCGGTGACAACGTGGGCAACGGCGTTTCTCCAATGCTTTATGTTGTCGAACCATCGTTGCCGAAACAATACCAGTCGGAACAGCAATAATCGTATAACCGATCAGCATGATAACGGCCGAAAAGAAACGTCCCAAAGGCGTTGCCGGCGTAATATCGCCATACCCGACGGTTGTCATCGTGACAATCGCCCAATAAATGCTATTCGGAATATTATTAAACCCGGAATCCGGATTCGTCCCTTCTATCATATACATCACCGTTCCCATCGAAGTTACCAGGATCAAGACAAAGAAAAAGAAGATAAAGATCTTCGGGGCGCTGATCCACAAAGAGCGCAAAAGCAGATTTCCTTCGTTGATAAACTGGAAAAGTTTGAAGATACGGAATATCCGGATCAGACGAAAAGCCCGGATCACTAGCAGGTAATGCGAACCATGCAGAAAGAAACTCAGATATACCGGCAGGGTTGCCAGCAAATCGACAATACCAAAGAAACTGAGAACATACGTACGGGGTTGTTTCAGACAATAAATACGGGCCAGATACTCAATCGTAAAGAATAAGGTCAGCAGATATTCCAGCACGCGCAAGACGATATATGCCGAATGCGGGAATATATGCATGCTTTCCAGAATCACCAACAACACACTCAGGATAATACTTCCGATCAGCACGATATCAAACAGTTTTCCTTTCGGTGTATCCGACTCAAAAACGATGGTGTAAATTTTTTCCTTTAATTCTTCATTATGCAGAAAGTCATTCCAACGCTGATATAATTTCGCAATATAGTTCATCTTTCCTTTTCCGTTTCCATTAGCCGAGGTAAAGGTAGTAATAAAAACGTCCAGAACCTACCAATTATTTGGATAGAAACAAGGAGATTTTCTTTGTTCGCCCTGGGCGAACATATAGTTGCCCACGACGAATATATATTCTCCGACGGCGAATATAAAATCGCCATCGGAGAACAAAGTTTTATTCATTGGATTGAGAAGAAGAGACAAATAGCTTCGTAAGAATATATCCTCAGGAATTTATACAACTCTCTTCTCTCTGACAGTAAAAACTCAGAGAAGGATCAGGCATGGCGCGGACGAATCTTCCGGACCACCGTAGATAATGTTTTCTGAATCGTTTTCGAGAGGATAATCAGTGTTACGGCTGTAATGATCAATAGAATACCTAAGCCGGACTGCCAGGTAAATTCTTCGTGAAAAACAAAGGCACCGATGCAGACAGCCGTTACCGGTTCCATAGCACCCAGTACCGAAGTCAGCGTTCCACCGATATGATGAACAGCCAAAACCAGCGTAATATTCGAAATCACTGTCGGGACAACAGCCAACAAAAACAGGTTTATCCAGGAAAGAGCATCAGGAACCGGCTGAATCCCTTCGTTAGACATGGCTTTGACAGCGAAAAGCAAGGTACTCACAATAAAGACATAAAAAGCCAGTTTACGCCCATTCATCGAACGGATACGCGATTTATTCACGACAATAATATAAGAGGCATAAGAGACAGCGGAAAGAACCACGATCAACATTCCCAACGGATCGAGCGTCAGTTTGCTTCCTTTGATCGACAGCTTCGCCACGCCGGCTACTGCCAATAATATGGCCAGCCAAGTAATCCAAGATGCCTTCTCTCGGAAGAAAACAAACATCAACAGGGTAACAAATATCGGATACGTAAAATGAATTGTTGTGGCGACGCCGGCTCCCATGAAATTATATCCCCAGAAAAGGAACATGGCCGAACCCGTATAAAGCAGACCCAGCAAAACCAATACCGGGACATCCCGCATTTGTATCCGGAATGTTTCTTTCTTCAGCAACATCATCACACCCAATGCCGCGGTAGCTAACAGGAAACGATAAAACAAGATAGAATCAAAAATCAATCCTTTCGCCATCAAGGGCAATGTAAACAGCGGGATTAATCCGAATGTAACCGAAGTTGCTATCCCGTACAGAAAACCTTTCAAATTATTCATGACATACACCTTCTATAAAACGAGCGGCAAATTTCTGCAAAATCGTCCTATTTGCCAAAAGCCACCGACAAAAAAACCCGGAAAGACAGAAAATCTTCCCGGGATAAAAACAATTTATATGAAACACTTATAACAACATTCCTGCTGCTACTTCTTCAGCCACCGAATCACCTTTGATGGCAGCAACCAATGCCAAAGCAAACTTAAATACCAGCGACGGGCCTTTTCCTGTAATGACATTGCCATCCACTTCAACATCGGCGCCACACGTTTCAGCACCAATCAGATATTCTTCAAAGCTCGGATAACAAGTAGCCTTACGGCCTTTCAACAAACCTAATCCACCCAATACCAACGGAGCCGCACAAATCGCAGCCACAATTCCGCCATCCCGATATTGTTGTAATAAAGCTTCCTTCAGCGGAACACAAGCATTCAAGTTCGTAGCCCCAGGCAGTCCGCCCGGCAATATCAAAGCGGCAGCATTGGCCAACGGCGCTTCTTCCAGCAGATAATCTGCTTCAAGGGTTACTTGATGCGCACCTGTTACAGCCTTGTTTCCTGTAATCGATACGGTTGCAGTCTGGATACCTGCACGACGCAATATATCCACGGTTCCAATAGCTTCCATTTCTTCGAAGCCAGTAGCTAAAAATACAAATGCACTTTTCATCTTGTTGTCTGTTTATTTAAGTTTATACACATAGGTGATCGTACCACTTTGGTTGTTTGCCCCGCTGATGCTGTTGAAAGTTGCCCGCTTGGCAGCTTCAAGGGCGCTTTTTCTCATCGAAGCATTATCAATATTGGTACCTCGACCTATTTCTGCAAATATAACCTTCCCTCTCGGATTAACAGTTATATTAATCACAATCTTTCCCTCTTCCTGGATCGTATAAGCCGGACGAGGCAAACCTCCGGCACCAATCGAACGGCCATTCAGATTGAACGAACCATATCCGCCGATGCCATCATTCTCACCATGATCCGAATTACCAAACGGACTTCCCTGATTGCCTGTACCGGTTTCGGCATCACCCTGGTTATTTCCTTCGGCACTACCGATACCAAACGCACCCGCCACCTTATTACTAATGGCTTCAGCCTTCTTACGCTGTTCTTCAGCAATACGCTTGGCCTCGGCTTCTTTCTGCTTGCGGATACGTTCTTTTTCCTCAGCTTCTTTCCGTTTCTTCTCTTCTTCCTCTTTCTTGCGCTTCTCCTCTTCCTTCTTCTTATCATCCAAAGAAACGCTCTCTTCCAAATCCTGCGTCAACAGATCTTCCTTGGGCGTTTCCACCTTCGGTGTAGGAGTTGGAGGCGGAGGAGTTGTTGTCTCTTGCGGAAGCTGCTGTCCGGTATATTGCGGTTCGAAAGTTCCGGCAGAAGAATCAACGTTTCCGAAGTTAACCAAAACGCCGCCGTCTTCCTCAGGAACGACCGTCTTTAGGACAGTAAACCAGAGAATCAGAAAAATGACCGCATGGAAAGCCAACGATCCGATTGCTCCATATATGTCATCTTTATTAAACATATCTAAATCCGATTATTTCTGCGGTCTGGTAGCAAGTACCATTTTGAATTTATTCTCGTTTGCGATATTCAGAATCTTCACAATCTCCTTATAAGGAACTGTTTCGTCTGCATACAAAGCCACATACATTTCCGGTTCTTTGGCATAACAATCCTGCAAGAAAGGAGTAATCTCCTGGAAAGAGACCTGCACTTCCTTCTGCTTGCCGAATGCCACATAATAATTCAAAGAAGCATCGATGGTAACCCGTGTCAGCGGTTTAGCTGCCGTTTGCTTTTGGGCTTGCGGCAAAGTTACCTTGATTGCATTCGGAATTACGACCGTCGATGTCACCATAAAGAAGATCAACAGCAGGAAAATCACATCCGTCATAGATGCCATGCTGAAAGCTTCTGATACTTTAGTTCTTCTTTTTAATCCCATAACCAATCAATTTATAGATGGACGAATATCATATTAATTGGCCGGCTCATTCAATAAGTCCATGAATTCCATCGTGCGGGCTTCCATCTTATTGACTACATTGTCAACCTGCGATACCAGATAGTTGTATGCAAACAAAGCAATAATACCGACAACCAAACCTCCTACAGTCGTTACCAAAGCTTCATAAATACCACTTGATAATAAAGAGACATCCACATTCGTTCCGGCATTTGCCATATCAAAGAAGGCACGAACCATACCGGTTACGGTTCCTAAGAAGCCTAACATAGGAGCACCTGCCGCAGTCGTTGCAATTACCGGGAAACCTTTTTCCAACTTGGCAACTTCCAAGTTACCTACATTTTCAATAGCAACCAGCACATCATTCATCGGACGTCCCAAACGAGATATACCCTTCTCGATCATGCGGGCCGAAGGTGTATTCGTCGAACGGCATAAATTCAAGGCAGATTCCACCTTGCCTTCATGTATATAATCCTTGATGCGATTCATAAAGTTCTCATCTTCCTTACCGGCCCGCTTAATAACCATAAAGCGCTGGATAAAAATATAGATAGCCAGCAACGACAATAACAACAACACTACCATAATCCACCCTCCTTTGAAAGCCAGATCAATAATGTTTATCTGTGCTTCCGTTGGAACTGTTGTTTCTGCCACCTGCGTCAAATCAGGCATCTGATCAGCAGCCTGAGCGGCTGACTGCAATAAAAGAAATAGACTCATCGTTTAAATAGGTTTTTATTAATATTTTATTGTTCCAAACAAGCTTTATATTGTTTGATCGTTTCCTCTAATCCTAAGTACAAAGCATCACAAATAAGCGCATGACCAATCGACACTTCATCCAAAAAAGGAATATTCTTGCTGAAGAAAGCCAGATTCTCCAGACTCAAGTCATGTCCGGCATTGACACCCAAGCCTAAATTCTTGGCAAAACGTGCCGCTTCCACAAAAGGAGCAACAGCAGCATCGCGGTCTTTCGGATAAAGAGATGCGTATGGTTCCGTATAAAGCTCGATACGGTCGGTTCCAGTCTTGGCTGCCCACTCTATATTTTCCAACTCCGTTCCAACAAAGATCGAAGTCCGAATGCCATGGCTTGTGAAGCGTTCTACCAAATCCTGCAAGAAAGCATGATTTGTCTTAACATCCCAACCGGCATTTGATGTAATGGCATCAGGAGCATCCGGCACTAAAGTAACTTGCGTCGGTCTTATCTTTAATACCAAATCAATGAACTTATCGCACGGATAACCTTCGATATTAAACTCCGTCCTGATCAACGGCTTTAAGCCGTACACATCACTGTAGCGAATATGACGCTCATCCGGACGAGGATGAACCGTTATACCTTGTGCTCCGAACGCTTCCGCATCCTGAGCAAACTTCAATACATCCGGCATATTGCCACCTCTGGCATTACGGATTGTTGCTACTTTGTTAATGTTTACACTTAAATTTGTCATCGTATATCATTAAATCTTTTTCTTTGATTACTTTTGTACCTAGTAATTTGCAAAATTAGCAGTATTTAGGAAATAAGCAGACAAATGTTGGTGAAAGATTTCATAACAAAGGAAATCCCCGTGTTAAAAAGTTTTGATACGGGTGAGTATGCATTGACGTTGATGGACGACTATAAGCTGAAGCATCTACCCGTTGTATCGGATAATTCATTCTATTACAAAGGAATTATTTCGGAAAAAGAACTGCTTTCGCATACAGATCTATCCACAAATATCGGGAATCTGTATTTGGCGGAAGTACCTTCTGTACGACTAGAAACACATCTTTTTGAGGTCTTGACACTGATCACCCGCAACAAACTGAGTATTCTCCCTGTCATATCCGACATGGATGAGTACGAAGGCGTCGTAACCCGCGAACATTTAGTCGATGTCTGTACTGACTTTTTTCAGGCAGACGCACCAGGAAGTACAATCGTTCTGGAAGTTGTTCCTTCTGATTATTCCGTGACGGATATTGCCCGTATCGTAGAATCGAACAATGCGCATATACTTTCTATGCAGACACATCCTGAAGAAAAGAACGGACAACTTTTGATTACCTTAAAACTTGATTCGGAAGATGCCTCTGCCGTTATCCGGAGTTTTGAGCGTTTTAACTATACTGTCCTATGGCACTTTATGGAAAACGGTCTGGTAGATGATATATTTCAACAACGAATGAACGAATTAATACATTACATGAATATATGAAAGTAGGAATTTTTGGCAGTCAATATCAGCAAGAAAAGCAGAGTATCATCCGACGGGTATTTAGTAAACTGACTTCTTTAGAGGCAGAGATTTACGTGGATACACTTTTTCACGACTATCTGCTGGATGCTTTTGGATTCGAGCCACCAATAAACGGCCTCTTAACAGGTGATATTTTCGACCTCGATGTTGCCATCAGCCTCGGAGGAGACGGAACTTTTCTTCGGACAGCTGCCAGAGTCAACCGCCAGAATATTCCTATTCTAGGTATCAATACCGGTCGGTTAGGTTTTCTGGCCGATGTAGGTAGCACAGACGTAGAAGACACGCTCGAAGAGCTTTTCAAGCATTACTATAAAGTAGAAGAACGCATTCTGCTCCGATTGGAAACTGAAAGCCGGGCTTACAAAGGTTATAACTATGCGTTGAATGAAGTGGCCGTATTAAAGCGTGATACTTCTTCCATGATTACCATTCATACTTCCTTGAATGGAGAATATCTGACTTCCTATCAAGCCGACGGACTGGTTATTGCAACTCCCACAGGCTCTACAGCTTATTCCATGAGTGTAAACGGACCGATCATCCTACCACAGGACAACAGTATTGTATTGAGTCCGGTAGCACCTCATTCACTGAATGTTCGTCCGCTGGTAATTCCTAATGACTTTGAGATTACGTTGGGTGTGGAAAGCCGTAACCGCACGTTCCTTATCTCACTGGATGGAAGATCAGAAATATTCCCGGCTGGAATCCAGCTTAAGGTCAGTAAAGCGGATTATACGACTAAGGTGATAAAACGATATAACCATACTTTCTACGAGACACTTCGGGAAAAACTGATGTGGGGAGCAGATGTCAGAATGAAATAAATCAGGCACAGAAGATAAAGCAACAGCAAACGACTTTACAAAGTAGAATCTTGATAGAATTTATCGTTACCTCAGACAAGAGGATATGATTAAAATCCCAAAAGATGTTCTATCAAGATTTTTACTCCTATTCCGATTAGGATAACACCACCTATCAAGTCTAACTTCAAATCCACTTTGTTTCCGACTTTCACACCAAAGCAAACGCCAAAAGAAGAAAACAGGAAAGTCACAATTCCAATTGTCCAGGTAATGACAGACAATGATGTTTGCATAATGGCTAATGAAACTCCTACGGCCAATGCATCTATACTAGTGGCAATTCCTAATCCACAAAGAGTCTTCAGACAAAGCGGATTCATCTTTTTATCCTCTTCTTTTTCCTGACGGCTTTCCCAGATCATCCGTCCACCCAAATAAAGCAACAGTCCAAAAGCAATCCAATGATCAATTGTTTCAATCAGTTTCAGAAAACTAAAACCCAACAAATAACCAACCAAAGTAAACATGGCCTGAAAAAAAGCCAAGACAAATGCAATTCTAACAACCCGGCGCACGGAACATTCCTTCATAATGGCTCCACTAGTCACCGATACAGCCAGACTGTCCATTGACAAGCCTACGGCCAACAACAAGATTTCAAGAAAAGACATACAAGATAAATAGGATATATAGAGTATTAAAAACAAGAAAGATTGTGTCCTGTTCCTCCGGACACAATCTTTATTATCTAAGCATTATAATTCTTCTGCAATCTTATAATTATTACGATTAGGAGAACTTCGAGAAATCAATTCTCCGACAAACCCGGATAAAAACATCTGAGTTCCCAAAATCATACCCGTCAGCGCCACATAGAAATAAGGCGAATCCGTTACTAAACGCATTGGCATACCAGCCATCAGAGAAACCATTTTGGCACCCAACACAATCAGTAAAGAAATGAAACTGACAAAGAACATGACACTTCCCCACAAACCGAAGAAATGCATCGGTTTTTTTCCGAACTTAGATGTAAACCAAAGCGTAATCAGATCCAAATAACCATTGACAAAACGATCCAAACCGAATTTGGTTGTTCCATACTTTCGAGCCTGATGATGAACCACCTTCTCTCCTATCTTGGTAAAGCCGGCAATCTTAGCCAGATAAGGAATATAGCGGTGCATGTCATTATAAATCTCGATATTCTTCACCACTATTTTCTTATAAGCTTTCAATCCACAATTAAAATCATGCAGATTATGAATACCCGAGATACGGCGGGCCGTTGCATTAAACAACTTGGTTGGTATTGTCTTTGACAGCGGGTCGTACCGTTTCTTCTTCCATCCGGAAACCAAATCATAACCGTCTTCTGTAATCATCCGATACAATTCGGGAATTTCATCCGGACTATCCTGCAAATCGGCATCCATCGTAATCACAACATCACCTTCTGCACGCTGAAATCCGCAGTGCAAACCTGGAGACTTTCCATAATTCCTGCGGAAACGGATTCCCCTTACAACTGATGATTTCTGTCGAAAACCTTCTATGATTTCCCATGAGTTATCGGTACTACCATCATCTACAAAAATAACTTCATACGAAAAATGGTTTTCTTCCATCACACGCTCAATCCAAGCAAACAGCTCCGGAAGTGATTCAGCTTCATTATATAACGGAATTACGACTGATATATCCATATTATTTTATTTATAACCGATGTTTCTTTTATTCCATATCAGCTCTTTCTCCGGCAAACCAAAGCAGCTACAGGAAGAGACAATATGATACCGTAAAATATATTATTCAAGATACCTTGAAGTGCCATGTGTATCGGCGAGAAATTCATGGACTCAATAGAGGAAATGACCTTGCTATCTACCTGCATCTGCTTTAAGGAAGCAATTGTCTGCTCTACTGCCGAAGATAAGAAATCAGGAGGAGCTACAAATCGATAAAACACATAATGCATGATAGATACAAGCATAGCAGCAAACAAATAGATAAGGACACCAAACCGCCATGCCTGACTAAATGAAATAACACCTCCTAAATCTTCCCGGTAACGCTTCGTCAGCAAATAAGCCAAATAAGGAACTACCAGCGACATTCCCCAATAGATAACAACTAAATAAGAGAAGCGCATACTGAACATATAGAATATATATTTCACTATCCAGAATATTCCTAAAGAAAAACCATAGGACATAGCAGCCGACATGAGTCCACTATTTTTATTTTCCATACTTCAAATATATCGATTCTTTGCGCGACAAAAATACGTTTTTTAGACTAATCTACAAAAAGCAATGATATTGTTTTCATTATCCTCAGAATGAAAGAAAGCCTTTTACAGTTTTCTTGCTGTAAAAGGCTTCCCATCTAAGATAATTACTGTGACCTCGGAGGGGATCGAACCCTCGACCCAATGATTAAGAGTCATTTGCTCTACCAGCTGAGCTACGAAGTCAACACTTTATTTACAATCTCCTTCGCGATTGCGGGTGCAAAGATAGGAACATTTTTTGAAACACCAAAAACTTTCCCGCCTTTTTCTACAAATTAATCATCAAACTCATAAACATCTGAAGGAGTCGTTCGCTTCAATGCTACCAACGAAACATCCTTTCCGACACGGATTCCTTCTTCAAAAAGACGGATATCCACTGTCTTATAAGCCAGTTCCGGATGATTGTTATCCCGACTTAAATGGCAAAGCCAGATATTCTTCAAATCGAGTGTATAATGTGTTGCCAAAAATTCGGCAACTTCCTGATTACTCAGATGCCCGATTGGTCCGGCTACCCTTTCTTTCAAGAACTGCGGATAATTTCCATACCGAAGCATTTCATCATCATAATTGGCTTCAAGCACCAAATGATTCGCCTTACAGATGTATTCACTGACTTTCTCATTGATATGACCAACATCGGTTGCAATTGTGAAACGATGCTTTCCATACTTTATATAATACCCGACACTGTCGGTACTGTCGTGAGGAACAGGGAATGCTGTTACTTCAAAGTCCCGGATAAAGAATGGGACTTCTTTCTCAATGACCCGCTTAGAGGTTGTAAGAGTTTCTTCCACATACCGGCTTTTTGCTATTCCCCGGTGAACACCTTCGGTTGTATATACCGGAATACTCATTTTTTCTCCCAAATAACCTACCGTCTTAATATGATCTGCATGGTCGTGTGTGACCAAGATAGCCACAATCTGCAATAAATCAATGGAACGATCTTTCAATACCTTTTTGATAGTACGGATACCGATTCCGGCATCAATCAGCAATCCGTACTCCGGCGTCCCCAAATAGTAGCAATTACCACTGCTACCACTAGCCAGACTAAAAAAAATCAATTTCATATATTGTTCTATTTTTATTCTTCTTCAAGAGCGCACAAACGAATCGGGAATGGTTATTTCACCTATCAGCGAACAATTCATATGCTCTTTTACCTCATTCGGAGTTAATCCGTGTCCAAACAAGAACATCAGTTTGGTCACGGCACTTTCCGTTGTACTGTCGTACCCACTAATAACACCTATCTCGAGTAATTTCTGCCCGGTTTCATACCGATGCATCTCAACACTTCCTGCCCGACATTGCGTAACGTTTACGATAACCACTCCACGTCCAACGGCTTCTTCCAACATTTGCAAGAACCACTTGTCAACGGGCGCATTTCCGCTACCGAATGTTTCCATAACAACACCCTTCAATCCTGGAATGTTCAGAATAGATTCAACTACCGAGGGCGATATTCCCGGGAAAAGCTTCAAGATGGCAATATTCCGATCCAATAAATAATGAGGTTTCAAAGGTCTGCGAGATACCGGATAATAAATCTGAGTCACGTCATACTTGATATGAATACCGGCATGTGCCAACGAGGGATAATTATACGAACGAAAGGCATTGAAGTTATCCGCATTGGCCTTACAGGTACGATTGCCGCGCATCAATTCATTCTCAAAGAATACGCAGACTTCCGGAACTATCGGGAAGCCGTTTTCTTTGGCAGCAGCAATCTCTATGGCGGTAATCAGGTTTTCCTTCCCGTCCGTCCGCAACATACCGATCGGCAACTGAGAACCGGTCAGAATCACCGGCTTAGTCAGATTCTCCAACATAAAGCTCAGGGCCGAAGCCGTATATGACATGGTATCCGTTCCGTGCAGGATCACAAATCCGTCATACTTCTGATACGTATCCGCAATAATCTTTACGATTTTCATCCACGAATCAGGTCCCATGGCTGATGAATCCAATGGCGGATCAAACTGATAGGTATCAACATGGTGTCCCAAGAACTTCAATTCCGGAACATTCTCGGCAAGATGCTGAAAGTCGAATACTTCCAACACTCCGGTTTCCGGGTTTTCAATCATACCGATTGTTCCACCTGTATATATCAATAAGATAGATGCCTGCTGCTTATTATCCGTCATAACCTTTGTTTTTGAATCACAAAGATAACCAAACTAGCGGAAATTTCCTCTATCTTGGGAAAAGAATCTACCCTATTGACTTTCTAATTTGATTCCAACGAGAATCAAAATCGATTCCCGTTTATCTTGAAAATATTCTTCGTTTATCTAAAAAGGATATCCGAACAAAGGGAGAAACCATTATTCCTCCCCTTTCAAAGCCGGCAAACTGATATGATACTTGACTGCTACGACACGTGCGATAAAAACTGATGCCGCCGATACGAATTGGGTAAGAGGAAGAGGCAGCTCAAAGCAAGTACAGAGATAATAAATCAATCCGCCGAATACACAGGCCAAAGCATAAATATCTTTCCGGAAGATAAGAGGCTCTTCGTTAATCAGAATATCTCGCATCATACCGCCAAATGCTCCGGTAATCGTTCCCATGACAACGGCCACCCACATCGGGAAACCAAAATCGAGCGTCTTGGCAATACCTACTACGGCAAAAAGCCCCAGTCCGATGGCATCAAATATAAAGAATGTATTATTCAGGCGAACGACATATTTCCGGAATACCAATACAAACAACAGGGCTAACCCGGAAATAACCAAATAAGATAATTGCAACATCCAGAAAGGCGTAGCATTCAACAACACATCTCGGATGGTTCCACCACCGACGGCTGTTACCACACCCACAACATAAGCCCCGAACCAGTCGAATTTTTTGGCAGATGCCAAACGGATTCCACTGATAGCGAAAGCAAATGTTCCTACATAATCACATAAAGTAATGAAGTCTATCATTTTATTTTTTAGGCGCAAAGATAAGAACTGTTTTCTATCCAAACCAACGTATTGGCTGAAAAAGCCCTTCTGTCTTGCGAAAACAAATACTTTTATAGTGATATTGACCATTGATATAAAAAGATTTTTACAGATATTTGCCGTTCTAATTCAAACTATCGACACATGAAGTTCAAGTATCTACTTATTATATTCTTATCTATCTTTACTTTCAGATACAGTTATAGCCAAGAATACTTGCCTCAGATGGAATCTCGTTATTTCACCAGTGATTCGATCTCAGTATTGAAACCCAAACCTTTTTGGGCTGCCGGCGAAGTTATCGGAACCAATCTGGCAGTATGGGCTTTTGACCGTTATGTAGTAAAAGAAAGCTGGGCTCGCATCAATTGGAACACCATCAAAAGCAATTTCAAGCGTGGACCGGTATGGGACAGCGATAAATTCACCACTAATCTGTTTGCTCATCCGTATCATGGCGGATTATATTTCAACGCAGCACGTAGTAATGGCTTGAACTTTTGGCAATCCATACCTTATTCGGCCGGCGGAAGCCTGATGTGGGAGTTTTTCATGGAAACGGAAGCTCCTTCCATTAATGACATGATGGCTACTACTTTCGGAGGAGTTGCCTTGGGAGAAATCACCTACCGGTTGTCGGACTTATTTATCGATAACCGGGCAACCGGCTGGGAACGTGTCGGACGCGAATTGCTTACCGGCATCATTTCGCCCATGCGGGGAATCAATCGTCTTATCACCGGCGAATCCTGGAAACGGAGAAGTTATAAAGGTCGCAGTTATTCGAATGTTCCCGTCAACTTGATCCTCAGTATGGGTCCGCGGTTTCTGGCAGACGAAGAGAAATCGAGAAAAGGCTCTTCCAGCTTGCATTTTGATTTAGCCTTGAATTATGGCAATCCATTTAATGATGAGAATTATACACCCTACGAATGGTTTCGTTTCAAATTGGGCATGGACGTAATTAATCAGCCTCTCATCAACCAGGTAAATGCAATCGGAGCCTTGTGGGGAAAGAATATATGGCAGAAAGACAACCGCTCGCTGATGTTCGGAATCTTCCAGCATTTCGACTATTACGATTCTGATATTAACTCGAAAAACAGCCAGCTAATTGCTCCTTACCGTATATCCGAAGCGGCCGCTGCCGGTCTGGGTGCTATTTATTATAAGAATCCGGATCCGGGAAACAAGACATTGGTATATGGCGAATTATACACCAACGGAGTTGCTTTGGGAGCTAGTCTCTCGGATTATATGAAGTTGGGCGAACGCGATTATAATTTGGGAAGTGGATATAGTATCAAGGGCGGGGCCGGTTTGATTTATAACAAACAGTTAGCTCTCTTGCTTAACCTGGAAAACTATCATATCTTTACCTGGAAAGGATACGATCCGAACTTAGACTGGAGCACGGTTGATCCGAATGAATTAAGCGTGCAAGGCGACAAAAGCAATGCCCGACTGACGGTATTCTCCATTCTTCTAGCCTATCAGTTCAAGAAACAATGGAGCATTGCTCTTTCCAATCGTTTCTTCAACCGGAAAACGGATTACAAATATCACGATACAGTAGATTACGCTACATACGATCTGATGCTAAAAGTGGGGTATCGCTTATAACCCCACTTTTCTATTTTCGTTTTTTACCTCATCAACGTTTGGACATCATTTCCCTTCCTTCTTCCGCTTCTTCCAAAGCTGATAGCTATTGATGATATTTTGCCATAAAACGTATGAACCGGGAGCCAACGACGATACCGGATCCAAATACGTATAAGCCATCCAGATTGCCAAGACAGTATTCTTTTGTCCCAAAGCCTGGCCTGCACTGATCCGGTCGTGATAATGCGTACCAATCTTCTTTCCCAACAAGAATTGGACAGCACAAGCAAACAAGCCGGCTAAAGCGATCAGTATCTTGACAGAGGCAGGAGTATCACTTTCTACCAACGATTTAAAGGTCTGTGCCGTTACGATGGTTAATGCAACAGCCCACAGATAAAAAGCCAAGTCATGCATATTCAATAACCATTGATGTATTTTCGGCAAATACAGACGAATCAGCCAGGCAGCAAAGAACGGACATAGTAATAATGGAAAGACTTTACTTAATATCTTCAGGAAAGCGGTAAAGAAAGACAAATCGGCATGTGGTTCGACCAATGGGAACAATAAAGGCACGGCCACAGCGGCCAAGATATTGGATAACAACGTATATGTTGTCAGCGCAGAAACACTTCCTCCCAACTTACCGGTAATAACTGCAGCAGCCGTAGCAGTCGGACAGATCAGACAAACCATCGCTCCTTCGAATACTTCCCGATAAGCCACATCCAGTTTACTCAACAATAAAACAGCTACCATCAGCAGACAAGAGATTATCTGAAACAAGAGTAACCAACCATGCCAGCGCACCGGCATTAAATCCCGAATATTTACCTTACAGAAAGTAAGCAATAACTGAGCAAAAATCAATGAAGGAGTCAGAAAAGCGATCAGTTGATTTACGAGGGGTTTGGTTGGTTCTAACAAGGGGACATGAACAAACAATAAATACCCCAGGACACCTGCCAGCATAGCAATAGGTAATGTCCAGTTTTTGATGAAATTCAACATAACTTTATTGTATCATTTAAATCGGGTGCAAAATAAACGATTATTTTCCAAATAATAGCACAATCGAAAGGAGAGATTAATGAAGGCCAACAAAAACAAAGGCTGCGAGATTCACATCTAGCAGCCTCCTACACTAACCCTTAACTTTAACCAATGAAAAACAATAATCTATTTATTTCAATACAGCTAACGCTGCTTCATAATTGGGCTCGTTTATAATCTCAGATACCAATTCTTCATAAATTACTTTTCCGGCTTCGTCAACAACGATAACACCTCGAGCCAACAAACCTTTCAATGGACCATCCGTCATCAACATTCCGTAACCATCTTCAAAACAAGAACAACGGAAAGCAGATAAACTGATCACGTTCTCAATTCCTTCTGTCGTACAAAAACGACTTTGAGCGAAAGGTAAATCTTTGGAAACAGCCAATACCACTGTATTGGGAAGAGAGGCGGCCTCTTTATTAAAACGTCTTACCGAATTTGCACACACAGGTGTATCTAAACTGGGGAAGACATTCAAGACTACACGTTTGCCTTTCAAATCAGTTAAAGATAATTCAGACAAATCGTTTTTAACACCTCTGAAATTGGGAGCTTCAGCTCCTACTTGGGGTAAGTTTCCGTTCGTATGAACGGCCATCCCTTTAAATGTTATTTCTGCCATGGATTTTTGTTTTCTATTATTAAACATTACCAAAGCGTTACAAATATAATACGCTTTTCATTTACCAAACAAGCATTTCCGCAAAAAGTTCCCCGTTTTAACTTCTTTTAAGCAGTGTGTTTTTGACATGAAAAATATGGTTATACAGCTTCGTTCATCCGAAACATTCATTAATTTTGGCAGCCTTTAAAGAGGAAACAGGTTCGTATAAATCAAAAACAAACAATATGGATTGGATTATTCTCATTTTATTATTCTTGGTATTACTTTTCCAGTTTTTCATCTGGAAACGGATTTCTGAGAAAGAATCTGTGAACCAAACAGACTTGTTACGTCGCGATATCCAGCAGGGCTTTGAACGGATTGAAAAGAACTTCCGCGAAGATTTCAAACTGAATCGTGAAGAAAGTCGTATGGTAGCCAAAGAGAACCGGGCGGAACTGGCTAATTCCATGAATGAATTCCGGGCAGCATTCGACCGGGGAATTGCCAGTTTCAATGCGTTGCAACGGGAAAAGTTTGCTTCACTGAACGAACAACAACAGCTTTTGGTGAATCATACGGAAAAAAGACTGGAAGAAATCCGCATCACGGTAGAAGAAAAGTTACAGAAAACCCTCAACGAACGTATCAGCCAGTCGTTCCGCCTCGTCAACGAACAACTGGAGAATGTGCAGAAAGGTTTGGGTGAAATGCAGACTTTGGCGCAGGATGTAGGCGGATTGAAACGGGTATTAAGCAACGTCAAGACGAGAGGAAACATCGGAGAAATACAGTTAAGCATGTTGCTTGAGCAACTGTTGGCTCCCGAACAGTATGAAGCCAATGTAAAAACCAAGAAAGGTTCGGACGCATTGGTCGAATTTGCCGTCAAATTACCGGGAAAAGATGATCTGGCTCAATGTGTTTATCTACCGATCGATGCCAAGTTTCCGAAGGATATGTATGAACAACTGCTCGATGCGTACGATACGGCCGACCCGCAACAAATCGAGACGGCTGGGAAGAACTTGGAAACAACCATCCGGAAGATGGCGAAAGATATTTCCGATAAATACCTGGATCCGCCGGCTACGACCGAATTCGGGATTATGTTTCTGCCTTTCGAAGGAATATATGCCGAAGTGGTTCGCCGGTCGGCCTTGCTGGAAGATTTGCAGCGTCATTACCGCGTCGTAGTTACCGGTCCAACAACCTTGGCAGCCATCCTAAACAGTTTGCAGATGGGATTCCGTACCCTTGCCATTCAGAAATATTCGGGTGAGGTTTGGAAAATACTGGGAGCTGTCAAGAAAGAATTTGAATCGATGGGCGGAATGCTGGAAAAGGCAAAGAAACATCTGGAAACTGCCAACGGACAAATCGACAATGTCTTGGGAGTTCGTACCCGTGCGATCCAACGTCGCCTGAAAGATGTGGATACATTAAGTGCCGAAGATGCCCGAAAAATCATTCCGGAAATCGGACCGTTGGAGGAAGATGAGAAAGAATAAACGGGTCAACCCCATTTAGAAATAAGTTTTATCCGAGTCAACCCCTCTTATTTATAAAGAGATTTTAAGTCAACTAAATCCGTTAAATGACACTTCTAATTCCTTTAGAAAGTAATTTTTTACCGTTTCACCCGGGTGGAACGATCTCTTCACAGCCGTGGAACGATCGTTCCACCTAGGTGAGACGATCGTATCACAAGGGTGAAACGATAAAAATATAACGGAAAATCGGAATAAAGTTCGTTTATATCGGTATTGACGAACAAACGAGATGACAAAGAAACTCGTTTCAGCTGTTTTATTCAGTCCTAAAAATGAGTTTTATTGAGAGGAGAATTTTTGATACACCATCTGAAGAACCAACGAAAGGACAATTAGTGCCAAGCCCATATAAAAGGATGTTCCCAACATTTTGTCTTCATCAAACAAAATGACAGCCAGCAGAATACTGTAAACCGGCTCTAAATTAAAACTCAGACTCACGGTAAAAGCACTGATTGTCTTCTGCGCCCGGTTCAATAACATGCACATACAGACCGTACAACCCAAGGCTAACAGGATCAAAAATACGAGATCTTCCCAAGAGGGAAGCAAGGATAGCGAAGATTTGCTTGCATGATAAAAAGGGAGCAGTAATCCTATGGCAAAAGTCCCGCCCACCATCTGCAAAGCCGTTGTCTTTACGACCTGTCCCGACTGGTTAACACGTTCGTTCAACGTAGCATAGAACGCAAACAGCAAAGACGAAACAATTCCCAATACAATACCAATACGAAAAGAAGCATCAAAATGGAATATCAGCGAAATACCTGCCAAAGTCAGTGAACTGAGCAACAGTTCAACCCACGAAATCCTCTTCCGGTTTATCCAGGGTGAAATAAGAGCCGTAAAGAAACCTGACAAACAAAAGCAAACTACTCCAACCGATACGTTCGCATACTTGATGCTTCCATAGAAAAATATCCAATGAAAAGCCAATAACACTCCAAGCCACAGAATATGACTGTCTTTTCTACCAACGATAATCCTGCCATACTTTATGAACAAAAGGAGTAACAGCATCACACTTGCCAACAGCATCCGATATCCCGTAATCAATACTGGATCCAACAATATAAGATTTCCGAAGATACCGGAACAAGAAGCCAACAAAACAGCAAGATGTAATTGCAAAAAGGCCAGCTTCATCGCCAAACGAATTAAACTCTAATTCTTTCTTCTTCAATAAGCCATTCAGGAACTCTTTATTCCCCTACACCCCAATTCTTATTGGGCTGATCGGACAAAGTAAGCTCCAATACACCGCCTTGTACAACGTCCTGATAATCGATATAGCATTTTGTATAAGGCTTACCGTTCAGCATGGCCGACTGAATATACGTATTCTGCGGAGATTGTCCTTTGACACGGATCGTAAACACCTTGCCTCCAGCCAGCCGAAGTGTTACTTCGTCGAATAAAGGCGCGCTTAGTTCCATTCGTGTATCACCTGGACAGATCGGGTGCATTCCGATGGATGCCAGCACATACCAGGCCGACATCTGTCCGACGTCTTCATTTCCCACCAAACCTTTCACCTCATTCTTATAAGCCTTCTGGCAGATAAAGCGTGTCCAGTACTGCGTTTTCCAAGGTTGTCCCAACCGATTGTACAGGAAAGGAACATGATGAACCGGCTCATTCGCATGATTATAGAACTGATTCCAAAGAAAGTCAGTCGGTGTATTGGCAAACATATAATCCAGTTCTTCAATTGTCTTTTCCCGTCCGCCCATCAATTGAGTCAGGCCTTCGATATCATGCGGAACAAACCAACCTTGCTGGAAAGGATTCGACTCAACACTTCCATAACCTTCCGTCAGCCTTCCTTTTTCGGGCCAAGGCAAGAAATTCCCCTTTTCATCCTTCGGTCGGAAACTGCGATGCTCGGCATCATAAATATGCTGATACGATTTAGCCAGCTTCCGATAATGCTGTTCTTCGGAAGTCTTGCCCAAAGCCTTTGCCAGTTCAGCCATACACCATTCGGTATAAGCATACTCAAGCGTCGAAGAAATCGAACCCGGCACATAACCATACTTCGCATTACCAAACAGACGCGAAGATTCTTCCGCATATTGCCATGCCTTCTCCAAATCATAGTTCCGTATATGCTTCTTATAGGCATCAACCAGCACAGAGATAGCCGGATTTCCGATCATACATCCACTATAGGCATTCAGGAACTCCCAACGTTCCAAATAACCTTTTCCACTCTCATCAGCCAACGTAATCAACGAATTGAGCATATCACTGATCACATCCGGACGAATCAAAGTCAGGAGCGGCATCTCGCTGCGGAAAACATCCCAACCACTGAAGATCGTCCGTTTCTGGAAACTACCCGTCTGATGAATCTTCTTGTCTCCGCCCATATACTCGCCATTCGCATCCGAATACAAACGCGGATCAATCATCGTACGATACAAAGCCGTATAGAAAATATGCTTCAGTTCTTCATCATCCGAGGCCACTTCCACTTTCGACAACGCCTCATTCCAAGCCTGCTGATTGGATTGCAATACCCGTTCGAAGTCCCAATCAGCTATTTCGGTTTCCAGATTCTCACGTGCATTTTCTTCGCTGACGAAAGAGATACCGGCTTTCATCAAGACTACCTCATCCTTGGCTGTTTCAAACTCGGTAAAGAAACCGAGATGTTTCCCTTCAAACGAAGAAACCTGCCGATGAATCTCGGCTCCGACAGTCAGCTGTTGAAACGCTTCCGATTCAACAAATTCACGTTTCCGGGATTGTCCTTCGGGAATAGCCACCGACCAAACACCATAATTCTTCAACGGTTTGGAAAACTGCGCGTAAAAATGAACTGTATAGTCGGGTTTTCCATCACCATTTCCCCAACCGCCACCGTCGGGTGTACAAATCATCTTACCGGAAATCGTATGATCATCCACCACTTTGATTTCCTGCCAAGTAGAAGTTCCGCCTACGCGACGTGCCAAATCAATCTGGATACGCGAATCCTTTCCTTCCGGAAAAGTAAACCGAAGCATGCCTGCCCGCTGAGCTACCGTCGCCTCCGTCCGAATCCGGTAGTCCGACAAATAAACGGAATAATATCCGGCCCGGGCATATTCAGATGCTTTATCGTAACGCGAACGGTAACCGGTATCCGGATTCTCCAATTTCCCGGAATTCGTATGCATCGGTCCGATCGTTGGCATGACTAAGAAATTTCCTAAATCTCCATACCAGCCGATTCCACTCATCTGCGTAAAGGCAAAACCTTCGATACTTTCATGCTCATCACTGTAGCCCGAACCATTATCACCTCCGGTAATCGTATTCGGACTCAGCTGTACCAATCCAAAAGGATAAGTCGCTCCCGGAATAGTCTTTCCCAATCCATGATAAGCACCGGCATCCCGCACATTCGTACTTGCACCGATAAAAGGATTCACATATTCGGCAGCACGTTTCTCTTCTTGCATCTCCGGTTGCAAGGCTTCCGCCTGCCAGGAACAAGTCAGCAACACCGAAAACAAAACAGCTTTTACCATCATCATTCCCTTTCTGATTACTTAGAACTTTCTGTTTCCAGTATTTTCTTCAGTTTCGCTACAATATCCGGATGTTCGGATGCGACGTTATTCTTCTCGCCAATGTCTTCTTTCAAATGATAAAGCTGATCTTCCGGACTATTTCCTAATTCAGTATTCGTCAGCTTGGCATACGCCGGCTTATTATTCGGTGTGATATACTTCCATTGTCCGTCAGACACCGACAATGCTCCGGCAAATTCAATCACATAATCACGACCTTTGGTATCTTTACCCAAGAAAGCATCCAGATAATCCTGACTGTCCACTCCAGCACCAGCTTCCAACGTCTTCCCCATTAGCTTAGCCATCGAAGCATACAAATCAATGTGCGAAACCAACGCTTCCGATACAGCCGGCTTGACTTGTTTCGGCCAAGATACAATCAGCGGAACACGTGTTCCTGCCTCAAAGTTACTATACTTTCCACCACGGAATTCACCCCAAGGACGGTGATTTCCCAACAATTCTACAGCCCGATCCTGATATCCGTCATCTACCACCGGACCATTATCACTGGTAAGTACAATCAATGTATTTTCTGCCAACCCGTTTTTCTCCAATGCCTTCATGATCTCTCCCACAGTCCAGTCAAACTGCAACAAAGCATCTCCACGGAAACCCATACCGCTCTTACCCTGGAAACGAGGATGCGGATAACGAGGAACGTGTACATCGTTAGTTCCTACATACAAGAAGAACGGTTCATCCTTATGACGGTCGATAAACTGTACCGCTTTCGTTGTGATACTATCCGCAATAAACTCATCTTCCCACAAAGCCTGCTTACCACCTTTCATATACCCGATACGGGAAATTCCGTTCACAATCGCCTGATCATGCCCATGATTGACACTCGGCTTCAACTTTGTCAATAATTCCGGATGATCTTTTCCTAAAGGTTCTCCCGGGAACGGCGTTGTATAGCTCACTTCAATCGGATCATTCGGATCCAAATTGACAATCCGTTGATTCTCCACCCAACAACACGGAACACGATCGCCCGTTGCTGCCATAATATAAGAATATTCAAACCCAATATCTTTTGGTCCCGGTGTAATGAAACCATTCCAATCCTGTTCACCCGTCTTATTTGCCAAGCCTAAATGCCATTTGCCAACTGCACCCGTCGCATAGCCGCACGACTGGAACATATCAGCTACCGTAGGCTGTTCCGGACGAATCACCATACCGGCATTTCCGGCAGCAATACCCGTATCATTTCTTCTCCAGGCATAATGTCCCGTAAACAACGAATAACGGGAAGGCGTACTGGTAGCCGCTACGGCATGAGCATCCGTAAAACGAACTCCTTGCGAAGCCAGTTTATCCACATTCGGCGTACTTATCTCTGTCGCGCCATTGCAACTAAAGTCACCAAAGCCAATATCATCGGCCACTAAAAAGATTACATTCGGTTTTTGTATTTCAGCAGAAGAGTTTTCCTTCTTGGGCTGGGCCGTACATGAAGCCAATAAAGCCGCAGCAGCCCCTAAGATTAATACGGATTTCATCGAATTCTATGTTTAAGATTAATAATGAGTACATACAAAAGTACGATATTCCTTCTGAAAAGCAACGTCCTTCTTAAGAAACATTTCAGCAATAGGCAGGAAAAAAGAACAGGAGTTCTACATGGAGAAACAACCTCCACATAAAACTCCTGCCCTAAAAATGGAAAGAATCTATTATTTCAGCTCTTTAATACGGATATTACGGAACTTCACAGGCGAACCATGGCCTAAGAAACCGATATATCCTTTCTTATTGAACAATCCCGGATGTTCATGACCATCGGGTGTTCCATTCTTCACAGCGTCACGGATATTACCTTCCACGATAACAACACCGTTCACCGTTACCTTAATATTATCACCATCGCAAATGATTTCTTCTTCGTTCCATTCACCTACCGGCTTAATGGCTTTCTTATGGTTTTCATTAGCTGGAATGATTCCATAAATAGAACCATGATGCTGAAGCGGAGTAATATCCTTATAAATCGGATGCTCACAATCCAGAATCTGACTTTCCATACCATGATAAGCCGCATCAACACCCATTGGAGTACGCAATCCGATACCATTGTTTGCTCCAGGTGTTAATTGGAATTCAAAACGGTAAACGAAGTTGGCATATTCTTTCTTAGTATATAAGTTTCCGCCAAAGCTCTTGGAAGGATTCATGGCGATACAACCATCTTCCAGCACATAGTCGACTGTATTTCCTTGCCATTCGTGCATATTGGTTCCGTCAAACAGAATCTGGAAACCTTCTTTCTTCTCCTGTTCCGACAACTGGAACGGTTCATGACGTTTCAGTTCCTTGATATACAAGTTGCGGAAAGAACATTTACTACCGTGTGCCTGTAATTCAATCTGCTCAATCGGGAAGATAGGCTGACTACGATCCCAGTAGTTTTCCATGATTACGTTATCCACTACGCGTTCACCATTCAAATCTACTGTAACACGGTCACCAACCATCTTGATGTAGAATGTATTCCATTCACCCAATTTGTTATCAGCTACTTTTGTAGGTTTGCTTTCATTCTTCTGATTGTTATACAAACCACCAGAACCAACCTGAGCACCTACGTTTACACGTGCTGTATCCCAAATCTGTACCTGAGGCGTACCACGCAAATAAATACCAGCATCAGCTTCCGGTCCGGCCGGATCAAGCATCCATTCTACATACATTTCGAAGTCGCCATATTGCTTTTCGGTACACAAGTTATCAAAACCAGAACCTTCAAATACCAAACATCCGTCTTCAACCTTCCAATCCTTACGCATCTGCTCATCTGCCTTCGCCTGAGCTTTTGCCAACTGAGCAGGTTTCATCTTCGCACGAGCAATCGGATTTTCAACCAAACCTTTCCAGCCAGTCAAATCCTTTCCATTAAACATGGAAACAAAACCTACTTCATCCGGCATTTCAGCCAAATGCTTCTTAATACCTTCTTTCTGATAATGAGCATCCGGATTATCCAGTACTTGCATAACCTTTTCCAGCAGAGCCTTTACATTCTGTCCGGTATATTTCTTATGTCCCAAAGCAATGTTCATTACAGCATTGGCAGCCGGTTGTTGAACGGACTTATCATCCAAATATTCTCCTGCATACAGCAAAGCCAAATACGTACCAGTATCCTGAACCTTGGATAAGATCAAACCTTTTACTTCATTATCCTTAGCTACATCCATCGCCTTACGCAAACGAAGTAACTTGTTCTCACCCGTCATATCAGAAGAAGAAATCAAGTTCACATAGCGAGTCAAAGCCTTAGAAGCTATCTGTCCACCAGATTGAGCTACTTCATACAGATAATCAGCCGCTTCAATACCTTTCCATTCCAACAAAGCTCCTACAGCAGCATCTTTTCCGGCACCTGTATTCTTTTCACATCCGTCAATAATGATTTGTAAAGCCTTTGGTTTACCAGTTGAAGCCAATACCTTATAATATAAATGCTTCTTAGCATCACCAGCCTGATACATCCGGCGTGTAACAGTTTCTACCTGTTCTGTTTCCGGCATAAAATGTACACAAGCGATAACGGCATCCTGCAAAGCTGATTTTTCATCAGCTCCAGCAGATTCCAACATTCCACAGATCTGAGTAAAGTCTTTTGCAGCGACAACACTCTTTAAAGTAGCATAGGCTGTTTTCTTCACTTCTGCCGATGAAGATTTCGTCTGTTCCAACACCGTATTGATCTTAGAATCTGCCATCCGAACAGCCAGCAACTCCATTCCTGCAATCTTTCCTGTATCCGAAGCCTTATTTATAGCTTTAGCTACTGCATCATCAATATCTCCTGGGAAAGCCAACAAGGCATCCTGTGCCAACAGAACAATTTGTTTATCAGAATCTGTCAACAAATTAGCTAATGTTGGAATATAACCTTTATCTCCTATTTTTACCATCGTCCAAACCGCAGCCTGTTGTACCGCAAAGTCGTTTACATTCAACTGCTGTGTCAAGACCTGAGCCAGCGATTGATCGAAGCGAAGCATCAACTTCTGAACAGTATCATGTTTCTTCGGGCACTTAGCTTCACGACCCAGCCAATTCAATATGTCAACCTTTACTTCAGGTTTGGCCTTTACCATCGTTTTCGCTATTTCAATATAAGAAGCTTCATCTACAAAATCAGAAGCATATCTTAATGCCGCATTCCGATAATCCTTGCAATCATCTTTCAATGCTGTCAAGACCAATTTAGTAGCAGCTGGCTTATCGGCCGCAACAGAAATCAATATCTGCAATGCTGCCTCACGAGTCTGCGTCTTACCTGCCTTTGTTGCCCGTTTCAACAAGTCCTTTGCTGCCTTCTCTGCCGCCTTGGGATCTTGTTCTGCAATCCGTTTGATTAATGTAATATACGCTTCATTCGCACCGCTTGGTTCCATCGTATAATTAACAGCCTTAGCTGCGTCAGCCAACACGGATAAAGAAGCAACAGATCCTACCCGGCTTAATGCATAACGAGCTACTTTCTGCATATTGGGATCTTCATTGCTTACATAGACTTTCACCAAATCTTCTGTTCCGGCCACTTGAGCCTCAGCAATGGCTTCCAATATATCTTTCTGGGTTTCGGCAGTTCCCATCCGGCGCATCAAACCAGCTTTCAAAGCTTGTCCGGCATTCTCTGTACCGATAGCAGCTAATGCACTTGCAGCAGGTCCGCTTAATTCCGGATTACCTAAATAAGCAGAAAGCGCTTCAACAGCATCATCTTGTCCGACTATCTGCAACTGACGGATGATAAATGCTTTTGTTTCCCGTTCTTCCACTTTATCCAATGCCTGAATATAAGCTTTAGCCACTACCTGACGCGCATTTTCCTGTCCTTTTGCCATTACGAAATGACTCAAGCCACTCAGTGCATAATCAACTTTAGCATTGCTGCCCTTACCCGGAGCATTGATCATATTAATCAACGTAAATACGGCTTCTTCGCCAGCAGCACTCAGTTCACTGATTTGTTTATTGTATTCAGCCTGTTGTTCTGCCGGCATCTGAGCCAACACATCTGCAGCAATAGTCTTTGCAGTACGATTCGCCGGAGTTTGAGCAAATGATAAATTAGCACACAACAACAAGGCGCTGATTGAAATATATACCTTTTTCATCTTTTCTTCTTTAATTTATGGGTTAAATATTCCATGGTGCACGCATAGGTTGATCTAACAACCGGTTAGCGGCCTCATCGTTGATAAACTCTAATTTCACCGGATCAAATTCCAACGTACGATTCAAGCGAAGAGCAACAGCTCCCATATTTACAATCGTAGCCGATCGGAAACCATTCTGTTCATTTAAAGCAAATGGCTGGCGAGTCTTGATACATTCAATAAAATCTGTCACCTGCGGTTCCGGTTCCGGATAGTCTGATAATTTCTTTTCCCAATCAGGAATATCACATACAAAATTCTTATAAACATTACCCTTCGGTCCTGCAATATACGGTGTATTCGGATCACCGAAATCACCACCCCATAAAACGATCTGACATCCGTCTTCGTATGTATAGGTAATCGAACGCCATGTACCTACGGCATCCGGGTGTTGTTGAGGAGCATCTACTTCGACTTTCACCGGACTCGTATTATCTTTTCCTAAAATATACTGTACCGGATCGATATAGTGCTGTCCCATATCACCTAAACCACCACCATCATAATCCCAATAACCACGGAAAGTCTGATGAACACGATGAGCATTATAAGGTTTATAAGGAGCCGGACCTAACCACATATCGTAATCCAATTCTTTAGGTACTGGTTGCGGTTCGAGATATTCTTTACCTACCCAATAGAATTTCCAGTCAAAACCTGTGTGTTTGCTGATCGTTACCTTCAACGGCCAACCTAATAATCCACTTTGTACTAATTTCTTTAAAGGCTTAACTGGAGTTCCCAAACCATAGAATTGGTCGGTAAAGCGGAACCAAGTATTCAGACGGAATATACGTCCGTACTGTTTCACTGCTTCCATCACACGCTTTCCTTCACCGATTGTTCTTGTCATAGGTTTTTCACACCAAATATCTTTACCTGCTTTAGCAGCCTCAACCGACATAATACCATGCCAATGAGGAGGTGTAGCTATATGAACAATATCTACATTCGGATCCAATATCAAATCACGGAAATCATGATAAGCGGCTATCTTTTCTTTTACCAGATTCTTTCCCAACTCCAAATGATTCTTATCTACATCGCAAACGGCAACCAAACGAGTTCCACCGTAATTTAAATGACCACGGCCCATTCCTCCCGTTCCAATAATACCTTTTGTCAATTGATCACTCGGTGCAATGTAACCGTTCCCCAATACATGACGCGGCACAATCGAAAATAGCGCTACGCCTCCCAGGGTTTTTAGGAAGTCCCTTCTATTCGTTCCCATAGTAACTATTTTTACTGATTAACAATTAAATTCTGTACAATTTTTGATGTATCTGCTAATAATTTGTCAAATATATTACTTATCTAGCAATTCCTGCAAATATTTACGAGTTTTAACCACATAATCATGGCGCGTTCCATTTAATTCACATTCAATCGTAACGGCACCTTTGAAACCTTGTTTCTTCAATTCGGCAATAACAGCCGGGAAATTGACTTCTCCTGTAGGAATTGGCACTTCCGCTCCTAACTCATACGGATTATTCGGATCAGGATATTTCCCGTCTTTTGCATGAAACTCTTTAATCAGCGGACCAAACAGTTTTACAGCATCCAAAGAGTTAGCCTTACCATACATCAATAAGTTGGCCAAGTCGCAATTGATAAACACATTCCCCGTACCTATGTCCTTAATGGCACGAATCAATGTAGTCGGTGTTTCCTGACCCGTTTCAAAGTAAATCATGACATTCCGTTCTTTCGCATAATTAGCCAGATCCTGCATGACTTTGATGAAATCTTTATACTGAGCAGAAGACGGATCTTCCGGAATAAATCCAAAATGAGAATGCATGGCTGGAATATCTGCCATTGCACAAAAATCTATCATTTCATGGTAAACCTTTATCTTTTCAGCTCTTTCTTCTGTCGGAACCAGACCGATCGTTGCAGGTCCCTGTCGGAAATTCCAAACATTTTTAGAACCAGGAACACCCACAACTGTAGTTACTTTAATCTGATGTTTCTTGGATGCAGCCTTAACTTGTTCTGCAAATTCTTTCGTCAAAGTATTACTTCTATAATTAATCTCACAAGAACCAAATCCCTGATCATGTAAATCCTTAAAGCTTTTATCGATATCACTCAAATCATACTGAATCACTCCTATCGTGATTTCATTCTCTGCCTGGATCGTTGTAAAAGCAAACAGCAAAGCTGCCGCCAATAATGATAATTTCGTTTTCATCGTATTATATAGTTTAGTATTGATTCTACAAATTTAAGACGGGGAACTTGAATCAAGCTCCCCGTACCTATTAAATATAGTGAAAAGTCTTTCTTATTCCATAGTAGGATTAAACGTTCCACCCCAATTATTATTCTGTTCCAAATTAGGATTTTGATCGATGTTACTCTTCTGGATCGGGAAGAAATAGAAAGATTCTTCAATTACGAATTCTCGTTCAGCTGCTTCATTATAAGGAACTTGATGAATAACATAACGAAAATCTTCAGTTGTTAATTCATAATTATTCGTTTTTTCACGAGCTACATTTAAATCCATATCAGTTCCATCCGGATTAATAGCAATAGCCTCAATACCATGTTTTGTCCATCCATCCAGCATCATCATATTACGAGTTCTACGCAAATCCCAAAAACGATGACCTTCATAACACAATTCTATTTCCCGTTCATGCAAAATAGCTTTACGAATTGCTTCACGGCTTTCCACATTCATTCCATACAAACCATCTGCCCCAGGTTCAATCCCTGCACGTTGACGAATTTGCTTTAACATTTCAATAGAAACATCTGAATGACCCGTCTCATTAGCGGCCTCTGCATAGATAAACATCAATTCAGCAAAACGCATAAAAATATAATCAATATCATATGTTAGTACAGTAGCCTGGGTCAACGACATATCAGCTGCTTTATAGTTATAAAAACCACTATAAGAATCATTATTAACAGCATTCGTGTGAGCAGCAGGATTAACGCCATATTGATCATCCGCATTACTAATACCTAAAGCGTTATATTGTCTGTATCCAGAAGGTTTCCCTGCAACCGGATATTCAGAACCATTATAGAAACACACTTGATTAAAACGCGGATCACGGTTCTTCCAAAATGATTTCAACAGATCTTGTTCATCCCCAACGTAATATTTACCGGTTGGATCATCAAAGCGCTTACCATCCAACATCGGAAAATCTTTTACAAATTCCCATGTAGGATTATTTGCGTTCACACCACGACTTATAGAGGCGGGACGAGTAGAAGCAGCCCAATAAGCTACTTTATTAGGATTCGAATAAACAATCGGGAATATCACTTCTGGACCTTTTTCTTCTAACCAAATATTCGCATATTTAGGAGTCAAAGCTATACCATGAGCTACACAAAAGTCATAAGCATCCTTTGCAGCCGCATAAGCTTCGGCCCAATATTCATTATCATACTGTTTTGTAGGATTAAATTGCGGAGAACATTTCAACAATAAAGTCTTAGCTTTCCATGCCCTAGCAAAACATTGGTCAATACGTCCATAATCATCAGAAGAAGCTGCTATTTTTTCAGGTAACAAAGAAATGGCTTTATCCAAATCTTCCACCATAAATTGAAAACATTCCGGAGTAGAATTACGTTTCACATATAAATCATCAGTATCTTTGTCTTGTGGTACTTTAATATAAGGGACACCACCATGATGTAATACCATCCAATAATAAACGAAAGCCCGCATGAAATAGGTCTGTCCTAATAAATTATCACGTAACTCCTTATCAATAGCCTCATTCCCTTCCAAACGCATAATGGCTTCATTTATATGCCGCATTTCCGTGTATCTCCAGCTCTTGTAAGCACCACCTGTCTCTGTAATTGTACCAAGATACCATGGCATACCCGTCAAAATATCAGAATTACTATCTGCCCCAGCATCCCAACCATTAAAATTTTCAGTATAAAGGTTATTCACATAAGCAGTAGCCAGATCCGGATTATCCCAAACCATGGATTCATCATAGCTATTCAAATTGTCTATATCCAATGTGTCACAGCCAGTGGTCATTCCTGCGAAAACGATACTGGCACTTATTATAGCATATTTTAATTTATTTACTTTCATATGTTCTTTGATTTAAAATTAGAATGAGAAATTAAGACCAAAAGAGAAGGTTCGCATCAACGGATAAGAATCGTAATATTCCTGTTCCGGATCCAAGAATTCTGTTACAGCAGAAATACAGAACAAGTTGGTCGCATTAACAAACACCTGAGCATGAGTCAATCCTAACGGATTAAGAACTGCTTTCGGCAAATCATAACCAATATTCAAGTTTTTCAAACGAAGATAAGCACCGTTACGAATCCAATAACTAGTATTTCCTGCTCCAGATTCATACCAACCATTACCTACAATACGTGGATAAACACCATCCGGGTTATAATCTGGGTCATAGACTTTATCACTTGTCCAAATCGGGAAATAAGGACGAACAGCTCCACCATGCTGATAGAAACCACCATCAACACCGCCCACAAAACGATCATATTTACCAACACCCTGGAAATGTACATCTACTGTAATCCCTTTCCACTTGATATTACCTCCGAAACCATAATTAATTCGAGGAGTACCGTTTTCACTCAGCAAATTATATGCATCATTACCATCGATACGTCCATCAGGACCCTCAGTATAACCATCTCCACGTGTATCTTTATATAAGATACCTCCTAAATAAGGATCGCGACCATATTGTTTAAAACCTTGAGCTTTCAGAGCTTCCACTTCAGCCGGGTCTGTCAATAAATGATCAGCAATTAAACCTGTCAAAATGCCATCGGGCTTCCCAACCGGAGACAATGCATACAAAGCTCCTCCTTCTTGATAGGTAGCTGAAACATCCAATACATCCCAACGGTCACGAGCAAAGCCTAAGTTTACGTATGCTGAATAGTCTATCGTACCATTAGCTGCCTTATCCATCCAAGTCAAAGCTAACTCTCCACCTCGCCAAGAACGTTCAGCATAGTTTTCTGGAGCCAAAGTCTGACCGTATGTATTAGGAATTGTTACTGTACGAGCCCCCAAGATATCAGTTTCTTTGCGGTAAAACGCATCAAATGTTCCTGACAAACGATTGTCGAAAAAGCCGAAATCCAAACCACCATTGATTGTTTTAGAAGTTGCCCAAGTCAAAGTTAAGTTCGGTGTATCACCAGGCGTAATTGTATTAGCCAAATTATTACCAAACACATAAGATCCACCCTTATTATACTTCTGGAGATAAGAGAATGCTACAATTTCCTCATCATCTACATTCAAATCGTTACCTGTCGTACCGTAAGATGCGCGTAATTTCAAATTACTTAACCAATCAGAAGTATTCTGCATAAATGATTCCTGACTGATACGCCATGCAGCAGACACAGACGGGAAGAATCCCCAACGATGTCCATCCGGGAACAAGGTGTTACCATCATAACGGAAAGAAAACTCAGCTATATATTTTTGATCAAATGTATAGTTAAAACGTCCAATCCATGAAAGACGTCCTCCTGTATATTCTTCAGCGTCACCCCAACGACGTTCGGCATCGGTTGAATAGTTAAACATCTGATCCAAATTAGTCAACGGTTGTTCGCCTTTAGCCTGTATCCATTCACCTCCATTAGCAGCCTGTTCAAATACAACCATCGCATTGACATCATGCTTACCAAATGTATTGGCATAATTCACGAACCAGTTAAACTGTTCTGTCCATAACTGTTTAGCCCGATAATCCAAATTCTCATAATTCTGTGAGAAGTTGAAAATATTATATTCATCTAAATTCAACGGTGCCGGCAAAAAACGATTTCCATCGGGATCCGCCTGTTGGAATTTATAATTCTTTTGATAAGTCATAAACCTCTTTCGGTTATAATCATGACCAAGGTAACTTCCCACAATCTTTGTACTCAAACCTTTTGTAATAAAGTCAAGATTGAAATCGAACGAAACAATTCCATTCATATTACGCCGACGAGTCTTCAAATAACGATTTCCGACAACCTGATCTACCGGGTTCCATCCTTGCCATGAACCATAATCCTGATAGATTGGATAATCTGTAATCGTAGCAGAAGGGGTTCCATCCAAATTAGAATAGAACGGTGTTGTCTTCATGGCATTAAAGGTACAACGGTACAAGTCATATACAGCTTGGTCGTCATCATCCGAAAATGGCCAGTAGAAACGTTGGTCATTCGATTGATTCGCATCCAAATTCACATTCATTTTAATGTACTTGCTCAACTCTACCGTCAAATTCGAACGCAAAGAAAATTTCTTATTTTCCAATGACACATACGAACCTTCTTCTGCCAGGAAAGATCCCATTACATAATATTGAACTTTCTCACTACCACCCGTCACACTTAATGAGTGTTTCGTATTCCAAGGATTCTGCCAGATATAATCATTTACATTATAATTAATGTTATTATCTCGGAAATATGCATATTCCGCTTCTCCGTTAGGCTCTTTCAATCCTTGAAAACGTGCTACGGCATTTTGATAATCCAAATCATTAACGGCGGTCCATCGGTCTGCAAACAATTCTTGAGTCGGTTTACTAAAAGCATAAGAACCTTGATAGTTAAACACCGGTTTCTGATTCTTTACACCACCTTTTGTTGTTACCAAAACAACGCCATTACCTGCCGCAGAACCATAAATTGATGCCGTTGCTGCATCCTTCAGGAAACTCAACTGATCAATTTCGTACGGTTCCAAGTTATCAAAGGCTTCCTTATCACGAATAACGCCATCAATAACAAACAGCGGATCTCCAAATCCACCACGCATACGAATCTCTGAAGAAGCACCCATCAATCCTGAATTACCCGTAATAGTTGCACCTGGAGCACGTCCTGCCAAAGAATTAGACAAGTTGGTATTAGGTATTACAGTCAATTCATCAGATTTCACATTAGAAATAGAACCTGTCATGTTCACCTTCTTCTGAACACCATAACCAACAACGACCAATTCATCCAAATTCTGTGAATCTTCTTTCAATGTTATGGCATAATCGGTCTTTCCGGAAACAGTTATCGTCTGGTCTATATAACCAATATATGAAATTGTCAACTTTGCACCTTCATCCACTCCATCGATCATAAACCGCCCATCCATATCGGTAATAGATCCATTCGTAGTCCCAGCAACAATTACATTCGCACCAATAACAGGTATTCCGGATGCATCTACAACAGTTCCTGTAATTTTTTTAGACTGTTGATCTACCCCCCCCAATTTTGTATCTACGTAATAATCAACAGAATAACCCTTACCTCTTTCTTTTAAAAAGATTCTGTTATCAACTATTTTATATGAAATTCCTGTGCCTTGAAATACTCGGTCAAGAACGTTTTCAATCCGTTCATTCTTCACATTCACTGAAACGTTCGAAATTTCTTTATCCAGAATAGAAACATCATACGAAAATTCATATCCTGTTTGTTGGCTAATACTTTGTATAATAGTACCAACTGTTGTTTTACTATGGACTAGTTCCAAATTAACAAATTGAGACAAAGCTCTAGGCGAAACTGCCATAGCCGGCATTCCGGCCGCTAATAATAAGGCTAAACTTGTAAAAATAGGTTTCCTTTTCATGATAAAACCATTTGATTTAAGTTGTTTAAATTGATTAATTAATACTATTTAGATTTTTAATTGAACTTATTAAAACATGTTTTTCATTTTATCATAGGCATTTTATTTTAGTAAGTTATTTATTTCTTTGAACATACAATTTATTTTCCTTTATCTGACATCTTATCTGAGTCATGTACTCCAAATGTTCACAAACCTCCTCAACTGTTTCTCCTTGACTAAAGACAAAACGATATTGGGTTTGATCTGATAAGACAAGAGAGTCACAGTGAACTGTCATCCCGTACACTTCCCCAATGTATTGACAGATCTCCCGAAGAGTTTTATCTTCCAATTTGAATTGTTCGTATCGCCAAAGCCCCTGTAAATTCAAATCAACCGTCTCTAACTCTACAATGTTCTGATCTGCATTCCAAGTAACTTTATCTCCGGGAGACATATCAGCCAACGTTTCTTCAGCTTCGTTTTGCATAATGACATGACCTGAGATCAATGTGGCTTCAACTTCACGAATCTTGGTATCATGTTTTAAATTAAAGGTCGTTCCCAAAACCTTGATATAAGAATCACCTGCCTTAACCATAAATGGAGATAAAGAATCTCTCTTTACAATAAAATAAGCTTCACCCTCTAAAATAGCACTACGTTCCGCTTTCGAAAAAGTTGTAGGTATTTGCAATCGGGTTCCACCTCTCAGCCAAACCTCTGTACTATCGCTCAGCAGAATTCTTTTACTAACCTGGGTTTTGTCAACAACGTATGTCAAATATTCTTCTGTCGGTCCATTCCACAAAAGATAGGCTAATGTACCTGAAATCAGGAGTAGAAACGATGCTGCATATTGCCAAGTACGACGAAATAATGGAATCGTTTTCTTGGCTTTCATCTTCTCTTCAATTGCCAATAACGCCTTTTCCACTTGATCGGGAGAACTGAAACGATCAAAATTTTCTTTGATCCGTAACATTTGCACAGCCTTCCAGATACGTTTGTTTTGGCCTGAACTCTTTGCCCAAACCTGAATAACCGATAATTCTTCTGCCGAAATCTGACCGGTCAAATATTTAGCTAATATGCTATAATCAAAATCCATTTTATCTTTCTTCTATAAGCTAAACGTACGACAAGCAAAAACTACGGAGCTAAAATCAAACTTTTTTTGAAAAATCTTCATTTTTATCTTCATACATTCATAAGAATCTGGTAAAATTTAATATAAAATATTCCTTCCACTACAGCCCCATGCATATTTTCTAATGTACACCAATAGTAAAATTGTCAATATCTGAACCACTCCGATACTGCGTATTACGTTTCTTCTTCGTATTCCGGAATGTATAAGAAAAACCAATTGTCGGAATCCAAGATTCATATTTACTATATGAGTAAGAATAGCTGCTATAAGCACCATCTCGCATCCAAGTTTTAGATTCTTTTGCATTATCACGAACCCCGAAGTTCACAGCCCAGCCTTTAGGCAAATTCCAAGTCAGCATTGCTTCAACCATTGGAGTACTAGAATGTCGAGTTGCACGTCCGTATCCATACTGCGTGTACCACATCATCATATTAAAATACACTTTTTTATAACTTAAATACACATTGGCATTTACACCCCATGTTTTTCCATTATACGACATATCATCTATCATCGTCTTTTGAAAATAAGGACTGACGGAAATATTTCCATACTGTCCTAAAGACCAATTAGTACTTATACCGACTTGTACAGATTGGGAATTTTCATCATTTACATACGTACTTTTATAAATATCCCCATCCAATTCTCCCTGCTGGACTATTGCATCCTGCGTATATGTATATCGCAAATAAGGCTCTAAATAAAGTTTTTTTGCATTTAATGTATAAGACAACCGAGCAGTATTGGAGACAATTGGTTTCAAATAAGGATTTCCCACCTGAATATTCAAACTATCAGTTGTAGTAATTCGTGGATTCATTTGCTCAATATCTGGAGACATTCTTGTACGGTTAATATTCAAACGCAACGCATCTTTTTCTCGAAAACGATAAGCCAACGAGATGGAAGGAAGCACATTTATATAATTTTCATGTACACCGTCTGAATTACGGAAGACCATATCCAAACCCAATGAAAACATATAAGAGAATTTCTTATTATCGATATTCTTAATATCGCCATAAATATATTCGCGAGCGTCTTTGTAAGGGAATTTTCCATCCAAATCTTTGATGGAAATATCCTGATAATACGTATTGGAACCAAAATTGAACGCCAACTTATCCGGTATTTTAAAATCATAATTCAATTCTGCACGCATATACTGTTTTTTTGCACGCATATCAATTTCATTATAATAAGAATATAACGGACTTTCTTCCCGTCTCCACCCGTCAGGCCCTTGGTTATAATGTCCGTATGCAAGAGTTGCATCCAAGAGACTTTTATTTTCAAATGTATGCCGATAAAATACATTGTAATTACCGTTCTGGTAAGTACTCTTTGATTTTGAAGAAATATTTAACGGTTGATTTACATCATTTTCCATGGCGTAACCTTTTTGATTTCCAGTATCATCCGAAGGATTTGAGCAAAATTCAGCTCCATACGATAAATAATCATTGTCCGATATAACCCAATCCCCATTAAAACCTATCCAAAAGCTATTCTCTTTGTGTTTTGTATTTCCTGAATGGTCTCGTATTAAATTATCAGTCTCAGTTCTATTCAAAACATCCAGTTTTTTATTTATGAACCAATCCTGAACTCTAAAATAAAAAGAAAATTTATCCTTTTCCAAACCATATGAAGCACTATACACACCAAACTTCAAATTCACATATTGCTTATTGAATAGACTGGCGTATTGATGGATGTCTTTCGTCCGCTTAACTTTTAAATTTAGAATCGTTAAAGAGCCTTCACTTCCCCGGTATCTGGCAGAAGGATTATCTATAACTTCTACCGCTTCTATATTTTTCGGATCCAACATTTCATATACTTTACTCCTCAATATTCCATTAATCATAACCAAGGGGGAAGATCCATCTTTCATCAGTATTTTACGATTGGCTAAATCAATTGTCAAAGTTGGAATTTCCGTCAACGCCTCATACACATTCTTAGAATTATTTTTAATTTGCTCAGATAAATAGAAAGTCGTACTTCCTGCCTCCATTTTGACCAAGTCGCTACGGTCACCTTCCACCACGACTTCTTTCAATGATACCGTATCTTCCTGCAAAACAATATTCTTATACACATTACCAGTCAAACGAAAAGCTTCCTCCTCCTGCTTATAGCCTAATGACAAATACTGTATATAATAATCAGATGCAGGCAAATTCTTTAATTCGAAGTTACCTTTTTTATCACTTATCGTTCCAGCCACCAATGAATCGCTGGAATATAAAAGTACAGACACATTTTGAAGTCCATTATTATCCTTATTTCGAATATCACCAGATATCGAATACTGAGCAAATATATTAATGGACATCATCATAAAAAGAATAACATATATATACTTATATTTATCTTTCATAATCAAATTTTTAAATATCCTCCTACACAAAAAAAGATACACACTCCAACCAAATCTTCCTATTTCAAAGGGATACATACCATTGAAAAATTTACAAAAATAACAAAAGTTTTTCATGACTATATTTTTTATTATTAACAATATATCTATCTACAACATACATTTTTCAATATTTTTAAACTATTTTGTTTCATACAAAATAACAACAGGATTATCTTCTTCCTTTAACTCTAATAATTCTTTTCTATTTAATAAAGAAGGGAAATATTGATATAATAAATCGGGATTGATTTCTTCGATAAGCAGGTTTCCATTGCCCCAACGAGGAAAGAAACGAAAGTTTTCAATTAAATCATTCTTGATTTTTCCTTGTGCAATCATTTTGTCGTCTTCCCTATCATACACAGCATAACAACGATTACCATCATATCCATAACTAAATATAAAATGATGATCCGTAACAAAAAAATGTTCTTTCAACAAATAAGTAAAGTCTGAACTTGAAATATCATATTCCTCTATATTCTCACCATCAGGAAAAGCTCTTTCACTAAAACATATCTGACATGCTTGATCAAACTGATCCCCGCTATATATCATATTCCCATATATGGGAGAGATAAAAGGTATATTATTCACTTTCGAAAACACATCTATTCCACCATAATTATAAGTAGACAGTCCTTCTCTTGATAGTATATTCTCTATATAATTACCGTTTTTATCTATCAAAGAAAAACGATAATCATCTTTTTGACCAGAAGGCTCATTGTATAGAAAAATCTTTTCGCCTGAAATAAGAAACTGGCTCGCCATAGTACGATATTGAACCATCCCTTCATACGATAAATCTTCATTATACTTCAAAATCGCTTGACGTGGAAAATCTAATACATATAAACAATCATCTTCAACATCAAAATCCATTATTTGGACATACTCTCCTGGCCCATTTCCGACTTTAAACAAAGACTGAAGATATTCACCACTTTCTCTGAAAATAAAAATTGCATTATTAACTCGATCCAACACAAACAACTTTTCATTTACCTTTTTTATTTTATCAATACTTGACAACAAACAATTTTCATTCGTTTCAAGAGGTATTATTTTATAATTTCGGATGAAAGAAGAAGCTAAATATTCTTCATCTGCTTGATCAACTGAGACCTTTACTATTTTTTCATTTGCATCCAATTGTCTTTGGCACGAAGAAAAGAAACATATTCCTCCCACAAACCAACAAGCATAAACCAATAACAAAACTAGTTTTTTCATTTTCATAATGATTGATAATTAACCCTCTATAAGCAAAACGTATAGCAAACAAAAACTACGGAGCGAAAATCAAACTTTTTTGAAAAATCTTTCTGTATTTCGAATTTTCATTGAAAGACAAACTGATAATGACATGTGGAGAAAAGAATTTCTAAATGAAGATTTTCATAAAAAGGTTTGCACGAAACTCTAAATCAAAAGTAACGAGAATCAAAAACAATTCCTATTAAAATTGCTGCTGATTCTCGATACTTTTATTTAAAGATATCGTATGCTGATATTCTTGCCCTAAATCAAGTTACTTACAATATTTCTTATTCCATCAATAATATCCATTTGTCTGTTCATTAGCAACCTGTCCCGTTTCATAGACTGGTTGGCGTGGACACATTTTAACTTCTGCATCAAACAATAGTTCAATCACACGGACCGGTTCATTGTCCTTTGCTTCCGGTAACACAAAATGAACATATTCATCATCCTTTACATAAAATTCTATGGGCTTGTGTGTCTCATAATCTGTTACAGACTCAAACGTTTGCAAGAGACGAGGCAAGCAGACTTCCGTCAGAGATTTATCAGTGACCATAATCCAGGCTTTGTTTCCTTTACGGGTACTAACTCCTCCAGGGAAAGGATAAAACGGGCCTCCTCTCGTTCCATAGATCATTTCAGCATGAGAGTTTAACCACATACCCAGCGTATCCATCAATGCGATTTGCGGTTTATCAAAACTTCCATCCGGACGTGGTCCCAGATTAATCATATAGTTTCCGTTGTTTCCGACAACGTGTACCATATCTTTGATCAACTCTTCTGCCGTCATCAATTGAGGATTGGGATTATACGACCACTGACGTTTATCGATCGTAACCCATGCTTGCCAAGGATGATCAGCCCATTTGGTTACATTATTCCCGTGGTTCACCAGACGTTCCCGATCTTGAAAATCACCGGCAAAACGTTTCCCATCGATCTCTACATGATTCGTGGCACTTACAGAACGACGCCCTATATCTATACGGGTATTTAATAAGATGTCCGGTTTTACTTCATGAAATCTACGATAAAAATGCGAACCAACTTCATGCGTATAAGTATCATCCCACTCTCCATCAAATTGGATAAATGCCAGATCATATTTACGGATAATTTCTGTAACCTGATCTTCCATATACTTAAAATAACGTTCCAAGTTCGGACTATCCGCCTGTTTCTTGAAGAGAGGTCCCGGACCTCCATGATCATTGGGTGTCCAATCCGGATGATACCAATCTATATTGGAATAATAAGCTCCCAAAACCAGTCCGTTCCGATCGCAAGCTTTCTTCAGTTCACCCAGGATATCAATTTTACGGGCTGCATTTTCCATATCATAGTTCGAATAATCCGAAAACCAAATGGAAAAGCCGTCGTGATGCTTTGATGTAGGAGATACATAACGTATTCCCCAACGCTTCATTAACTGGCACCATTCTTCAGCATCAAACTTATTCGGGTTAAACCGTTTATAAAACTGATCATATTTCTTAGCCGGTATGGAAGTACCACGACTCCATCCAATTTCCTTACCACCTAATGCCGAAGGTCCCCAATGAACACTCAAGCCGATGCGTAAATCCTGCCATCTTTCCAATGCCTTTTCCGGAGCTTTCAAATCCGGATTCAAATTGCCTCCACCACTTAATACAGATGGAATATGAATATATTCTTTTAAATGCTTGCACCAATTCAGATAACCGGCAGGTGTCAGATGCAAGAAATCACCTCCATAATAAGCCTTTACCAAAGAGCCGTCTGCCTGAACAAATCACGAAGTCGGATTAACATAAACAACATCTCCCCAAGTCTTACGCTGCAGAATAGAATGGATCGAATCACATTTCATACGCATAGGCGAAGTTTTTTCCAGTCCAGCTGGAAGCAAACCCATCAACAGAATTTGCGTTTCAGGCATTTGCTTGCGTGTTTCTTCTACTACAGCACAAATTCCTTCTGCTATATCCGCAGCACGATGTCCGGCATTCACATTATTAATTCCTATGGTTATCACTGCATACGCAGGCTTAGACGCGCCATATTTACCATGGCGTAAACGCCATAACAAGTTTTCTGTCCGATCACCCGAAATACCAGCCGATTCCCAAATCAAATCTTTGAAACAGCTATCCACAGCCGCTTTACCCGGTTTATACGTAACCAGCTCGCGACTACCCCCAAATCCCTGTGTAATGGAATTACCCAAAAACAGAATATCCAGTTTCTTTCGGGAAAGAATCTGCGTGATTTCTTCTGAAACGGCATGCCAATCGGCCCCTTCTTTCCAACCAGCAGCCGAGCGATACTCATTACCCGGAATTGCAAATGTACAAGGATTGGTCTTTTCTGTCGTTGGCTCCAGATAATGACATAAGCACATGGCCATCCGTCCTGCACCTATGGAAGAAGGATGCAAACGATCCGGCATCAAAGCTGCCTCATACGTCACTCCCATCAGATCATGCATTTCCACATATTCCAGCTTCTCTTCTTTCGCAATTTCCTTGATTACCGGAGCCAGCATTCCCTGAATAACACTTTCCTTGATATTATCATCCGGTGACAAAAAGCAACGAACCGGACCTAACAAAATAATCCGAGGATGAGAAGACAACTCCTGATAACTGCGAATCAACTTCAGATAATCCGACTTAAACTTACGCTTATACTTAATATTCTGAGGCTTTGAATCGTTCGTTCCTAACTTAATAAACACAATATCCGGCAAGAACGCCAACGATTGTTTGTATTCTTCCGTTTCCATATACGGATAATCCCCTTTCAACAAGGCAGTCGCCCCATTACGACCAAAGTTCCGTACTTCATATTTCTCGCCCAAATAAGCCTGCAACTGTGCCGGATAACTATTCTTATCCCGATTGACAATACCGGCACCATAGGTAATACTGTTTCCAACGCAAGCCACTTTAATGGGTGTTCCCCATCCCAACACCGTCAGGCAGAGTAACCAAACTAAAAAAACATACTTCCGTTTCGTTTTCATGATTTATCCATTTAAGTTAAGTCTGATAATTTTCTATGATACAAAGATAAGGCGAAGTAAATATAGTTTTATCATGATTGGGGGAAGAAAAATACAAATTCCGATCATTCTCCCTACTATTCTCTAAAAAAATCTACATAAACAATAAAAAAAAGAAGGACTACCTAACAATAGGCAGACCTTCTCTTTATCTTAGTAAACCGTATATTTTATTAAGCTTCTGCTTTGATTTCCTGTACAGAAACGAATGAACGGTTTTCTTTTCCCTTGTGGAATGTAACAACACCATCAACCAATGCATACAAAGTATGATCTTTTCCCATACCAACGTTTACACCCGGATGATGAGCTGTACCTCTCTGACGTACGATGATGTTACCTGCTTTAGCAACTTCACCACCGAACAACTTAACACCTAATCGTTTGCTTTCTGATTCACGGCCGTTCTTAGAACTACCAACACCTTTCTTATGTGCCATTTCTTCTTACTCCTTTTAAACGTTAAGCAACAACTTCTTTAATCAATACTTCTGTGAACTGCTGACGGTGACCGTTCAATTTACGATAACCTTTTCTTCTCTTCTTGTGGAATACCAATACTTTGTCACCCTTTACAAGCGGAGAAACTACTTCACATACTACTTTTGCGCCCTCTACTACCGGAGCACCAACTTTTACTTCGCCGTTGTTATCTACTAATAATACTTTGTCGAATTCAACAACTGCGCCATTTTCAGCGTTCTGAATGTGGTGAACGAACAATTTTTTGCCCTGTTCTGCCTTGAACTGCTGACCGTTAATTTCTACAACTACGTACATCTGTCTTTTTATCTTTAAACAGGTTAGGTCCCGGGGGTGAGCATTCTTTCTGATACTACTTTTCTACCCTCTGCGGAAAATCGGTTGCAAATTTAGATATTAAATATGAATCATACAAACTTTCCATGTTTTATTTTCCTATTTTTCTTCGCTTTCCCGAACGAACAACTAATCTCCTCATGACGTTGTCTTTTCCAATTAACATCAAGTATCCTTCAATTAAGTTAGAATCTTGTGGATTTCTCTTCAAATATACCGATATTTAATTACATCATATTAGTGAATTAATTAATTCACTAATATAAATCAATCAACTCACAATTGTGATGCAATCAATTCACATATATGAATTAATTAGTTTGAAAGATATTTTACTTAAAAAGAGAATTAAGATCAATAAACAAACCCTCTTTTTCATCAGCAATCAAGACATAAAAAAGGATTCACGCCTTTATTCAACTTGATATATATCAAAAAACAAGTATTTACGGAAGTCTGGTTATTTATTTTAACGGATGAAGCGAACCATGAAACGTTTCATTTACACTATTTTTGCTTTACATGAATATTTAAAGTCTATTTACTATGTCAAACAGAAGAACTTTTTTGAAAAATATCTCCCTCCTAACCTTGGGAGGTTTAGCTAGCCAATCGGTGCTGGCATCTAATAAATCAGCAGAGTTTCTAGCGAGTGCTGGTTCCGTTTCCAATAATGCTGCCAAAAAACAAATGGGATTGCAAACGTATTCTTTAGGCCAGGAATTATTAAAAGACATGCCAAACGGGTTGCAACGTCTGGCAAAAATGGGATATACCGAACTGGAAATATTCGGTTATAAAGAAGACAGCGGTAAATTCGGCGATTATTCGGCCGACAATACCACATTCATTGCACCTAAGGATTACAAGAAGATGGTAGACGATGCCGGAATGAAGATTACCAGTTCACACCTCTCTCCTTCTTTACGGGACTATACCAAAGAGAACATGTCTAAATTTGAAGAATTCTGGAAGAAGGCTACCGATATCCATGCTGAACTTGGAGTTACATGTATGGTTCAACCCAGTCTTCCCCGAATCGAAAACGAAGATGATGCCAAGCGGGTTTGCGACATCTTTAACCGGGCTGGTGAGATAACGAAAAGTGCTGGTATCCTTTGGGGCTACCATAATCATAGCAACGAATTTAAGCGAGTATTAAAAGCCGGAGAGAAACCGGATCCAAACCGGAAGCCTTGGGATAAACCGCAAGGTACTTATATTGAAGAATTATTCCTGAAGAATACCGATCCAAGCAAGGTCATGTTCGAACTGGATGTTTACTGGGCGGTTATGGGACAGCAGGATCCACTGGAATGGCTGGAAGATTATCCCGACAGATTCAAATTATTGCACATCAAAGACCGTTGGATTATCGGCGATTCCGGTATGATGAACTTCCCGAATATCTTCAAAAAAGGATATGAAATCGGTATCTTAGGTTATTATGTCGAACTGGAAGGCGACCGGAAAGGGCGCACACAATTCGAAGGAGTTGAGAAGAGTGCACAATATCTGCAAAACGCAGACTTTGTTAAATAACGTCTATCAGGTATAAACATATAAACATTATAATATAAGTTCACAAGGTTCTAACTTGTCATAAAGCCATGAACCTTGTGAACTTATTTGTTTTCCAACCTTTACAGACTGGAAGTATTATTTACTGGCAAAGTGATATTCGCCAGAACCAACCTCGACTACTAACTCTGTTTCCGTATTACTTATCTGATGGATACCAGGTTGTGAAGAAACATTCACGCCATATTCTTTAGGAATCCGTATCACAGCCGTCGTATTGCCGGGAACCACCACACGCCAATCCAGACGATTACCGTCACGCGTCCAGTCACTCTCAATCTTTCCGTAGACCGATTCATACGAAGCCTTGACATGATTCAAACCTTCCGGAAAGACCGGAGTCATTTCGATTTTCTTAAAGGCCTGCGCACCGTCAGCACATTTGATTCCGGCCAGGTCTTCATAATACCAGATCAGCAGATCGCCCAACAACATCACATGATTGGCCGAATTCATGGCAGGATCGGCCGTATCACCGTTCCAAAGTTCCCAAATCGTCGTAGCACCTTTATTAATCATATAGCCCCAACTCGGATATGTTTCGTTCGTAACGATCTTAAACGCCAAGTCTTTCCGTCCGTATTCCGTCAGACCACGCATCAAATGCTGGATACCTAACACGCCAGTACTAACATGGCCGCCAAAATCTTCTTCGGTCTTGCGTACAATATTATCGAACACTTTCTGCTCAAATCCTTCGGGAACAAGTCCCAGACGCAAGGAAAGAATATTGGCCGTCACCGTATTGTTGCCATACTGAGCCGTCTCCCGATTGAAGAACTTGGCATTGTAAGCCTCTTTCATTTCGGCAGCACGCTTCTGGTAGGCCGGAATATCAGCCGTCTGTCCGCACAACTCGGCAAACTTAACCATCTTATTCAGCAAATCATAGTAAACTGTCGTACTCAGAATAGCACCGTCCGTCTTACGGGCCGGATCTTGTGAATGAATCAGATGCTGTTCTTCAGGCGGCATACACCAGTCTCCATACGTGTCCTTAACGATCACACCATCTTTCATCGCTACTTCTTCCATATGTTGCATCCAGCGTTTCATCGAAGGATAATGTTTCCGGATCGCACTGTCATCACCAAACTGGCGATAAAGCATATCCGCTACATAGAAATAAGCCGAAGGCCACGTCACATCGTCGGCATAGATTTCCCAATACTTCGGAGATACCACCGAAATACTTCCAGCTTCATTCTGAGAATCTTCAATATCCTGCAACCATTTATTATATAAAAGCGCATTATTGAACAAGTAGGCTTCGCCGCTGGCTCCCGTTGCCCGGTCGCCCAACCAACCCAAACGCTCATCACGCTGCGGGCAGTCGGTCGGCATGCCTCGGTAATTACTGCGAATACCCCAGAATGCATTCTTATGGATCTGATTTACCAACGCATTCGAACTCTCAAACTGACCGGAAGTAGACATCGCATCATACACCACGTAACCGGCGAAATCACGATTGGAAGGCTGATAATCCAAACCGCTAACTTCAACGTAACGAAAACCATGATACACGAAGCTCGGCTGCCAAGAGAATTCACCATCAGCCGCCGGTGTATAAACATCTGTTACTTTCGCTGAACGCAGATTCGCCACATAAAGTGTGGTATCCGGATTAAGAATCTCAGAAAAACGGAAAGTAATCGACTGATTATTTTTCCCTTTCAGTTTTACACCCAGCCAACCAACCATATTCTGGCCCATATCCAAGATAAACTTCCCATCCGAACGGGCTATCACGTTTACAGGAACGACGGTATCCTGCACCGCCAGATTCGGATTTGGCTGAGCCGTCAGCTTTCCTCCCGGCTCTTTCATCACGTCTGCTGTTTTCCAGGCCGAATCATCAAACGATAAGGTATTCCAGCCCTTCAATTCCTTCCGGGCATCATATTCTTCACCGTCAAATTCATTGTTGGCAACAATCGGTCCCTGCGAAGTTACCTTCCAACTCGTATCACTGACAACCTGATCGACGCTACCATCGGTATATTCTACTTCCAGCTGAGCCAACAAAGAAGGTAAGCCCGTCGTCAGCATACCCGGAACTCGCATCGAGAAATAACGTCCGTTACCTAAGACGACACCCAACAGATTCTCTCCTTGCTGCAATAAATCAGTGACGTCATATACATTATAATACACACGCGATGTATAAAGCGAAGGCATCGGAGCAAAGACATCATTGCTGATCCGCTTACCATTCAAATAAGATTCCGAAGAACCCAAACCCGAAATATACAACACAGCGCGTTTTACCTCTTTACTGACCTGAAAAGGCTTTCGCAGATAACGAGCTGCCAGCCTTGTTTCACCCTGATCTTTCTCGCCCGGATTACTCAAAGCATTCTCGCCAATCCATTGCGCTTTCCAGCCGCTGGCATCCAATATCGCCATACCCCAAGTCTGGATATCGCTCCATTTTCCGGAACCCTGATTCGTTTTTACCTTTACCCGCCAGAAGTAAGGCTTCTTAGCCTGTAAAGATTCTCCGCCATAAGCAACCCAAAGCGACTGATCTGAATCAACTTCTCCCGAATCCCACAAAAGATTCTTTTCCGCTTTCAGGTCCTCAGCCGAAGCCGCTACCTGAATTCGATAACCCGTTTGCACCAAATCAGGTTGTTCACTACGTATCTGCCAGGAAAAACGAGGATGTTCTACGTCAATTCCCTGTGGATTGTCTTTCATCTCGACCTGCAAATGACTTACCTGTATGGAATCGGAAGTAGGATTACAACCCATCATTCCTACCAAGGCTAAGCATATACTACATAAAATAATTTGCTTTTTCATTTATAATAGACTTTAGATTGTACATGATTGTCAAAGGAACAAATAAAATCCGTCACTTCACTTTAAATATTGACACGTAAACTATCTATTTTGACACAAATAAAAGTATTCATAGACAAAATACCTTTTTTAGTCGATTCTTTTTGAAAAAGAATGTCTGTTTCCGGTAATTTGTATCATAAAAGATAAAAGATTAGACAATATGATGAACAAGACTATCAAAACAATTCTCGTTTCGGGTTTCTTCCTCTGTACGATTCCCGTCATGGCACAAGAAGAATTCCCTGACATGCAACCGCCGTTCCCTCAACAGGAAGAAGGGAAAGCTCCATTTAAGGAAATACCTAATCCGGAAAAGTCGGCTAAACGGATTACGGAAGAAATGGCAAAAGAGCTCAATCTGACGGAAAAACAATATAAGAAGGTATATAAACTGATCCTAAAAGAACAGAAATCCCTGATAGAAAACCGCATGGGACAAATGCGTCCGCCTATGATGTCGGGTAATCCGGGAGAAGGAGAAATGCCCATGATGGGACAGCCAGGAGAACGCCCACCGATGGGTATGGGACCAGAAGGCATGTCGCACCCAAGACCGCCTCGAATGGATGAAGATATGGCAAAAGAGCTGGAAAAAGCCCGGCAGAAAAAAGAAAAGAAGCTAAAGAAGATATTAACAGACGAACAATATACCCGTTGGCAAGAAATACAATTAAAACGAAAGGACGAACCGGGAAAACCACCCGTTCCACCCGAAGAAAAATAAATCCGCCCTCAAAGCGAAAAGGATAGGCAGATTCCTGTATCTTTGCGTAATAAATCAAATATAAAAGATATGAACTATTACGAAGTCAACTTTAATTACGAATCTGCAATTGAGCCTTCAGTAGTAAGTGATATTCTGGCAGCAGAATTAGGTGAAATCGGTTTTGAGAGCTTTACGGAAACAGACGAAGGCCTGCAGGCTTATATTCAGGATAAGCTCTACTCAGAAACAGCTCTTAAAGAGAAACTAAACGATTTCCCTATTCCGGAAGTCCATATCCATTACACCTGTACGCCCATTGAAAGTAAAGACTGGAACGAAGAATGGGAAAAGAACTACTTCAAACCAATACGGATCGGACAGGAATGTATTATCCGGGCTTCGTTTCATCCGGAAGAACCGGGTTATACCTATAATATTATTATCGATCCGAAGATGGCGTTCGGAACAGGCAATCATGCAACCACCTTCCTGATGATTCAGGAAATGTTGCAATTAGACTTGCAAGGGAAAGAATTGCTGGATATGGGTTGTGGAACTGCCGTACTGGCTATTCTTGCCAAACTGAGAGGAGCCGAAAGAGTTGTAGCCATCGACATTGACGAATGGGCCTACAATAACGCTTTGGAAAATATCCGATTGAATCATACCGAAGATATTCAAGTAGCTCTAGGCGGAGCTGAACAAATTGCCCGTTTCGGACAATTCGATTTCGTGTTTGCCAATATCAACCGGAACATCCTGTTGAATGATATTTGCCAATATGTTCACTGTATGAAACCTGGAGCCAGTCTTTTCATGAGCGGTTTTTATCAAGAAGATATCCCCGTTATCCAAGCTGAATGCGAGAAAAACGGATTAAGATTCGATTCATTCCGGGAAAAAGACAATTGGGTTGCTGTAAAAGTTAGTAAGCCCGAGCAGATTTAACATATTTTACACGCTTAATCCAAACATTTTCCATATTTTCGGCGTTATATAATAAACATTTAAAAAAGAGACAGTCATGAAAAACGTTGATTCTAAATTATTATTGGGCCTTGTAGTAGGCGCAGCAGTTGGTGCAGCAGTTGGTTATTTGGCAGCAACAGACAAAAGAGAAGATTTACTGAACGAACTAAATAGCGTAGTTGGAAAGGTAAAAGAAGGATTTAACTCAGCTTTGGCAAAATACAAAGAAGGAAAAGCAGAAGCTGTTAAACCCGTAGAAGAAGTGATTGCTGAATAATGAACGACAGCGAGAAAGTATTTCAGAATCTTAAGCAAGATGTTTCAGCTTATATGGAGCTGAAGCTGGAATTACTAAAATTAAACACGTATGAGAGAACAGGTAAAGTAATTGGCCTTCTCTCATACGGGTTAATTTTATTATTCCTGGCCTTCTTTGCCGTTTTGTTCATATTTTTGGCTCTAGGATTTTTCCTCGGAGAAATACTGGATGTTCCTGGCTCCGGATTTGCCATCGTCGCTTTATTATATGTAGCGATTATTTGGATCATTACTAAAAACGAAGCCAAAATACGAACAAAGATCTTGAATTTAGTAATTGCAGCCTTGGCTGCCAACGACGACAAACAAAACACAAAAGACGATGAATCATCCGCAACAGACGCCGCTGGAAAAACTGTTGGCTGACAAACAACGTATCCAGCAAGCATGTCTGGAACAAGAGAATAAAATAAACAAGACGTTTACTTATATCCAAGAAAACGCCGGATCGTTGTTGCTCTCCGGATTGTCATCGTTATTATTCCCTGCTAAACCGGATAAGAAAGGAGAAACAGCTCAAGGTACAGTTGCGTCGGCAACACCAGCAACAACCTCACCACTCGGGCTATCTGATTATTTATCCGTAGGAAAAGCCTTAGTGCCATTAGCATGGGAAATTATTCAGCCCCTAGTCGTCAGTTGGGGTATTCGTACAATCCGGAAAAAGATAACAAACCTCTTTTCTCCCTCCAAAAAATCATCGGAGAAGAAGAAGTAAGGATTAATTTATGTTAGAAGCTACACTTTTTCATTGGATTTTCATCCGAAAACAAAAAACATAACTAAATTTGCAGTCGAAAAACAAGGGGACTTTGAAAGAGGTCGCCGAGACTAAATAAGAAGAACAATTTTTTAATAAACCCATAAAAAGTTTTATTACAATGATTAAAGTAGGTATTAACGGTTTCGGTCGTATCGGCCGTTTTGTATTCCGTGCAGCTCAGAACAGAAACGATATCCAGATCGTAGGTATTAACGACTTGTGCCCGGTTGATTACTTGGCTTACATGTTGAAATATGATACAATGCACGGTCAGTTCAACGGAACTATCGAAGCTGACGTTGAAAACAGCAAATTGATCGTTAACGGTAAAGAAATCCGTGTTACTGCTGAAAAGAATCCGGCTGATTTGAAGTGGGATGCAGTTGGTGCAGAATATGTAGTTGAATCTACAGGTCTGTTCTTGACTCAGGAAAAGGCTCAGGCTCACATCCAGGCTGGTGCTAAATATGTAGTTATGTCAGCTCCTTCTAAGGACGCTACTCCTATGTTCGTTTGTGGTGTTAACGAAAAGACTTATGTTAAGGGTACTCAGTTCGTTTCTAACGCTTCTTGTACTACTAACTGCTTGGCTCCGATTGCTAAAGTATTGAACGACAAATGGGGTATCACTGACGGTTTGATGACTACAGTTCACTCAACTACTGCTACTCAGAAGACTGTTGACGGTCCTTCTATGAAAGACTGGCGTGGTGGTCGTGCTGCTTCTGGCAACATTATCCCTTCTTCAACAGGTGCTGCTAAGGCTGTAGGTAAAGTTATCCCTGAATTGAACGGTAAATTGACTGGTATGTCAATGCGCGTTCCGACTTTGGACGTTTCAGTTGTTGACTTGACTGTAAACTTGGCTAAGCCGGCTAAATACGAAGAAATCTGCGCTGCAATGAAGGAAGCTTCTGAAGGCGAATTGAAGGGTATCCTGGGTTACACTGAAGATGCAGTTGTTTCTTCTGACTTCTTGGGTGACACTCACACTTCTATCTTCGATGCTAAAGCTGGTATCGCTTTGACTGATACTTTCGTTAAAGTTGTTTCTTGGTATGACAACGAAATCGGTTACTCTAACAAAGTATTGGATTTGATCGCTCACATGGCATCTGTAAACTGCTAATCTATCCAGATTAAATAGTTTCAAAGCCGCATCTTTCGGGATGCGGCTTTTTTTATGTTCTTACCTTTGGCAGTATGCAGGCAAATTTCGTAAGTTTGCAACATGAATAATTACGAACTCATTACTATCATTGGTCCGACGGCTTCGGGGAAAACAGCTTTTGCAGCAGCCCTGGCAGCACGACTGGATACGGAAATCATCAGCGGAGATTCGCGGCAGGTATATCGCTCGATGGATATCGGGACGGGAAAAGACCTGGCGGATTATGTGGTAGACGGGAAACAGATACCCTATCACCTGATTGATATCTGCAATCCGGGCGATAAATACAACGTATTCGAATACCAACACGACTTTCACAAGGCTTTCGAGGAAATCCGGAAGAAAGGGAAACTGCCGATCCTTTGCGGAGGAACAGGTATGTATATCGAATCGGTCCTCAGGGGATTCAAACTACTCGATGTGCCGCAGAATCCGGCTCTGCGGGAATCGCTGAAAGGAAAATCGTTGGTAGAACTGGAGCAGATTCTGGCTTCATACAAGGTTTTGCATAACAAGACCGATGTCGACTCGGCTCAGCGTGCTATCCGTGCCATCGAGATCGAAGAGTTTTATAAGACGGAAGCGCCCGACAAGCGGGAGTATGCGCCGATCAACAGCCTGATTATTGGTGTGGATATCGACCGGGATTTGCGGCGGGAAAAGATTTCGCGGCGACTGCGTGCCCGACTGGACGAAGGTATGGTGGATGAAGTCCGCGCGATCCTCGCCACCGGCGTGAAGCCTGAAGACCTCATCTATTACGGACTGGAATACAAATTCCTTACCTTATATATTATCGGGCAACTGACGTACGATGAAATGGTATCGCAACTCGAAATCGCCATTCACCAGTTCGCCAAACGGCAGATGACGTGGTTCCGCGGAATGGAACGGCGCGGTTTGCATATTCATTGGCTCGACGCCACGCTTCCTACCGACGAAAAGATTAACAACGTATTAGCTCTCATTCAATAATCATGTTTACGCTTGACAAACTGACAAACTCGAATAACTTCTTCCTCCTGGCGGGTCCGTGCGTGATCGAAGGAGAAGACATGGCGCTCCGTATCGCCGAAAAGATTACGGAAATAACTACCCGGCTGCAAATTCCTTATGTATTCAAAGGGTCGTACCGGAAGGCAAACCGTTCGCGCCTGGATTCCTTCACTGGGATTGGCGATGAAAAAGCGCTGAAGATCTTGCGCAAAGTGGGCGAAACCTTCGGTGTGCCGACTGTAACCGACATTCATGAGACGCACGAGGCGGCCATGGCTGCCGAATATGTGGACGTCCTACAAATCCCAGCCTTCTTATGCCGGCAAACAGACTTGCTTGTAGCTGCCGCCCGCACCGGAAAGGTTGTCAATATCAAGAAGGGACAGTTTCTTTCTCCCGGAGCCATGCAGTTTGCCGCCCAAAAAGTGGTAGATGCAGGTAATCGACAAGTGATGCTCACCGAACGGGGCACGACTTTCGGCTACACGGATTTGGTAGTCGATTATCGGGGTATTCCGCAAATGCAGGCATTTGGTTTTCCGGTGGTGATGGATGTAACGCATTCGTTGCAACAGCCCAACCAGACATCGGGCGTAACGGGTGGTATGCCGGCCCTCATCGAGACGATTGCCAAGGCTGCCATCGCCGTAGGAGCCGACGGATTGTTCATAGAAACACATCCCGAACCGGCAGTAGCCAAGTCTGACGGCGCGAACATGCTGCAACTCGACTTATTGGAAGGTTTGCTCACACGGTTGGTTCGCATTCGCGAGGCTATTAAATAATGCAAATGCTTGGGGCGTTACTCCCCAAGCATTTTGTTTATAATTGGAAAAGATAACCCAGAGATAATTGCAAGGCATGTGTGTTTAATCCCGAATAACATTCATAATTGTCAGTTAAGCCCAAGACATAGCGAAGATCAAAATACCAACGGGCTGGAAATTTAAAAGCTGCTCCAAACAAGAGGGAACAATTGACCGGATTGCGATCATATAAATTTGTATCCACACTCCTTTTTCCATCTGAAATATTCTCTCCTAACAAAAAGCCAGGTTGCACACCTACCTCAAAGTTCAATCCGGGTATGCGCTTAAAAGGTGATATTTGAGCCAAAATAGGAATATCAATATAATGAGACCGGATTTTAGCATCATCAAGTACTAAAGGATTACCATCAATCCCTACATTTCCCATATCCAATAAGCCACTATCATTATGTACCGCATATTTCGTGTATAGGATTTCTCCTTGTATCCCCAACCAGCCATTGAACTGATAATGACCAACAGCCCCCAGATTAAATCCGACCCGTTGACGCATCCACTCAGCCATAGAACCGTTCTTCAGATTAGAGAAATTAGCTCCCACTTTCCCACCGACAGACCACTGGGCGGCAAGGTTTCCTAAGAACAGGAAACATAACATCAAACATAAACTTAGCTTTTTCATACTTCTACATTTTATGATTTTACAATCCGCTATACAACTTTGTTTGTAGATAATAACGCCATCACCCTTCGTTTATTATCAAACATTAAAATAATTTACACTTTTAATCCATCTTGGGAGGCTTGTATCGTTTTAAATCGTATATTTAGCGGCGAGAGGAAGAATTTTCCAAGTAGAGGGAAAATTCCCGAACTTTCGGGAAGCACTTTTCCGGCGGCGGGAGACTTTCCGAACCTTCGGGAAGCACTTTTCCGGCGGCGGGAGACTTTCCGAATCTTCGGGAAGCACTTTTCCGGCGGCGGGAGACTTTCCGAACCTTCGGGAAGTTCTTTTCCGACAGGAATTCTTCTTCCGACAAAAACCTATTATAAACTTCAAAATTATTGAGTCATGAAAAAAATCAACACAATTGACACACACAGCCTCACCAATGGAGCTCACTACAATTTTATGGAAGCCATCTACACGAACCTGAATAGCATTCTGCTTTATGGGGAAAAACTAAGTACAGAACTTCCGGCATTCAAAACTGCGCTCGACAACGAGGATGCCGTGCTGGTCTTGAGTCGGAAAAGCAATAAAACAGACGAGATTGCCAATGCAGACAAGGCCCGCGACAATGCTTATGTAGGATACAAATATACGGTAAAGGGATTTACGTACTTAGGAAGCGGAGCGCAATATGAAGCGGCTAAAGTGCTGACCCAACATCTGACGGATTATCAAATCGACACCCAAATGTCGCTCAGCCGGCAGACTGGTCTGATGACCAACTTCATTGAAGATTTGGAATCCACATACAGCGAACAAGTAGAAAGTCTGGGGTTAACACCCTTCGTCACGATGATGAAAGACGGAAATGAGAAAGTAAAAGCGGGATTGCAGTCACGCGACAACGAACGTGCCGGACAAACCAAGGCAGCCATGCTCTCTGCCCGTGCTGATACAGATGCTACCTACCAGATCATCGTCGATAAAATCAATGCCCTATATCTGGTTGATACGACCAATACCAACGAGTATGTCACAACAATCGACGAGATCAATGCACAGATCAAGCATTATAAGGAACAAGAACTGACTAAAAAGTCAACCCAACAAGAGAATAATGGAAATGATGGTACCACCTACCAGCCTTTCTATCCGAAATATCTCTGATACACACTGAACGATAAATAGAAGAGAGGCACGGACTTTACTAAATCCATGCCTCTCTTCTATTTTATTCCATCCGGTAGCTTTACCCCATCCGACTGATCTTCTTCAGTTTTTCTTCATCTATAAGCTTGATCTTACGACCGTCGATAGCAATAATATGTTCCGACACGAAGGTGGACAAGGTACGGATGGCATTCGAAGTCGTCATATTAGAAAGATTTGCCAAATCTTCACGCGCCAGATAAATACTCAGCGTCGCACCATCTTCTTCCAATCCATAACTGTCTTTGAGGAACAAAAGAGATTCTGCCAGACGTCCGCGGATATGCTTCTGCGTTAAGTTGACCGTCCTTTCATCGGCGATACCCAAATCGACCGACAGCTGACGGATAAAGAACATCGCCAAATCCGGATTGGCATAGATCAACTCCTTTACCACCGTCATCGGAATCAGGCAAACGGTAGAAGGTTCGAATGCGGAAGCATTGGTCAGATAATCCTCCTGTGCGAAATTCGCCCGATAACCGAAATACTGTACCGGCTTGATCATACGGATAATCTGGCTACGGCCACCTACACCGTCTTTGAATATTTTCACCTTTCCTTTCAGCAGACACATCATGTCTTTCGGTTCGTCACCTTCGCAATAAATCAGTTCATTCCGTTTGAAGGTCTGAATTGATGAATTATTGCGTAACATTTCCCGCTCTTTGTCAGTCAAGACCCGCCAGACTTCCGTCAGGCTTGACGAGAAATCAAAATCTTCCTTATGTTGTTGCTTAACCACGGCTAAAAAAATGATTGCTATAAAACATATTTACGAGACACAAAATTATAACAAAAATTGGATTAACCTCTCGAAAAACGATTTATTTTTTCGGATAAGCGTCTTTTTTCACATTTCAAATTCTCAGCTATCGGCAGACAATAAGTATAAATCGTCATTTAAGAAGATTCATCGCTCACAAATCCATAGATATGGAACCAATCGGTTAACTATTAGGACGGATCACCCAGATGCCCCGACAAGATTTCTGACGCTTGAGATAACTTTCCAGCGAATCCGGATTAACAATTACCTTCCGAGCCGACGAAGAAGCATGGATAAAAGTCAGTCGCTCCGGCGTCGCCCAATAAGCAATTCCCAGGTGTGTCACATCCAAACCTTTAATCGTCGTCACGAAACCGATAATGTCTCCATTGCGAATAAATTTCTCAGCCTCGCCCATCCGTTCTTTCGGCAGATAGGCATAACCAGAACGCGCATTGACAGCCGATTCTACTTCCTGCATACGCGCCACCCGCTCGGGATGTCCTTTCAAAGCCGAATACGATTCGGAATGAGACGACATGAACGAAAGAGCCAACGGCAACGGTTCGCTACCCGGCAATTCGGGCGTGATATCTTTCACCAAGCCACGCTTGTCGTTCTCGTACATCCAATCGGCTATATAATGAAGCCGCTCGGTATAACGAACCTCACCCTTCCGGTAACGTAATCCGCGCAACGCCTCCGTATAATCGGCAAACGAAGAAATGGGCTGCGACAAGGCCAAGACCGATTCGACCAACGTTGTACAATCCAGTTCACGGAAATTCACCACCAAGGTTTCAGGTTCTCCTTCCAGAGTAGCAGCCACATACGGCTTATCTAAGAACAAACGAGCCACTTGCACCATCCGTTCGCCGGCATCCGCTGTCTGCAAATGCTTCAGACTATCCAATACTTGAAGACAAAATAACGAATCTGCCTTCGTATAAGAGAGGGATTGTGCTCCTACTCCATACGAAAAGAAAAACAAGGCACACAACCAAGAAAGAATAGTTTTCATCGGGATTTAATCGTGTTTCGTTTCCAACAAAGTTTCCAGTTTCACCAGTTCGTCACGATATTGAGCCGCTTCGATAAACTCCAGCTTCTTGGCCGCTTCGGTCATCTTCCGGCGAGTCTGCTCGATAGCCTTCTCCAACTGGCTGCGATTCATATACTGTACCACCGGATCGGCTGCCACATTCGCTCTTTCAGGCTCTACATACGCATACGGTTCGGCTGTCTGTTGTTGCTTTTCAGCTACCAATGAGACGCTGTTCTTTACCACCTGTTTCGGTGTAATACCGTGCTTCTCGTTATAAGCCATCTGTTTCTCGCGCCGACGGTTCGTCTCCTCCATCGTCAAACGCATGCTGTCCGTTATCTTGTCCGCATAGAAAATCACCTTTCCGTGTACATTACGCGCTGCACGTCCGGCAGTCTGTGTCAGTGAACGATGCGACCTCAAGAATCCTTCCTTATCCGCATCTAGAATCGCCACCAGCGAAACCTCCGGCAAGTCCAATCCTTCACGCAGCAGATTGACACCAATCAGCACGTCAAACAAACCTTTCCGCAAGTCATCCATAATCTGCACCCGTTCCAAGGTATCCACATCACTATGGATATAATTACAACGGACACCCATACGTGTCATATAAGTCGTCAGCTCTTCTGCCATCCGCTTCGTCAAAGTCGTTACCAGAATCCGTTCATCCACAGCCGACCGCTGGGCAATTTCTTCCATCAGATCATCTATCTGATTCAAGGTCGGGCGCACTTCAATAATAGGATCCAACAGCCCCGTCGGACGAATCACCTGATCAACAACAATACCTTCGCTTTTCTCCAGCTCATAATCCGCCGGAGTCGCACTCACATAAATCGCACACGGTGTCAGGGATTCAAACTCATCAAACGTCAACGGACGGTTATCCATCGCAGCCGGCAGACGGAAACCATAATCCACCAGATTCTTCTTACGGGCATAATCGCCGCCATACATGGCACGAATCTGCGGAATCGTCACATGGCTCTCATCTACGACCAACAGGAAGTCTTTCGGGAAATAATCCAACAGACAGAAAGGACGCTCACCAGCTTCCCGACCATCGAAATACCGGGAATAATTCTCGATACCCGAACAATGTCCCAATTCTCGGATCATCTCCAAATCATACGTCACCCGTTCATAAAGACGTTTTGCCTCATACGGTTTTCCAATCTCCTTCAAATATTCCACCTGTGTACCCAGATCCACATCAATCTGTCCGATTGCCTGATTAATACGCTCCTGCGTCGTCACGAAAAGGTTTGTCGGATAAATATTCAGTTCGTCCTGTTCATCGATTTCCTGTCCGGTCATCGGATCAAACGACGAAATACGATCAATCTCATCTCCCCAGAATTCAATCCGATAAGCAACGCCATCAAATGTTTCAATGGCAGGGAATATATCTACCGTATCACCATTCACACGGAAACATCCACTATTGAATTCCAATTTATTATTGATATAAAGCGCAGCCACAAACCGACGGAGCAATTCATCCCGGTCAATCTGCATCCCTCGCTCCAGATGAGTTACTTTCTCGGCAAACGCCCGCGGATCAGCCATACCGTAGAGACAGGATACAGATGAAACCACAATTACATCCCGCCTTCCAGACAACAGAGAAGCCGTTGCCCGCAAGCGGAGTTTATCAATTTCATCATTTATAGCCAAATCTTTCTCGATATAGGTATCTGTAGAAGGCAGATAAGCCTCCGGCTGGTAATAATCATAATACGAGACAAAATACTCGACCGCATTATTCGGGAAGAATGCCTTAAACTCACTATACAACTGAGCTGCCAGCGTTTTATTATGACTGAGGATAAGCGTTGGTTTCTGTACTTCCTTAATCACGTTTGCTATCGTAAACGTCTTACCGGAACCCGTCACACCCAATAATGTCTGAAAAGGAACCCCACTCTTTAATCCTTCGGACAAAGCAGCTATTGCTTCCGGCTGATCACCGGTGGGTTTAAAAGGAGAAGAAAGTTCAAAATACATAGTCTTACTTTATTTCGATAAGCATTCGTACAAAGGTACGTATTAAAAAAGAAAAAGGTTGTCATCACGACAACCAATCTCCATTGTTAACCTTAAATCTAATACCATGAAAAACACAGTGCAAATGTATAGCTTCATGCTGAACAACACAAGTTTTTATTTGGAAAAATGATTCAGATTAATACGAATTAACAAATGCATGTTTTACAGCATAGTATTGAAATAGTTTTTTACATAAACAAAAACTATTTCAATACACCTGAAATGATTAATTAGTTCCCGAAGAGCTTGATCCTTCGCTCGAGCTACTATTTCCTCCGGATTTGACATCATCATTATTGATACTTCGGGCTGTTCGTTTCACCTGTGCCTTCAATTCACCAAAGCGCCAGCTGATACTCAAACCATACGAAGATCGGGGCATTTTACTTTCCGACCAAGAACGGAATGTATCCGTAACGGTTTCATTGGAATACTTCTGATAATAATTGAAGATATTGCTTACATATACAGAAACATTCAATCGTTTATCCTTCAAGAACGAACGGCTCAAGTTCATTCCGTAGAAATAATAGGAAGAACCTTTTCCCTGTAAAGAGATATAAGGCGTACTGCCTCCGCCATACACACTGAATCTTAAATCCCATGGCAACGTCTGTTGGATATTACCAAACAGATTACCCTGAAATCCACTGTTCTTTGTATCCAGTTTCTTACTACTGAAATCTGAATAACTACCGGAAGCATTGATAGAAATACGGGTTTTATTTCCCGGATTCCAGTTCATCCAAAGAGATAAGCGGGTCCGTTGGGTTTTTCCAATATTATCATAGGTATTTTCCATTACTCCGTTATTCATAAAAGAATACCGTTCTATTCCATTATTGGTAAAATTATAATTGATCGTAGCATTTACACTGAACTTAGCTGAAAAGCTGCTGTATGTTAAGCCGAGATTATGAGATTTTTCTGTATCCAAATCCGGATTACCATAGCTGATGGATGTCGGATTGCTGGTATCGCGGAACGGATTCAGGTACCAGATACCAGGACGGTTGATACGCATATTATAATTCGCCCGCAAAGAAGAACTCATACCTAACATATAGGATAAGTTGGCTGTCGGAACAATATCATCAAAGTTGGCATCAAAATTCCTGTCCGGGAAATAAGCATATTCTACATCCATAAAGGTATGTTCATAGCGGGCTCCTACTTTAAAGCCCAGCTTTTTCCATTTCAGCTGATAGTCGGCATACGCAGCCAGGATATTCTGCCCTTGATCAAACATACTGCTTTGATCTTCATTCTGAACAAACGAACCATCTTCGTTTTCCATGAAATATTTACTGTCACTCGCATTCTGACGGAAAATGTATTTCATTCCGGCATCTATATAATGCATATCATTCAACGGATTAACATAATCCAACTGCAAAGTATGTTCTGCCGTATGGGCATCGTTGTTATAATACTGGTCTGTCAAACGGAAAGGAACATCTGTTATATCATCGTAATAGGTTTCTGCCTCACTGTCGTTGGGCGAATTATTGAACTTATAAGAAGCTGTCAGGTATTCTCCCTTTCGCTTCATTGAATGTTGGTAATCGACATTCAAGCCCGTATTACCAAAGCTGCTTTCGCTATTACTGAACGAGCGGTAGTCGTACATCTTCTGCAGATCAACATTATTCATAAAGCTGTAAGACTCACTCTCCGACTTGGACTTTCCGCCAAACACGTTCGCTGAGAAAGTGATCAGATTCAAGGTATCAATCTCGTAACTGGCTTCGATATTTCCAAACTGATAGTTACCGGTATTCTTGGAAGAACCATCGCTCTGCAAGTATTTATAAGTATCCGATGTAAAATCTTCCCGCGTGGAAGTTGTATAACCCCGAGGTGTATTATTATAATTATAGGAATAGTTTCCTGTCACTGTAAACTTCCCAACCTGTACGGTACCATAGGCATAACCACCGACACCACGATTACTACCGTTCGCGCCTAACGTTACATTATACCCTTGCATCCGTCCTTCAGTGGTAATGATATTCAAGATACCACCCACACCTTCCGCATCGTATTTTGCTCCCGGATCAGTAATAACCTCTATCGACTTTACAGAATTGGCCGGCAAGCTCTTCAATACTTCTTTCGGGTTATTACTCATCAGTGTGTTGGGTTTTCCATTCACATGAACCTTGAAGTTACTGGAACCATTGACCTGAATATTATCTTCTCCATCTACCGAAACCAACGGAACCTTGCGTAGCATTTCCAAGGTTGTATTGGTTTTCGAGTCCGGATCATCGGCTATACTATACGAAATCTTATCGATCTCCGCCTTGACCAATGGCTTTTGAGCCACCACTTCTATTCCTTCCAGTTCTTCACTGGCCTCAGAAGTATAAAGTTTCCCCAAATCAACGAGCGGCTGTCTGTCTGTGACAGAAAAGTTCCGGCTGACAGTCTTTTTCCCAATAGAGGTAATATGGATCGCAAAATTCCCCGCTTGAGGAAGATCAACATTAAATTTACCATCCAAATCCGTAACAGCCAATTTGACTGGTTCCGTCTTTTTCTCCTGTACAATACGAATGGTGGCATACGGTTCTCCTACATTCGTCAACGAGTCCAATAAGACACCTTTCACTCCCCAATTTGATTTTGTCTGCGCCTGGGCAAGACAAAACGCCATGTTCATCAACAGGAACATGAGTTTCCATGTGTTTTTAAGCTGCATAATATTAAAATATAGGTTTATTTAGTTTCTACATTCTCCACTCCCTACATACACAATCCGTATGTATCTGGTTTTCCCATTTACTTCTGGAATACTTTTGTCTTCAGAACAATCACATCCTGTAACGGACGATCATTTTTATCCGTTTCAACCAACGAGATTTTCTCTACAATATCCAATCCTTCTACTACTTCTCCAAATATAGTAACCGAACCATCCAAATGAGGAGAACCACCGATTGTACGATATACCTGACGATGTTCTTCAGGAATCACCATCGGTTGCAATTGCGCCAAAGTATCTTCAAGCATCAAAGATGTCTGCATGTGCAGTTCATCGGCATTCGCTTCATCAGCCAGTTCAGGATGTTGTTTCTTCAACCGACTCTGAAAAACATAATACAGCCAGTTACGGCGTGTATTGTTGATGCGCTTTTCTATCCCATCCAATTCCTCGTCATTCCAAACTTTTCCCTGGATAAAACAGAATTGTGTTCCTGCCGATTCCCGTTCCGGATTCACTTCATCTCCTTCTTTCGCATCAATCAACGCTCCACGCTTATTGAAATGATTGGGTAATATTTCGACAGGCACAGTATAACCGCCATCCCCATCGCCATATAAAGCCCCCGGCTCATGGGCTTTACTGTTTGGGTCGCCTCCTTGTACCACAAATTCCTTGATAACTCGATGGAACAATACTCCTTCATAGGCATTATCCTGACATAACTTAATAAAGTTATCCCGATGCAAAGGTGTATCATCATAAAGCATAACGGTTACATCTCCCATGTTTGTCGAAACCGTTACATAAACAGGTTTCCCTTCTTCCAGTTGTTCCGGACCACAAGCAGTCATGACAAACAACAAGGAAAACAGCGCTAAAATTTTCTTCATATTCTTACTCATTTATTAGATTCATTCCATACTAACATCTGACAATGTTTACAATCGAACTTCAAGCGAAGTCGTTGTTCTTTATACAGCAGGTAATAAGGCTCCTTGAATGGAGATTTCCCTTTTTGGTATGTCGGACACCAACCCATACTATATCGCAAACAATGTTTAGTAAACATCAGAGGCACATCCGACAAAGGTTTCACTTCAAAAGCCGGCTCTATAGATTCCACTCCATGTTCCTTATAAAACTGACGCGCTTCCGAATTAGCGACATTCCCTAAATAGGTCAGCTGTTTCTCCGGGAAAAGAACGGATGTTGTCGGTTTCCGACGAACCAATTCTCTCCGATATCGCATCTTGCGACACGATAAAAGCTTTTCCACAACCTCCCGACGCATATCAGCCAGCAAAGAAGACGGAACGAACCAAGGCTGACTCATATTCACTTTCACTGCTCCCCAATCAAAAGGTGTATTTCCTAATTTGGATAACTGCGTACAAATATTTTCTGTCTGATCTTTCTGTGCCGGAATCTTTTCATACGGACGGACAATCGTCACACGGACACCTGTTTCATCTTCCATTTCTACCGAGAATCCTTCCGGATGCTCATCGAAAGAGATTCTAACCGGTATTTTCCGGTCGGCCGAAGGCTTCGACAATAATTTCTCAAACTGCTGGTCGTAATTCCGGTACAACTTCATTTTCGGACGTAAGCCTTCCGGCATCACTTGTGGATAAACCCGATTTGCTTCCACTTTATTTACCCGGAAACCCTCCAACTCACCACGTTGATTGAAGAAAGCCAGACCATCGCCGTTGTTTAACGGCGTCAATCCAGCCACAGTAAAGCTGTTTCCCCGTATTTCCTTTACGGTTCCAACCTGCTCTCCCTGTGATTTCGGCGTATCAAAAGCTGTCACATCAGCATTTCTTCCATATAAATAAAAAGGAGTAAAACCACGGTTAAAACTCTTCGCTACCTGAGGCGTAAACGTATAACGGCTTTCTCCGACAGAGGCCCGTATATATTCCGGACGACGGGCCAATATTTCATCGAGTTTGTTCCGATACCAGGCTGTCACGTTCTTCACATACGAGACATCTTTCAAGCGTCCTTCTATCTTGAAAGAGGAAATTCCGGCATCCATCATTGCTTCCAAATCGTCCGAGCGATTCATATCCCGCAACGAAAGCAAGTGTTTCTGCGAAGCTATTACCTTTCCGTTGGCATCAACCATGGTATAAGGCAAACGGCAATACTGAGCACATTCGCCCCGGTTTGCACTACGCCCGGACAAAGCGGCACTCAGATAACACTGGCCACTATAACTAACGCATAAAGCTCCGTGTACGAAGGCTTCGAGCGCCACATCCGTTTCTGAGGCAATCTTTTGGATTTCTTTCAGCGTCAATTCACGGGCCAGCACTACTTGTGTAAAGCCTACATCCTGCAAAAAGCGTACCTTTTCTACCGTCCGGTTATCCGTTTGTGTACTGGCATGAAGAGGAATCGGTGGAAGATCCATCTGCATCAGTGCCATATCCTGTACAATCAGCGCATCTACCCCGGCATTATACAACTGCCAAGCCAACTGACGTGCTTCTTCCAGTTCTTCTTCTTTCAAGACCGTATTTAATGTCACATAAATACGGGCATCATATATGTGGGCAAAATCGCACAATGTCCGTATATCTTCCAACGTATTTCCGGCTGCTGCCCGCGCTCCGAATTTAGGAGCTCCGATATAAACAGCATCTGCTCCATGACGAATAGCCTCCAATCCACACGTCAAATCCTTTGCCGGCGACAATAATTCAATTTTCCTTACCATAGCTGATTCTTCTCTTTTCATTGTAATTCGCCCAGCAAACGGATATCTTCACAGCGGAAAGGTGTTGACTGGTAGACATAATAATTCAGCCAGTTCGTAAACAACAAATTGGCATGTCCGCGCCAGCGTACAACCGGCCCTTGCGCCGGATCGTCATTCCGGTAATAATTCTTCGGAACTGAAATCGGTAATCCCTTATTCAAGTCGCGAATATATTCATCATTCAAGGTATAAGGTGAATATTCAGAATGTCCGGTAATAAAGAATTCGCGTCCTCCTCTAGCCATGGCCATATATACGCCCGATTCTTCACTCTCTGAAAGTAAAGTCAGTTCGGGAACTTTCAAAATATCTTCCCGTCGCACTTCCGTATGGCGGCTGTGCGGCACATAGAATTCATCATCAAAGCCTCTGAATATCGGGACAAACGGTTCTCGCAACGTATGACGGAATACACCAAACATTTTAGATGGAAGATCGTACTTTGGAATATTATAAAAATGGTAGAGTCCGGCCTGGGCTGCCCAGCAAATGTACAGCGTCGAAGTGACATGCGTACGCGCCCAATCAAAGATTTCCGTAATCTCTTCCCAATAAGTTACTTCTTCAAAAGGCATCTGTTCAACCGGAGCACCCGTTACAATCATCCCGTCATAATAAGAATCTTTCATGGCGTCGAAGTCCTTGTAAAACTCACGCATGTGTTCAATGGGCGTATTCTTGGGTGTATGGCCTTTGATTTTCATCAGATCCATTTCCACTTGCAACGGCGTATTACTCAACAAACGGACCAGATCCGTTTCGGTCGTTATCTTAAGAGGCATCAGATTCAACACCACAACACGCAACGGACGGATATCTTGTGAGGAAGCCCGCAAAGCATCCATCACAAATATATGTTCTTTCTTCAGCAATTCGATTGCCGGCAGATTCTTCTGTAAGTTTAAAGGCATAAATATATTCTCTCTATTTGTTTGCTAATGAAATCTTCTACTTTACAAAAGTATGTATTTTATCCTGAGAATAGAACAAATTAAGAGAACAATTTCAAGAACGGAAAGAAAGAAGTACATCAGCTTTTAACGACTTCCCTAAATACTTGCCCACAACCGAAACAAACAGATACAAAAAAAGCCTCCTAAATCAGGAAGCTTTTCGTTGTTCTACCAAGATTCGAACTTGGACAAACAGGACCAGAATCTGTTGTGCTACCATTACACCATAGAACAATGTAATTTTAAAACAAAGCATCCGAAAAAAGTTGTTCTACCAGGATTCGAACCTGGACAAACAGGACCAGAATCTGTTGTGCTACCATTACACCATAGAACAATGTCGTACGTTGTACTAACCACAACTTTTTCGTTTGCGGTGCAAAGGTACGCATTTTTACGGAACTGCCAAATAAAAATCGATTTTTTCTTCATTTTTTCCTCAACAAAAGAGATTTTATACTGGCACAGCAACTGCAATCAAACTTCCTTTCAAGGTAAAGGATTCATTCTTACCAGAAAAATATATCTAATTCTCATTTATTTTATATCGTTCCACCCTGGTGGAACGATCGTATCACAATTGTGGAACGATCGTATCACCTAGGTGAAACGATCTCTTCACAAGGGTGAAACGGTCTAAAAATATAAACCTACACACATCTTTTTCCTATCAAACAAGAATCATTCCCCCCTATTGGTGGAAAGGAAACAAACGAATGAACTTTTCGGGCATCCCAGTTGTTTTTGTAAAGAAAAATGAATTGATAAAAAGAATTTACCTGACAAGATGCCTGAAATAAATTTATTCCAAGTATCTTTGCAACTTTGGAAATTAGAATTTTAGTAAGATAAGAATGGATCAAACACAAGTTTTAGTACAGGCCATCGTAAACGGCCTGCAAGAAAAGAAAGGGAAAAATATTGTTGTAGTTGACTTAAGCTCGATAGAAGGAGCGATTTGCCAATACATGGTTATTGGAGAAGGAAACTCTCCATCACAAGTTTCCACATTATGTGATTCCGTTTGGGATTTCGCCCGCCGGGAAGCCGGAGAAAAGACATTGTCGATCGACGGCGAACAACGTGCGGAATGGATCGGTATGGATTATGGAACCGTAATGGTTCACATCTTTTTACCCGAAAAACGCAAGTTCTATAATCTGGATACGCTTTGGGAAGATGCCAAGATTACAGAAATCCCCAACCTGGACTAATATTGAATTTGCATTTACAAACATAGCATATGGAAAACAATAGAATGAATCCGAATAAACCCAAGGACAACAAACAAAAGATGTTCCGCTTCAATTTCTATTGGATGTACGGAATCATCTTTTTGCTGTTGATTGCGTTGTATATGACCAACGATTCGACCGGTTCTAAAGAAATAGGCTGGACAGAATTCCAAAAGTTGGCCAAAGAAAACGTATTCGACAAGATGGTTGTCTATAACAAAAAGAATGTCGTAGAGGCTACGGTTAAAAGTGATAAGATAGGTATTGTCTTTCCGGGAGAAAAGATGACCGACAGTCTGTCGCCTAAAGTATATATTAAAATTCCATCGGCCGATAAGTTCTCCGACTTCTATGACAATGCAGTATCCGATGATAAAATTGATACGCAAGTAAGCTTCGAGGAAGGCGACGATGCGATGTGGAGTTTTCTCATATCATTTGGCCCTATTATCCTCTTCGTTCTGGTTTGGATATTCTTAATGAAAAGGATGTCTGGCGGAGCCGGCGGTGGTCCGGGTGGCGTTTTCAGCGTAGGAAAAGCCAAGGCCCAGTTGTTTGATAAAGACAACAATCCGCAAGTTACCTTTAAAGATGTAGCAGGTTTGGCTGGAGCCAAGCAGGAAGTGGAAGAAATTGTATCATTCCTGAAGAACCCTTCCAAATACACGGAACTGGGAGGTAAAATTCCGAAGGGAGCTTTGTTGGTAGGTCCTCCGGGAACAGGTAAGACTTTATTGGCAAAGGCAGTAGCCGGCGAAGCGAATGTCCCGTTCTTCTCTTTATCGGGTTCTGATTTCGTAGAAATGTTCGTTGGAGTCGGAGCCTCTCGTGTACGCGACTTGTTCCGTCAGGCCAAGGAAAAAGCACCTTGTATCGTATTTATCGACGAAATTGATGCCGTAGGCCGTGCCCGTGGAAAAAACGCGAACATGAACAGTAACGACGAGCGCGAAAACACATTGAACCAATTGCTGACCGAAATGGATGGATTTGGTTCAAATAGTGGTGTGATTATCCTGGCGGCAACCAACCGTGCCGATATTCTGGATAAAGCCTTATTGCGTGCCGGACGTTTCGACCGTCAGATTCATGTTGAATTGCCGGATTTGAATGAACGAAAGGAAATATTCGGTGTTCATCTGCGTCCGATCAAGATAGATGACAGTGTTGATGCCGAACTTCTGGCTCGACAAACTCCGGGATTCTCGGGAGCCGATATAGCGAATGTATGCAATGAAGCCGCATTGATTGCAGCCCGTAACAACAAAAAGTTTGTTCAGAAAGAAGACTTCATGAATTCAGTGGACCGTATCGTTGGCGGTTTGGAAAAAAGAACAACGGTCATGACGGAAACCGAACGGAAACGCATTGCGATCCACGAAGCAGGTCATGCTACAATCAGCTGGAAGCTGGAACATGCCAATCCGCTGGTGAAAGTGACAATCGTACCTCGTGGAAAAGCATTAGGCGCAGCTTGGTATCTGCCTGAAGAACGTCCGATCACAACCCGCGAGGAAATGCTCGACGAAATGTGTTCTACCCTGGGAGGACGTGCTGCCGAAGAACTTTATTCCGGTCAGATTTCCAACGGAGCCAGCAACGATTTGGAACGCGTTACCAAACAAGCATACGCAATGGTCGTTTATTATGGTATGAGCGATAAGTTACCCAACATCAACTACTACGACTCAAGTGGTCAGGAATGGGGATTTACCAAACCCTATAGTGAAAGTACGGCTCGCATCATCGACGAAGAAGTCCAGCAGATCATTTCGGAACAATACGAACGTGCTAAGAAAATTCTGGCCGAAAATGCAGAAGGTCATAATGAATTAGCAAATGTATTGCTGGAACGCGAAGTCATCTACCGGGAAGACGTAGAACATATTTTCGGTAAACGTCCGTGGGCTTCCCGTTCAGAAGAAATTCTCGAAAAAGAGAATAAAGATGATAAAAACGACAAGAAGAATGTAAAAGAGGAGTCACCTGTTTCAGAAACAAGTGAAGAAGCTCCCCAAACGGAAGAAGACAAGTAATAAAAAACAAAACAAATGATTCATCCCTGTTTGATTCGACTGAATTAAACAGGGATTTTTTCTTTCACGTTTCGTTTATATGCCTATCTTTGCACATCAATCATTAAAAAGGAAAACATTTTGAACAATTTCATCAAACGGACGCTTACTGGGATTATCTTTGTTGGAATCTTACTGGGAGCAATACTATACAATGCATATTCATTCGCTATCCTGTTTTGTATCATAACAGGATTTGCCTTATGGGAATTCTACGGATTATTGAAGCACTACGAAGATGCAACATTACGCCGGCTGATCAGTACTGCCGGAGGTATGTATTTGTTCTTTGCCTGCTTCATGAAAGTGCAAGGATTCGCCGGAGAAGAAATCTTCTTCCCTTACCTGTTATTTATCATGTACGCACTGATCAGAGAACTTTATACCAAAGCTCCGAATCCAATCAATAACTGGGCCTTTACTTTTCTGGCACAAATCTACTGCGCCGGCTCGTTTTCGTTATTGAATTTCATATCCATTCAGCAAGACCCTGCAACAACATCCAAGGTCTATGTACCTTTATATATACTAGCCATCTTTATATTCGTCTGGTTGAATGATACAGGAGCTTTCCTGGTAGGCTCACAAATTGGGAAAAGAAGATTATTCGAACGCATATCACCCAAGAAATCATGGGAAGGATTTTGGGGCGGACTGATTGTAGTTTTATTAGCTTCGCAAGGATTTGCCTGGTACGCTCCTGAAATAAGTCGTATTCAATGGCTAGGACTGGCAGCCGTCGTTGTCCTTTTTGCTACTTGGGGAGATCTGACAGAATCTTTATTAAAACGGACACTGGGAGTAAAAGATTCAGGAAATCTTTTACCCGGTCATGGAGGAATTCTTGATCGTTTTGACAGTGTGCTGATGGCTACGCCTGCCGCATATATTTACATCGAACTCTTTATTCGAAATTAAATGTCAGCGTAACCATACGTGAAGTTGCCTTAGACAAGGCTTCGGTATATTTGATTGTTTCTTGTCCTTCCAGATCCGGACGGTCTTTTACAAGCAAATTCGGCAAACCGAAACTAAACTTCAACTCCGGACATAACCGGAAAAAGGGCAAATAGATATTACAGCCGATACCGAATTCCAACCCATAATCAAAGCCTTTCAAGTATAAAGGATTTCCTCTTTTGCGACCTAAATCCATGGCACCATAAACTCCTGCCGTCAAATAAGGGCGGCAATTGTTTAATCGGAAAGAAGAATACTTCACACTCAACGGCAGCGTCAGGTAACTCGATCGAACAGATGTACGAAACTCTTCACCGGTTTCCTGTTCACGAAACACGAAACGCTTGTCACCAAAGTTAATGGTTGGAATAAAACGCAAATTAAAATAAGGATTGAGGAACATATCACCAATCACACCGACACTGAATCCCGGAGAATAAGTTGGTATTTCCGCAAACCAAGTCTCACCGTTTGTAGAAACGCCGGTATGCGTTAATAACATATCCTGCGCATGAATCCCCACATGAAAACCTAAGTGAAATAACTTATTATCCACATACGGCTGATTCTTCACCTTCTCCCGTTGTCCCCAAACGACTGCTGAAAAACAGCAGAGCACACTTACTATAACTATAAAACGTCTCAACTTTCTTGTTTTTTTATATAACGAAGATACATTGTTTTTATTGCAAACAAAGGGAAAATATAAAAAAATATAGCCTTAGCTATTTTTTTAATCCGAATAATATCCTACATTTGCACGACTAATAGTTAACATTTAAACGTTTAAGAATATGGCTTACGTAATTAGCGATGATTGTATTGCATGCGGAACTTGTATCGACGAATGTCCGGTAGGAGCAATTTCTGAAGGTGATAAGTACAGTATCAACCCTGATATGTGTACAGAATGTGGAACATGTGCTGAAGCATGTCCTACAGAAGCAATTCACCCGGGTGCTTAATTCCGCAAAACAAATAAGCATATATGACAATCATACATGCTTAAAAGAAAATAGGATGTCTAAATACTTAGGCATCCTATTTTTTCATCTTCCTGCTAGGTGAATAAAAGCTTATTCTGCATCGAATTTAATATCCAGCTTAATGTCTGAATCCGTCTCAGCAGGAGCTTCCTTTTTCTTCGGAGCATTTTCTTCCGAACGCGTTACTTCTCCCTTATGAGATTTAACATAGCCGATCACATCCACTAACCCATCCACAAACTTATCAAAGTCTTCGCGGTAAAGAAAAATTTTATGCTTCTCAAAGGTTACATTCGAACTCTCCTTTGACTGGATCTTTTTACTTTCAGTAATCGCCAAAAACAAATCCTCCTTCAAATTTTTCTTTACATCCAGGTAATAAATGCGTTTACCGGCCTTTATGGCTTTCGAATACAGAATTTCTTTATCGCCACCCTCAACAATGTTTTTCTTCTTTCCTTCTTCCATGGCATAACTTTTAAATTATTTCGTCTTCATTCATTATTAACTAAGCTCTGCAAGCCATTTCCTTCACAACATAATAAACAGAGTCTTATCAGTTGTGTTTGACAAGCTCAACTTATTAGGGTGTAAATATGCGCATTTTTTTCTAATCTTCAATCATTTTAACCTAAAAAATAATGGCCAAAAATCAAATTTATAGAAAGAATATCTTTTAAATTCACTATTCCAAAAAGAATCATTACCTTTGCAAACTGAAAATATTAAACACAAAGTAGTTCCTTCAAACGATGATTAACAGAATTTTAATCCGTATTAAAGTCTTACAGATAGTTTATTCATACTATCAAAACGGACATGGTGATTTAAAAGTTGCAGAAAACGAGCTCATGTTCAGTCTTCAAAAATCGTACGACCTATATCATTACTTACTTCTTCTGATGATTGAAGTAACCAATTTACACAGAAGAAATCTTGATATCCGCAAACACAAATTCATGCCGACACCGGAAGACTTAACACCCAATACGCGTTTGATCGATAATCGTTTTATCAAACAATTGGCCGACAATGAGGCATTGAATCAATATGTTGCTGCAGAAGGTATTTCATGGGCCAATGATGAAGACTTCATCAAACAAGTATTAGAACTGATTCTTGCTTCTGACATTTACGCAGAGTATTTGGAAAACAAAGAAGACAATTACGAAACGGATCGTGAATTCTGGCGTCAGATCTTTAAGAAAATAATTTGCAGCAGCGAATATATCGAAGAATACCTGGAGGATAAAAGTATCTACTGGAATGATGATATCGCTATCGTCGAAACATTTGTCCTCAAAACAATCAAGAAATTCAAGGAAACAGAAGGTAGCAAACAGGAATTATTACCGATGTTTAAAGACAAGGAAGACAAAGTATTTGCTACAAAACTGTTCCACCAAACTATTTTAAAGGGAAAAGAATACCGCGAGCGAATCAGCAAACACATGAAGAACTGGGAATCTGAACGAATTGCCAACATCGATATGCTGATTATGCAAGTTGCATTAGCCGAAATCATGACTTTCCCCACAATCCCGACTAATGTATCATTGAATGAATACATTGACATGGCTAAATATTACAGCACACCGAAAAGTGGAACTTTCATCAACGGAATTTTGGATTCCATTGTCAATGAACTAAAAAATGAGAAGCTAATATTGAAAGATTAAATTTTATCATTACATTTGTGTCCGTCAAATACACAATTGATAATGTATAACTAATATAAATATGATGAACTTAAGTATTCTACTTCAAGCGGCAGCCGGACAATCTCAATGGTCTGGTATTATCATGATGGTTGTCATTGTAGCAATCTTTTATTTCTTCATGATACGCCCTCAGCAAAAAAGACAAAAAGAAATCCAGAAAGCTCGTGAAGCATTGAAAACAGGCGATAAGGTAATCACTGCAGGTGGTATTTATGGAAAGATCAAAGAGATTGGTGACGTATATATGGTCATCGAAATCGCTAACGGCGTAAATATCCAGATTGACAAGACATCTGTTTTTGCTTCATCAGAAGATGCAAAACAAAAGTAATTAAAAGATTTTCTATATATGTCATGGCTTACTAATTGTGTCCGGACATATCATGCTGTTTTGGCAGACATTAAAGCTTTTTTGCATCGCCAACGATGGAAAGAAGCTTTAATTTTTTCTTGTTTCGTCCTGTTATCTTTTGGATTCTGGCTGTTGCAAAGTCTGCAACAAGAATACGAAACAGTCATGTCTATACCACTCAGATACAATAACGTTCCGGAAGATATTATTTTCACAAACAAAGTTCCGCAGGAAATATCCATTCGGATAAAAGATAAAGGAAGTGCGCTGCTTAACTATATGATTGGTCAGAAATTCAGATCAATCACTATTGATATGACCGGAGCTTCCAAAGAAACCGGAAAGTTTGTTGTTGACAAGAAAAAGATTGAAGCCGAGATCCAAAAGCAAGTATTGGCCACGACGACGCTTTACAGCATCGAACCACAATCGTTTACCCTTCGATATGGTATGAGAGAAAGCCGGGAGTTTCCGGTTGTCTTCGAAGGAAACATACAAACAGAAAAAGGATTCCTGGTATCTTCCGACATACAAATATCGCCATCGCATGTAACGGTTTACGCCAGCGATTCCATACTCAACTCGATTGAAGAGGTTAAGACAGCTTATACAGAAATCAAAAACGGGAAAAAGAGTATCACGCGTGTAGTGGGGCTGCAACCAATCGAAGGAACGAACTTCGAAACTAATAATGTATCAGTCACCATTCCTATCGAGGAATATACGGAAAAAGCTCTTTCTATCCCAGTGGAGGTTACCGGAGTCCCAGCCAACTACAAAATCAGAACATTTCCACAGATTGTAGAAGTATCCTGTAACATTCCAATCTCCCGGTTTAAAGAGTTAACAGAAGACATGTTTGCCGTAGAAGTTCCTTATGCCCAACTGGAAGAAAATGTTTCCGGTACCATCGAAGTTCAAGTTACCAAGAAACCGGACTGGGTTCGTTATTGCCATACAACGCCCACCAAAATAGAGTTTTTATTAGAACAAAATACCAGTTTCAAATGATAAAGATTGGAATCACCGGAGGAATCGGAAGCGGGAAATCAGTCGTTGCTCAGCTTCTGTCTGTTCATGGAATACCGGTTTACATTGCAGATGATGAGAGTAAGAAACTGACAAATACCTCTCCTGTCATCCGGGAACGTTTGATTCACCTCTTCGGTCCGGATATTTACACTCCCGAAGGTCTGAATAAACCCGCGTTGGCAAAAGCTATCTTCGGGAACAAAGACTTACTTTTGCAGGTAAACCAAATCATCCATCCGGAAGTGAATAAACATTTCCAGACATGGAGTGAACATCAACAGCAGCATGGTTGTGCCATCGAATCGGCCATCCTATTTGAATCAGGCTTTAACAAAATAGTAGATGTTAGTCTTATGGTATATGCTCCGCTCGAGATCCGCATCCAACGGGCTTTACAACGGGACCATTCTACAGAAGAAGCGTTACGGAAACGCATCGAAAACCAGGTATCTGATGAAGACAAGAAATTATGGGCAGACTACATCATTACGAATGACGGAAAACAACCCTTGTTACCGCAAGTTGAAAAGTTTTTAAGTCAAATTTTCGATAATATCCGGTAGTTATGTTACCTTTGCGTGATATTTAAATTAATTCAAATCCAAACAAAGAAAAAACGAACAATTATGTTGAAGACTATTTTGTCTATTTCTGGACGTCCAGGCCTGTTCAGACTGGTTTCTCACGGGAAAAATATGCTGATCGTTGAATCATTGACAGACAAGAAGAAAGTACCTGCATATGCAAAAGATAAGGTCATCTCACTGGGTGATATTGCCATTTATACAAACGATGGAGAAATACCCTTACATGAAGTATTGACCAACATCAAAAATAAAGAAAACGGAGAAAAGGCTTCTATCCAAACTTCTGCCAAACCGGATGAACTTCGTGCTTACATGGCTGAAGTGTTACCCGAATTTGACCGGGATCGCGTTTATCCTAGTGACATCAAGAAGTTGATCAGCTGGTATAACCTGCTAATTAGCAGTGGCATCAACGACTTCACTCCTATTGAAGTAAAAATGGAACAACAAGAAGCTGAAAACAAAGCTGAAGGAGAAGAAGCTCCTAAAACAGAAGAATAAAGCATAGAATAAGAACCTATAAAAGCCAGGATATTGTTACTAGCAATCATCCTGGCTTCTTTATTTTATCCGATTCCAACCTTCGCATTTATAATGCCATAAGCTGGATAAATCAAACCAACGAAAAACCAAATAGATTCTAACGAGAATCAAAAACAAAAGTAACGAGAATCAAAATGGGTATTCCTCAGTTTTCTTTAAGAATTATTTTTCCCTTTTCCACCCACAAAAGCCACATACGTCTGGAAAATAGCAGATATGGCCAACAAAATAACCCATTCCATTTTGCCTTTAAACATAAAAGCAGATGCGGCAATCATTAAAAGACCTGACAAGACATTGAAGCGATGCAAACGTTTCTGCCGGAAGTCCAAACCAACTACCGATTCCGTCAGATAACAAACCGTAATACCTGCCGCACCAACGGCAAACAGATAAGGCGCAACGAACCATTGAGTTAAATACAAAACAGCTCCACCCAACAGTAAAATGGCAGAGACAGTAAACAGATACGTACGTATTTGGGAATTCATTTATTTTTCCTTTATGATAAAAACATCTTCATTCGGGCGTTTCATGAAGTATTCTTCACGGGCAAAACGCTCCAATCCTTCTTTGTCGGTATGTAAGTCTTCCAGCTTTTTACGGTTCACTTCGATTTCTTTCTGATAGAACTTGATTTCTTTCTCCAAGCTTCTAATTTTCTCGTCGTACATCCACCGCTTATACAGATTACTGTCGCTGTCCAGGCACATCAGAATAAATACACCGATTGTCACCAACACATACTTGTTGATCCAAGCTAAATATTTATTGTAAAATTCTTTAAGTTTCGACATCTGTTGTATTTCTTTTCCGCAAAGGTAAAAGATTTGCGAAAAAAATAAAAGGATTTCTTATCTTTACGCGCAAATTAAAAATTATTAATCTGTATGAATAAACTAGTACTAATAGCCGGAGCAGCTTTTGCCTTGACGGCATGTAATGCTCCTAAAGAACAGAAAGTGGAGACAGAAAACCCTTTCTTTACGGAATATACGACTCCGTTTGGAGTTCCTCCGTTCGACCAGATCAAGATTGAACACTATTTGCCTGCTTTCGAAAAGGGAATGCAGGAACAAGCTCAGGAAATTGAAGCCATTGTCAACCAAAAGTCTGTTCCTGACTTTGAAAATACGATTGTTCCTCTGGACCAAAGTGGAAAACTGTTGCGAAAAGTGAGTGCCGTTTTCTATGGACAGAACAGCGCCAATACATCCGACGAGATGCAAGAACTGAGCAAGCAGCTCTCTCCGATGCTCTCAAAGCATGAAGATGACATTAGCTTGAATCCGAAACTTTTCGAACGGGTAAAACAAGTCTATGAAAATAGAGACAAGATGGGTTTGAATAAGGAACAAACCAAATTACTAGAAGAAACGTATAAGGATTTCGTCAGAGGTGGTGCCAATCTGGATGCAGAAAAGCAAGCCAAACTCCGTGAATTGAATAGCGAAATCGCGATGCTCCAGCTGACTTTCGGACAGAATATGCTGAAAGAGACCAACGATTTCCAAGTGATTGTCGATAAAAAAGAAGATCTTTCAGGTCTGCCGGAAAGCCTCATCGCCAATGCAGCCGAAACAGCCAAAGCAGCTGGCCAGGAAGGTAAGTGGATCTTTACGTTACACAACCCAAGTGTTATGCCTTTCTTACAATATGCAGACAACCGGGCATTACGCGAGCAGATTTTCAAAGGATATATCAACCGCGGAAATAATAATAACGACGCAGATAACAAAGAAGTAGTCCGCAAACTAATAGCCAAACGACTGGAAAAAGCGAAGCTGATGGGATACAAAGATTATGCTTCGTTTGTATTGGAAGATCGTATGGCTAAAAATTCAGAAAATGTATACAAGCTGTTGGACGAAGTCTGGACTCCTGCTCTGAATAAAGCGAAAGAAGAATTGGCCGACATCCAGGCAGAAATCAAGAAAGATGGTCAGTCTTTCGAAGCTGAAGGCTGGGATTGGCGTTATTATTTCGAAAAGGCGAAAAAAGCCAAATTTGATTTAGACGAAAATCAGATACGTCCATACCTGCCTCTCAACCAGGTACGCGAAGGAGCTTTCTATGTAGCCAACAAGTTATATGGTATTACTTTCACCGAATTGAAAGACATTCCCCTGCCGCACCCCGATGCTTTGGCATTCGAATGTAAAGACAAAGATGGTACACATCTGGGAGTTTTGTATATGGATTTCTTCCCTCGTGCCAGCAAACGAGGAGGTGCCTGGTGCGGAACCTACCGGTCACAGACATATGTAGACGGAAAACGTCAAGGTCCGGTCGTAACAATCGTTTGTAACTTTACCCAACCGGCAGCCGGACAACCAGCATTGCTGAGTGCCGACGAAGCCTCTACCCTTTTCCATGAATTTGGACACGGATTGCATAATCTATTTAAAGACGTTCATTATTATGGTGTATCAGGCGTACCCCGCGACTTTGTTGAATTACCTTCTCAGGTAATGGAACATTGGGTATTTGAACCGGAAGTCTTAAAAGTATATGCCAAGCATTATCAGACAGGCGAAGTCATCCCGGCCGACCTGATTGAAAAACTTGACAAGAGTGGTAAATATGGACAAGGTTTTGCTACCACAGAATATCTGGCAGCATCTTTATTAGATATGGATTTCCATGTACTGACCGATGTTCCTGCCGATCTGGACGTAATGAAGTTTGAAGAAGAAACTCTAGGTAAACGTGGATTGTTGAAGCAAATCCCGTCTCGCTACCGCACAACCTATTTCAATCACACCATGGGAGGTGGATATACAGCTGGTTATTATAGTTATATTTGGGCAGAAGTATTGGATGCCGATGCCTATGAAGCCTATAAAGAGACAGGAGATATTTTCAATCAGGAAGTGGCTGGCAAGTTCCGTAACTACATTCTTACACCAGGCGGAATTGATGATGCTATGGATATGTACAAGAATTTCCGAGGAAAAGAACCCGGAACTGATCCTCTATTGAAGAACCGGGGCTTGAAATAAATACACCTTCCTAATCTATATTATCGGAAGTCTGATCACATGATCGGGAAATAAAAAAGTCTGCCTGAAGTTTTCGGGCAGGCTTTTTTTCTACTATCTTTGTTCAGCAATCATAAAAAGAGGCACGGAAACGTATGGAGAACTATATTGTATCGGCAAGAAAATACCGTCCGGGGACATTCAAGGATGTTGTCGGGCAAAAGTCGCTGACGACGACCCTGAAAAACGCGATCCAGAACCAGAAACTGGCACATGCCTATCTGTTCTGCGGACCGAGGGGTGTCGGGAAAACGTCGTGCGCCCGTATCTTCGCGAAGACAATCAACTGCATGAATCCGACCGCCGACGGCGAGGCGTGCAACACCTGCGAATCGTGCCAGGCATTCAACGAGCAGCGTTCGCTCAACATTCACGAACTGGATGCGGCATCCAACAATTCAGTTGATGACATCCGTTCACTGATCGACCAGGTACGCATTCCGCCCGCCCTTGGGAAATACAAAGTCTTCATCATCGACGAGGTGCACATGCTCAGCCCCGCCGCTTTCAATGCCTTTTTAAAGACGCTTGAAGAACCGCCACATCATGCACTGTTCATTTTGGCAACGACCGAAAGACATAAAGTGTTACCCACCATTCTTTCCCGATGCCAGACGTATAACTTTACACGCATCACGATTGCTGATATGGTGGAACATTTGGAATACGTTGCTTCGCAAGAAGGAATCCAGGCTGAACCGGAAGCTCTTAACGTCATCGCTCAAAAAGCTGATGGAGGTATGCGTGATGCGCTTTCGATCTTCGACCAGGTAGCTAGTTATACAAACGGGAACATCACTTACCAGGCCGTCATCCAGAATCTGAATGTCCTCGATTATGATTATTATTTCCGGCTGACAGATTTAATCTTAAGCGGAAATATTCGTGCATCTCTTCTCTTACTGAACGAGATTATCAACAAAGGATTTGATGCCCAGAATATCGTTACAGGACTGGCCAGTCATTTCCGAGACCTACTGGTTTGCAAAGATCCGGCAACGCTGGTTTTATTTGAAGTCGGGGCTTCCATCCGTGAACGTTACAAGGAAATGGCACAACGCTGTCAGGAAACTTTCCTTTTCAAAGCGATTGAATTAGCTAACACTTGCGACCAAAGTTATCGGACTAGCCGAAATAAACGTCTGCTTGTCGAGTTGATGCTCATCCAACTCTGCCAGTTGACACTTGCTTCTGCCGACGATAAAAAAAAAGCTCAGTTAGCGCCCATTAATACGCCTGAACCAAGCAAGCAACAAGCTGTACAACCTGTAGTTCAAGTACAAAATGTTCAACCGCAACCTGTAACGGTACAAGAGCCTCCGGCTCATATTCATGTAACAGTATCTGAAGCGACTCCTACAACAACGGTTAAACGTCCGAGTCGTCCGCCTATGGGAACATCGTTGAAGGAAATGGTGCAACCCAAAACACGGCCGCAAAATCCACAGGGAACTTCTGCACAAGTTCCAACAACAGACTTACGGACGAATTTCAATCAAGAACAATTACAACAGGCTTGGAATGAATATGCAAATGCGATTGAGAAGAAAGTCTATCTGAAGAATATCATGAGCAACAGCCAACCCCAATTGCAAGATAACTTCTACTTCGAGGTAGGCGTTCATAATCCAGGAATGCAGGAAGAATTGATCAATAATGCAATAGATATTCTGGCAGCTCTTCGGAAAAAGCTTCAGAATACTCATATCCAAATGCGAGTACGTATCATGGAATCAAATGAGAAGCATCTCGCCTATACCAGTGCGGAGAAATACCAACATATGATGGAAATCAATCCGCTTATCGATAAACTTAGAAAAGATTTTGATTTACGGACAGAATGAAAACGAAATACTTTATCTGCCTGCTATTACTTCTTTGGACATTTGTCCAACCTGTTTCGGCTCAGACAGAAACCGATAGTCTGTCTGTTCATCACATACCTATTACATCCTATAAATTCCAACCCAAATCGCTGATCCTACCCGCCTCGTTGATAGCTGTTGGGGCCGTTGGTACAGCCATTGACGGGATGAACGACTTCCACTTGATTCATCGGAAAGATTCTGTCAACCGGATTCATATCGATGATTATATGGAATGGGGTATGCTCGGTTGGGTCTTCATCTGTGACTTGATGGGAAAAGAAAAACACAGCTGGGTGGACCAACTTTGTCTGGTTGGATTAGGAGAAATCATTAATGCCGGATTAACACGAGGTACCAAGTATTTGGTTAATGAGCGGCGACCGGATGGAGGTAAGTACTCTTTCCCTTCCGGACATACTGCCAATGCTTTCCTAGGTGCTCACATTGCCTACAAAGAGTTCAAAGATTCAAACCCTTGGCTAGCGTATTCCGGTTATGCCCTCGGATTGTTTGTAGCAGGTTCACGTATCTATAACAACCGACATTGGGTAGCCGACGTCATTGCCGGAGCCGGATACGGAATCTTGGCAGCCGAGTTATCTTACCTGATTTATTTTCCTATTCGTAACGCCATTGCTGAGAAAATAAACTTACGAAGAGATAGGACGTTGCTTGTTTCTCCAGTTTTGAATGAACAAGGCGGCGGATTGTATTTTTCCTATACCTTTTAAGCCAGCCGGAAAATCTGTTTACCGGAATTGAGGCATTCAGACTGATTTCTATATCGAAAAGGATTCAATTCAGATAGAAATCATTACCTTTGTCCCGTCAGAAATGAAATAATGTTTATATATGAGCGAGATCAACATGAACGAAGTTGAGAGTAAAAAGAACTTGAACTTCATTGAAGCAATCGTAGAAAAGGATTTGGCTGAAGATAAGAACGGCGGACGTGTACAGACCCGTTTTCCTCCGGAACCGAACGGATACCTTCACATCGGTCACGCAAAAGCTATCTGTTTGGACTTTGGCATCGCTGAACGTCACAACGGAGTATGTAACTTGCGTTTCGACGATACCAATCCGGTTAAAGAAGACGTTGAATACATTGATTCCATTAAGGAAGACATCGAATGGTTAGGCTTCCACTGGAATAACATATATTATGCATCCGATTATTTCCAGCAATTATATGATTTTGCCATCGAACTAATCAAAGAAGGTAAGGCTTACGTAGATGAACAAAGCTCGGAACTGATCGCACAACAAAAAGGTACTCCTACACAACCGGGTGTGGAAAGCCCTTACAGAAACCGTCCGATTGAAGAAAGCCTAGATTTGTTCCAGCGTATGAATGCCGGTGAATTTGAAGAAGGAAGTATGACTTTGCGTGCCAAAATTGATATGGCAAACAGTAATATGCACTTCCGCGACCCGATCATTTACCGTATTCTAAAAACACCTCATCACCGGACTGGAACACATTGGAAAGTTTATCCGATGTACGACTTCGCACATGGACAGAGTGATTTCTTCGAAGGTGTGACACATTCATTGTGTACTTTAGAATTCGTTCCTCACCGTCCGCTATATGATTTATTCATCGACTGGTTGAAGAAGGGAGCAGATCTGGATGACAATCGTCCACGTCAGACCGAATTTAACAAGCTGAACCTGAATTATACCTTAATGAGTAAGCGTAACTTGCTTACGTTGGTAAAAGAAGGGCTGGTAAATGGTTGGGACGATCCTCGTATGCCGACACTTTGCGGATTCCGTCGTCGTGGTTATTCTCCAGAGTCTATCCGCAAGTTCATCGATAAGATTGGTTATACCACATACGACGCACTGAATGAATTTTCATTATTGGAAAGTGCAGTTCGTGAAGATTTGAACATCCGTGCTACCCGTGTTTCAGCCGTATTGGATCCGGTGAAGCTGATCATTACCAATTATCCCGAAGGACAAGTGGAAGAAATGGAAGCCATCAATAATCCGGAAGACGAAACAGCTGGTAGCCATATCATCGAGTTTAGTCGCGAATTATGGATGGAACGCGAAGACTTCATGGAAGACGCTCCGAAGAAGTTTTTCCGCATGACACCGGGACAAGAAGTTCGTTTGAAGAATGCTTATATCGTAAAATGTACGGGATGCAAGAAAGACGAGGCTGGAAATGTAGTCGAAGTTTATTGCGAATACGATCCGAATACCCGCAGCGGTATGCCTGACAGCAACCGGAAGGTGAAAGGAACACTTCATTGGGTAAGTTGCGCACACTGCCTGCCTGCTGAAGTCCGTTTATACGACCGTTTGTGGCAAGTTGAGAATCCGCGTGACGAATTGGCACGTTTGAAAGATGAAGGATTAAGCGCTTTGGATGCCATGAAGCAAATGATTAATCCGGATTCATTGACAGTGAAGACCAACTGTTATGTAGAGAAGTTCCTGGCCGAACAGAAGCCACTCTCCTACTTCCAGTTCCAGCGCATCGGATATTTCAATCTTGATCCGGACAGCAAAGACGGTAAATTGGTATTCAACCGGACCGTTTCTCTGAAAGATACATGGAGTAAGATCAAGAATAAATAAACGGATCCGTCCGTAAAACAGGCTGTATTGAAAATCTGCCCTCTACATTCGTCTGAGAAAGAATTTTCCAATACAGCCTATTTTACTTTCATGGAGAAATCCCTGCACAATCCTTTCTTTACACACAAACAATCAACGAAAACAACAAGCAAATGAACATGAACAGAAAACTGAAAGATTACGCATTTATCGCATTAAAAGGAATGGGAATGGGTGCTGCCGACGTCGTTCCCGGTGTATCTGGCGGAACGATTGCCTTTATTGTCGGCATCTACGAAGAATTGCTCGATTCGATTAAAAGCATCAACATCCATAGCCTGAAACTTTTCTTCACCGGACGACTGAAAGAATTTTGGAAAGCCATCAACGGAAACTTCCTTTTCTCCTTGCTTTTCGGTATCGGCATCAGTGTATTGTCGTTGGCACGCGTAATCACTTACCTACTCGTCCATCAGCCCATTCTGATCTGGGCCTTCTTTTTCGGATTGGTATTGGCTTCTACCTGGTTTGTCTCGAAAGATATTAAACAGTGGAATTGGAAGACGATTCTGAGTTTCCTCATCGGCGGTATCATTGCTTATTATGTGACGATCGCCACACCCGCTGAAACACCTTCACATCCTTTATTCATTTTTCTATGCGGTATGATTGCCATCTGTGCCATGATTCTTCCGGGAATCTCAGGTAGCTTCATCTTGGTGTTACTGGGTAAATATTTCTACATCATGGAAGCAGTCAAGCAACTCGATTTCCTTACATTAGGAATTTTTGGTTGTGGAGCGATCATTGGCATCACGTCTTTCTCCCGTGTTCTTTCTTACGCGCTCAAACATTTCCACGACATAACTATTGCCATGCTGGCAGGCTTCATGCTGGGATCACTGAACAAGGTTTGGCCCTGGAAAGAAGTGGTCGAGACTTATACGACTTCCAGCGGAGAAGTCAAACCGCTGATTGAGCAGAATATTTTGCCGAATGCCCATATTATCGAAGCTGTAATATTGATGGTTGTAGGTTTTGCTTTAGTTTATTTCCTGGAAAAACTGTCAATGAAGGGACACGAGCAAGTATCCAAATGAGTTGGTTAAATTATTTATACACTATAAAAGATGAATCAGCCTTTCCGAAAGTTCAGGAGAGGCTGATTTTTTATTATTGAATGCTAATTACTTTTTAACGCTAAAATCTTATTTTTTCAATTTTCTGCTTATTTTTCCCGTCATAAAATCCGTACCTTTGAGACCAAAATAAACAAAAAGACAATGATTGCACAGAACTTGATCCATGACTATCAAATGAAATGGATGCGCATCCAAAAAGTTATGCAGGAAAAAGGAGCCGATGGCTGCCTCTTAACCAACGGAATTAATCTCTTTTATACAACCGGACATATTTATAGCGGATATTTTTATCTTCCCGCCGAAGGTGAACCGTGGTACTTCGTCAAACGTCCGAATGGATTGGTCGGCGAACACGTCGTTTACTTACGCAAACCGGAGCAACTGCCGGATTTATTCCGAGAGAATGGTCTTTCAATGCCACAACATTTGTTATTGGAAGCCGACGAATTGACTTACTCTGATTATACACGCTTACAGTCTATATTCCAACCTCAAACGACAGGCAACGCCACAGCTCTGCTACGACAAATCAGAAGGGTAAAAACGCCTTGGGAAATTGAGCAGACCCGCTTATGCGCCCGTCGGCATGAAGCCGTTTATCAGGAAATACCGTCATGTTTCCGTCCGGGTATGACGGATTTGGAATTCCAATATGAAATCGAATTACGGATGAGAAAGCATGGTTCGCTGGGTTTGTTCCGCGCTTTTGGTCCTAATATGGATATTTATATGGGCAGTATTCTAGCCGGTCCGAATGCCGAAACACCTTCTCCTTTCGACTTTGCATTAGGCGGCGGTGGCATGGATGCTTCTTGTCCGTTAGGGGCGAACGGTACACCACTTGAAGAAGGTATGGCTATCATGGTAGATATGGCTGGAAACTATACTCCGTATATGACTGATATGACTCGTGTTTATTCGGTAGGCAAATTAAGTGATGAAGCCTATCGTGCCCACGAAGTATCTCGCCGGATTCATCAGGAAACAGGAGCTGCCGCCCGTCCGGGTGTCGCTTGCGCTGATTTATATCAGTTAGCTCTCCATATTGTGGAAGAAGAAGGATTAGCTTCTTATTTTATGGGAACAAAGCAGCAAGCCAAATTTGTAGGTCATGGTGTAGGACTTCAAATCAATGAGCTTCCGGTATTAACACCCCGTTCCAAAGAAATCCTGGAAGAGAATATGGTTTTCGCTCTCGAACCTAAGTTTGTCCTGCCCGGTATTGGTGCAGTCGGAGTTGAAAATACTTATCTGGTGACAGCCCAAGGTTGTGAAAAACTCACTCACGCACCTGAAGAGATCATAAACTTAATATAAATCCTAATTCAAAAGATATGAAAAAGACATTATCCCTGTTGTTATTGCTTGCCCTGATTATTATTCCGGCAAGAGCAGCAGACGTTCAAGACGTCAAGCCGACCAAAAATGTGATCTTGTTTATTAGTGACGGAACTTCTTTGGCAACGGTTTCAACAGCCCGCTGGCTGCAATGGTATTCTCATCCGGATAAACCGAATCTGAATATCGACCCTTATATTTGTGGTACGGTACGTACGCATTCATCAGATGCACCTATCGGCGACTCAGCTCCAACGACTTCATGCTATGTTTCCGGCCAGCCTAGCCAGACTGGATTTGTATCTACTTATCCTGTTCACCGCGGGAATGATGATATTTATCCGACAGATCCGAATCGGGCTTATCAACCGACCATGACAATCCTTGAAGCCGTTAAGATGTTTAAAGGCGGTTCTACCGGATTAGTATTTACCTGTGAATTTCCTCACGCTACACCGGCCGACTGCTCAGCGCATAGCTATAACCGCGGAAAATATGAATGGATAGCTTCACAGATGGTACACAATAATCTGGATGTTGTGATCGGCGGTGGTGTATCTATTTTGACAAACAACTTGGAAGAACATCTGAAAGAAAACGGATATAGCGTCTATAAAAACGATCTGAAAGGTATGCGTGCTGATACCAACAGTAAAATGTGGGCGTTGTATGCTGACCGCGAAATGGATTACGATCTGGATCGTAACCCGGACGAACAACCTTCTATCGAAGAGATGACGAAGAAAGCCATTGAAAAGCTTTCCAAGAACGACAAAGGTTTCTTCCTGATGGTGGAAGGTAGTAAAGTGGACTGGGCAGCTCATGCTAATGATCCGGTCGGAATGGCTACAGACTTCCTGGCATTTGACCGTGCAGTAGGCGCAGCTCTCGAATTTGCTAAACAGAATGGTGAGACGACTGTAATCATTACTTCTGACCATGGTAACAGCGGAGTCAGCATCGGCCGCGAATCATGTAAAGGTTATGACAAGTTGACCAAAGACCAATTATTCAAGAACCTGTCACAATTCAAACTGACAGCTGAAGGCTTCGCTAAAAAGGTCAATACGATTCCTAACTCTGAAGTACAAAGCCTGTTCCGCGAACAGGCCGGTTTCGAACTGACTAAAGAAGAACTGGATGCTTTGAATAACTGTAAAGATTATAAGTTCAGTCCGATTCCAGAGGATGAACGCCACGAGAAAAGTCAGGCTTCCATGTACAGCAATTCTTTATCCGGCTTAATGTCACAGATTATTACAAGCCGTACCTGCATGGGATTCACGACACACGGACACACTGGCGAAGAAGTATTCCTGGCCAGCTATCATCCACAAGGAACTCGTCCGATGGGTATGCATACCAATATCGAGCTGAATCATTATATGTGTAGTCTGTATGGCTTTGAACCTACATTCCTGAGCGACATGAGTAATAAATACTTTGCCCGCCATACTGATGTATTCAGCGACTATACTTGTGAAATCATTCCGGCCAAAGAAGGCGAATTGGCTCCTACATTAGTTGTAAAGAATAAGAAAGACAAGAAAAAACAACTGACGATCCATGCTTATACGAATATTGTTAAAGCAGGTAAGAAAGCAGATCAGGATATTATCCTGAATTCGGTCATTGTATATGTGGACAAGAACAATACGTTCTATCTGCCGGAATCTCTGGTAGACTTCCTGAAATAACAGTAAGCTGTTACCCAACAGCCTAATCTTATAAACCCTTCTGTGGAAACATAGGCCACAGAAGGGTTATTCTACAAATACTATAAAATAAACTACCCATGAAAAGACGTGAATGGATTGGCAGTCTGACAGCTTTGGCCTTCTCCGGACTTTCTGCTTATGCCAACAAAAAAGCTGAATTCCTTCCTAAAATACTACTACAGGAAGAAGAAAAACAAACTGAATCATGGACACAAGGTAATATCCGTTTCACCTGGCTTCAAGACAATAACGGCGAGAAACGAATGCCTAATTCTTTATTCTCAGGAACAGATACGGAAACGATCCAACGTTTGTCGCCCGAAGGTGGAGCTTTGGCTACCATCAGTTGCTTCCTGGTGCAATCCAATGGCAAGAATATCCTGTTTGATACAGGCAACGGTAAAGCAGACAGCCGTCTGTTACCCAATTTGGCTTCTTTACAAATCCAACCTGAAGATATCGATTATCTGTTTCTGACACACTTCCATGGTGATCATATCGGCGGTATGTTATCTCAAGACAAAGTAGTTTTTACTCAAGCGGAAGTCTATGTTCCCCAACAGGAATACGATGCCTGGATGCAAATGCCCGCAGATAAAAACCAACAGGTGGTAAAGACAATGAAAGCGTATGAAAAGAAATTACATAAAATCAACGGAGGCGACAAACTGCCTGAAGGAATTATTGCCCTGAATGCTTTCGGACATACACCCGGACATACCATCTATCAGGTTAAAGACACACTGATTGCAGGAGATTTGTTACATGGTGCAGCCATACAAATACCGCATCCGGAAGTCTGTGCCTCGTTTGACATGGATAAAAAGCTGGCTATTCAGTGCCGAAAACAATACTTGCAATATGTAAAAGACAAGCATTTAACCTTGGCCGGTATGCATTTACCAGTTCCAGGTTTTATGGATTGGAAGAAAATATGATATTTTTTCCTACAAAATATTTGCATATTATCAAATAATACCTACATTTGCCGTCAGAATAGAAGAAAGAAAACAAATGAGAACATTTACAGTAAATACAAATTGGTGGTGGCGCCTCGTACAACTCAAGTAGTCGTAAGAGACGAAGACCTCTATATGTATTTCAGTAAATAAATAAGATAAAAGATATAAGCGGTCTGTCGCACTTGCGACAGACCGCTTTTTTTATGTCCAATCGGTAAAGATAAAATCAAAATATACAAGCAATATGGAAACGTATCAAGTGAATCAAAATGGGTATTACGGTGAATTTGGAGGAGCTTATGTTCCTGAAATCCTTCACCGCTGTGTGGAAGAACTCCGAATCAATTATCGGAAAGTGATAGATGATCCCAGTTTTCAGCAGGAGTTTCATCAACTGTTGAAAGATTACGTAGGTCGTCCTTCTCCGCTTTATCTGGCAAAACGGCTCAGCGAATTATACGGATGTAAAATCTATCTGAAGCGCGAAGATCTGAATCATACGGGAGCTCATAAGATCAATAACGCGATCGGACAGATTCTATTGGCTAAGCGGATGGGAAAAAGCCGTATTATTGCAGAAACCGGTGCCGGACAACACGGAGTTGCTACAGCAACCGTCTGTGCTTTGATGAATCTGGAATGTGTTGTTTATATGGGGAAAACCGATGTTGAACGCCAGCATGCCAATGTACAGAAGATGGAAATGCTTGGAGCACGGGTCGTACCGGTCACTTCCGGTAATATGACGTTGAAAGATGCTACCAACGAAGCTATTCGCGACTGGTGCTGTCATCCGGCTGATACGTATTATGTAATCGGATCAACCGTTGGTCCGCATCCGTATCCGGATATGGTTGCCCGCTTACAATCGGTTATCAGTCAGGAAATCAAAAAGCAACTACTCGAACAGGAAGGCCGGGATTATCCGGATTACCTGATGGCTTGCGTCGGAGGCGGAAGTAATGCAGCCGGAACTATTTATCATTATCTGGACGACTTGCGCGTTAAGATTGTTCTTGCCGAAGCCGGTGGATTAGGCATTACTTCCGGAAAGAGTGCCGCAACCATTCACTTAGGCAGAAAAGGAGTTATCCATGGCTCACAAACACTGGTTATGCAGAATGAAGACGGACAGATAGAAGAACCTTACTCTATTTCGGCAGGACTTGATTATCCGGGTATCGGACCAATGCATGCTAATTTGGCAAAAACCCGTAGAGCGCAGGTATTTGCTATCAATGATGATGAAGCTTTGGATGCAGCCTTCCTTCTGACTCGACTAGAAGGTATCATTCCGGCGCTTGAAAGTGCACATGCTTTGGGAGCTTTACCTAAGATGAAGTTCAAACCAAACGACGTAGTTGTCTTGACAGTCTCTGGACGCGGCGACAAGGATATGGAGACCTATATCAAATATAAGAACCAATATTCACTTTAAAACAATGACTTATCAGTTTCATACCATCAGCAAACAAGTGCTGGGAGATTTGCAGACTCCCGTCAGCATTTACCTGAAAGTACGGGATATTTACCCGGAATCAGCCTTGTTGGAAAGCTCGGATTTCCACGGAAACACCAACAGTTTGTCGTTTATTGCCTTATGCCCGTTGGGAAGTATCGGGATTAACCGGGGAACAGCCACCCTGAAATATCCCGACGGACAGGAAGAAACCCAACCGTTACAGCCGGACTTCCAGGTACAAGATGCCATGAACCGGTTCCTTTCCTGCTTTGAGATTCAGGGAAATGAGGCTCGGTATGTCGGACTCTTCGGTTATACGTCTTTTGATGCCGTTAAATATATGGAACCGATTCCCGTTGCTGAATCACATCATGAAGAGAACGACGCACCGGATATTCTGTATATCCTTTACAAATACCTCATCGTCTTTGATCATTTCAAGAATGAACTGACGCTGATCGAACTGCTTTCTGAAGGAGAAACACCGCATCTGAAAGACATTGAAACCTTGATCAACAACCGGAACTTCGCTTCTTATAACTTCCATACCGTAGGAGAAGAACACTCTCCTATCAGCGATGAAACGTATAAAGCCATGGTTCGACAAGGTATTCAACATTGTCTGCGGGGCGACGTCTTTCAGATTGTCCTCAGCCGTCGCTTCGAACAGGCTTTCAAAGGCGACGATTTCAAAGTCTATCGGGCATTACGCAGCATCAATCCTTCTCCTTATCTGTTCTATTTTGATTTCGGTGGTTTCCGGATCTTTGGTTCTTCGCCTGAAACACATTGTAAGATCAGCAACGGACGCGCCAGTATTGATCCTATTGCCGGGACAGCTTTCCGCAGCGGTGATGTGGAAACCGACCGCAAACGGACAAATGCTTTACTGGATGATCCGAAGGAAAACGCCGAGCATGTCATGTTGGTCGATCTGGCACGCAACGATCTTTCGCGCAATTGCCAGCATGTACAGGTTGATTTCTATAAGGAAGTACAATATTACAGTCACGTGATTCACCTGGTTTCACGGGTTAGCGGAGAGATAAAGCCGAATAGTAATCCGATTAAGACGTATATGGATACATTCCCGGCCGGTACTTTAAGCGGCGCTCCTAAAGTAAGAGCCATGCAATTGATTACCGAAATCGAATCTCATAACCGAGGCGCATACGGCGGATGTATCGGATTTATCGGATTCAATGGCGAATTAAATCAGGCAATTACTATCCGTTCGTTTGTCAGCCGCGGCAATGTCCTGTACTATCAGGCCGGAGCCGGTATCGTAGCCAAAAGCCATGACGAACGAGAATTGCAGGAAGTCAATAACAAGCTGGGAGCTCTTAAAAAAGCCATCATCCTGGCTGAATCATTAGAAAATTGACTTTGCGGACAAATCTCCTTTCCGACTCAGATCCAACCGCCGGATATTCTCACTTAGTTCCTTGTCTCAATATATGCAGGCAGTAAGAAATTCTTATCAATCCTGTATGGAATTCTTTAGTTCACGGCGTGAACTAAGTAATCCACGGCGTGAACTAAGTAATCCGCGGCGTAAACTAAGTAATCCGCGGCGTGAACTAAAGAATAGCATGCATGGTCTGGAAGTATTTGCCGGAAGGAAATCAAAAGAAACTGGAAGTATTCATCTTTTATCAAACGAACAAGTATGAAAGTATTATTATTCGACAACTATGATTCATTTACATACAACTTGCTGCACATACTGAATGAACTGGGTGCAACCGTTGAAGTCAGACGAAATGATCAGATCCGGCTGGAAGAAGTCCGGCAATACGACAAAATACTCTTATCGCCTGGTCCGGGCATACCCGAAGAAGCCGGTATCCTGTTGCCGCTGATCAAGGAATACGCGCCGACGAAAAGCATTCTGGGTGTATGTTTAGGCGAACAGGCCATCGGGCAGGCATTCGGAGCTCGGCTGATTAACCTCAAAGAGGTTTATCATGGAATCGCTTCTCCTATACAAGTAACCGTTCCCGACCCACTCTTTGCCGGCATGGGCAAAACCTTTACCGCCGGACGTTACCATTCATGGGTAGTCGAGCCGGAAGATTTTCCATCCTGCCTCGAAGTAATCGCCCAAGATGCAGAAGGCAAACAAATCATGGGACTGAGACATAAGACCTACGATGTAAAGGGAATTCAGTTTCATCCCGAATCGGTACTGACACCACAAGGAAATCAAATTATTCGTAACTGGTTAAAAGCATAAAGAAATGAAAGATATATTATACAGACTTTTCGAACATCAATACCTCGGGAAAGAAGAATCCCGACAAGTCCTGCAACAAATCGCGCAAGGTAAGTACAACGACGCACAGATTGCCAGTCTGATTACGGTCTTTCTGATGCGGAATATCTCGGTAGATGAACTCTGTGGGTTCAGGGAAGCACTGCTGGAAATGCGGAAGCCGGTAGATCTGCATGCATACAAGCCCATCGATATTGTAGGAACCGGTGGCGACGGAAAGAACACTTTCAACATTAGTACGGCAGCTTGTTTCGTCGTTGCCGGAGCCGGTTACAACGTGGTTAAACATGGAAACTACGGAGCTACTTCGGTAAGTGGAGCCAGCAACGTCATGGAACAGCACGGCGTCCGATTTACTTCCGATATAAACCGGCTGAAACAGTCGCTGGATATATGTCACATTGCTTATCTGCATGCCCCTTTGTTCAATCCGGCCTTGAAAGCTGTCGCACCCGTCCGCAAGAACCTCGGTGTCCGCAGTTTCTTCAACATGCTGGGTCCGCTCGTCAATCCGGTCATTCCGGCCTATCAGTTGCTGGGCGTTTATAACTTGCCGCTCCTCCGATTGTATAATTATACTTACCAGGAAAGCGGTACACGCTTCGCCATTGTTCACAGTCTCGACGGATATGATGAAATATCATTGACCGGCGAATTCAAACTGGCTACACCGGATAAGGAAAAACTTTATACGCCGGAGATGTTAGGTTTCAAGAGATGTCAGGAAGCAGACTTGGACGGAGGTGAAACAACCGAAGCCGCAGCCCGTATCTTTGATGCAATTCTGGAAGGAAAGGCAACCGAAGCACAAACCAACTGCGTCATAGCCAATGCCGCTTTTGCCATTCAGGTCATCCATCCAGAGAAAAAGATAGAAGAATGTTTGTATGAAGCCCGCGAATCTTTGGAAAGTAAGCAAGCATTAGCTACCTTTCGGAAGTTTTTAAGCTTAAATCAGTAAATGTATGAAACACGATATTCTAGAAGACATCATAGCACATAAGCAGATCGAACTACAACACCAAAAGAAAGCGGTACCTTTACAGACCTTACTCGGACTGGCGAGCGAAGCCATGGACCGGAATACCGTCTCCATGCGGGAATCATTGGAAAATTCAACCTGTGGTATCATCGCGGAATTTAAGAGAAAGAGTCCGTCTAAAGGATGGTTGCACCACAAGGCAAAGGTTTCAGATATCATTCCGGCGTATCAGGCCAATGGAGCAGCAGCCTGCTCCATCCTGACAGACGAACTGTTCTTCGGAGGTTCGCTGGGTGATCTGAAAAAGGCCCGCAGACAAACATCTTTACCTTTGCTCCGTAAAGACTTTATTCTCGAGAGTTATCAGCTTTTCCAGGCAAAAGCGATGGGAGCCGATGCCGTCCTGCTAATCGCTGCAGTCTTGAATCCGGAGGATTGCGAGATACTTGCCAGCACAGCCCATACCTTAGGCATGGAAGTTCTCCTGGAAATTCACCGGGCAGAAGAACTGGAATGTCTGAATCCTTACGTTGATATGCTGGGGATCAATAACCGGAACTTAGGATCGTTCGACACACAAGTCAATCATTCCCTCGATTTGCTTCCGGCCGTACAAGCCTACCTAGAAAAAGAAAAGGAATGCACGCCGTTGTTGATTACCGAAAGCGGTATTCACAATCCGAACGATGTAATCCGTCTGCGCCAAGAAGGGTTTAGAGGCTTCCTAATAGGCGAAACCTTCATGAAAACAGCAAATCCGGGTGAAACTTTACGAAGCTTCATCCAAACCTGTACGAATCATGCTGATTAAAGTCTGTGGCATGCGCGATGCCAACAATATGCTTGACGTCGCAGCCTGCGGAATCCAATGGATGGGTTTTATCTTTTATCCACAGTCTCCGCGGTATTTTCAGGAAACTGTCATTGAAGTACCAGACAATATCTGTAAAGTTGGAGTCTTTGTCAATGCTGATCCGGCAGAAATGTTATCTATATATAATAGGTATAAGCTGGATTACCTACAGCTACACGGGAACGAATCGCCGGAATTATGCCGAGAACTTCGCGAGAAAGGATACAGTATCATCAAAGCAATCTCCGTTTCTTCCGAAGAAGACATCCGGCAAACCGAAGCATATGAATCGGCAGTCGACTACTTTCTGTTTGATACCCGCTGCACAGGTTACGGAGGTTCAGGACAAACATTCGACTGGTCCGTACTGAAGCATTACGAAGGCCAGACACCTTTCCTGCTCAGTGGAGGAATTCGTCTCGAGTTACTTCCTCAACTGCTTCGTTTCAATCATCCTCAACTCATCGGATTCGACTTAAACAGTGGTTTTGAGTCAGCACCCGGTCTTAAGGACGCGAAACGTATTCAATCATTTATCAACCAATTAAAGCAAACAAACGTATGAATCGAATCAATCAATTACTTCAAGATAGAACAAAACCGGTACTTTCCATTTATTATCCGGCCGGTTATCCCAACTTAAATGACACAACAGCCGTTCTGCATACCTTGCAGCAGAAAGGTATTGATATGGTAGAGATCGGAATTCCTTTTTCAGATCCGATGGCCGACGGTCCTGTCATTCAGGAAGCTTCTACCCAGGCATTACGAAACGGCATCAGTCTGCGATTACTTTTCCAGCAAATAAAAGACATCCGGAAAGAAGGAATTACCATGCCAGTTATTCTGATGGGTTATCTGAATCCAATCATGCAATACGGTTTTGAATCTTTCTGTCAGACTTGCTCAGAGATTGGAATAGACGGTGTGATCATTCCCGATCTTCCTTTTGCCGATTATCTGGAAAACTACAAACCAATCGCCGACCAATACGGTCTGAACATGATTATGCTGATTACTCCCGAAACATCCGATGAACGAATCCGTCAAATCGACGAACATACCGACGGATTCATCTACATGGTTTCCAGCGCTGCTACGACAGGTATGCAAAAAGACTTTGAGTCTCAAAAGCAACATTACTTCAAACGAATCAAGGAACTGAAACTCAAACATCCGTATTTGATCGGTTTCGGTATCAGCAACAAAGCTACCTACGAAGCTGCCAGCCAAAATTCATCCGGAGGCATTATCGGAAGTAAATTTGTCCAACTCCTAAAAACAGAACCCAATATTGATGCTGCAGTCGACAAACTACTCCAAATTATCCACGCCGCATGTTAAAAGCATAAATATTTTTAATGGGAAAACGAATCCGGTAAAAGTACGCTATCACAGGAGCTTTTACCGGATTTTCCATTTATAAAGAAAGAAAAGTTCATCTCCAATGATAAATTTTTCTTCAGAAAGTTTGCACAATCAAAAATAATCCTTACCTTTGCACCGCAATTGAGAACAAAACGATTGCAAAACATGTTGGAAACGACTGGAGAGATGGCAGAGTGGTCGATTGCGGCGGTCTTGAAAACCGTTGAACTGAGAGGTTCCGGGGGTTCGAATCCCTCTCTCTCCGCAATAAAGGGTGTAAATCAAGCATTTGCAAGATTTACACCCTTTTTTACACCCAAAAGTCAACTACGGGGTGTAGTCTATATGC
>OGYZ01000016.1_pt1 | contig 124935 bp, 85 predicted proteins | sample 1576681 | NCBI WGS metagenome assembly OGYZ01 (sample SAMEA3541480, study PRJEB24748) | human gut metagenome | biome: human gut; feature: human-associated habitat; material: faeces | place: China | collected 2012 | reverse complement strand
ACAAATCCGCAAAGATTTTCATTAGAAAAGACTTTTCTAGTATCATTCTTCCAAGATTTTGACTATCCAAGCACTTTTTCAAGGCAAATCCGCGCGGATTTTGACCGTCCAAGTAGTTTTTCAACGAAAATCCGCCAAGAATGGAACCGTCCAAGAGCTTTGACAATACAAATCCTTCAGGAGAAGTATCAGCCAAGATCTTGGACGGTTTCCAACTTCCATTCCATCATTCATAGCGGATGGCTTCGATCGGGTCTAGCTGTGCCGCCTTCTTGGCCGGATACCATCCGAAGAAAATACCCGTCGCCGTACAGACGATAAACGATAGAAGCACGCTCCACGGCTGGATGAAAATCGGGAAATGCGCTACTTGATTTACAATGATAGCCGAACCCACACCGAAAATCACACCAATCAATCCTCCCGTCACGCTTATCAGGATGGATTCGATCAGGAACTGCGAAAGGATATCAATCCCTTTTGCCCCGATACTCATGCGTAAACCAATCTCGCGTGTACGTTCCGTTACCGAAACATACATGATATTCATAATACCGATACCACCCACCAAAAGGGAAATACCCGCCACCGCCGCAAGCAAAACGGTCATCATGTCCGTAGTACTTGTCAACATCGAACTCAACTCCTGCTGACTACGGATTGTAAAATCATCATCCTCGTCCGTTTTGAGCTTATGGTTGCGACGTAGTATTTCCGAAATCTCATCAATAGCCTGTTCGGTATATTCTTCTTTTAAAGCAGAACAAGTAATGCCCTGCAAATGGGTAATAGCCAAAACCTTTTTCTGAATGGTTGTATAAGGCGCCAAGATCAGGTCGTCCTGGTCCATTCCCATACTGTTATATCCTTTGCTCTCCAATACACCCACAATCTTGAAGGGTAATTTCTGGAAGCGAATCACTTTCCCTACCGGATTTTCTCCACCGGGGAACAAATTATCCACCACTGTCTTTCCAACAACACATACTTTGGCTGCAACAGCGATGTCTTGATCAGAGAACATCTCTCCGTCTTCTACTTTATAACGACGGATTTCCATATAATCCGGACTGATACCATAAATTGTAGTCGGCGCGTTGTTAGCTCCGTAAATAACCTGTCCACTACTATTGACCGACGGAGAAACAGCCGCCACGTAACGTGTCTCATCTACGATGTTCTGATAATCTTCTAGCTTCAGTGTTTCCATGCTCGAAGCTTCCTGACGTACACCGCCCCGGATATCACCACCCGGTTGGATCATAATCATATTTGATCCCATCTCGCTGATCTCCGCCTGAATACTTCTCTTGGAACCTTGCCCGATAGCCAACATCGTAATCACCGAAGCCACACCGATAATAATACCCAACATCGTGAGGAATCCACGCATTTTGTTGTTGGCCAAAGCCCGAAGTGCTATTTTGAATAAATTCGTAAGATTCATATCTGTATAAGCTATCTGTTATCAGTCGTCCGCCTTTGGCAATTTGGCCAAAGCTTCGGCTGCATCCAATATATTCTCATTCTTCACATCCGATGTAATATGTCCGTCACGCAACATGATATTCCGGCTACTGTACTGGGCAATCTCCGGATTGTGGGTCACGAAGATAATCGTACGTCCTTGGGCATGGAGCTGCTGAAACAAGACCAATATCTCAAAGCTGGTACGTGTATCCAGGTTTCCGGTAGCCTCGTCCGCCAGAATCACAGCCGGATCATTCACCAAAGCCCGGGCAATTGCCACACGTTGCATCTGTCCACCCGACATCTGATTACTCTTATGATTCAAACGTTCCCCCAAGCCTACGGCAATCAGAGCACTAATGGCTTTCTCCCTCCGTTGTGCCGCATTATAGGCCGGATTATACATGAGCGGAAGTTCCACATTCTCGATAGCCGTTGTTTTAGGTAGCAGATTATAATTCTGGAAAACAAACCCAATTTTCCGGTTACGAAGTGTGGCCCTCGCTCCTTTTCCCATCGTACGAACAGACACGCCATCCAAATAATATTCTCCGCTAGTCGGCGTATCCAGACAACCTAATGTATTTAACAATGTACTTTTGCCTGATCCGGAGGTACCCATAATGGTAACAAACTCACCTTCATAAATCGTAAAACTAACGCCTCGTAACGCGTGAACCACTTCATCACCTACGATAAAATTGCGTTTTATGTTTTCCAGCCTTATAATCTCTTTCATGACATTTATCTACTAATCTTCTAACTAACTGCCTCTTTTACTTCTTATCCTTCTTGTTGTTTCCCGGAGGTCCCGGCATAAAAGGGCTTCGTTCCTGTCCAGCCGCAGGAGTAATCTCCGGAGCTTCGGCCGACAAATCAACGGCCACGATTTCACCTTCCTGTAAGCCATCCACTACTTCTGTAACATTATTATTGCTCGAACCTACAGTAATGGCTTTCGGCTTCAACTGAGTTCCTTCTTCAACCCATACCAACCGTTTTCCTTCGGGAGCCTGCATCGTCGGGTTCTCTACTGTCAGTCCTAGCGGCTCCAACATGCTGGCATCAGCAATAAAACGTAAAGCTTTATTCGGTATCGACAGTACATCATTCCGCTCCATCGTATAGATGTATACATTCGCAGTCAAACGCGGTTTCAATTTCAAGTCCGGATTATCGGCAGAAATCACAACTTCATACGTAACAACCGTTGAAGAAGAGCTGGAAGAGGAAGAAGTACTGCTATCACTGCTTTCGCCCAAGCGGATTTGTTCCACTTTTCCTTCAAAGACATCATTCGGATAGGCATCTACTGTAAATGAAACGCGTTGTCCATCCTGTACACTGCCTATATCAGCCTCATCCACATCTGCAATGATCTGCATCTTTGTCAAATCTGCCGCAATGGTAAACAAAGTCGGAGTTTCGAAACCTGCTGCTACGGTCTGCCCTTCTTCAACCGCCTTATTAATCACCACACCATTAATAGGACTTGTGATCGTAGCATATTCCAGGTTCCGACGAACCTTGACCATAGAGGCCTGGCTCTCTTCATAATTGGCTTTCGCCTGCTCGTAGTTGTAGGTTGCCGTTTCATACTCCGTGTCACTGATCAACTTCTTCTCGAACAACACTTTGCTACGCGCATAATTCTTCTGCTGATATTCGTACTCCGATTTGCTTTTATCCAACTGCGCGGTAGCTGATTGCAACTCAGCCTCCAATGTCACCTTATCCATTTCTGCAATCAGCTGCCCGGCAGTCACTACATCATTATAATCTACATACAGCTTGTCAATAATACCTGAGACCTGCGTACCAACATCAACTTCCGTTACCGGCTCGACTGTTCCTGTGGCAGTCACCACATTCGTAATCGAAGTGCGGCCAACCTTTTCCGTCTCTAAAACTATTCTTCCTCCGGCCTTTCTCCCGGAAAAGAGGAAAAATCCTCCTGCAATGATTACAATTCCGGCCAGGCCGATCATAACTTTTTTCTTATTCATATTATTTGATTACTTTTTTATCCGAAATTCAGGCTTATTTCTAAGTCCGACAATTCGTTTGTCAACTCAAAAATCTACACCTAACATCAACTTATAAACTTATTTTGGTAAAAAGGTTCCCGCGACTCACGTCGCAGGAAACCCCATAAAAGAGAGTGGAGTGAATATCCCGTCTAAATATTGATATCGACGGGCTTCTTCTGATAAATGTTTAAAAGTTGTATACTCATGATTGCCATGTATTTCGACTGAAGTACCTCCTGCTGTGCATTCAGCAGATTGTTCTTTTCTGTCAACATCTCTAACGTATTCTTCATCCCCAAGAAAAACTGTTCTTCAGTTAACTCGAAGCTTTGTTGTATATACGATAATCTTTCAACTGCCGACATATATTGGCTCTGTGCAGACGTGGCGTCCAAATAAATCCCTTCAACAGTCTGCAACAGATCTTTCTGAGCGTTCAACAAGTCTAGCTGACTGGTAGTAATCGCTAGTTTTGCTTTATTATATGCTGTCTTTTTTTCTCGGTTCGCAAATATAGGAATATTAATCGTTAATCCAACACTTTCATTGAATTTATTCCAAATTTGACTACCGAAAGTGTAGTTTGTACCCGAAAGATGCCCTGTACCAATACCTGCATTCATAGACAACGTAGGCCAATAGGCTGCTTTTGCCTTTTCTTTTTCCAATTCTGCCACTTCGATAGAAAGTTCACTGCTTCGTATTTGTGGCATGACGGCCAACGAAGTCTGATAAATCGTCTGTTTATCTGGTAATGGAGTTATCACTACCGATTCATCTACATCCGGCATATTCAATGCTATATCCTGTGTTATATCCAGTTCAAGCAACTGTTTCAATTGTAGTTTATAATTATCCAAATTCGTTTGGGCAACCACCAATTGATATTTGTCTGTGCTGTACTGACTTTCCAACTGAGCCAGATCAACTGCGGAAATTGAACCAGCTTTATACAGTTCTTCAGCCCGATCCCGTTCGGCCTTCGACGTTTCAACGGTATTCTCGTTAATCTCTACGGCTTCCATAGCATACATTACCTGAAGGTATGTCTGCACAATGGCTATTTGGATATCATCTTCGCTTTGTTCTGTCGAAAGCTTATCCACTTCATTCTGTAACTTCTGTTGTTTAATGGTTTTATTACGCTGACCTCCATCGAAGAGAGTCCAGTTGGCATTCACCGCATAATTACCACTATAACTATTATTACTCTCAGCATCCGAAGAAGGATAGTTTACGAATCCTTGCGTCACCGAAGCTGATAAGGAAGGGAACAACTGAGCCTTTGCCAACTCTGTATCTTCCAATCCTGACAGTTCATTCACCCGACTCTTTTTAATTTGGATATTATTTGCTAACGCATAATCCAAACATGAACGGAGCGTCCATTCTGCCGGTTGTTCCTGAGCTTGTACACTCGTTGTCAACAACCCGATTGATAATCCTATAACTAATGTCCGCATCATATCTGTTTCCTTTTTACGAAAGCAAAAGTACAAGCCTCTCATTTCCTAGACAATTAATATAGAAAGACCCGTTTTTTCTATCGACAAATCCCCTATTTCTATCGATAAAACAAAAAAGTAGCGCTTCGCCGACTTAAATCAATTAATAATCGTATCTTTGCCCACACTAAACATATTTATAATGAACTAATACGATGAATTTTGTAGAAGAATTAAGATGGCGTGGAATGGTTCATACCATGATGCCGGGTACTGAAGAATTGTTGGAAAAAGAAATGGTTACCGCTTATGTCGGTATTGATCCGACTGCCGATTCTTTGCATATCGGCCATTTGGTGAGCGTGATGATCTTAAAACATTTCCAACGTTGCGGTCACAAACCGTTGGCTTTGGTAGGTGGTGCAACAGGTATGATTGGAGACCCGTCTGGTAAATCAGCAGAACGAAATCTGTTAGACGAGGAAACATTACGTCATAATCAGGAATGTATCAAAAAGCAGTTGAGCAAATTTCTGGACTTTGAATCAGATGCTCCCAACAAAGCAGAATTGGTAAACAACTACGACTGGATGAAAGACTTTACTTTCCTGGATTTTGCCCGGACAGTAGGAAAGCACATTACCGTCAACTACATGATGGCAAAAGATTCTGTTCAGAAACGTCTGAACGGTGAAGCCCGCGACGGTCTTTCTTTCACCGAATTTACTTACCAGTTATTACAAGGATACGACTTCCTGTATCTTTACGAACATAAGAACTGCAAACTTCAGATGGGTGGTTCAGACCAATGGGGAAACATTACTACAGGTGCTGAACTGATCCGCCGTACAAACGGAGGTGAAGTATTTGCATTAACCTGCCCGCTTATCACGAAAGCCGACGGCGGTAAGTTCGGTAAGACAGAATCAGGTAATATCTGGTTGGATCGTCGTTATACTTCTCCTTATAAATTCTATCAGTTCTGGTTGAATGTAAGTGATGCCGATGCAGCTAAATACATTAAGATCTTTACAGCTCTTCCCAAAGAAGAAATCGAGGCCCTGATTGCTGAGCAAGAAGCAGCACCTCACTTACGTCCGTTACAAAAACGATTGGCCAAAGAAGTTACCATTATGGTACATTCGCAAGAAGATTACGATGCTGCTGTTGAAGCTTCTAATATCTTGTTCGGTAATGCAACATCTGAGGCATTAAAGAAACTGGACGAAGAGACCTTGCTTGATGTATTTAACGGTGTTCCTCAGTTTGAAGTATCACGTGATGACGTTGCAGCCGGAATCAAGCTGATCGATCTGTGTACAGAAAAAGCAAACGTATTCCCGTCAAAAGGTGAAATGCGTAAACTGATCCAAAGCGGAGGTGTAAGCATCAATAAAGAAAAGGTATCTGATACTGATATGGTAGTTAATACCAGTCATTTATTAGACGAAAAATACCTTCTTGTACAACGTGGCAAGAAAAATTATTACTTGATTATTGTAAAATAATGAGAAAATACTTGCAAAGGTAAAAAATAGTATTTACCTTTGCAGTGCTTTTGAGAAAGCATCGGATTGTCTCATGGTGTAATGGTAGCACTACAGTTTTTGGTTCTGTCTGTCGAGGTTCGAATCCTCGTGAGACAACTCACAATCAAAGAAAACCGTTTATTATCAGTTGATAGTAAACGGTTTTTCTTTTATTGGGACAGACATTGGGACGGGGATATATGAATAAAGATTTATAGCATTAATCTATATTCCAATAAGCATCAGGATGTCCATCCAACACATCGTCTATAAAATCATCGTCATACCCAGCTACATCTTGAGCATAAGTTCCTCTATATTTTCCATAAGAAGGAGTCCTGATATCATCATTACTTTTTTCACTTCCATTATTCGAATTCATAGGCTCAAAACCATTACGTCCTCTAAATAATTGTGATATATTATCTGGTCGTAATGGATAATAATGATAGATTGCGGTATGCTGTTCATCTGAATCAATCATCGTAAAAGAATTTTCTTCCTTACCATCAGATAGTATTATTTTATCAACAAAATGCTGTTCATCTCTTTCAAAACCATTTATTGATATATGTTGAAAATCGCCTGTCTGAATATCATAAGAATTATACCATTGGTCTTTCAAATCTACATCATCAAATTCATAATAACTATTAGTACAAGCCATTGGTATTCCTAATCCCCATTTTTTAACAATATTCCTAAAATGAAAGGAAGTTGGCTTTTGAAAACAAAGTATGTGCATTGGTATTATATACAACACTTCAAACAGTGTATCTTTATGTGTTTTATAATAGAAACCTGTATGAATAGCTCTTTGCATATCTTTTGCATTCAACTCTTTCACATGAACTCCTTGATTTAAGACATCACAAATCAGATCTTCATCCTCACTGTATAATCCTTCTATAATTTCGTTAAAATCCATATTACAATTCATTATTACTTTCTCCTATAAATAATCGTTTATAACTTTCCATATCTTGACTATTTTCATAATAATCAAGCGATAAATAACCTGATTTAAGAGATGGAGTACGCATAAATTGAAGCATGATACGAGTTCTTTTATCTCTTTTTAGACCATATATTAATATTGTATTAGTTAAATACCCCTTATCTATTTTATGTTTGTCTAAAATTGAATATTTCTTACTTAAATCCCGATGTAAGCTGTCAAAAAAATCATCCCCTTTAGATAAATAGGGATAATCAAACTCCTTTTGAAATCTAATATTATAGAAACCATCTTTTGAAAAATTCATTACTGCTTTATCTACTGAATGATTTCCTATCCTAACTGAATAGATATTTATTACAGAATCATTTTTTATTCCATAACCATTATCGCCTTGCGAAAACCTCACACCTTGTTTCGACAACAACGTTTTAGCCTGTTCTATACTTGCACCAAAAGGTACTCCATAAAATGTCCTTTGAACTTGCGCATTGGATATTAAGGTAAAAAACAAGAGCATTGACAACAAATAATGTTTCATACATTCTTTCTACATCTTATCCTCTCCTGTCCCCTCCGGAAAAGATTAACAAATAAAAAAGCGTGGAGACCATCTCTATTACTGTTCTGAGGCTCTGGACTGCCCACCACCCAATAATAGAAGATAGCCCACGCTCTATATATACAACAGCATAAGCGTAAGAGTTATCACTTTATTACCTTGCGAGGTTGAAATTGTCCAGAATTCAGTACAAGATAATATCGAAACGCTTCTACGTTATTTTCAATACATCACAAAGATAAAGGTATTCAGATTGTCTTTGCAATAATAATCAAACTAATTCTCTGTTTTAAGTAGGCATATTTTTCTATTTGGACAGGTTCTTAATTCTCTAAATGTACCTTCCCAAAAACAAAACAAACGAGAATCATTTTCAATTCCCATTAGTTTCATTTTCAATCCTCGTCAGTTTTAATTTCAAAGGATATTTTCACTACTTCAAAAGCCGGCGTATTTTAGTGAAAAGCCGGCGTAAATTGACAAAAATACGCCGGCTTTTGATGAAAATACAAGGTATAATAAAAAGGAAACTATCTACACTTTTTCAGGCTGATAGATTCTGTCTATCCAACCATAAAAATTACCACTTAAATAAATTCTTCCAAACCAAAACTAAACTCTACCTTTGTCTGTTGTAAAGATAAAGCGAACAAATAAATTAATAACCAATAAAAAAGTAAATAGTATGGGAAAGAGTATTAAAGGAACACGTACAGAACAGAATTTGTTGAAATCATTCGCAGGTGAATCACAGGCAAGAAGTCGCTATACTTATTTTGCCAGCGTAGCCAAGAAAGAAGGTTTTGAACAAATAGCAGCAGTCTTCATGGAAACAGCTGAACAGGAAAAAGAACACGCAAAACGATTCTTCAAATTCCTGGAAGGCGGCATGGTTGAAATCACTGCTTCATATCCGGCTGGCATCATCAGTACTACCAAAGAAAACTTGGCAGCAGCAGCAGCCGGCGAAAACGAAGAATGGTCTGATTTATACCCAGAATTTGCTAAAGTAGCCGACGAAGAAGGTTTCCCGGAAGTAGCCGTTGCTTTCCGTATGATTGCTAAAGTAGAAGCAGAACACGAAAAACGCTATCGCACACTGTTAGCTCGTGTAGAAGCTGAAAAAGTATTTGAAAGAGACGAAGAAATTTTGTGGCAATGCCGTAACTGTGGTTTCGTATTGAGCGCCAAGAAAGCTCCGCTGAAATGTCCGGCATGTTTGCATCCACAAGCTTACTTTGAACCTATGAAGCAAAACTATTAATCAAGAATCAATCTTAATAGTCTTATAAATTTAACAAAAAAGCTGTTGTATAATATATACAATGGCTTTTTTATTTTATAAATAAATTTGTATGAGAAGACCATTTTATCCCCTCAAAACACCAATAATACTTAATTAAAACTATACACCTTAGTATATATATACATACAAGTACAGAAAAAACTAAAAATAAATTCAGAAAAACAGTATAAATAATACTGTTTAATTACTTTTTTTATTATTTTTACAGCGTCATAATAAAAAGCGTTGGACATCGTTCCAGCTGAACTATGTTCATAACGGTTTTTATTATACGATTATGTGCTAATCGTGGAAAACAAAATTTTTAGTTAACCAGAAAAAAGGATGTCTATGCTTAGAAAGAAAATGTTCTCTTCTTTCAAACATTCGAGGACTGCAGCAGTCTCGATGTTGATGTCTTTCTGTATGACAGGAGCTGTCTTTGCACAGAAAGGTATGATTAAAGGTACTGTAGTGGACGAAAACGGTGAACCGGTTATCGGTGCCAACGTCCTAGTAAAAGGAACTACTAACGGAACAATTACCGACATGGACGGTAATTATGTTATTAACGTGGAAAACATGAAAAATGTAGTCCTGCAAGTTTCGTATGTGGGATACAATTCCATTGAAGAAGCTGTAAAAGGACGCGAAACAGTTCCTATTAAACTAGAATCTTCCGTAGTAAATTTGGGAGAAGTCGTAGCAATCGGTTACGGTACACAGACACGTAAGGAAATTACAGGTTCTGTAGCCAATGTCTCTGAAGAAAACTTCAACAAAGGTGTTACACGTGATGCCTCTGATTTGTTACAAGGTAAAGTCGCTGGTTTAACAATTACTTCCGGTTCAGGCGATGTAACCCGTGGTTCACAAATCCAGTTGCGTGGTACTTCTACTTTGCAGAATGACCAAGGTCCGATGATCGTTATTGATGGGGTTCCTGGCGGTGATATGTCAACGGTTTCTCCAACAGATATCGAATCAATTTCTGTATTGAAAGACGCCTCTTCAGCTGCTATTTATGGATCTCGTGCTGCTGGTGGTGTTATCTTGATCACAACCAAACGCGGTTCAGGATCTAAGACTCAAGTTAATTACGATGGTTATGTAACGGCTTCAACGGTCGCTAATAAGCCAGATATGCTTAATGCACAGGAATGGCGTGATGCCAATGCAGAATTAGGTAATGATATTTCTGGATATGATTCTTACAATGCAGACACAGACTGGTTTGACGCTATGATGCGTACAGGTATTTCTCAAAACCATTCTTTGTCTTTGTCGGGTGGTACATCAAAGAGTAATTATCGTGCATCCTACACCTATATGGATCGTAACGGTATTGCCCGCGATAACTGGATGAAACGTCATAGTTTCCGCTTCCAGTTCCAGCAACGAGCAATAAACGATAAATTACGTTTTGGCTTGACCGGATCAACTACACTGACTGATATGCAAATGCCATTTGTCGATGACTACATTTTGGCATACAACATGTTGCCTGTATATCCGGTTTATAATGAAGATGGGTCATATTTTGAAGATGCCAACCACAATTATGATCAAGGTAACCCGGTACAGAACCAGGATCAAAACTATAAGAAGAGAAGCAACATATACTTCTATGGTCAAGGAGATATCCAATATACGATTATAGATGGACTGACTGCTAAAGTAAACTTATATAAGAGTCGCTTCTCTAGTGATTATAGCGAATGGCAAGACCCACGTAACTCTCGTGGTGATGACAACAATGGTCTGGCAGTTCGACAATCAAGAACTTGGGACCGTGAATTAATGGAATGGACAGCCAATTACAACAAAGCTTTTGGCTCAGAAGAACAACATAAAATAGATGCTATTATCGGTTATTCATGGGAAACTAACAAATATGCTGACCAATATAGTAAAGCAACCGACTTTGCCGTTTATTCCATGGGAGCAGACAACATGCAAACAGGAAACTTACTGAAAGTAGGTAACGTTACATCTAGTCGAAATGAATACAAATTGATTTCTTTGTTTGCCCGTGCTCATTATAGCTATCTGGAAAAATATATGGTTACAGCTACGGTACGTCGAGATGGTTCTTCTAAATTTGGTGCCAATCACAAATGGGGTACTTTCCCATCCGTATCAGCAGCTTGGGGTATCAGCCAGGAATCTTTTATGGAAGATGTTGATTGGGTAAACGACTTGAAGTTACGTGCTGGTTACGGTGTAACAGGTAATCAAGACGGTTTACAGCCCTATAAGTCTTTGGAACTTTATGAGGCTTCTGGAACTTACTACAGCAATGGTTCTCAATTGACAGCATTTAAAGTTTCACAGAATGCCAATCCGGATTTGAAATGGGAACAAACTTCTATGTTAAATATCGGATTAGACTTTACTTTGTTCGATAGTCGTTTGAATGGTACCATCGAATGGTATAATAAACAGACTTCGGATATGCTTTACACATACAAAGTTCCTACACCCACATACGTTTACGATAAAATTGCAGCAAACGTAGGTGATATGAGTAATAAAGGTATTGAAGTCTTATTGAATCTGGATGTTATCCGAAATAAGAATTTTACTTGGAATACCTCTATCAACTTAGCTCATAATAAAAATAAAATTACTCGCTTGTCCAATGATCTGTATTCAACAGACCGCGTATATGTAGGTGATCCATGGATTCGTGGTGCATCTGGTGTAACATCTCATGTTGTTGAAGAAGGTTATCCAGTAGGTCAGTTCTTCATGTTGAAATGCAATGGTATTGACGAAAATGGTAAATTCATCATCGAAGATATCAACAAAGATGGACAGATTACAGACGATGACCGTACTTACTGTGGTGATGCCCAGCCGGATTTGACTTACGGATGGAACAACACCTTCTCATGGAAGAACTGGGATGCAAGCTTCTTTATCCGCGGAACTATCGGTAATAAGGTTTTAAATAACCCTGTCGCAGCTTATGGAAATAACACCTATATTTCAGGTGCAAATGCCATGAAAAATGACAATTTGCTGACTATGCGTGAAAACTCTCGTGTATGTTCTTACTATATCGAAGATGCTTCATTTGCTCGTTTAGACAACATGTCTATCGGTTACACTTTCAATACAAAGAAAATTGATTGGTTAGAAAAAGCACGTGTATATGTAGCTGCTCAGAACTTATTTGTTATCACAGGTTACTCCGGACTGGATCCTGAAGTAGAAATCTTCCGTGGTGAAGCTAGTGATGCCGACGCAGGTTTGTCTCCTGGTATCGAACCGCGTAACTACATGCCGAAGGCTCGTTCATTTACATTTGGTGTTAACTTAACATTCTAACTAAATAAGCTATATGAAAAAGAAAAATATATTATCCTTATTTCTTGCCGGTGCAGCCATGATATTTACCATGCCATCATGTATGAACTTGGATGAAACCGTATATGATAAATTGCCGGCAGATAACTTTGGAAATACCGAAGTAGAGATCAATGCATTAGTAGGAACTGTTCACAATACCCTGAAAAAATATTGGCCGGGTGATTTCCGAGCTCTTTCCGAAAATGCAGGTTCAATGGCCGTTACACCTACCCGTAAAGGTGGAGACTGGTATGACGGAGGTCAATACAGAGAAATCTATATGCATACATGGACTTCGAATACAACTGCTATCAAAAATGCTTGGAGTGCAGCATCTAGTGCTATTGGTACATGTAATGCAACCATTGAAGTATTGAAAAACTCAGAAATCTTATCTGATACAGACAAAACAAAGAAAGTCGCAGAAGTAAGAGGTATCCGTGCTTTCTGGATTTATGTCATGCTGGATAACTGGGGTAATATTCCTTTAGTAACAGACTATAATGACAAAGAATTACCTTCTTGTAAATCAAGACAGGAAGTTTTTGACTGGTTGTTGACTGAAGTACAGGAAATATCTACTCAATGTCCGGATGCCAGTGCTGAAACTTATGGACAATTTACAAAAGGTGCTGCAAATACATTATTGGCTAAAATGTACTTAAATGCTGATGCATGGGGTGTAACAACTTCAGGAAACAATTACCAACAAGTAATTGAAAACTGTGATAAAGTTTTAGCTACTGATTATTACATTCTGGAACCTGTCTGGAAAGATAATTTCTCTCTAACCAATAATAATTCTCGAGAAGCTATTTTGGCATGTTCTTTCTCTAGTTCTGATACAGAAGATCAAAATCAAATGATGAATCAAACTCTTCATTATAAAGATAATTTATCATTAGGAGGAAGCTTTTCTGCGTGGAATGGTGTATCTGCACAACCCGAATATGTCAGATTATTCCCAGAAGATGATCCACGATTAGGTTGGACTTTCTTGATTGGCCAACAATATGACCAAAAGACAGGAGAAGCATTGGTAACAGATCATGGATTCCCATTGAATCATACAATTGATATTGAAATGCTTCCGGGCACAGAATATGATGGAACTACATGGGGTGCTGTTAACCAACATGATGGAGCTCGTTGTTTAAAATGGGATTACGCAGATGATTTAGTTGATGCTATGGAAAATGATTTCCATATTTTCCGTCTGGCAGATGTATATCTAATGAAAGCAGAAGCATTACTTAGAAGTGGAGGTAGCGTAAGTGAAGCAACACAACTTGTCAATGCTATTCGTGAACGTGCATACGGTGATTCTAGTCATAATTATGAATCTGTTGATCTTGATAAAGTCCAGCTGGAACGCCGTTTGGAACTGGCTTGGGAAAACTTCTCTCGCCAAGATGATATCCGTTTTGGTTGCTTTGATAAAGGAATGTGGCCAGCTTCCAACTGTACACGCGCAACAGGTGATCACTTAAAAATTTATCCTGTTTCACAAGATGCATGGCAAACCAACCCGAACTTAACTCAAAACCCGGGTTACCCAGCTTTCTAAATACATAGAGAACGTAAATAAATAACGTGTTTTTCAGGCACGGATAATACAGATATTTACATAAATAATCATGTTCATCTGTATCGTCCGTGTCTGATTCATTTAATACCTACGAAAAAAACAACCTTAATTTTTTTCTTTTTCTGAAATTCATTAGTTTTGCTTTATAAAATAAGTTGCTAATCAATAAACCAAGGATCATGAAAATCAATCAGCTATCTACATTTATTTGCATGAGTATATGTATGACAGAATTTGCGTATGCTCTTCCACCCGCCGAAGGAATGCAAATTGTAGCAGAACCAGATTATATCATTCCGAATCAACCTATCTGTGAAATGAGCTATTCGCCGGCAGCGACTCAATTCTCTTTATGGGCTCCTTCTGCCATCGAGGCAGAAATCCGGATTTATACTTCATACGACAGTCCGGAACCAGAACAAATTGTTCCTCTCGATCCAGATCTACAGGGAAGCTGGTATCAAACTATACAAGGCGATCTGAAAGGGAAATTCTATACATTCCGAGTAAACATCGATGATGTCTGGCAAAAAGAAACTCCTGGAATCTTTGCTCGTGCCGTAGGCGTAAACGGAGATAGGGCAGCCATTATTGATTTCCAGGAAACTAATCCTGAAGGTTGGAACGATGACATCCGGCCGGCAATGAAAAATCCGGCAGATATTGTCTTATACGAAATGCATCATCGTGATTTTTCTATCCATGCTTCATCCGGTATCCAACATAAAGGGAAGTTTATCGCCTTGACAGAAACTGGAACCACAACTTCCAACGGACAAAAGACAGGTATTGATCACTTAAAGGAATTAGGTATTACCCACGTACACATTTTGCCTTCATTTGATTTTGCCTCTGTCGATGAAACAAAATTAGACCAAAATGCTTATAACTGGGGATATGATCCGAAGAACTACAATGTGCCCGATGGTTCGTACGCTACGGATCCTTACAATCCAGTTACCCGTATCAAGGAATTTAAGGAAATGGTACAAGCCTTACATAAAGCCGGTATTCGAGTTGTACTGGATGTCGTTTACAATCATACCTTCTCAGCAACCGATAGTCCGTTTGAACGGACAGTCCCCGGTTATTTCTTCCGTATGTACGAGAATGGGGAGTTCTGTAACGGATCGGCTTGTGGAAATGAAACAGCCAGCAACCACCGGATGATGCACAAATACATGGTTGAATCAGTTTGTTACTGGGCTAAAGAATATCATATTGACGGATTCCGCTTCGATTTGATGGCAATCCACGATATAGAAACCATGAATACCATTCGGGAAGCCCTTAATGCCATTGATCCAACCATCCTGACATACGGTGAAGGTTGGGCTGTTGGTAAATTGGGATATGATGACAATAAACTGGCCTACAAGAAATATACCTTCCGAATGCCGGGAATTGCGGCCTTCAGCGACAATTTGCGCGATGGTTTACGTGGTCCGTTCTCTGATCACCATAAAGGAGCCTTTTTAGTAGGTTTACCAGGACATGAAGAAGAAGTAAAATTCGGTATTGCCGGAGGTGTCTTACATAAGCAAGTGAAGGCAAACGACTTTTGGGCAGCCGAGCCCACCCAGCATATCAGTTATGTAAGTTGTCACGACGATCATTGCCTGCGTGACCGATTGGTAAATACATTAGGAAATGATACTTCGGAAGAGACAGTACTTAAATTGGATAAACTGGCTCAAACAGCTGTTTTGACCTCACAAGGCGTTCCTTTTATCTTTTGTGGAGAAGAATTGTTCCGTACCAAGCAAGGAGTAGGCAACAGTTACAAAAGTCCGGATGCCATCAATGCAATTCCCTGGACGAATAAAACTAAATACCACGATCTGTTTCAATACTACAAGGAACTGATTGCTATCCGTAGGGCACATCCCGCTTTCTATTTAGGCACAGCCGAGAAAGTACGTGAGCATTTGGAATTTCTGCCAGTAGAAGGAGATAATCTGGTTGCCTTTCAATTAAAGGATATACAAGGGATCGATCCTGCACAACGGATCATCGTTGTATTGAACAGCAATAAGACAAACCGGAAAATACAAATCCCGGACGATACCTATCAGATAGTCGTAAAGGATGGTAAAGCTGATCGAAACGGATTAGGTACTCATGCTGGTCCGAATCTGGAAGTCGAAGCGCAATCGGCTGTTATCTTAATCAAGAATCAATAATCATCTAAAACACAAACTACATACATGAAAACAATACCCGACCATAGTTTTGGAAAATTATGGAACATCAGTTTCGGATTCTTTGGCGTACAAATTGCGTATGCCTTGCAAAGCGCCAATATCAGTCGGATCTTTTCCACCTTAGGAGCCGATCCACATGAGTTAAGTTATTTCTGGTTGTTACCACCTCTGGCCGGTATGATTGTACAACCGATCATCGGTGCTGCCAGCGACAAGACATGGACACGCTGGGGACGCCGTATTCCTTATCTATTTCTTGGAGCAACACTGGCCTTGATCGTCATGTGCCTCTTGCCTAATGCCGGAAGCTTCGGATTTACCGTAGCCCAGGCCATGATCTTCGGTTTGTTTGCCCTGATGCTGCTCGATACCTCTATCAATATCGCCATGCAACCGTTCAAGATGATGGTAGGCGATATGGTGAATGAGAAACAGAAAAGCCTCGCCTACTCCATTCAAAGCTTTCTCTGTAATGCAGGTAGCCTGGTAGGTTATCTCTTTCCGTTTATTTTCACATGGATTGGTATAAACAATATTGCACCGAAAGGTGTCATACCCGATTCTGTGATTTATTCTTTCTATATCGGAGCCTTTATTTTGGTCTTATGTGTCTTTTATACTGCTTTTACGGTAAAAGAATATCCACCCAAAGAATACGCCGAATATCATCAGATCGCTCCGGAAAACCCGCAGGAGAAAAGTAATGTCTTCACATTATTAAAGCATGCACCTTCGGTATTCTGGACAGTCGGACTCGTTCAGTTCTTTTGTTGGGCTGCATTTATGTTTATGTGGACCTATACCAGTGGAGCCGTAGCTACCCAGGCCTTTGATACCCCTGTAATCGAGAAAGTTGTCGGTGGAATCACCTCCGTAGTATTGAATACACAGTCTGTAGAATATCAGAATGCAGCCGATTGGGTTGGGATTCTGTTTGCCGTACAGGCTATCGGTTCAGTCCTGTGGTCAATAGTCATTCCTAACATCCGAAATGTAAAAGTAGCCTACAAGATAAGCCTGTTACTGGGTGGTATCGGATTTATCTCCATCTACTTCATCCATGATCCGTATGGATTGTTCGTTTCCTTCTTATTGGTAGGTTGTGCATGGGCTGCTATGTTGGCCTTGCCTTTTACTCTGCTGACCAACGCTTTGAAAGGAGGACATGTAGGTATTTATCTGGGATTATTCAACTGCACAATATGTGTTCCACAGATTGTAGCCGCAGCTACCGGCGGTTCTTTATTGCGTATGCAAACCGAAGCCGGTTCATTACCACCCGAAACCAACATGCTGGTATTAGCCGGAATCTTTTTACTGATCGGAGCAGCTTGCGTAGTTTTTATCAAACAACATTCAGAAACATCTAAATCCAACTAACATGAAAATATCTTTTCAGATTCCTTATCATACACATTGGGGAGAAGACGTCCGAGTTCTGTTATCAGACGGTATGGTACACCCGCTTCATACCCGCAACGGAGAAATCTGGCGGGGCTGTCTTGAACTGGATACAACTACCAGTCCGGCTGAATTGAGTTATCAGTATGCCATTTTCCAAGACGATGTATGTATCCGTAAAGAATGGAATGGCGTAAAACGGCGATTGACTATAAATCCGGCTTATGCCCGACTAATTCTAAACGATGCTTGGCGTGATCGTCCGGAAGATTCTTATTTCTATAGTTCGGCCTTTTCCGGTGAAGAAGCACCTTATTATCCCTCCGGAACAGAAGTCAGTCATGCAAAATCTATCTTGTTGAAAGTACGTTGCCCACGTTTCCGCCATAAGAATTGGAAACTAGCCATCAGTGGTAACCAACGTATCTTGGGAGAATGGGATATGAAGGCTCCTAAAATGATGCAGCCTTGCGGCCCCAATGAATGGTGTATCTTGCTCGACGCAACCGGTATCCGGTATCCATTTGAGTATAAATATTTGGCATGGGATACAGAAAATAACTGCGAAGGCGAATGGATCTGTGGGAATAATCGACAGATTTCTTCCTTGCCGTTACAAGAAGGAGATTTATTAGTAATTTCTGATGATGAAGTACATTTCGATTTGCCAGCATGGAAAGCAGCCGGTGTAGCTATACCTGTCTTCTCGCTCCGCTCGGAACAGAGTTTCGGTGTCGGTGATTTTGGAGACTTAAAGAAGATGATTGACTGGGCAGTCCTGACCGGACAGAAAGTAGTACAGATTCTTCCGATTAATGATACCACTATCACCCATACTTGGACTGATTCATATCCATATAACAGTATTTCGATCTATGCCTTCCATCCGATGTATATCGATCTGAATCAATTGGAAGCATTAGAAGATGCCGGACAACGGGAAAGTTTTGAACAGCAGCGATTGAAATTGAATGCTCTGCCACAAGTAGATTATGAAGCTGTAAATCAATACAAACTGAAGTATCTGCATCTCCTATTCCAACAGATGGGAGAAACATTACTGGAATCGACTGGTTTCCGCCAGTTCTTTAAAGAGAACAAACACTGGCTGGTTCCCTACTCTGTCTTCTGTTATTTGAGAGATAAATATGAAACACCGGTATTCCGTAACTGGCCGGAACATCAGGTTTACCACGAAGAAGTCATTTCACGAATGGCAGAGGAAGATACAGCATGTCGTCCCATTGCTCGCTTCAATTACTTCTTACAATACGTATTGCATATCCAACTACGTGCTGCCAGTGAATATGCCCGTAGCAAAGGTGTTCTTTTGAAAGGTGATATCCCTATTGGTATCAGTCCGAACAGCGTAGAAGCATGGACCGAGCCGCATTACTTCAACCTCAATGGACAAGCTGGGGCTCCACCCGATCCTTTCTCGAAGACTGGTCAAAACTGGGGTTTCCCAACCTACAATTGGGATACCATGCAACAGGATGGCTATAAATGGTGGAAAAAACGTTTCCATAAGATGGCGGAATACTTCGATGCCTATCGTATCGATCATATCTTAGGTTTCTTCCGTATTTGGGAAATTCCTTCACATTCCGTGCAAGGGTTGTTGGGCCAGTTCGTCCCTGCCCTACCTATGTCGCCCGAAGAAATCAACCGTTTTGGTCTGTTCTTCCGTAAAGAAGCGTTCACCAAACCCTATATTACCGAAAGCATCCTGGAAGCGAAGTTCGGCGAACTGAAAGAACAGGTTAAACAGGAATATTTGTTCCAAATCACCCCGCATGAGTATGCTTTGCGACCGGAATACAATACACAACGTCAGGTGGAACAACATTTCCTGGGGAAAAACGACCCACAGAGCAATTTGTTGCGTAATGGCCTGTTCGAATTGATCAACAACGTGCTGTTCGTAGTTGATCGAAAAGATCCAAACCTCTATCATCCGCGTATTGCCGTTCAGAATGAACCGGTATATGAAAGTCTGACTCCTTCAGAAAAAGCAGCCTTCGACCAGCTTTACACGCATTATTTCTACCATCGCCACAACGACTTCTGGTATCACGAAGCCATGAAGAAGCTGCCGGAACTGACTGATTCGACCCGGATGCTTGTATGTGGTGAAGATTTGGGTATGATCCCGGATTGTGTGAAAGGTGTGATGGACGAACTCCGTATTCTCAGTCTTGAAATCCAGCGGATGCCGAAGAATCCAGCCGAAACATTTGGCGATCCGGCACATTATCCGTACCGTTCGGTGTGTACCATCTCGACTCACGATATGTCAACCCTCCGAGGATGGTGGCATGAAGATGCGAACCTGACACGCCGTTATTTCTATGACGTACTAGGTGGTTGGGGTGATTATCCGACCGAAGCACCGGGTTGGTTATGCGATTCCATTGTCTTGAAACATCTACTGGGCAACTCGATGCTCTGCATCCTCTCATTACAAGATTGGCTTTCAATCAACGAAGAAGTACGTTATCCCGACGCAGATACCGAACGGATCAACGTTCCCGCCAATCCACGTCACTATTGGCGATACCGGATGCACATCACGATCGAAGATTTGATGCAATGTACTGCCCTCAACGATCGTATCCGAGATATGATCGGGAAATCGGGGAGAATGGAAGGATAACAATCCGTCTTTAATATATTATTATCCGGATGGATTAGCACAAAATATCCAGTATTTTCTTCCAATCTGTCCGGATAAGCATAAAATACTTCGCTTCAGGTCCAATCCTTCACAATCCATTAGCTATATTTATCGAATCCGTGAATGTACAAATAACTGATAAGAAAACTGTCTTGAATAGTTGTACGCTCTTAATGCCAAAAGAAAACCGAAGAAACTATACAGATACAAGTGTATAATGAAAACAATTAACAACATCATTTTATTTGACAAAAGCACGGATAAATTCTTTGATCAGAATCCGAACCTTACGAGTACAAAAAACAACTCCGATAACTTTTTTAGAGTTATCGGAGTTGATAGTAAAAAATGGGTTACAATAATCACATAACTTACAACCCATTTTCTTGCTTTTATTTATAAGCTAGGACCTTCACCCCATTGAGGAGCTTCCAAGTCTTGCCACAAACGTTCTGCATTTAATATCTGACCATTCGGACCTGCAGAAGTCGGAGTCAAACCCTGACGAGACAAAGCATCCAACTTAATTTGATACATCAAGTCTGTCTCCAAAGGAATACCTGTATCAAAACGACGTGGAACATTGGTTACAGGCACTAACGAGAAGTTTTCTCTTGCCAACAAACTAGAATTAAATTTAGGCAAACCCGTACGACGAGCCGTAATGAATTGTTCATTCGGATAAAGTGTAAAGTTCAACATCTGCTGCAAATAAACTTTTTCTAGTTGCTCTGCATCATTACCTGTTAACTGATAATCAGCATTCGCCATCATTGCATCAATTTCTCCATCCTTCAGTTCAATAGAAACTTCATTCGGATCATAGTCGTACGTTGTACCATAATAAGCGATTTGATTCAATCCTGCCAACCGATCATATTCTTCTACCGATGCACGGACTCCACGATTATAATAATATTCAGCAGATTGAGGCAAATTAGCTCCTAACAATTTAAATTCGGCCAAATAAAGATTTACTTCAGCAGATCCCATATACAGACCATACCAAGGGCGAGATTCTGTCCGTTCAATAACAGGACCACCCGGAACCGTCGGAACTGTTGTATTATAATAACGTCCAATAATCATTTGACGTTGGAAATAAGAATATGGACAATAAGACTTAAAGTTTGTACCACCTACTTCATTTAACTGAAATTGAGTTGTATAATTGAAGTAGTCTCCATACTTGGAAGCATTATCAATGGCATTGAATTCTACTGGAATACCATAATAACGAACCCAAGGTTCTCCTAATCCTTTCCAGCTAACAAATGTTTTCTTACCACTGGCGTCTGTTGTATATTCAACATTTTCTTCAATATATGAAGGAATACGGCGATCTTGATCATAGAAAGCCTGTATGATTGTAGAATTCCAATCGTTCTTCTGATAACAGAAACGAACGCGTGGATCTCTATTTTCTACCATAAAGTTGATAACACGCTGACTTGCGGCTGTAGACTCCATGAAACCATTACTCCAATGAAAAGCATAGTCATTCGAGCTTGTATTATTAGTCGCCTTATTAAACAACATTGCATCTGCCATATTATCAATATATCCACAAGATGCATTTACTACTTCTTGAGCAATGCTAAAAGCTTTAGCTTGATCTTTGTTCAACAAACGGGCAGCAAGTCTTAATTTGACAGAGTTAGCCAATTTTGCCCATTTATTAACATCACCATTATATACAACATCCTGTGTGTTTAATTCAATTTGATTGGTTGATGTTGTTAAAGTTGTAATAGCGTCATTAAGTTGGGTCAACCAAAGATTATATAAATCCTCTACAGTATCATATTTAGGAGTCAATGTTCCACCATGTAAAGCTTGTGCAGCTTCAGTAAAAGGAATATCCCCGTACATATCTGTATCAAAAACCCCCAAGTAGGCAGTCATAATATCTAAACATGCCACAATGTTATTGTATTGAGCAGCCTCTTCTTCTGATAACGTAGATTGATAATACTTCACTTCATTAACAATCTTCAATGTTTTCAGATATTGAGAACCCTGATCACCTGTAGCAGTAGTAGTCGTAAATGTTCCCGTATAGCTACCTGTTGGAGTTGCCATTTGAGCCCATGAATACATCATCGGCGCATTATAAAACCAATAAGTATAACCTGCATTCTCAAAATCCAATACAGCCTGTGCAAACAAATAAGTAGGCTGCGGTGTTGTCACTTGTGAAGGACTTGAGTTGATATCCGCAAAATCATCTCGGCAACTAGTCGCTCCTACAAGCGTTGCCCCTATCAAGGATGCAACCAATAGTTTCTTATAATTATATTTTTGTTTCATTTTATTCTGTCATTATTTAGAATCCAACATTCAAAGTAAACATATAACTAGCCGTATAACCATTGAAAGAACGTACACGGAATTCAGAAGCAGCAGTACCACGTACAGTTTCCGGATTCTCACCATTCGGCATTGTATTCAACAAATAGCCTAAATTACGTCCTGTAAAAGAAAGACTCAAATTCTTAGCATGGAATTTATCACAGAATGTTTTTGGCACACGATATGTCAATGAAAGCTCTCTAAATGCTATATAATTCAGTTTTTTAAACCAGTTATCATTAACTGTTCCTGTTGACCAAGCATTGTTCCAATAAGTCCAAGAAGAAGCGTGCAATGGCTCTACAATACCTTTGTCATACAATTGCTGGAATGTTTCACCACCTTCAGCTACTGTATATGTAACTCCATCAGGACGTGTTATTGTTGTTCCTCCTTCAATGATACCTACTGGAATTACACCATCATGATAGGTCTTTCCATCCCACATAGAGGTATAAGTAAGACCTCCATGTTCTGTATCACGACCAGCCAAAGAAGTTTCCGTCAAACCATAAGCTGTACCATAACGAGAACCGTAAGAAGCTACATAACCACCAAAGCGCATATCGAACGAAGCACTCAAGCTCCAGTTTTTATAACTTAACGTTGTATTTACAGATCCTAAGAAGTCCGGCTGGATAGAACCAATGATCTCGGCTGTCCCAGAACGTTGATAATACATAGCTCCCATACTACTATAATAAGAAGTCGCATCTAATACTGGTAAACCTGTCTTTTCATCTACTTTAGCTTTAGAATCAGACATCAACAAACCATATTCTTCGCCTACTTTAGCAACTGAACCAATACGATAGTTTCCATAATCAACACTACCAGCCAATAAAATATAATCAGCTACATTTTCATGCAATTCAACAATCTTACTAGTATTCTTCGTATAAGTGAAATTCAAATCCCATTGCCAATCTTTATTTTGATACGGAGTTGTATTCAATGCTATTTCTACACCTTTATTCTGGATATTACCGGCATTAATCAACTGATTACTGATACCTGAAACAGAAGGAACAGAAATCGACATGATCTGATCTTTTGTATTTTCCTTATAATAAGTAGCATCGATACCAATACGATTATTTAAGAAACGCCAGTCTAAACCGATTTCCCAAGCATTCTTACGTTCAGGCTTCAAATCTTGAGAATAAGCAGTAGAAGGTAAAGATAATGCATACACACTGCTACCATTAGACAATGTTGATGTATTCAGAGAATAAGCAGAATTGATAATATACGATTCGGTATCATTACCTACTTGTGCCCAAGATCCACGAATCTTTGCAAAAGAAACCCATTCAGGCAATTGATCCCGGAAAGTTTGAGTTAAAATCCATGATCCATTTACAGATGGGTAAAAATAAGAATAATTACCGTGTGTATCTGAATAAACCAAAGATGAAGACCAGTCATTACGTCCTGTCACATCTACGAAAATCTGATCTTTCCAACTGGCACTTGCTTGAAAAGCAATAGACATCATACGCTTTTCGTATTGAAGCTTACCTGTATAAGAAATAGGATCTTTTGAGTTTTCAATAAAATACTGATTGGGAACTACCAAGCCTCCATTCGTATTCATTGACATATTCTGTTCGAAATTATTATAATATTCACCTCGGATGAAACCACCAAAGTTCCAATCACCCACTTGTTTATTGAATGTGAATGCGGCATTAAAGTTAGTCTGTTCTTTTTCATACAAACCTAAGCCATAATATCCTGAGTTCGTATTGGCATAACCTGTACCCGGTTGTTTACTTTCAAAACGTTTGTTATAATTGTTGTAATTACCTTCTGCCCGGAATTTCAACCAATCAAAAATATCAATATTCAAGATCAATGATGGACGAACAGATGTTTCTGTTTGGCGATAATCATTTTCAAAGATTCCCCACCATTGGCTAATACCTGGAACATTTGCATATTCATCTCCATAGTCAGAACTAGCTAATCCACCATGTGAACCTTTATATCTTGTTCTCCAATAACGAGTATCATACAAACCTCCAAACGGTCCTAAGTTTGTATCAACAAAAGCTTCACCAATATTGGCTTGAGCATTTCTTGGTTTTGAGGTTGCAAAACTCATTGATGCTTCTAACTCTACTTTGTTTGTTATCTTATGAGAAGCCTTGGCGAAGAAAGACAAACGTTGGAAGCTATTGTTAGGCAATGTTCCATTTGCATACTTATAAGAAAGAGATGTATAAAAAGAAGTCTTCTCATTTGATCCACTAACTGAAATATTTGTATTAGAGTTTACTCCTAAATCGTATGCATCTTTATAATTATTCTCAACAGGACTATAAATACCCATAGATCCATCCCACATTTCAATAGATGAACCATCATATTTTGGTCCCCAATGCCGGCCTGTCAGACCTATTAAAGAATGTTGACCCGCACTATTCAAGTTAAACTGACCCGTATTATCAAATTTATAGAAATTACCGGAAGCATCTTTGTCACCATATGATACATTTCCAGAATATTGTCCTGGTCCATATTCATACTGTAAACCCGGTTGTTTATACATGTGGTCAATACCCACTGTTTGAGAAAAATTAATACCCAAACCATTCATTCCTTTACCACTCTTGGTCGTAATCACAACAGCACCATTCAAACCACGAGAACCATACAAAGCTGTAGCTGCAGCTCCTTTCAATACAGATACTGATTCAAAATCGTCTGGATTTAAGTTCTTTAATTCGTTACCATAGTCGGCATCTGTTTGTGACCAATCTGCATCACCATCTTTGATACCATTATCCAAAATAACGCCATCTACTACATAAATAGGTTGGTTGTTTTTCCCTAAAGTAGAAGCTCCACGAATCAAAATTTTAGTAGAACCGAACATACCACCATCTGAACCGGAGATTTCAACACCAGCAACTTTTCCTTGTAATGCTGCTACAGGGTTGATCACATTTTTATTCAAATCATCACCCTTCATTTCTGTCATAGCATATCCCAAGGCCTTTGTTGCACGCTTCATACCCAAAGCTGTTACAACGACTTCTTCCAACTGTTCAGAATCTTCCGAAAGTGTAACATTAATGGAAGGCTGTCCCGTGTAAGTAATTTGTTGTGTGGCATAACCAACATAAGAGATTTCAATGATATCACCACTCTTTAATCCTTCTAATGTGAAGTTTCCGTCCATGTCAGTAATGTTACCATTGGTAGTTCCTTTTATGATTACAGATGCTCCGATAACCGGACCAAAAGAATCAACAACTGTACCTGTGACTTTTCCATCTTGTTGTGAAAAATCAATGCCAGGTTTAACCGGAGCTATTTCTGCATAGATATTACCCGTCAAGCTCAATGCAGTAGCTACTAACAGTAAACTAATCGATTTAGTTCTTCTAGGCATAGTAGATAAATATTACATTTGTTTATAAAATAGATTGCTTGATTATTCTCTCGTTCAAATTTAGTTTAACCATGACTACGTTAAAAACTGCATAAAAGTACAAACTATTTTTATGTCATACGCATGTAATAATGGTTAATTTTTTGTAAATGAAAAATATTTAACATATAAACTTCTTTTTCTTTCATCGTATTATTCATTTTATTAATTATTGAAGTTGTATCAATTGACTTAAAATAAATCATAGAAAGGTTTAATTTCTGAATATTGAAAAAAAGGCATACGATTATAAGTTTAGTGAACAAGATTACACTTGATTCACCTGAAATAACTGTATATAAATAAGTTATATTAAAAGTGAATGATAAATAAACAAATAAAATACAAGTATAATAAACTTTATTTGCAAGTAAAGTTATTATTCAAATAAACGAGTATTGAAATCAATATAAATTAGAATCAAAATAGATACTCGTTTATTTCATTTAAAAAGCCCCTATCTTTTAATAAATTCATCCTACCTTTTCATCATTTCATACCTATCTTTTTATAAATTCATGTCTATGTTTTTTTCAATAACTTCCGCTCGGAATGTCGTATCTTTGCAAGGATAATCATAAATCCATGTGATGATGAAGCTATTCCATACGATGATATGTCTCCTTTTGGCTATTTTATACATCTTGCCAACTCCTCTTTATGCCCGAAAGAAAGTTGGTTTGGTGTTGGGTGGCGGCGGTGCAAAAGGCGTTTCGCATATTGGTGTACTGAAAGTATTGGAAGAAGCAGGAATTCCGATCGATTATATTGCTGGTACAAGTATGGGTGCCATTGTAGGAGGATTATATGCTATCGGTTATTCGGCTACGGAAATAGACAGTATGGTTGCTTCTCAGAATTGGCAATTGTTATTGAGTGATCGTGTTAAACGGGATAATCTGACTTTTCCGGAAAAAGAAAATTCTGAACGGTATGTCATATCTCTTCCTTTTGGTATTGAAAAGAAAGATCGCTTGGTCGGAGGTATGATCAAAGGCCAGAACCTGCAGAATTTGTTTTCCAATCTGACTATCGGTTATCATGATTCTGTTGATTTTAATTCCTTTCCCATTCCTTTTGCTTGTGTGGCCGTTAATTTGGTAGATGGAAAAGATTTTGTTTTCCGGAAAGGCAGTTTACCCATTGCCATGCGAGCAAGTATGGCTATACCGGCTGCTTTTACTCCTGTCAAATTAGATAGTATGGTATTGGTTGACGGTGGATTAAACAATAACTATCCGGCAGATGTAGTAAAAACGATGGGAGCTGATATCATTATCGGTGTTGATTTAGGAACCAGCGACCTGAAAAACCTTCAACATTTAAACTCTACAATTGGTGTAGTCGGACAAATTGTTGCTCTACATGGTTATGAAAAGTATGTTCACAATACAGAAATAACAGACTTATTGATTCGCCCTAATACTTCTCCATACAACTCTGCCAGTTTTACTACGGCAGCATTAGATACATTAATTATGCGTGGAGAGGAAGCCGCTCGCAAACAATGGAATGAATTGCTTACTCTTAAAGAGAAGATCGGTAACGACAGCATTTCCACCAATACGCGCTCAAACGCAATTGTTCTGAAACCTCACGATTCATTCCTCATCCGGAAAATATACTTTGAGGGAGCGGATCCAAGGGATGAGAAATGGTTGTTACAGATTAGTCAGCTAAAAGAAAACAGCTGGATTTCTCTTCAGAAATTACATCATGCCATGTCTATCCTGATAGGAACGAATGCTTATTCCAATGTCAGTTATAAACTAACAGGCGAAGATGCCCGCGACTTGCATTTAATTGTAGAACCCAAATCAGCCAGTGCCGTCAACGTCGGACTTCGATTTGATTCAGAAGAAATCATTGCTGTTTTATTGAATGGAACATTTGATTATCATACAAAATTCCATTCCAGGTTTTCTGTTACCGGCCGTGTAGGAAAAAAGACGTACAGCCGTGTGGATTATTCCATCGAACGAAACCCACTACGGAATCTGAATTTATCATATAAGTTCACTTACCAGGATTTAGATATTTATCACAAGGGAGAAAAATCTCTCAATACAACATTCCGCAACCATTTTGCAGAGTTTTCATACTCTGATATGAACTGGTTAAGCTTTAAAGTACAGACAGGTATCCGATATGAACATTATAACTATAAATCTGTATTAAATAATGGAGATTTACTAGTTGATTTCAAGCCTCAAAATTTCATCAACTATTTTGTTTCAACCCATTTTGAGACACTTGATCGTAGTTATTATCCCAACCGCGGTGTTTCTTTGAAAGCTAATTATACGGTCTATACCGACAATTTTGTCGGATATCAAGGTCATACGCCTTTTTCGGCCTTGAGTACTCACTTCTTATCGGTCATTCCTGTTACCAGTCATTTCAGTTTTCTACCGGCTTTATACGGACGTGTACTGATTGGACGGGATGTAGCTTTTCCTTACTTGAATGCCATCGGAGGAGAAACGGAAGGTCATTATTTGGACCATCAATTACCCTTTGCCGGAATCAATCATGTAGAGTTTCTTGATCATGCCTTTCTTTCCCTTCGACTTCAATTGCGGCAACGTATCAGTAGCCGGCATTATATCTCGCTGATAGGAAACTATGGTGTCCACGATGACAACTTCTTCAATCTCTTAAAAGGAAACCATCTTTGGGGTGGCAGTTTAGGTTATGCCTACAATAGTATCTTTGGACCTATGAATGCATCTTTCGGCCTATCCAACAGAGCACAGAAACTCCAGTTTTTCCTAAATCTGGGTTATTATTTCTAAGCATGCTTTACCAATATAGTATGATCCCAGCTATTCCGGCCAATAAAATCATCAGAATCGGATGTACTTTAAATTTCCAGGTAAGAATAAAAGCAGCTCCAAAGATCAGGAAGCTTTTATAGTCAATGAAATTCTCATGATTCATCAGCAATAAAGCAGCTGCGGCAATCAAGCCGACAGTAACCGGACGTAAGCCCAAGAAGGCTGCTTCTACGTATTTATTGTTCTTGAATTTGGAAAAGAAATAAGAAATAAACAAGACTAACAGGAATGAAGGCAAACATACGGCGAATGTAGTCAGACATGATCCCAAAACACTCACAGCTGGAGAATAACCTGCATTATGAATGGCCGTATAACCGATATAGGTAGCACTGTTGATTCCAATCGGTCCGGGTGTCATCTGCGAAATAGCCACAATATCTGTAAATTCCTGTAATGAAATCCATTGGTAACGATCCACCACATCTGCCTGGATCAACGACAACATAGCGTATCCACCACCAAAGCCCAGGATTCCAATCTTCAAATAGACGTATAATAATTGTAACCAGATCATAAGTTTTCAGTTTGTAAGTTTACCGGTTTACAAGTTTTTGAGTTTCTCACTTGCTTAACTTTTTAATCTTTAATCCATAATATAAACCACCGGCTATAGCTGCCAGTATCACCCAAGCCGGAGAAATGCCACCCAGCCAAATCAGCAAAGCAACAACTACTGGGATAACTAATTGCTTATATGAAAGCTTGATAGAACGGGCAGTTGTCAAACAAGGTACAGCAATCAAAGCGACTACCGCCGGACGTAATCCTTTAAAGGCTTTTTCTATCCATTCATTGTCCCGTACATGTGTAAAGAACAAAGCAATAGCCAAGATGATCAGAAAAGAAGGAAGCACGGTACCTAAGGCACAACAAATAGCTCCTAAGGTTTTACGCAATTTATATCCTACAAAGATGGAGATATTCACGGCAAAAATACCGGGTAAAGACTGCGTAACAGCAAAGATGTCGATGAAGTCTTCTTTTGTCATCCATCCATGATCCACTACTTCCCGCTGAATCAGTGGCAACATGGCATAACCACCTCCGATGGTAAATGTTCCGATCTTGACAAACGTCAGAAATAATGTCCAGTACATTATTGTTTAACTCCTACTATTTTATGATACCTTTCTTCATCATTCAAGATACGCAATGCTTCCTGATAACTGTCATTGACGTCATTGATGATATAGAAATATTCTGTCATATCATACAGATCCCGGGCTATCAAAGCCTTTATCTGCAACTGAATCAACGGCAAAGAACGGTTGTACTCTTCTTCTTTAAAGGTAATTTTCGCTTCTTCAGCCATCTTCTTCAGTTCGTTCATGATTTCATCAGTTACCACGAATTTCTCTTTATATACCTGCGGCTTCTTGTATGTCTTTCCTAATTCTTCCCGATGCCGGTCCAGATAATTCATGGCTACCCGATTCACCAATCCTTTTGCTACAATATCCCGATGATAATCTGAATAACGCGTCGTATCCATCGGAATAAAAACATCCGGCATGATACCGCCGCCACCATAAACCGTACGTCCATTTGCCAACGTACTGTATTTCATTGAATCCGGGAAGTGAATACTATCTGCACTCATCAGTTCTCCCCGATTATAACGATCAATCAAGTCGTGTGCATAGTCTTCTCCCTTTCCTTTCTCATACGGCTTCTGGATGCAACGTCCGGTCGGTGTATAGTAACGGGCTACTGTCAGACGGATCATCGAACCATCCGGAAGCGGAAGCGGACGTTGTACCAATCCTTTTCCAAAGGTACGGCGACCTACGATCACACCACGATCCCAATCTTGTACAGCTCCTGAAAGGATTTCACTGGCACTGGCAGAAGACTCATCTACCAGAATAACCAATTCACCGTCTTCAAATGAACCTTGTGCTGTTGAGATGGCATCTTGTCTTTTCTGTTTCGAACCTTGTGTATAAACAATCTGTTTACCTCGTGCCAGAAATTCGTCAGCCAGTTCGATAGCTACATTCAGATAACCGCCACCATTCCCCTGTAAGTCAAGAATCAATTTCTTCATTCCTTTCTTATCCAAGGTTTTCAAGGCTTCTTTAAACTCGTCAGTAGAAGAAGCAGCAAAGCGGTTCAACTTGATATAACCGATTGACTTATCTGCCATATAAACGGCATCAATACTATGTACCGGTATTTTCCCCCGAACAATGGTAAAGTCCAGCAGTTCAGCTTCACCGTTTCGTTTTACCTTTACCCGAACTTCCGATCCTTTGGGTCCGCGCAGACGTTTCATGATATCGGTTGTCTTCATCTTGACTCCGGCTATCACCGTATCATTTACCTGTACAATACGATCACCTGCCACCAAACCTACTTTTTCAGACGGACCACCAGGTATTACTTGAATTACATAGACTGTATCGGTCAAAACATTAAACTGAATACCGATTCCGTCGAAGTTGCCTTCCAACGGTTCAGTCATCTCTTTCGTCTCTTCCGGATCTGTATAGGTAGAATGAGGATCCAGTTTTTCCAACATACCTACAATGGCATCTTCTACCAGTTTACCTTCATCGGTTGGATCCACATACAAGTTGGTTACTGCATACAAGGCCATCTGTAACTTCCGGCCATCCATATCCGGCTTCTGGGCAACAGCCGAAAAACAGGTTACTGCAATCCAAAGGGACAATAATGCTATTCGCTTCATCTACTCAAAAACTTATAAACTTACACACTCAATATTCTAGGGAAGGAATGCCGAAACATCTTTCCCGAAATGCAACAATTCACGTACCGCACTCGAACTGATATGCGCATACTGCGGCTCGGCCAGCAAGAAAACCGTTTCAATGCCGGTCAACGTCCGATTAATGTCAGCAATTGTCTTTTCATATTCAAAGTCAATGACAGAACGAATGCCCCGCAAGATAAACTGGGCTCCTGTCTTTTCTGCCAGGTCGGTAGTTAGTGTATGATAGGTTGTCACTTCAATTCGCGGATCATCCTGGAAAAGAGAACGGATAGCTTCCAGTCTTTCTTCCAGCGGAAAGCAGGATTGTTTGTTTTCGTTGATTCCGATAGCAATGATAATCCGGTCGGCCAATGCCAGTCCTCGTTTCACCAACGATTGGTGTCCTATCGTAAACGGATCAAACGATCCGGGAAAAAGAGCAATCCGTTCTTGCTTCTGTTCGCTTCTTTCCATATACTAGTTTATCAAATCCTCTTCTATTACCAAATTATCAATGATGAAATTCTGGCGTTCCATGGTATTCTTTCCCATGTAGAATTCCAACATTTCCTTGACTAAATCTTCCTTTTTCATTGATACCTGATCCAAACGAATGTCTTTTCCGATAAAATGCCGGAACTCGTCCGGTGAGATCTCTCCCAATCCTTTGAATCGGGTAATTTCCGGATTCTTTCCTAATGCCAGGATGGCCTGTTGCTTCTCTTCTTCGCTGTAACAATAGATGGTCTTCTGTTTGTTACGAACTCGGAAAAGAGGCGTTTGAAGGATATAGACATGTTTCTGTTTGATCAGATCCGGGAAAAACTGAAGAAAGAAAGTAATCAACAGCAAACGGATATGCATACCGTCCACATCCGCATCGGTCGCGATGATTACCTTGTTATAACGCAGACCATCCAAACCGTCTTCTATATTCAATGCGGCCTGAAGCAAATTGAACTCTTCGTTTTCATAAACGATCTTCTTCGTCAGTCCGTAACTGTTCAACGGTTTTCCACGCAGACTGAATACAGCCTGGAAATTCGGATCCCGGCTTTTGGTGATGGACCCGCTGGCCGAATCACCCTCGGTAATAAAGATACACGTATCTTCCTTCTGATCACCTTTCGCATCGTTCAGGTGAATCCGACAATCACGGAGTTTCTTGTTATGCAGATTAGCCTTCTTGGCACGTTCACGCGCCAGTTTGGTTACTCCGGCTATGGCCTTGCGTTCTTTCTCCGATTCTTGGATCTTGCGAAGCAGAATATCGGATGTTTCCGGATCTTTATGCAGGTAATTATCCAGTTCCTTCTTGATGAAATCGTTGATAAACTTGGATACTGTAGGTCCTTCCGGTCCCATATCTTTCGAACCCAGCTTCGTCTTGGTCTGACTTTCAAAGACCGGTTCTTCTACTTTTACACTGATGGCGGCAACAATACCGGCACGAATATCCGTATAATCGAAGTTCTTGTTGTAATATTCCTTGATAACACGTCCGACTGCTTCCTTAAAAGCCGACAGATGTGTACCACCTTGTGTTGTATGCTGACCGTTTACGAACGAATAATATTCTTCTCCGTACTGGTTACTGTGTGTAATCACGACTTCAATATCCTCACCTTTCAGATGGATGATGGGATAAAGAGGTTCGGTTGTCATATTTTCATTCAGCAAATCAACCAGACCATTCCGCGAGTGATAACGTTTCCCGTTATAAAGAATCGTCAGTCCGCTGTTCAAAAAGACATAATTCTTCAACAACGTTTCAACAAACTCATCTTTATACTGATAATCCTTGAATATCGTATTATCGGGTACGAATACAACTTTTGTTCCATTGGCTTCCTGGGTAGGTTGTATATCCGATTCATCAATAATGACAGCCTTGTTATATTCTACCCGTTTGCATTCTCCGTCACGACAACTGGTTATCAGGAAATAACTGCTCAGGGCATTAACTGCTTTGATACCGACACCATTCAAACCGACCGATTTCTTGAAAGCTTTACTATCGTATTTGGCACCGGTGTTCATTTTACTGGAGACATCAACGACCTTGCCCAGCGGCACACCACGGCCGTAATCGCGAACCGTTACGGTACCGTCGGAGATGGTTACTTCGATTGTCTTGCCGAATCCCATCATGTATTCGTCAATTGAATTGTCGAGTACCTCCTTCAGTAACACATAAATTCCGTCGTCAGCATAACTTCCATCGCCTAATTTACCGATATACATTCCCGGTCGGCGGCGGATATGTTCCATCCAGTCGAGGGTTTTAATATCGTCATCATTATACGATACAGCATCTGGTTGCGACGTCATGTTCAGTTCTTCCATATTGTCTCCTGTTCTTTATCCTATTTTCTTGATAAAAGCACGGCGAGTCTTGTGATGTTCCCGCTTGAAATAGTCCCACTGAGCCTGAACAGCGTTATTGCTTTCCAGTTCCGGATTGCTTTCAGCATATTCAACACCCAATTTATTATAGATCGGAATCAAATCATTAAACAGCAAAGCGTTTACACCTTTGCTCTGATATTCCGGCAAAACACCCATCAGATACAAATCGACTACCTTCGGTTTCGTCTTCAAAGCCTTCAACAAATGAATCCAACCGAACGGGAAAAGATGTCCGTTTGCCTTCTTCATTGCATGGGAAAGGTTTGGCAAAGAAATACCAAAGCCTACTACTTCGTCATCTTCTTCCCGGACAATTACCGTCACCAGGTCATAACGAAGCATCGGAATATACATATTGATATAATAGTCAATTTGCTTTTGTGTCAGTTTGGAGAAGCCATACAACGGAGCATACGCTTCATTCAGCGTATTGAACACCTTATGTGCATATGGCATGATTTCCTTGGCATTTTTGAATTTCATGATCTTCAAACCATACTTCTTCTTGACGATCTCGCCAATCCGCTGATGTTTCTCGGGAATACCTTCACGCGGAACGAAGATCTTGAACTCATGCCAGTCCTGATCCTTCACATATCCCATACGTTCCATGTGCTGCGGATAATAAGGGAAATTATAAATGGTAGCTATGGTTCCAACCTGATCAAAACCATCTATCAGCATACCTTCGTGATCCATATCCGTAAACCCCATCGGACCTTGCAATTCTTCCATGCCTTTCTGTTTGGCCCAGTCTTCAACCGCTTTGAATAAGGCGTCAACTACTTCCTGGTCGTCAATAAAATCAACGAAACCAAAGCGAGCCCGCTTCTGTCCCCAAGTTTCATTACTACCCCGGTTGATAATTCCGGTAATACGCCCTACCACCTGATCATTCCGATAAGCCAAAAAACTGATGGAATCGCAAACCTCGAAAGCCGGATTTCTTTTCGGATCCAATGTCATCATTTCTTCCTCAATCAAACCGGGTACATGATAAGGGTTTCCTTTATATAAATCGATATTGAACTTAACAAACTTCTTAAGTTCTTTCTTTGTCGTTACTTCTCTTATTATTACACTCATGGATACTTCTGCTTTGACTGGCAAAGTTACACAAAAAAATTCAGAAGTATAGCATGCTGATTTCGCTGGTTTCGCATCCGACCGACAGAAAAACAAGGTTTTTACCTAGTTTAACGGAGGGTTGATCGACCACTCAGACTTTCATCTGAAAAGGTTTTCGGTAAAATTATACCGTATCACCCTTGTGAAACGATCGTTCCACAAGGGTGAAGAGATCGTTTCACCTACGTGGTACGATCATTCCACCTGGGTGGAACGGTATAGATATAACTGGAAAAGTATAAACATATCACGAATTCACGCATTAAGTTACCCGGTTTTCCGATTATTCACTCACCGGGTTGTCTTCCCATGAAAGGAGAACAGAAACCAGTAGCTTCTACATTCCACAGCAAAAATCAACGTTTTCAAACGTTATCAACGATTCCATTCATCATTATTATTATATCTTTTTTTATTCTTTAATTTTTAAATCTCTTAGATGATAATATATGTCGGTTGATAGTGTTAAAACTTTTTGGAAAGAAAACTTGATTGTTCCGTTATTAAAGTCGGATAAACGGTTATAAAAAAGATACCAACAGGTTATTCATATTCTTATAGATTGATTTTTAATGATATAGTAAAATAATAGGATCAGTAGTTAAAAACAGATGTAGTGGAAAAGTTTATTCTCCCAAAAGGTGGTTAATAGGTGAAAATACCCTGTGAATAGTTCATCAAAACTATTGGTTTACTTATTTGGAGAATCAGGGAACCGGTTTGTATGGATGAGTTTTTGGATTCTGCAAGCTTTATTTTTCATTTTGTATGCACGAGTTATAAATAGGTTTTTAACGGGCTATCCACATTTATTCACTACTTTTGCAGGAAAGATAAAGCTATGCGTAAATTAAAGGTAACAGAATTGAACAGGCTGACACCGGAAGCCTTCAAGAATAGTGAGAAAATTCCTCTGATCGTGGTACTTGACCATGTGAGGAGCTTGAATAATGTGGGTTCGGTATTCCGTACTTCCGATGCATTTCGGGTGGAATCTATTTATCTGTGTGGTATCACGGCATGTCCGCCCCATGCTGAAATCCACAAGACGGCTTTGGGAGCGGAAGATTCGGTGGACTGGAAGTATTTCAAAGATACGCTGGAAGCTGTTGATAACTTAAAGCAACAGGGTTATACAGTCTGTGCCATCGAACAGGCCGAAGGCAGTGCCATGTTGGATAAACTGGTGTTAGACAAAACGAAAAAGTATGCGATCGTCATGGGAAACGAGGTAAAAGGTGTTCAACAGTCGGTCGTTGATAATTGCGATTTATGCATTGAAATTCCCCAATACGGAACGAAACATTCCCTCAATGTATCGGTAACGACCGGTATTGTCATTTGGGAGTTTTTCAATCAGCTGGGCTTATAAACCTGTTTATAACGCTCCGCTTTCTACCAGGACGACGATCCGTTCGGTCAAGGCATCTTTACCTTTCGGATCGTATTCTGTTTTCAGGCTGGCACCAAACATACCGGCAAAAAGGTTCCAGAAGCCGGCACGGAAGCTGCCTAAGAAAGCTTTTACCAGGTGATAGCTGGATTGATTGCATTCCCGGTCGATCAACTTAATCAACAGTTTACCTTGCGAAAGCGTCATCTTCTTCAGTTCCGGTTTATATTGGGCAAACAATTCCTTTTCCATCCGCTTGAGATGTTCCTGTTGTTCTTTCTCAGTCGGCAGGGTTTCAATATATTCGTATGTTTCTATCAGGGTTTCATATACCAGTTTTGCATACGGAAGCGTTTTCTTCACATCACGTACCAGTTTCCAGTATTTGGCTTCTTCCCGTTTGTTACGGAACTTTACCGGCGGAAAGATATACACATCCCGCAGGTTGAATACGGCAATCGTATCATTTCCTTCCACATATGCCCGGTGATATCCTTCGGGCAACGTATTCATCCGGATAGATTGTGCCTTACTTTCGGATGAACCTAACCAGCAACTCAGTCCGATTGTGAATATGATATGTATAGTACTCTGTTTCATAAGCCGATGCAAATGTATAAATCCTGTTGATAACTTGTGAGTTTAATTTGTTAATTCAAGTTTCGACCAGATAAACTTGATGAACTCGTTTCCGTTGTTTATATTTGCGAAGTATGTATAACCAAAACTCTTGTAACTATGAAACTGTTGGAACTATCCTTTTTGTTCATTTGTCTGTTTCCTGTTTCTGCAGAAGAAAATCTCCGTTTGCCTGATACCCGGGCGTTGGCTCTGGGTGGAAACGGCGTTACTCTTTCTTCGTTTTCCAATCCGGCTTTGGTGCAGTTATCAACAGACAAAGTCATTCATCTGGAATATTTTAACCGCTATGCCTTGAAAGAACTGGGCAGTATCAACGGAAGTTTTCAATACCCGAATACTTATTTGTCAACCGGTATTCATCTGGCTTCGTTCGGATACGAACGGTATCGGCAGAATATGGCCCGGATATTCTTGGGAAAGCAGTTGAATACCCGCTGGATGATGGGGGTGTCTTTTCAATATTCCTGGATACAATCGGAGTTATATGAAGAGATTCCGGCCCGTCTGTCCACCGATATCGGGATTGTTTATATTCCCTTTGATAAGTTGTTGATTGGATGTGTAGCGCGAGATTTACCTTCCGTTCGTATAAGTGCTAAAGATTTGAATCTGAAAGAACTTAGAACCTATGCTGTTCAGATTGGTTTCAACTGGGAAGTTCTCAACAACCTACTCATAACTTCGTTTGCCGGAGTGGATGAAAACCACCGGATACAAGGTGGTTTCGGTATGGAGTACGAAGTTTGGAGTTGCTTTCAGTTGCGTGCCGGCCTGCAAGCCGATCCTTTTCTGCCCAGTTTAGGAGTCGGTTTTTCCTTTCATCGTTGGCAATTGGACGCAGTATCGTTGTGGCATCCGATATTGGGTGTGAATTCTGGTGTTGGTTTGTCTTATTCCTTTTAATCAGATACGTATGAAAAAGCAGTTGATAATTCTTTTGATAACCGTGTTTATAAGTCGTTATAATACTTATTCTCAGGAATCTGTTTCTGTTGATAAGTGGAAAGAATATATAGAGGAATTAGCTGAAGAATCAGCGAATGAGAATCAGTTGGAAGCTCTTTATACCGAACTCTCCTACTTGTCGGAACATCCGATGGATTTGAATCAGGTAACGGCAGAAGAACTTTTCCGTTTGCCGTTTCTGACAGACCGACAAATCGAACAGCTGATTGCCTATCGGAAGAAATACGGGGAAATGGTTTCTATCTATGAGTTGAAAGGTGTCAATGGGTTGGATTATCAGACTATCCAGTTACTTTTACCCTTTGTCTATGTTGGTGAAAAAACGGTTGATAAGCGGCCTTTTATGGTGAAAAACCTGTTGAAATATGGAAATAATGAATTGCAAATCAGGTATGACCGTTGTTTACAACAAAAGAAAGGCTATGGTTTATATCCGGATTCTGTTTTAACCCGTTATCCGAATCGGAAATATTGGGGCGAACCGTTCTATACTTCCTTACGGTATGCCTATGAGTTTGAAGATTATTTACAGGCAGGTTTGGTAGCAGAAAAAGATGCCGGAGAACCTTTTTGGACAGGAAAGCATAAAGGATATGATTATTATTCCTTCCATGCGTTGATAAAAGAACAAGGGGTGTTGAAAACTCTGGTATTAGGTGATTATAAGGTTTCTTTCGGGCAGGGCTTGGTAATCAGTAACGATTTCTCGCCAAGCCGTTCGGCTTTGGTAGCACAGGCTGAACGAAGGAACAATGGTTTCAGACGACATTTCTCGACCAACGAACAGGATTTCTTCCGGGGAACCGGATTAACGCTCGCCTGGAAAGACTGGGATGCCAGTTTCTTTTATTCCTATCGGAAACTGGATGCAGCGGTAGAGAATGATACCTTTCCTACCATCAAGACGGATGGGTTACATCGTTTACAGCGGGATTGGGAAAAAAGGCATACAGTAACGATGCACACGTTCGGTGGAAACGTCCGCTGGGCACATCCGAATTATCATTTGGGTATAACGGCCGTATATTATACGTTCGGTGGAAAGACCATGTATCCACAAGAGCAATTATATAATCGGTTTGCTTTCCGTGGAGAAAAGAATGTCAACATGAGTGTGGATTATATGTGGAAAAACCGGTGGGGAAAACTATATGGCGAGACGGCTGTCTCTGCCAATAAAGCCATTGCTACGCTGAATGCCTTGCAACTGACACCGGCTTCTTATTTCTCATTGCTGGTGTTGCATCGGTATTATGACCGCCGTTATCAGGCTTTCTTCGGGAATGCGTTTGCACAGAATAGTACAGTGCAGAACGAACATGGAATCTATTTAGGTTGCCAGTGGACACCTTTCGGGCATTGGAAACTGTCTTGGTATGCGGATTTCTATCGTTTTCCCTGGTTGAAATACCAGATCGATTTTCCTTCAACCGGGAAAGAATATATGTTTCAGCTGGATTATACACCGAACCAACATTTCTCCTCTTATCTTCGTTATAAGGGAAAAGAGAAGGATGAAGAAAGCAGGCAACATCGGTTTCGTTGGCAAGCCACTTATTTACTGGGTGATTCGTGGAAATTGCGAACGTCGGTGGATGGTATTGTCTCGGTAAATACGGAAGAATCCAATAAAGGATATATGATTTCCCAAAGTGCGGGTTGGAAACCGGTACAATATCCATTGCAGTTGGATACCTATATCGCTTGGTTTTCAACCGACAATTATGCGACACGCATCAGTTCGTATGAGAAGAATATCCTGTATGCGTTTTACATGCCTTCGTTTTATGGAAAAGGACTTCGGGCAGCCGTCTCTTTCCGTTGGGATCTGAAAAGATGGTTTACGGTATCCGCCAAGTTTGCTCATACCTGGTACACAGACCGAGACAGGATTGGAACAGATACAGAAGAAATCGAAGGACAAGGCAAAACCGATGTGAACGTATTGCTTCGCTGGAAGTTCTGAAGGTGTCAACCGGGAGGAAAGCCGTTTTTTTCTGCCCAAAGTATCGTCATCCCGGCTGAAAGCCAATTTTTTCTCAAGAAAGCTCTGTCATCCGGGATGAAAGGTGATTTTTTCTTGAAAAAGCTCTGTCATCCGAGGTGAAAGGACTTTTTTGCGGAAGAATGCACTTTCAGCGCTCGGAATAGCTAGTTTTTTGTAAATTTGCTCATCAAGTAGTGAAGAAACAACGATAAATAAGCAAAGTTATGGCAACGATTCTTTTTGACAAGATTGTTTATGGTCCGGTACATAGCCGCAGGTTAGGTGTTTCTCTGGGCATCAACTTGTTTCCCAAAGATGGTAAGCTGTGTACATTCAATTGTATTTATTGTGAATGTGGGTATAATGAAGATCATCGGACGCGTACACCACTGCCGAAACGGGAAGAAGTGAAAGAACAACTGACGAAGAAGCTGGATGATATGCGGGCAGAAGGACTTGTTCCGGACGTGATTACTTTTGCCGGTAACGGAGAACCAACCGTTCATCCGGATTTTGCCGGAATTATCGAAGATACGATCGCTATTCGCAACGAACATTGTCCGTCGGCCAAGATTGCTGTCTTGTCTAATTCAACCATGTTGGATAAGGAAGAAGTCTTTGAAGCCTTATGCAAGGTGGATGATAATATCATGAAACTGGATTCGGTCTTGGATAGCCGCATCCGACAAATAGATAATCCTAACCAGCCGGGATTCTGTTTTGATAAGTTGTTGAAAAACCTTTGTCGCTTCCATGGTAAAGTAATTATTCAGACGATGTTTTTACGTGGCGAAAAAGATGGCGTGAAAGTGGATAACACAACCGAAGAAGAAATTACCGGTTGGTTGGATGCCTTGAAGAAAATTAATCCGAATCAGGTAATGATTTATACGATTGACCGGGAAACTCCGTTAAAGACATTGTACAAGGTTTCGAAGGAAGATTTGGATGCTATTGCCGAACGTGCCCGGAAAATAGGATTCCAGGTTTCGGTTTCTTATTGATCGGTTAACAGGAGAAATAGTTGACGGATAACTCAGAACTTATAAACTCAAGAATTTAAAACAACATATCGCAATGAAGAAGGACAAAGTTTTATGGGCAGATGATGAGATTGATTTGCTGAAGCCTCACATGATGTTTCTGCAGGAAAAAGGATATGAAGTGACGCCGGTAGTCAGCGGACAAGATGCTATCGACTGTTGTCGGGAGCAAAGTTTTGATATTATTTTCCTCGACGAGAATATGCCTGGTCTCACTGGTTTGGAAACTTTGTCACAAATCAAGGAAATAGCTCCGAATACGCCGGTGGTGATGGTGACGAAAAGCGAGGAAGAAAGCATTATGAACCAGGCTATCGGCAATAAGATAGCGGATTATCTGATCAAACCCGTCAATCCGAATCAGTTATTACTATCGATCAAGAAGAATGTGCATAAGAATGTCATTATCTCGCAGACAACTACTGAAGGTTATCAACAGGAGTTTGCCAAGATTGGTATGCAGATCAATGATTCGTTGACGACCGACGACTGGATGGAAGTGTATAAGAAACTTATCTATTGGGAACTGGAACTGGAAAGCAGTCAGGTTACCATGAAAGATATGTTGTTGATGCAAAAGGAAGAAGCGAACAATGCTTTCGGTAAGTTTGTCAAACGAAATTATGAAGACTGGATAAACAATCCGGCCGAACGTCCGTTGATGAGTCCGGATTTATTCAAGAAGAAGATTTTCCCTTTGCTTGACGAAGGAGAGAAAGTATTCTTTATCCTGATTGATAACTTCCGGATGGACCAGTGGCGTGTGGTGAAAGATTTGCTGGCTGAATTCTATACTTTCGACGAGAGCTTGTATTACAGTATCTTGCCGACGGCGACTCAATATGCCCGGAATGCCATCTTTTCCGGATTAATGCCGGTACAGATCGAGAAGATGTTTCCGGATTTATGGGTGGACGAAGAAAGCGAAGAAGGCAAGAATCTGAATGAAGCGCCTTTGATTCAGACACAGATTGACCGTTTCCGGAAGAAATATACATTCTCTTATAATAAAGTTCACGATTCGCAGTACGGAGAAAAGTTGTTGGGTATGATTCCTTCGCTGTTGAAAAACCAGTTGAATGTAGTTGTATTAAACTTTGTCGATATGCTTTCTCATGCACGAACGGAAAGCAAGATGATACGCGAGCTGGCTCAAAGTGAAGCTGCTTACCGGAGTTTAACGCGTTCCTGGTTTCAACATTCTACGACTTTGGAATTGTTTAAGCGTATTGCCAAGTCAGGATATAAAGTGATTGTTACGACCGACCATGGAACAATTCGGGTAGATACGCCTGTGAAAGTAATCGGTGATCGGAATACCAATACCAATTTACGGTATAAGGTTGGAAAGAACCTGAATTATAATCCGAAAGAAGTCTTTGAGATCCGGGATCCGGAAAAGGTAGGTTTGCCTTCTCCGAACTTGAGCAGCAAATACATCTTTGCCTTGAATGAGAATTTCTTCGCTTATCCCAACAACTACAACTACTATGTGTCGTATTATAAGAATACGTTCCAGCATGGTGGTATTTCCATGGAAGAAATGCTCATTCCGTTTATTACGATGATGCCTAAGATTTGATGGAGGAAAGGAAATAAGTGTTGTTCCTTTTTATCTTTCTCTCTATATTTGCAGATAACAATAGTAAATGAGTATGAAAACGATTCAGATTACAAGTTTAGATACGATTCATGAAGCGGCAAAAGAGTTCATTGCCAATATGGACGACCGTACGGTTTTTGCCTTTCATGGAAAAATGGGAGCCGGAAAGACAACCTTTATCAAGGCTCTGTGTGAAGAATTGGGCGTAGAAGATGTCATCAACAGTCCGACTTTTGCCATCATCAACGAATATCGTTCGGAAACAACAGGCGAACTGATCTACCATTTCGATTTCTATCGTATTAACAAGTTGAGCGAAGCTGAAGATATCGGTACAGAAGATTATTTCTACAGTGGAGCGCTTTGCTTTATCGAATGGCCTGAAAAGGTAGAAGATCTGTTGCCGGGAGATGTAGTGGATGTAACCATTACAGAAAATCCGGATGGCTCACGAACGGTAGAAGTAAATTGATTGAATACGAATACAGATAATAAACTATGCAGCCGTCTGAATATTTCATCTTGGTTTTGTTTATCGTGTTGGGAGTTTTTTCCATCACAGCTTCGGTATTGAATTTGGATTGGTATTTCCAGACCGACGGAGCCAGGATATTTGTCAAACGGTTTGGTCGCAACGGCGCACGCATCTTTTATGTCCTTTTGGGAATTGGCTTGATAGCGTGCGGCGTTGTCGGCTTTATTTACTGGTGATCCTTCTCCAGTAGTTCTTTGATCCAGGGAATAATGTATTCCGACTTGAAATAATGATTTTCCGGCTGTACGTTGACCAGCTTGAAATATGTCTCTCCATCCAAACCTTCGGGTAAAGTCGTCAGATTCTTTCTCTTTGTAGAGTCTTGTAAGTCCTTATAATGATAAAAGGTAAAGTTCTCCGGATGTCCGGCCAGTTCGTATGCCCGTTTGACCAGATTTAAGTCACGATCCAATCCGCCTTCGGTACAAATCACCGGACGAGGTGCCAAGGCTGCTACCAGATCCGGAAAGTCGAAGTTACAGAGGAAGGCAGGAATCAGGTGAGATATATCGTTGGGCCAGCCGCGTCGTCCTTTCTCGTCGGGCATCGTCAATACCAGATCCCGTTCGCGGGTACGACAAAGAAAGTCGTTATAGACGAAGGCGTAAATGGATTCATCCATATTTCCCAACGCCATCAACGGTTCTGTTCCGAAAGAAAAGCCACTGACAATCAAACGATCCTTCCGCATGAGAGGATGATGCTTCATCCAATTCAGGATATGCTGGTTGGTATAAGACGAATATCCCAAGTAATTCCACCCTAATTCCAGTAACGAACGGGAAAATGTCTGGAAGTCGTATGCATACGATTTCGCTTCTGTTTCCAGATCTGCCAGCTCTCCGCTTCCCGGATTATCTACGGCAACAGCAATTAGTCCTGCTTTAACATACTGATAAGCCATGGAGTTCTTACTTTCTTGGGTCGGTTTATCAGGTGCATACAGCTGTGGTTCGCCGGCCAGTTCTTCTTTCGTTCCGCCCCAACCGGGAATACAAAGAACAGCCGGAGACGGATGCTTTTCGTCCAGATTGTCCGGTATCAGAACCAGAAAAGGTACAACACAAGCCGGCAATGGATAAGCTTCCCATTTTTCCAATCGGTAACCATCCCGTTGTTCGGTACGAATACAAACCGGATCGGGTAAGTTTTGTAATTGCGGATGTTTCATTAATCGTTCCATCTGCAAGCGAACATGTTTCTGCCAGGTTTTGAAGTCGGCAGCCTGCATCGAAGGCCGGAAACTGAAAGCCGGTTCGAGCTCTTTCATCAGGTGATGAGCAACAGCTCTCGAACTAACGAAACGTCCGTCGGTCCGATTCGTCTGAAAAGTAGCATGTTCTTCCGGTTCAAACGACTGAGCCTGTATTTTCAGTATGAAAGTACAGGCTACGATCAGTAATAACCATATCGGTTTCATAGCTTCTTATAAACTATGTTGAAACATCCATTTCAGATAATCCGGCTCAGCAAACGCATTGTCCCAACTGTTATGCTTGACTCCCGGATATTCTTTGTAGCGGACATCCGCATTAATCTTTTGAAGTGTAGCATAAGCATCTCTCGAAAACTGCGGATCTACTACATCATCGGCAGCTCCGTGGTAAATACTGAAACCCGTTTTCCCCTTGAAGTTTTCCAAACGTTTCAGGTTTATACCTCCACAGATTGGAGAAGCAGCAGCAAAGAAGTTAGGATAACGGCAAACAGCATCAAAAGTACCCATGCCACCCATTGATAATCCGGTAATATAGATGCGTTTGGTATCGACAATACCTTTATCTATATAACAATCCAGCATTTCTTTTACGGCCTTCATCGCTTTTGTTGCCGGAGCTGAGTAAGGGAATTCTCTTTTCCCGTTATTCTGACTCGGATGTAGATACGGTGCCCATGTTTCTCCTTCCGGGCATTGCGGAGCAATGATGATAGCGGGATAGTTAGATTGATTCTCATACGAAGCAAACATATCTCCGCCATGCAGTAATTGGGATTCGTTATCACTACCCTTTTCTCCTGCTCCATGTAGGAAAAGAATAATCGGATATTGCTTGTCCGGCGAATAGTTCAACGGATAAAGAATACGATAATTGAGTTTGTATCCGTTTTGGGCTGTAAATTGTTTTTTCAGGAAACTTGTTTTGTCGCCTGCATACAGGCTGGTTGATAAAAAAGTGAAGATCAATAAGATTAACCAATTTGTCCGTGTTTTCATACGATTTGATTTTAATGTTATTCCCAAAAGTACGAATTTATTTGATTCCTCTTTCTATTTCAGGAACTGAATTATTGTTTGAAAAGGAAAGAAAAATAAACAGCATCTTCCTTTTCCTTTCTTTAAAATGTATAAGTAAATTCTTTAGTTCACGACGTGGTTTAAGTAGTTCACGCCGTGAACTACTTAGTTCTCACCGTGGATTACTTAGTTCACGCCGTGAACTAAAGAATAGTTTGTGAGAATGACGAAAATAAACCTCTGTATTTTCGGTTTTGATTCATCGGCTTTCAACCCATATCCAAGAGTTAAATTCATGGCGAAAATAAAAACGATGTAAATTATTGTTGGATTAATTTAATTCGCTGGAAAACCTTGGTATAGATGAGTCGATTCCTTTTATTTTTGCATGCTATAGTCGAGGATATAACCAATAATAAGAGAGATATGCAAACACAGTCTATCGGATATATGAATATACCTGTTCCGGCAGGAATTGATTTGAAGGAAGAAATCAATAAACTGAGAAAAGAGAAGAACGCCGTTATCCTGGCGCATTATTATCAGACAGCAGAGATTCAGGACATTGCTGATTTTGTAGGTGACAGTCTGGCTTTGGCGCAATGGGCTGCCAAGACAACGGCTGATATCTTGGTGCTTTGTGGCGTTCATTTCATGGGCGAAACAGCCAAAATACTTTGTCCGAACAAGAAAGTACTGGTACCCGATTTGAATGCCGGCTGTTCGTTGGCCGACAGTTGTCCAGCGGTTGAGTTTGAAACCTTTGTAAAAGAACATCCGGGTCATACCGTTATTTCGTATGTCAATACAAGTGCGGCTGTAAAAGCCCTGACCGACATTGTGGTTACTTCTACCAATGCCCGTCAGATCGTTGAAAGTCTGCCCGCCGATGAGAAGATTATCTTTGGTCCTGACCGTAACCTGGGAAGTTATATCAACAGCATTACAGGCCGGAACATGCTGCTTTGGAACGGAGCCTGCCATGTGCATGAACAATTCTCGTTGGAAAAGATCTTGGAACTGAAGAAACAACATCCCGGAGCTGAAGTAATTTGTCACCCGGAATGCAAGAAATACATTGTTGAAATCTCTGATTATGTAGGTTCGACAGCCGGACTCTTGAAACATGTCATCAAGTCTTCCGGCAAACAATTCATCGTAGCTACCGAAAGCGGTGTATTACACGAAATGCGCAAGGCTTGTCCGGATAAAGAATTTATTCCGGCGCCGCCCAACGACAGTACATGTGCCTGCAACGAATGTAACTTCATGCGTTTGAATACGATGGAGAAATTATATAATACGTTGAAATACGAACTTCCCGAAATCTTTGTGGATGAATCCGTACAGAAGAAGGCCATTCGTCCGATTCAGCGTATGCTTGATATTTCCGCCCAGTTAGGCTTGTGATGAGGAGGAAGGGAAAATGACAGATATTGCTTACTGAACGACTTTGGCTCGGTAAGCAATATCTGTTTTATTATTCTTTGTTGGGTAGTTTAATCAGATCCTTCTGAGCTGTAAAGTAGGGAAAGAACTTGATGGAAATAGGAATTATCAAAAATCTCATCAGAATAGCTATGGCTATAAAAGATAAAATATACTGACCTACCGGCGATGTGAAAGAAAAGATAAATCGCATGGGACCGACCAAGAAAGTATGAAAACCTAATACTACTAATGAATATCTTCCTATATACGAAATAAGGGGAAGTTTATTGAGGGCTTTGGATACCGACAAAATCATGCCGATACCCGACAATCCGGCCAGATAATGAATAAAGAAAGTATCTCTGGTTGGCTCTGAGAGTGTAGCACAAAAATAAATAAAGGCAAAACAACATGCTGCAAACAGATACAGTTTACCCTTTCCTATTTCCTTTGTTGTTAGAATAAGATTTCTACAGTAATACCCAACGGCAAAGAATGGAAATGCAATTAACGATCTGTCAATGAAATAAGGAAGTTTGTCCAATCCTGCCAGAATGGATAGGATACCAATCAGAAAAGCTGTGAGCAATAAGATATGATCGTTTTTTATTCCAATCCGTAAGATATAAAACAGAATATTCACTTCAAATAAGGAAATCAGGAACCAAATAGGAGAATTGTAGCCAATATTTTCTCCTTGACTTAACTTGGTGAAGATATCAAATATCATGTTCCAATGGAAAGGTTCTTCAATAATACCTTTTTCATAGAAGTGAAGAAAATGACAGACAATACCAGCTAAATAAGCCACTAGGAAAAAGAATAAATAAGGAATGATCAACTTATTAATCTTCTTTACGGAGAAAGATAGAAGTCCGGCATATTCTCTGAAGAAAATACCGGATAGGAAATAATACAAAGGCATTCTGAAAAAGCGAAGAGCCGTTTCAGTTGTTGTTTCAAAACAATGTATATGAAACAGAACAACTAAGGAAATACATAATCCTTTTGTCAGGTCTATAAACTCTATTCTTTGTTTTTCCATTTCTGGTTAAATCATTTATTTAATAACCATGATTTTGGTCACAACACTTTCTTTACTTTCGGGTGTTGCGGCTAAGACCAAATAAACACCTGTTGCTACACGATTTCCTTTGCTATTCTTGCAATTCCAGGAAACTTGTCCACCAACTGATTTTGTCTGGTAAATCAAATTACCGGCAATATCCGTAATCTTAACATTGGAATTACTCATCAATCCTGTAATAATTACTTTATCATCAAAGTCTGGTCTGACAGGATTTGGGTAAGCATGTATATCGGAATAGTTTTCTTTTCCTTCGGTAGCTTCTCCTTGATACGACAAAACACCATAACCGTCGGCTGCAAAGAATACTTCTCCACTTTCCGGATTAATGGCTATACTGTTGATAGAATTGGTAGGAAGCGGAGAATTATCAGTTGTAAAGTTTTCAATTACTTCCGTTCCATCGGCATTGACAAGGAAAACTCCCGAACCATCCGTAGCAATCCATTTCTGATTACTGCCATCAACAGCAATAGCATTGACACGTACTCCATTCAACAAATAGTCGGATTCGTCGGACAACACAATTCGATTGAATCGTAAATCTTCTATCTTTGATGGATTGTAACAAACAATCGGTCCGATATTGGTTCCTGCCCAAATATAACCGTCTTTGTCTTCTGTCATACAATAAAACATACTGGCATCCAAAGTATTTCCTTGGTTATCACTGACAGCAGCATAATATTCAGAAACATCATCAGATTGATCTGCAACAGTTCCGTTATCATTTAAAGCAAAGAAGCCAGATTTCGTTGAATGAATGAAGTTGACAAATTTATAACCTTGTTTAGTAATTAATATTTTGTCAATGATGGGAGCTTTGGCAATCGTTGAGTTAGAATAATTAATCCATTGACCGTCTGCCGTATATATTTTAATGGAATAAGTCGAATTACAATTCGTAATCCACAAATTCCCTTCTTTATCTAATGTTGTACTTCCGATACGAATATATCTGTTGTTTGTTCCTGTTGATGTTTCCAAAGAACTGTTTGTCAGATTAAACCAGTTTAGAACCGTATCATTTTTCAGTTCTAGAATACCTTCGCCATAATAGGCTACATAAGTATGTGTTGGATCATTCGGATCAACAGCTAGGTTTAAAGCATCTTGGATGTAATAAGCATTTAATTGTTTGGCAATCTTTTGCTCATCATAGTTAGTCCATTGACCGTTGGTATATGTCATGATGGTGTTTGTTCGGAAATAACGATCTAACCATCTTCCACCTCCTGTTACCCAAAGTTTACCACCTTCATACTTTAAATCCCAGGCATAGTTTCTTTTCGGACTATTAATCGTTAGTCCGTCAACTAATGTGTCATATGAATTTGAACCGGATTTCTTCTTAACTCCCATGATTCCATTGGTTCCACAAGCTAACCAATATGTATCGGCTGTTTGTAAATAAGTGACATCTTTTAAGGAATTAAGTCCACCTGTGATAGTTTGGAAGTTAACTAAATCGGTAGATACATAGAATCCATACGGAGTGAATGCCATCAGTTTTCCGTTTTCTACTTTCATTCCTGATAAGTTGTAATCAAGAAGAAACCTGGTGACGTTATTATTGTTTAAGTAATAAACTCCTTTTGCAGAAACGCACATGCATAGCTTATTTTGGAAATCGGCTATTTTAGTGATGTTGCTTAATTCGAATTGATCGGTTTGGATTGTCAGATCGCTCCAATTGGATTCATCCAATAAGTTATCATCTAGTTTTCCTTGTCTGATGCCTGTACTTGTTAATGCATAAAGCGTATTACCGATAATACATGCTGAGCGAACGGCTCCAATACGATACGTATCGGTTATTTCCTGTTTTGTCAGATTGACAACGACAATACCAACTTGTGCGGATATATAGGCATAGTTATCGGAGAAGTAGATATCGTTAATCGTTTTATCTTGTATAGAAGTGCTGTTCTTTAGGTAAGGAAGATTGTAGATACCGTTTTCACTCCACAGATCGATATTACCATTTCGATAACCTATTACCAACGTATGTTTATTAGCATGATAACGAATGACCTTTATTTTATTATCGCTTAATCCGTTCTTCTTGGAATAAGTTGTCAAGCTTTGGTCTTCCTTTCCGTAAGCATATAGTGAACTATCTGCTACTGCAAACACATAATTCGGTGTCTCGGCTACTAATGCCGTGTTATTATACGCCTGATGTATCGTCCATTTATCGAATTGAGCATAAATAGATTGGATACAACTACAACATAACAGAACAAGAAAACATATTTTATTCATGCAACAGTTTATTTATGATCGGATAATTGGGTAAGAAATTCATCCAGTTTTTCGACAGCTTTTGCCCGATGACTGATTTGATTCTTGATATCGTTTCCTAATTCGGCAAAAGTTTGTTCGTATCCTTCCGGTATGAAAATAGGATCATAGCCAAAACCATTTTCTCCTCGCTTGGTTGTGGTAATAGTTCCGTTTACAATACCATCAAAAGTATATGTCTTTCCGTTCCATACTAAGGCAATGACTGTCCGAAAACGGGCCTTTCGGTTTTCCATTCCTTCCATCTCATGCAATAGCTTCTTCATATTGGCTTCCGAATCATGTCCCGGACCTGCATAACGGGCAGAATAAACACCTGGTGCGTTATTCAAGGCTTCTACTTCCAAACCGGTATCGTCAGCGAAACAGTTTAATCCGAACTTTTCCTGAATATAATGAGCCTTCTGAAGCGCATTTCCTTCTAATGTATCGGCTGTTTCAGGTATATCATCGAAACAATTGATTTCTGCCAAACTAACTATTTCGACTGGATGGCGTGAAGTTATCTTGCGTACTTCGTCCAGTTTGTGCTTATTGTTGGTTGCGAATACTAATTTCATAAGATGTAAACTTAGATGTTTATATGTACAATAACGTATTTACCCGTAAATCATTGTATGGGCTGCCAATAAAAAACAAAGATAGTGGAAATAAATAAATCCCGGTCGTATTTAATCTCACGAATACGACCGGGATTGAAATTCTTTTATTCTCTCAAGAGAAAGAATATTATTGTTCTAATTTATGGATAATCTGCATCATTTGGGCACCTAAACCAATTGTATAGCCTTGAGAGACAAATACAACACGGTTAAATGTATCGGCAATGAGGAAGATTGGCAATGTATTGGCATGTTCCAGCTTCATGGCTGCTACCATTTCTTTCTGGATAGCATGGCTCTTGTCAATACCGTACACGATATTATTGGGTAAACCATGGAATTCTGCCGGATCAAATTTCTTGTATCCTTCTTTATCCGGGAAGAGTAATACCATCTTTCTGCCCCAAGTTTCTAATTGATCTTTCACTGCAGCGATATCGCGCATCGCATGATTCGTCGGTTCCTGACGAGCACCTAAGATGGCAACGACGTAATAACCACGTCCTGTTGTAGCCAGCAGGCTGGTTTCTTCGCCTGTTTCGGCAGAGATGTATTTGTTCTCTGAGTTGAAGTTTCCGATTACCTGGATGTCATCTTTGTTTTCACGCATATTCAGATGAACCTGTGTTGTCTTTCCTTCTTCGATGTTGAAGAATGTCAGTTGAGCCAATACGGTTCCGCTGGCCATACGTGTACCACTTACCAATAAGTAGCTGCCTGTATCCATTTGCGTTCCTTTCTTCAGCAGATTACTCCATGTTGCACCGCTACCCATGTCTACATCACCTTCTTCGTAGTTTAATAACTGCAAACGTCCGTCGGTCAGTTTAGAGATGGTGAAATGAGAATAATATTTCGGATCTTCCAATGCCTTGATTGGTTTATAATCTGCCTGTAAAGTTCCTTTTGAACTTGTTGTTTGTTCGGCTGCCTGGAAGTTAATGTCGATGATTTCTTTACCCGAGAACAACTGTACTTTACGGGTTACTTCGTCAATACGTGCCGGAATTCCTAAAGCGCGTGATAACGAAACAAAGAAGATATCGCGTGAATGCTTGTCGGCTATGCGTGCTTTCCAAACACCTTCCGGGAAAATCGGTGCGCCACCCAAGTTACATTTTTCATCGATGGTGATATTGTTCTTTACCCAATCTACCAGCTTCATCGGATCTGCCTGATAAGCTTTCAAGTCGGCTTCCGGAACAGCTTTTTGGAAGAATGCCTTATACGGTGTAATCATTTCGTTGGCTACACGCGGGTTCCGTACGTACTGTGCAAAGATTTCCGGATCGATATTTCCGTTGGAGATACTATTCTTCAGATGATCATCCAGAACTTCACGAGAAACATCACGCAGGTCTTTGGCTGAAATACGCTGTAACAGATCGATCGCTGCTTCTTTCTGTTCGTCGTTGGCTGAAGCATCTTTCAGGAAACCGGAAATGGTTTGATAGTTTCCACGTGAACCGATCAGCAGTTTGGTGGCAACGGCTGCATCCATACCGATTTCTTTGGCAAAGTCTTTTGCCTTCTGGTCTGTAAAGAAGGTAGCCACATAAGCATTACGGATAGAATCTTCCTCAGCCATGCGACGCGTGTTTTCTGCTCTTTGTTCCGGGGTTACTTCCGGTAGTTTCGCTTTCTCTGGAGGAGGAACAATATCCAAATCAATCGTATAAGCTTCACCTGCTTTCTTGTCCAAGACTACAGTTACTTCGTTTTGCTGGCCGAAAGAAACTTTACTGTAACCAAACTGGCCGTCTTTTGATGCCCAAACCAACATATCACCCTTACCGGATGTCAGGAAGGTTTCACCGTTGGCATCGGTTGTTTTGTTGGCAACGGTATAGAATTCGGCGTAGTTGTATACTTTAAATTCGACGCGGGCGTCTGAGACTGGCTGCTGATTGGCATCCACTACTTTAATGGTTGCTTTGGCAGTTTCGGCATAGTTGCCGATGATGTTGATTTCCGTATAAAGCGGAGTCTGTACCATGACTTCTTCCGGTCCCTGATATTTACCGAATACTTTCGTATGCATCAGCATGCCACGGCTTGCCGGAGCATTAAACCATCCCAGGTTCAGTACAGGTTCCGGCTCACAAGCACCCAAGAAGTACCATTGTCCGTCTACCCAAGCTTCTACCCATGCATGATTGTCGTCGGTATGTGCCCAACGGGGCGTATAAACCTGGCGAGCCGGAATACCTACCGAACGCAAAGCCGCTACGGTAAATGTTGATTCTTCGCCACAACGTCCGTAAGCCGTCTTAACAGAGGCTAAAGGAGAGCTGGTACGTGCGTCGGACGGTGTATAGATTACTTTTTCATGACACCAGTGATTGACTTCGATCACGGCATCATGCAATGAGAGTCCTTTTACGCGATCTTTCAATTCCTGATAGAAGACCATACGGCTTTCATCCAGGTTTTCATTGTTTACGCGGATCGGCAGAACGAAATGACGGAATATATCTTCCGGAATCTGTTTTCCCCACGGCATTTCCTGTTTGGCTTGGAAAGAAGTCCGGACATTCTTCAGGAAAAATTCTCCACTGTAATCAGCAATGTCGCCTACCGGCATATAAGCGTACAGGAAACTCATGGCTTCCTTTTCTTCCGGAGTCATTGACTGATTGAATACTGTAAACAAATTGCCTTCACTCAAGGTTGTTTGTCTAGATTGGAAATCTGTTTCCACCTGAGTTCTGTAGGCTGTGTCTGAAATGAAATGAGAGGATGAATTGTTCATACAACTCGTCCATAAGAACAAGGCAGACACGCATGCGATCAAATGTTTTTTGTTCATATTTAGGTTAATAATGAGATTTATGCAAAGTTAGTGATTCTTCTTTGATTTTTTTCGTTTACTTTACATGTAATTTACGTATAATTCTAATTTTAATATTTTTAGAGATGATAGAAAGTGCTGAAGGTATCTTATTAGTTGCGTCGGTCATTTTAATATTCAGTGTTTTTGCCGGAAAGGCTGGATATCGTTTCGGTTTACCTGCCTTGTTGTTGTTCCTGGGTGTCGGTATGTTGTTTGGGAGCGACGGATTGGGTATTCAGTTTGATAATCCGAAGCTGACACAGTTTATTGGTGTCCTGGCGTTAAGTATTATTCTGTTCTCGGGTGGTATGGATACGAAGGTTGCCGAAATCAAACCCATTGCTTCGCAAGGGATTGTCCTGGCAACGGTAGGCGTTTTACTGACTACATTCATTACCGGAGGATTTATTTATGTTATTTCGATGATGGCATCGAAGTATGTTACCTTGACTTTTCCGGAATCGTTGTTATTGGCGGCGGTCATGTCGTCAACCGATTCGGCTTCGGTTTTCTCCATTCTGCGTAGTAAAGGTGTTTTGCTGAAAGAGAATCTTCGTCCGACCTTGGAATTGGAAAGTGGTAGTAACGACCCGATGGCTTATATGCTGACTTTGATTCTGATTGCCGTTATCCAGTCGGGAGGCATGAGCGTTCCGCAGGCGGCTTTGATGCTGGTTCTTCAGCTGGTGATCGGTGCGATTGGCGGTTTCCTGTTTGGAAAAGCCATTGTATGGCTGGTCAATAAGATTGATATTGATAATGCTTCTTTGTATCCGATCTTGATTCTGGCTTGTTCGTTCTTTACGTTTTCGGTCGTTACGTTGGTGAAGGGGAATGGTTATCTGGCTGTTTATATAGCCGGTTTGATTTTCGGTAATTCCAAGATTGTTCATAAACGGAGTATCGGTACTTTCTTCGACGGATTTACCTGGCTTTGGCAGATTGTGATGTTCATCACGTTGGGATTGTTGGTGAATCCACATGAACTGATACCGGTAACGCATATCGGTCTCTTTATTGGTGCGTTTATGATTCTGGTGGCTCGTCCGCTGAGTGTCTTTATTTCTCTGCTTCCTTACCGGAATTTCTCCTGGCGGGCACGGGCTTATATCTCGTGGGTGGGTCTGCGTGGTGCAGTGCCGATCATCTTTGCTACCTATCCGTTGCTGGCCGAGATCGAACACGCTCATGTTTTCTTCAACATCGTGTTCTTTATTACCATTCTTTCGTTGCTGGTTCAGGGAACTACGGTGACTTATATGGCACGGAAGTTGAAGCTGATAGATAAACCAGCACTCAAGGAAGAGTTCGGCATCGAATTGTCGGAAGATATCCGCAGTGTGATGAGTGAAATCGACCTGACTCCGGCTGTGTTGGCTCATGGTAACCGTTTGATGGATTTGAAACTCCCGGATCATACCCTGGCTGTTATGGTGAAACGGGAGGGCCGGTATTTTATTCCTAAAGGAAATACGGTATTGAAAGAGGATGATAAAATCCTGATGATTTCGGATGACGACAAAGCTTTGCTTGAATCGTATAAAGAGTTAGGCGTCAAGAAATATACATTCAAGAAGAACGAATAGTGACAATTTGTTCAGATTGTCAAAATGTCAATGAAACCCCTTCAAAACGGGCGTATTTCGGACCTGTGTACGATGTGTTTGAAAATAGGAACGTTTTGAAGGGGTTAAAACGCCGTTTTTTACTCTTAAATAATTGGTTATAAGTATGATATCCTCTGTCTTGTTGATCTCGGATTTCTGAAGAAAATACACAAAAAAAGCCTTGAGAAGTGGAAATTATTTCGTTTCTCCGGTCAAAACAGAAGGTTTTTCCCAATTTTCTCGCCTTTTTTCGTCCAATTCATGCCGAAGAAATCCAAAATTCATGCCTATCTTTTCATCAAAAGCCGGCGTATTTGTTTGTAAAAGTAACGAGTTTTGTGGATAAACCTAGGCAATTTCCGGAAAAAGACCTCTTTCCTTGCAGATTTTGTTCGGGAAATTCATTTTTGCGCGTTAGCAGAAAAGGCAATTCAAGATCAATTTGTTCGTTTTCCTTCAAGAATTCTGTCTTTTCTGCTTACGCTATTTGTGAATCAGTCTTTCATCTCAGCCAGACCTTCTTCAAACGTATGAGGAGTATAACCTATTTCCAGACGGGCTTTCTCAATACATAGGCCACTGAAACGGGGGCGCGGAGTTTTTTCCTGCATCTCCTCGGTAGTTACAGGCTGAATCAGGGAACGGTCAAGATGGAAATAATCGGCTACGCGATAAGCCATATCGGCAATCGAGAGGTATTCTGCTCCGCAGATATGATAAATCCCCGACTTGGTATGATGAATCAACCGTTCGGCGGCTTCGGCAATATCACCTACCCAAGTAGGCGTTCGCCACTGATCGGCAACCACCCGAATGGTTTGTCCGGCAGAGAGCTTGTTTTTCACCAGCTGACAAATATTACCATGTTGACCGGGTAATGCCTTTCCATAGACAACGACAACGCGAAGGATGGCATAATCGGTACAGATCTCTTGGATACGCTTCTCTCCTTCCCGTTTGGTAACGCCATAATAATTGACCGGTTGTGTCGGATCTTCCTCCTGATGCAGGCAGTCTTCTTTCCCTTCAAAGACGAAGTCGGTCGACAAATGCAGGAAGCGTGCTCCACATGCCCGGCAAGCCTGGGCCATAACGGCAGTTGCTTCTACATTCATGGCATACGCCTCGTCGTGATGCTGCTCACAGTAATCCGGAACAGATAAGGTTGAGGCATTGATCACGGCATCCGGTTGTACGGATAAGATCAACTGACGGATAGCATCTGTTTGTTTGACATCCGCTTCCACAAACCGATAGCCTGGTTGGGGCTGTATGTCGGCATGAAGGGAGACTGCGGTCAAATCATATTCCTTTCCTGTCAGGTGCTTCAGGATACGCCGCCCTACAAAGCCGTTGGCTCCGATAATCAAGACTTTCTTCATTCGTTTAGAACATATAAATCATCGCCGCTAATATACGGTGATTGGTTACAGTATGTGTGTCGTGAATACATCCTCGGTTGTCGGCTGTACCGAACCAGCCTGTCGAAGGACTGTATTCGAGTCCGAATTTCCAATGAGGTAAATTATAGGAAAGCTGTAGATCAACAGTCAGTAATTGTCCGACTTCCAGTCCGGTTCCATACTGATTGATGATGTCTTCGCCAGTACCCAGATTCTTCATATAGCCGACAAAAAGGCCTTGTTTCCACTTCTGTCCGTGAACAACATTCAGCCATGTCATCGAATGCCGGAACGGTGTGTAGGTTTGTTCACCAGTCCGGTCGTCAATACTCGTTACGCCATAACCGCCCAGCATGCAGGTATGCGTCATGTTTTCGCCTAACGTACTTTTGGCGGCTACTAACCAGTCGGGCGTTTTATACCGGAGATGTGCTTCAAAGCTCATGGATGTGATCCGTTCGTCCAGCTTATACACCTTGCCATCTACCGTATTCTGTGTACGGGGTTTCAGGGATAATACTTCAGCTCCGATACCCGCCTGAAAGTTTTCATGTTTGTAATCAATGCCGGCATAGAATTCCGGAATACAACTGTTCTTGATATATTCTTCGCTTTTCCCGTTCGGTCCGTTCGACAGATATTGTAATTGCCAAAGAGCCGCACCGGTCAGTTGCCAGTGTCCGTTGTCAAAACGGTAACGTATCTGCGGAGCCCGGCTGAAAGCATTAAACGGTGCACCCGTATTCAGGTTCAATACCTGCGGATAAATATCACCAAAGAAAGGGTGCCAGGTTTGTCCCAACAGCAAAGCCGACTGCTTCCAGGCCAGATTCACATAGGCATGACGGATACGAAGAATAGCAAACGAAGTACCCGTTCCGCGGAAATCTGTTTCAATCTTGGCAGATGTGGCAATCTTCCCGATGGAAGGTCCCGTCATATCAATACCCAAGCGGGAATATAATAAGTAAAAGCTACTGTTAGATTGTGCATTTAAGTCGTTTCCATCCGCATCATAGGCATGATCTTTCGGATAAAGATGAAACAAACCATCTACAATTTCTCCGTTAGCCCTTGAATTATAAAACAAATCTCCTCTGACTTGTCCATAAAATTTGTACGTGAAGTTTTTCTTTTGTGCAGCACCTGTAAACACCAGACAGAACAATAATCCTGCCAGCCACCATTTCCTGTTCATATTCAAACCATTGTTTAGACGGTGCAAAAGTAGCCTTTTATTTTGTATTTATAGGACTTTGTTGGCTTAGAAATAGTACATCATTAACCCCAGTATACGGAAATTCGTCACGGTATGCGTATTTTCTACGCGCCCGTTACGAGCATTGACATCGCCATACCAGGCTGTTCCCACAGATCCTTCGAAGCCGAATTGCCAATGTGGTAGGTTATAGGATAGATTTAAATTGGTAATGAGCAACTGATCAATATCCAATCCCATACCATATAATGTTTCTGTATCGGCCAGGCTTCGTCCGGTTCCCAAATTCTTGGTATATCCGACAAACAAAGCCGGTTTCCATTTCTGTCCGTAAGAGAAGTTGATCCACGAAGTTGATTGCCGGAAAGCCGTATATTCCTGCTTTCCATTCTTAGAATCAACAGAATGAATGCCATATCCTCCTAAGAGTGCCGTATGATCCAGTGCTGAGGCCAATAACGTTTTGGCTGCTACCGTAAAATTAGTTCCGGTGTATTTCGCATGTGCTTCATAGGACGTGGTTGTTATCCGTTCATTCACTTTATAGATTTTTCCTTCCCATTCCGATTGTTTACGGGGTGAAAGAGAAATCAAATGGGCACCGGCTCCGGCAATCCATCCGTTATCGTGCTGCCAGTCTGCACCGAGATAGAATTCGGGCACGCAACTGTTCTTCATGTAATCTTCACTCATTCCGTCTGGTCCGCTGGAAGTATATTGCATTTGCCAGAGGGCTGAAGCGGTCAAAGTGATCTCTTTTGTCTTATATTGATAGCGTAACTGCGGACTTCGGTTAAAGGGTTGGAACGGAGCTCCGGTGGAAAGATTGAGAATATCCGGGAAAACAGAACCAAACAACGGATGCCATGTTTGTCCGATCAATAACTGATGTTTTTCCCAGTCGAGGGCTACGTATGCTTGTCGGATACGTAACAAAGCCACATTCTTGGAGAATCCGCCAAAATCTGTCTCTACTTTTGCTGAAGTCTTCGCGGTTCCGACCTGAGGACCTTTGACATCCAATCCTAATCGGGTGGTAAAAGTATAGAAACTACCGTTGGGACCGGCATTGATATCCTTGCCTTCTGCATCCGGAAGTTTATCCAAAGGATACAGATAGAAGTTTCCATCGACGGGAGCCATGGTTGCCCGTGTGTTATAAAACAAATCACCTCGTACGAAACCATAGAATTTATACGAGAAGTTAGCCTTTTGTCCTTTGATAGGGATACTAAAGCATAAGGTGGCTAATAGTAATAGAATAGAGGGTTTCATGATTCAAATTGTTACGAATTATTTCTGTTTACGCCCCAAATATATATATTTCTTTTAAATTCATTTGAATAAAGGAATTTTATTTGTTCCTTTGCCTATGAAATAAGCTGAATAAATTGTTAACACGATAATAAGATGAACACAAAGAAGTTTTTATTAGAGGAAAAGGACATACCTACCGCATGGTATAATATTGTTGCAGACATGGAAAACAAACCCATGCCCATGTTGAATCCGCAAACTAAAAAGCCGCTGACGGAAGAAGATATGTATCCGTTGTTCTCGAAGGCGGCTTCTCATCAGGAAATGAATACAACGGATGCTTGGATTGAGATTCCTGAAGAAGTTCGTGATTTATATAAGGTTTGGCGCCCTACTCCTTTGGTTCGCGCTTACGGTTTGGAGAAAGCACTGGATACACCGGCTCATATTTATTTCAAGAATGAAAGTGTTAGCCCGATCGGTTCACACAAACTGAATTCTGCCTTGGCTCAGGCCTATTATTGTAAGCAGGAAGGTGTAACCAATATTACAACCGAGACAGGTGCCGGTCAGTGGGGTGCTGCTCTTTCGTATGCAGCCAAGGCATTTGGATTGGAATTGGCTGTCTATATGGTAAAGGTCAGCTATCATCAGAAACCTTATCGCCGTTCGATTATGCAGACTTTTGGGGCACAGGTAATAGCATCTCCCAGTATGAGTACACGTGTCGGACGAAAGATTCTAACCGATCATCCGAATTATCAAGGTAGCTTGGGTACTGCTATTTCCGAAGCAGTTGAGTTGGCAATGAGTACTCCTAACTGCAAATATACGTTGGGTAGTGTCATGAATCATGTGATGTTGCATCAGACAGTCATTGGTCTGGAAGCTGAAAAGCAAATGGAAATGGCTGGAGAATATCCGGATGTAGTGATTGGTTGCTTTGGTGGTGGTTCTAACTTCTCCGGTATTTCTTTCCCATTTATCCGTCATAAACTGAAAGAAGGCAAGGATGTTCGTATTATAGCTGCCGAACCAGCTTCTTGTCCGAAGCTGACTCGCGGTCAGTTCCAGTATGACTTCGGAGATGAGGCTGGTTATACACCGCTGATTCCGATGTTTACTTTGGGACATAACTTTGCTCCTGCCAATATTCATGCCGGTGGTTTGCGTTATCATGGTGCAGGATCTATTGTCAGCCAGTTATTGAAAGACAAACTGATGGAAGCTGTAGATATACAGCAATTGGAAACCTTCCAGGCTGCTACATTATTTGCCCAGAGTGAAGGAATTATTCCGGCTCCCGAATCATCTCATGCTATCGCTACGGCAATCCGCGAGGCAAACCAGGCAAAACTGGAAGGAAAACCTCGTACAATCCTGTTCAATCTGTCAGGCCACGGCTTAATTGATATGGCAGCTTATGATATGTACCTGGCTGGAGATCTCCGGAATTATGAGGTAACAGATGAAGAAGTAAAGAAGAATATCAGTGAACTGGAACATATTATCTGATACTTTGTCATAACGAATATACAAATCCCTGAGATAAGGAACTTTATCAATCAGTTCTGATATCTCAGGGATTTTCTTGTTTATAAGAAGGATCGGAATTTATTCGTCGGTCTTGTTATTGACTTTCGGTCGTAAACAGAATAATTGCAGCAGGACAGCCACGGCAATGACAATACTCAGCAAGGCAAAGTCGTAGCCTAAATGTCCGCCATCCATCGATTCTCCCAGGAAGGACGTGATCAGAGCTCCGGCAAAAACTCCCGTCATATTCATAATACCGTATGCGGTGGCTCTTTGACTGGCGGGAACAAATTGGCAAAGAATAGGCATATTGTTTGCATCAAACATACCGTAACCCAAACCGAAACATAGTCCGCCGCTCATGATCAGAAACAGATTATGTCCGAATCCCAGCAACAATAATGCAGGAATAGTCAGAGCCAGGCCGATAACTCCGGTATAAACTCTTCCTTTGATATTCTTCTGTACCCATTTATCGGATAAGATTCCACCAGCAATGACACCGACGAAGGAAGAAAAGGCTATGGTAAATGTCGATAAAGGACCAGCTTCTGCCATATCCAGATTCAGATTCTCGGCGAATAAGGTAGGTAACCAATTCTTGGTTGCCCAACCCGGCAGACTGGAAGCGGCAAAGTAGAACAGGATAACCCAGAAAGAAATATTAGCCATTAACATTCCTATGCCTCCAAACAGGTTTTTGGCTGACAGTTTTTCTTCAGGTTTCTGGGAGACTTTACGTATGAATCCATTTTCTATATCATGCATGAACAGGATAAGGATAATACTGTAGGCAATACCGATCAGTCCGAACCAGTGGAATGTTGTTTCCCAGCCATAAGACGAAGCGATTGTAGCTCCGAAGCCGCCCAACGCTTGTCCGATATATAAACCGGTCATATGTAATCCTACTGCCAGTGAGCGGGATTTATCAGTATGGTAATCTGCAATAAGCGATAATGCTGCAGGTATGTACAAAGCTTCACTGATACCCATGATCGCACGCAGGTAATAAAGTTGCTGGAAGTCGGAACAATATCCCATCATGAGTGTAACGAAAGACCACACAAACAGGCTTCCCACAATGAGCCATTTCCGATTGATGCGATCGGCTATCATTCCGGCAATCGGACTCATAAATCCGTATATCCAAAGGAAGATAGCCATTAACCGGCCAAAGTTGGCAGCCGATTGCAATTCTGCTATATCTACCATCATGGCTGCTTTCATTGTGGAAAGCATCTGTCTGTCCATGTAGTTTAATAAAGCTACAATCCAAAGTAGCCCTACTACGATCCAAGGATAATATTTGTGTTTTTTCATACACGCACAATCATTTGTTGGTTGTTAACTTAGATTCAAGTTAGGAATCTATTTGTTTATCTCTTCAACGAAAGGAACTGCTCACGTTGATTTAATAGACAAACCAAGGAGTTTATTTAAGTATTAATAGATCAAAATGGCCTGACAAGCCTTTTGTTTATGCTTATTTGTTACATCTTTCAAAGAAATGAATGGCCTCCAGCTCAGCTTTCATCTTCCGTTCTTCCTCGTCGGTCATGTTCTGGAAAGGAACACGGTTAGGACCCAGATCTAAACCTATCAACTTCATAATTCGTTTACCTGCAACGATATTTCCACGGTAATGACAAATGACATTGATGACTGCTTGTGCGAAGTTCTGTTTTTCGCGGGCTGTTGCCAAATCACCTGCGGCCCATGCTTCCAATATACCCACCAATTCTCGGCCATTATAATTGGTTGTTCCACCAATACCACCTTGTGCGCCGCCCATAGCTAATGACGGAAGCAAGGTTTCATCCTGCCCATGAAGCATATCGTATTTGCCGTCTTTATATAAACGGCATTGATTGTATTCGTATAAACTTTCGTAAGTATATTTGATTCCGGCGAAATTAGGAATAACCCCGTCAACCGCAGCCAAGAAAGCAGTCATGGATAAATAAGCCCCGTTGAAAGCCGGAATATGATAATAGTAGAAAGGTAATTGGGGAGCGCCGGAAGCTATTTCCTTACAATACGCGACAAGCTCTTCTACTCGGTTGATCTTTGGAAAAGGAGTTGCCATCGCTCCTATTCCCCATGCTCCTATCTCTGCAGCATGTTCTGCCAGTTTGCGACTGGATTTTACGCACGTGCTGCCGACATGTACGATGACTTTAAAGTCTTTTGGAACGGCTGTTATCCATTTTTCAGCCAGTTTCATCCGTTCTTCATCGCTAAGCAAGTAACCTTCTCCAGAGGAACCGTTGATAAAAACACCTTTCAGCCCGTTTCTTGCCAATAAATCTGCATACGCCTGAATGGGTTCATAGTTTACTTCCCCATCAGGTAACATGGGAGTAAACGGAGCATCAATAAGTCCTTTTATCTTTTCCATATTTCTACTTTTTCTTATTGTTACCGCAAACATACATATTAATCTTTAATAATAAAAGAGAATTTATCGTTTTTATACACGAAATAAGGAAAGAATAAGACAGAAAATTAAAAAATAGGTAGAAAAGATACGGGCTTTTAATTATTTGACATCTGTCGGAAAGCTTTACCACATTAGTCAAAAATCTTTAGCACATATATGATAAAGCTTTAGCACATCTGTCAAAAAATTAATTGTTAACGACATCGATACTCCAAAGTGCTTGGTTTCGTATTCAGACAGACGGTTACGAACTTTTATTTCTCTTCTCAAATTCGATGAATACCGGATAATTTGGGAGGGATATCCCCAAACTTTTATGCAGGGGACAAAGAATTTTACATAGGAATGTCGAAGTATTTATTCATATTAGCAGGTTGGTAATTGAATTTTTTTACCTTTGCGGGAATTAAATATGTGGGAATTATGAATGAAGAAATCATTCGATTTTTAACGGAATTAAGAGAAAATAATAATCGTATCTGGTTTCAGGAAAATAAGGCTCGGTATGACCGGCTGCATGATGCTTTTATTGATGATGTACAAAAGCTGATCAACCGGATAGCGTTGTTTGATCCGGAGGTAAAGAATGTGGAGGCAAAGAGCTGTTTGTTCCGTATTTATCGGGATATCCGCTTTTCACCGGATAAGACACCTTATAAGAGTCATTTTGCGGCTTATATCGCCCTGGGCGGAAGGGCCAGTGAACGTGGAGGTTATTATATTCATCTGGAACCTGGACATTGCATGTTGTCGGGCGGTGTATGGTGCCCGCCTCCCCAATTGTTGAAGATGCTGCGCCGGGATATTTATGATCATATAGATGAATTTGTAGCCATCCTGGAAGATCCTGTCTTTCGGGCAACTTATCCGATATTGGAAGGTGAAACGTTAAAGCGGATGCCTGTCGGTTATCCGGCTGATTTTGCTTACGGAGAAATACTACGGCATAAAGACTTCTGTGTTTGTTCGGAAAAACCGGATAGCTTCTTTACGCAACCGGACTGGATGGAGAAGACCGTAGCCGATTTCCAATTGTTGTTACCATTCAATCGTTTTCTGAATTATACAGTGGATGAATTTTTAGGAAGAATCTGATAAACATTAATAGATAGTTTTATGAAACACTTTTTTCAAACCATGTTTGCCTCCGTATTTGGAGTGCTGATAGCAATGGGCTTGCTGATCTTGGTTGGCATTTCCTTTTTGATTGGCGTCGCTGCATCCAGCAGTTCTTCGACTGAATATAAACCCAAGGATAATACGGTGTTTAAATTGAAATTGGAAGGTACAATTTCTGATCAGGTAACCGAGAATCCTTTTAGCGGTTTATTTAGTGAAGAAGTTGAACCAATGTCATTAACTGATATTACAAAGGCTATCCGTAAAGCAAAGACAAACGATAAGATCAAGGGAATCTATTTGGATGCCAGTGGTATGTCGGGTGGTTTTGCCAGCTTTGAAGCAATCCGTCGGGAATTGGAAGACTTTAAGGAAAGCGGAAAGTTTATTGTTTCGTATGCTGATACTTATACACAAGGAACTTATTATCTGGCCAGTGTGGCCGATTCTGTCTTTGTAAATCCGCAGGGAACAGTTGCTTTGGTTGGATTAGCTTCTCAGGGAATCTTCTTTAAGAATCTGGCAGCTAAAGTGGGAATGGAGTTTTATATCTTCAAAGTTGGTACTTATAAAAGTGCGGTTGAGCCGTATATGACGGATAAGTTCAGTGATGCGAACCGGGAACAGCTGACTTCTTTCTTAGGTAGTATTTGGGGAAATATGACATCTGCTATTTGTGCGTCTCGTAATATTGCTCCTGCCGATCTGGATACTTTCCTGAATCAGGGTTTGGCCTTTGATGATGCGCAAGTAATGGTCGATTATAAGCTGGTGGATGCTTTGGCTTATCGGAAAGAAGCTGAAGATTGCGTAAAGCGGATGGCTGGACAGTCTTTGGACGATAAGATGGTATCGGCCGATGTGAAAAAGATGCTTGCTATTCCGGAAAAGACTCAGGAAAGCAGCAATAAGATAGCTGTCTTGTATGCCGAAGGCGAGATCCGTGAAAAGAGTAATTCTGCCATGGGTATGGATGAAGCCGTTATCTCGGAAGATATGGCTGATGAACTGCGCAAACTGGCAAAGGACGATGATGTAAAAGCCGTTGTATTCCGTGTAAACTCACCGGGCGGTAGTGCGTATATCTCTGAACAGATCTGGAAAGCTGTAATAGATCTGAAGGCCAAGAAGCCGATTGTTGTGTCTATGGGTGACTATGCTGCTTCGGGAGGTTATTATATTTCGTGTGCCGCTAATAAGATTATTGCAGAACGTTCTACACTGACAGGTTCTATCGGTGTCTTTGGTGTTGTGCGGAATATGGCAGGAACCTTTAAGTTATTGGATGTAACGACGGATATAGTTAAGACGAATACGTATGCAGACTTGGGTGATATGAGCCGTCCGATGCGGGAAGATGAAAAAGCGTTGATACAGAAAGGAATTGAGCATACGTATGATTTGTTCCTGACTCGTTGCTCTGACGGACGCGGTTTACCGAAGGACTCAATTGATCATATCGGACAAGGTCGTGTGTGGACAGGCGAACAGGCTTTGGATCGTGGTTTGGTTGATAAACTGGGTGGCATGGATGTTGCGATCGAAGAGGCAGCTTCGTTGGCAGGTGTTACAGCTTATACCGTAACAACAGCCAATACCAAGAAAGACTTCTTTACGGAATATATGGAAAAGATGATGGGAGAAGCGAAGGTTTCATTCATTCGTACAGCTTTAGGTGAGGAAGATTTCGCTGTTTATTCCAACATTCAGCGCATGAAGTCGCAGACCGGTGTTCAGGCTCGTATGCCTTATCTGATTCAAGGATTATAATTAGAAGCGATAAGTTGATAAGTTGACGAGTTGACAGGGTGTGAGGTTCTTTTCTGTTATAGAGATTTCCTGAAAACCTTGTCAACTCGTTTGCTTGTATCTTATCTATATTGAAAACGTATAAATGAAGGAACTTACTAACTCTAGATTATTTATGTTGAAGTATTGGAAATGGATGTTCGTCTTGTTTGTAGCGGTTTTGTCATCGTGTAAAACAACACAACAGCCTGTTAAACAATCATTGGTATTGGGAGAAAATCCGAAGCGGGAGTTTCGGGGTGCCTGGATTCAGACGGCTTTCCAGGGAGAATACAAGGAAATGTCGGTAAAGGAAATGCGGCGGAGCTTTATCCGTAAACTCGATTTTCTGGAGAAATGCGGTATAAATGCCATTATTTTCCAAGTTCGTCCGGAAGCTGATGCTTTTTATCGTTCGAAGTTAGAACCTTGGAGTCGTTTCTATACAGGTGAACAAGGCCGTGCTCCGGAAGGTAATTTCGATGTGATGGCTTTCTTGATTGAGGAATGTCACAAGCGGAATATGGAGTTTCATGCCTGGTTGAATCCGTATCGGATCAGTACAGCCGGAAATACCAAGTTTGCCGATTCACACATTTATCACCAGCATCCGGAATGGTTTGTTACTTACAACAAACAGATTCTCTTTGATCCGGGTTTACCACAGTCACGTCAGTTTATATGCAAGGTGGTAAAAGATATTGTTTCCCGTTATGATGTGGATGCCATTCACATGGATGATTATTTCTATCCGTATCCGGCAGCCGGACAATTCTTTCCGGACGATAAGAGTTTCCGTAAGTATGGTTTAGCCAAAGGATATAAACCTGAACAGAAAGCCGACTGGCGGCGTGAGAATGTCAATAAGCTGATCCGTGAAATCAAGCGGACGATCTTGTTAAATAAACCGTGGGTTCGTTTTGGAATCAGTCCCTTTGGTATCTATCGGAATAAGAAGAGTACGCCAGACGGTTCCGGAAGTAATACGAATGGTCTGCAGAATTACGACGACTTGTATGCCGATATTACCTATTGGGTAAAACAAGGCTGGATTGATTATAATATTCCGCAGATTTATTGGGAGATGGGACATCCGCTGGCTGATTACACAACCCTGATTAAATGGTGGAGCAAACATGCGTATGGCGGTCATTTATATATCGGACAAGATGTTGCACGTACGATGAAAGCAGATCAATTGACTAAGAAAATGCGTTATGAACGTCGTTTGCCGCATATTGCAGGTAACTGTTTCTGGCCGGCCAATGAAATTCTTTGGAATAACAAAGGGGTAGCTGATAGTCTGCAACGTCATTATCATCGGTATCCGGCATTGATTCCGGCTTATACAAACATGCATAACCGGGCTCCTAAAGAAGTCAAGAAACTGAAAACAGAATGGACGGCCGATGGTTTCATGTTGCATTGGAAAGCCGAACAAAGTAAGACGAATCCGGAATTAGCCTGGTATTTTGTGGTCTATCGTTTCGATCCTAAGGAAGAAATTGATTTGAATAATCCGGCTAAGATCGTAGGGATTACTCGAAATACGTTCTATAAACTGCCTTATGATGAGGGTAAAATCAAATATCGTTATGTTGTGACGGCAGTTGATCGTTTCCATAATGAAAGTCCGAAGGGTAAGAGTAAGAAGGTAAAATTATAAATCCTTATAGTTGCTCAGAGAGTTTTTCGGAAGAGAAAGTATTTTGAAGTCATTTCAAAGATTTGCGAGGAAAAAATGAAGGCACAACATATCACATGCTGTGCCTTCCATGTTCTAAATACAACCCCTATGTTGAAAAGAACTTAGAAAACAACGAAATCTATGGAATTAATAATACTTGTTTCTTACGAATAACGTTTCCGCCGGGATGCCATAGTTCGAGATATATGATATAAATACCTGTATTGACTGGCGAACCATCGCGCCCTTTTCCGTTCCATTCTAAATATCCTTGCGTTCCGAGCGAGGTGTTGTCGGCTATTAAAGCTACTTTCCTGCCGGATAAATCGAAAATCCATCCTCGTGCCATATAGCCTGACTGATTGAGCCGATACGGAATCTGAAAAGTTCCGGTTGGCTGATAAATCGGATCATCAATTTCTTCTGAATCTGTTTCTGTCTCTCCATTCAGATATTGTGAGTTTTCCAAGCCCGGTGTACCGAAACCAGCCGACGAAGCAGCCGAAGTCCAGTTGTCGGCATTCTGTGAATCTTTATCCGGATCTTTCCGTTCCAGAGTAACACCCTTTTTGTTCTTGACGGTAGGTGCGTGCCATTTGGGAGAATAACTTACTTCGTCGATAATTATTTCTCCTTCTCCCCGATATAAAACAACGGTTGAACCGGTATTGGAAAGTACAGGTAATTTACATTCCAACCAATTCAGAGAAGCCGGTAGTGAATAGAAATTCTCTACACCTTCGATTGATTTGGTCAGCAACAGATAATCACCTGCCTGCAGTGTTTGCGGATAAGCTTCCAAAGGATAACGGGTGTTTAAAGAACCGTCGGTTTTCCGGGTAGAAATGCATACGTCTTTCAGACTTAATTCCTGTTCGGAGCGGTTATACAGTTCAATGTATTCACTGCCATCGACAAAAGGTTCCGGCAATAGTTCATTGATGATAATATCACCGGGTTGAGGTTGTTGTGCTTCCGTTATTTCCGGTTCAGGATTGGTTTCTTCTTCCGGTTCATCGGGCGTTTCATCCGGATCTTCTTCATTCTCCTCTGCTTCCGAATTGGCTTCTCCCGGTGTTCCTCCGCGAGGATCGGTTGAAAGATGCCAGCCTTCTTCATCATATTCCCATGAACAAGCGGGTTTAGCTTTCGGATAGGTATATTGATCCATCAGTTGACCGTTGGCATCGTATAAGGAAAGTTCTTTTCCCGTATTGGCCAAAGCAGAAGGAAATTTATCCAAAGGGCAGGCTTGTCCGCTTCCCAACTCTATTTCCCGTCCGGAACGATATAGAACGACCCATCCATGTGCCGGGATGACAACGCCGGTTAAAGCAATCGGAGTCGTTCCATAGTTGAGTATCCAGTTGGAAAGGTCGATTGATTGATTTACCTTATTATATAATTCAATGTACTCTGTTTCGGGCAAGGCTGTCAATCCTTTCGGATCTGCCATTACTTCATGGATAATGACACTTCCTTTCGGATAAGATTCTTCCGGCTGTTCCGGTTCTTCCGGAACGACAGGTGTCTCCGGTTCGTCTGGTTCTTCTTCCGGTTCCTCTTCCGTTGTAGTAGGTTTCGAATTGCTTTCTCCTGGTGTTCCACCACGTGGATCGGTTGAAAGATGCCAACCATCCTCATCATACTCCCACGAACAGGCGGGTTTAGCCTGTGGATAGGAATAAGAATCTATACATTTCTCACCAGCATACAAAGCCAATGTTTTTCCGTCGTTAGATAATTGAGGAAAGGTTTCGATCGGAATCGCTATGTTTTCGGGGAATATATCGGTATGTTTGGCATGAAATAGAATAACATAACCATTGGCAGGAATAGAAAATCCATCTAGTTCCTTTCTTTTGTATCCGTTTCCATAATCGAATATCCAGCCATCCAAAGAAATGGTTTTGTCTTGGGTATTATATAATTCCACGTATTCAGGCCATCCACATGTATCCGGATCAGCCATTACTTCATTGATCCGGATTGCCTTTTCTGGATACGTTTCTATGGGATCTTCGGGTTGGTCTTCCGGAGTTTCGGGTGTTTCTTCCTCTTGTAATAAGAAAGTATATGAAGCATCCGGAATGATAGCTCCTTGTTCATCTTTCAGATTTTCTATATAGAATGTATATTCTTTATTGAGTGTCATGGGCTGAGGAAAACGAATCATAACGATTTGATGATTGTTGTCCTGATAAATACTTCTAACAGCGGAACACTTGCCTTCGAATCCATAACCGGATATAGAAAAGACTGCATTTTCAAGCGATACAGGTCCGTTGAATTCAAAAGAAACCTCCGATAAACTGATTGGTTGGATCGCCGTTAATTCTACGGAACTTTGTTCAGTTTGTCCTGGTTCTTCGGCTTGTTCCGTTATTTTCGTCCGATAACAGATATCATCTATACCAAAATCATCTGTTCTGGTTTTCGTGTGCGTTACCTGAATACAAAAGTTGGCTTGTGATGGAAATGTATAGCTGGATTCGAATGAAGCAGTTCGTTTTGTTGCCTCATCAGACAATGCATTTCTGGCTGAAAAGCTCCAATATCTTTGATCTTTGCAAGTTATGATAAGATGCAGGATACATCTTTCTTCTTTATCAAAGTCGTTAAAGGCTTGTATTTCCTGGTCATTGATAACAACTCTTAACCGGTTAGACTTATTATATCCAGCACAGATATAAAATCCGGAAGGAGTTTTATCGGGAGAAGCGGGAAATATTTTAATCCGATTATCGGTTGTAGGTTTGTTTTTCAGGTATAAATAAAATTCCCATTCTTGCTCATTTCCTTCTATTGAATACGGATAAGATAAGGAAACGGTTTCTGTTTGTTCTTGGCCGTTTACCTTTAAAACGCCATCGTCTATTACAAACTGTTGACGATTACCAATCCATGATTCGGGTAATTCCTGAGATTCAAACGTCTCCTGAAACTGAGAAAATACCAAAAGAGGAAGATTAACGAGGAAGAAAAGTAAAATTTGTTTCATAGTCAGCCAGTTTTGTTTTAGAATTGTTTATCTTTGCACGCTGTTTGATAACAGCTTGTTATTAATTAATCGCAAAGATAAAAATTGTAAACGAATATACAAACTTTTTAAACTAAAAATTTTTGCTGAAATGAATGTAGCAATTGTTGGTGCAAGTGGTGCCGTAGGACAAGAATTCTTGCGTGTGCTTGAACAGAGAAATTTTCCGATGGACAACCTGGTTTTATTTGGTTCGTCTCGTAGTGCAGGACGTGAATATACGTTCCGTGGTAAACAATATACTGTCAAGGAACTGAAGCACAACGACGATTTTAAGGACATCGATGTTGCTTTCGTTTCAGCTGGTGGCAGTACTTCAATCGAATTTGCTGAAACTATCACCAAACATGGTGCTGTAATGATCGACAATTCCAGCGCTTTCCGTATGGAAAACGATGTTCCTCTGGTGGTTCCTGAAGTGAATCCGGAAGATGCCTTGAACCGTCCGCGCGGAATCATTGCTAATCCGAACTGTACAACCATTCAGATGGTGGTTGCTTTGAAGGCTATTGAAAACTTATCACATATCAAACGTGTTCATGTTGCTACTTATCAGGCTGCCAGTGGTGCGGGTGCAACAGCTATGGCTGAATTGAAGAAGCAATACGAACAGTTATTGAAGGGTGAAGAACCAACGGTTGAAAAATTCGCATATCAGTTGGCCTACAACTTGATTCCGCATGTGGATGTTTTCACTGATAATGGTTATACCAAGGAAGAAATGAAGATGTATAACGAAACACGTAAGATTATGCATTCAGATATCGAAGTAAGTGCTACTTGTGTACGTGTTCCGGTTATGCGTGCCCATAGTGAAGCTACTTGGGTAGAAACAGAACGTCCGCTTTCATTAGAAGAGGTTCGTCAGGCATTCGCTACGATGGAAGGTGTTGTTCTGCAGGATGAACCGGCTAATAAAGTATATCCGATGCCGTTGTTTATTGCTGATCACGATGAAGTGTATGTAGGTCGTATCCGCAAAGACTTAACAAATCCGAATGGTTTGTCGTTCTGGACAGTAAGCGATCAGATTCGTAAAGGTGCCGCTTTAAACGCTGTTCAGATTGCTGAATATTTGCTGAAAGTAGGAAATATCCGATAAAAAGACCCTAGGCTTGCGGCTTTTATCAGGAAGGCTGTAAGCCGGCGTTTGTAAAACCAACGAGAATCGAAAACGAAATCAACGAAGATTGTTTTGGGTTCTCGTTGGTTTTGTTTTTATATGCCTTATCTTTTCATCAAAAGCCGGCGTATTTTGCTGAAAAGCCGGCGTAAATTGACAAAAATACGCCGGCTTTTTTATTTACATATATTAAGAATTTACTTATTGGGTCTAAACTTCTAAAAACCAATCATATATTTAGCAATAAAGAAAAATACCGGAACAACCAATGACGGAAGCATATTCAGCGTTTTGCAGTCTTTGATTTCGAGGATAGCCAGACCTGAACTGGCAATCAATACTCCACCCACGATGGAAATCTCATTCATCAGTTCATCCGAAATCACATCTCCTGCCAAAGAAGTAATCAGATAAATTGATCCTTGGGACAGGAACAAGACTGGTGCTGCCAGAATCATTCCGAATCCGTAGGTACTGGCCAGGACGGTAGAAGTTACCAAATCGAGGGTCGCATTGGTAAACAAATATGTATTATCGCCGTAGAGAGCACTCATGATAGGTCCGACCATCGACAAGGTTCCAATACAATATAATAAAATACCCGTTGAGAGTCCTTCTGCCAGCTTGGATTTAGAGAAATGCTGTACGATACGATTGAACTTGCCGGCTATATCTAATAATGTGCCGACTAACGTTCCCAGTGCCAGACTGACGATAAACAGAACCGGATAATTACTTTCCGGCAAATGTGAAGTAACGGCATTGATTCCCAAAACTAAGGCTGCCAGTCCCATGGCATGATACAATGCACTTTGATATTGAGGCTTGATGGCACGCTTGGCTACACTGCCTACCGTGCTGCCTATCATGATACAAACGGTGTTGACTATAGTTCCTAACATAATACGGCAAAGTTATAAAGAAAAGGAAAACAGCGGTTCTTTCTGTAAACATAAACATCATTTTTTCTGTTTCTTAATAGGTGAGAAAAAAATCTGAGGGATGAATAGGGGTTTTTCGAAATAAGGTGTCTTATGGGTAAAACAACGAAGAAAGCATTCAAGAAGGATACAAATAAATTAAAAGGAGAATTTGATTATGGAACAGAAAGAAAATAAAAAGAAACGTGTAAATATGTGGCATTGGAATCAACCGGAACAAGGTATGAGCATCGAGGATTGCGAACAGCTGGTGGATGAATTCCGCTTGTCGATCCAGAAAGCATCGCTTAACCCGACGTTGGCAATCTTATTGCGTTGAAGCGAGGGGCGATCTTTTTTAGGCCACAAATAAATTCCGTACCTTTGCACAGAATAACGATGTGTAAGGTAAATATATGAAGATCGGAAATATAGATTTGGGAGAACGGCCGGTGTTTTTGGCGCCGATGGAAGATGTAACGGATATTGCGTTTCGCTTGATGTGCAAACGTTTTGGAGCAGACATGGTTTATACGGAGTTTGTTTCGAGTGACGCTTTGATCCGTAGTGTCAGCAAAACGCAGCAAAAACTGATTGTATCAGACGAGGAACGTCCGGTTGCTATCCAGATTTATGGCCGAGATGTTGCTTCGATGGTAGAAGCGGCTCGTATTTGCGAAGCTGCGCATCCTGATATATTGGATATCAATTTCGGTTGCCCGGTCAAACGTGTTGCCGGAAAAGGTGCCGGAGCTGGTATGTTACAGAATATTCCCTTAATGTTGGAAATCACACGGGAAGTAGTAAAAGCTGTAAATATACCGGTTACAGTGAAGACTCGTTTGGGTTGGGATGCCGATCATAAGATTATTGTGGAATTGGCCGAGCAGTTGCAGGATTGTGGTATTGCAGCTTTGTCCATACATGGTCGTACACGTGCCCAAATGTACACCGGAGAAGCCGATTGGACATTAATTGGAGCGGTTAAACAAAATCCGAGAATCTCTATCCCGATTATAGGAAATGGCGATGTAACCAGTGCTGAAATCTGTAAGGAACGTTTTGATTCGTATGGAGTAGATGGAGTCATGATCGGCAGAGGTAGTATTGGTCGTCCATGGATCTTCCGTGAAGTCAAACATTATCTCACTACTGGTGAATTATTGCCTAAAGAGTCTTTTCACTGGTATTTAGATATCCTGAAAGAACAAGTTACGGACAGTGTGAACCGATTGGACGAACGTCGGGGAATTTTACATATTCGCCGGCATCTGGCAGCGACTACTTTATTTAAGGGAATACCCGATTTTAAGCAGACGCGTGTAGCTATGCTGAGAGCTGAAACGGTTAAAGAATTGTTCGAAATTATGGATTCAATTCCCGAAAAATTCGAAATCTGAGACGATTTTAGCCTTTTTTAAAAGAAAGTATAAATTTTGCCTCTGGTTTTTATAATAATTTGATACATTCGAACGAGGTATGATGTAGTAAATACATTATCTTTGTATCGAGTTTTTTTCATAGTATTTTAGATCTAAGGTTAACAAGTCTTTGTTAGGAAGGAGTCGTGAGATTGTTTCATTGCAGAGCTAAAAGAGGTGTCATTCCTTTAGGCGTCGGAATGCACCTTTTTTTATTTTATATACGTTCATTTTTCTACAATTTGACCGGTTTGAATCTCTTCTTTGTAATCTTGACACCGAACGATCACATCTCCGTCTGGATTCAATAAACAACTACCGCCCCCATAGGTAATACCTGCCGGATCTGTTCCGACACAATTCACGGCAATGACATGTACTTGATTCTCGGTTGCACGCTCTTCTAATAGTTTTATCCAGTCGTTGTGACGAGATTCGGGCCAGTTGGCAATATAGATGGCGATGTCGTATTCGTTTTGGTTTTTACTCCACTCGGGAAATCTCAGATCATAACAGATATAAGGAGAGAAACGGAATCCTTTCCATGAAAATATAAGTCGTTCCTTTCCTGGAGAAAAACTTCCTTTCTTAAAGCAGTTGTGCTTGTCGTAGATTTGGTATGTACCGTCCGGATAAACAGCCAGTAAGCGGTTGAAATAAAGATTGTCTTCTTTATAGATAGTCGAACCGACGATCAAAGCATTTGTCTGTCTGGCCCATTGTTGCATTTTCTCGATGATATTCAGGTATTGTTGTGAAACGATGTCTTTGGTATCTGCCTTTTCTTGCGTATCTCTCTTTTTCATTTCGCAACCGGAGGTGAAAAGTTCAGGAAAGACAATCAGGTCGCAGTCCGGACATTGTTCGATACGTTTGCCGAAGGCATCCAAATTAGCGTCAACATTTCCCCAGGCAAGTTGGGCTTGTATAAGTGCTACTTTCAAAGGTTTCTGCTTTGTTTGAGCCATAATCCTCTCAGGAAGGCTCAGCCATCCTAAAAGGAAGATTAAGAATAAGTAATGATACATGTTGAGTAATACTGAATGTTCGGTACAAAGGTATAAAACCCAAGCCAATGAAACGGCCTTTAATGGTTTTATTGAAGTCTTATTGGGGGTATTTACAGACACATCACTTGTTTGATAAAGATATAATGGTTACTTTTACTTGGTAAACAAACGGAGACTTACTAACTCTAAAACGTAAGATTATATCATGGAAAAATCAAGAAGAGACTTCTTTAAGCAAGGATTGATGGGTTCATTGGTCTTGGGCACAGCTTCTTTATCCCATTCTGCAAAGGCTGTGACATCAATGGTAGAAGCCAAAAGAGCGAAACGGGTTTTGATGATTTCACTGGATGGAATTTGTGTGGAAGGTTTTTTGAAAGCCCATACACCTCGCCTCGATGCCTTGTTGGCAGAAGGCGTATTGTCATTACAGACACGTGTGGTGATGCCATCAGTCACTTTGCCTAATTGGACAACTCATTTAACAGGAAGCGGACCTGAACAGCATGGAGTTGTTGATAATAGTTGGGAAATCACGAAATTCAAATTGCCCGCAGTCGAAAAAGACAGATCTGGATATTATCCTTCTCTATTTAAAGTCCTGAAAGAGAACCTGCCGGATGTCAAAACAGCATTCTATTATAATTGGATTAATCTGTTTTATCCCTATAATAAGAAATACTTGGATGAAGTAAGTTACTTGGAAAACGATGCCTATGTGCCGAATTATGAAAAGGCACTGGCATTCATGAAGGCTAATCGGAAATCTCCGACGGTAGTATTCTTATACTCAGTTCATACAGATCATGCCGGGCATAAACATAAATGGATGTCGCCTGAGTATATTCAGTCGATCGAAGAAACCGATGTAGAAATCGGAAAACTCTTGGATTAGATGAAAGAAGAAGGACTGTATGAAGATACACACTTTATGTTCCTGACAGATCATGGAGGCATTGAATATGGACATGGTGGTGTTAGTACGGATGAAATGATTGTTCCATGGGGAATTGTCGGTCCGGGTATTCCTCGGGGAAAGAAGATGGAGGAACCGAATAATACAGTTAATACAGCTGCTGTCATATTACATTTGTTCAAGATCAAGCAACCGGCTTGTTGGACTGGCGAAGTCCCAGCATCAATTGGACGTTAAGTTTGTACTTATACTGTTGTTTGTGAAAACAGATTGCCTTCCGTTTTTTTATGCGTGTGGAAATCCTTATTTTTGTAGCCAAATAACAGGTAAGTATGAACTATAGAATAAAATCTCCGGAAACAGAAATGAAGGCAGTTGTTCAACTGCCTTCTTCCAAAAGTATCTGTAACCGGGCGTTGATATTGAATGCACTTAGTTATAGCCCCTATCCTATTCAAAATCTTTCAGACTGTGATGATACGGCAGTGCTGGTAAAGGCTTTAAATTCGAATGACCGGGATTTTGACATACAGGCTGCCGGCACAGCGATGCGTTTCCTGACGGCCTTTTTGGCAAAGGTTGTAGGCGAATGGACTATCACCGGAACGGAACGAATGAAAAACCGACCGATTAAAATATTGGTAGATGCCCTTAATGCGGTTGGAGCTCGTATTGAATACATGGAGAAAGAGGGTTTTCCTCCGTTACGTATTTGGGGTAGTGCGCTGCAAGGTGGGGAAATCTCTTTGTCTGGTGGTGTAAGTTCGCAGTATATCTCTGCATTATTGATGGTAGCTCCTTTGATGGAGAAAGGGTTAGTTCTTCATTTGGAAGGAAATATCATTTCAAAGCCTTACATTCAATTAACCCTCCAATTGATGAAGCAGTTTGGTGTCCAGTCGGAATGGAAAGGATCGACCATTCGAGTAGCACCTCAAGAATATCAGCCTATACCTTTTACGGTAGAATCAGATTGGAGTGCCGCCTCTTATTGGTATGAAATGATGGCTTTGTCGCGTCAGGCCGAGATTCAACTCAAAGGTTTGTTCAAACAAAGTTTGCAGGGTGATGCTGCAGGAGCTAAATTGTTTGCCCAATTGGGTGTGGGTACCTCATTTACTTCCGACGGAGTTGTATTGAAAAAGACCGGGAATGTAACACGGAAGTTAGTATATGATTTCGTGAATGAGCCGGATTTGGCACAGACCTTTGTTGTAACCTGCGTTGGAATGAATATTCCTTTCCGCTTTTCCGGATTACAAAGTTTGAAGATTAAGGAAACCGACCGGATCGAAGCCTTGAAACAGGAATTACATAAGTTAGGCTATGTGTTGAAAGATAGTTGTAACAGTATTCTGGAATGGGATGGAGAGCGGTGCGAAGCTGAAGAGAATCCACAGATAGCAACGTATGAAGACCATCGGATGGCTATGGCCTTTGCTCCGTTGGCTTTGGTTCGTCCGGCAGGAATCGAGATTATGCATCCTGAAGTCGTTAGCAAGAGTTATCCGCATTATTGGGAACATTTGACAGAAGCAGGTTTTCTGATAGAAGAAAAGACAGAATAAAACATACATAAGTCATGTGGTATATCCTATTAAGTCTGGTTGTTTTAGGTATTGTTGCTGCCATTTTGGGTTATTTCCGCAATAAGAAATTGCAGAAAATGCTGGAACGCGGCGAAATTACTGAAATACCGGAACCTCAAGAGATTCCGGAAGAATGTTGCGGTCAGCATGAAGTTTGTGAGCGGGATAGTTTATTGGCGGCAGTCAGTAAGTCTATTGAGTACTATAATGATGAGGAACTCGACCGCTTCAAAGGTGTAGAATCGGACGCATATGATGAGTCGGCAGTAGATGAGTTTCGGGAAGTCCTTTTTACCTTGCGGGAAGTTGAAGTTGCCGGATGGCTGCGCAGTTTACAATTGCGTGGTATTTGTTTGCCGGATGAGCTGAAAGACGAGGCTTTTCTGATTGTCGGTGAGCGACGAATTCATTAAGGAGAGGAAAGAAAGATGGAATTGTTTCAATATGCTTTTTTCCAATATGCTCTGTTAGGTAGCTTATTTACAGCCATAGCCTGTGGAATTGTGGGAACATATATTGTTTCCCGGCGTTTGGTATTCATTAGTGGAGGAATCACCCACGCTTCATTTGGAGGTTTGGGATTGGGATTTTATACCGGAATGAATCCGATTGTTTCGGCTATGCTGTTTGCTATTCTGGCTGCTTTTGGGGTAGAATGGGCCAGCAGGACTCAGCAAATACGGGAAGATTCTGCCATAGCGGGCGTCTGGTCGTTAGGTATGGCCTTAGGTGTGATCTTTATCTTTCTGACACCAGGTTATGCTCCTAATCTCTCGGCTTATCTCTTTGGAAACATCTTGATGATAGCTCCGGCAGATATCATGGCGAGTGCTGTTTTGTCGGTTGTCGTCTTGCTGTTGTTTGGTATTTTTACCCGGGAGATCATTTACGTGGCTTTTGATCCGGCTTTTGCCAAGACACAACAATTGCCTGTACGTTTGATAGAATATCTGATGATGTGCCTGATTGCCATAACCATTGTGTTGGCAATCCGTATGGTAGGGATTATGTTGTTGATGAGTTTACTGACGTTGCCTCAAATCACGGTCAACCTGTTGACTTCCGATTTCCGAAAGATTATGTGGGGCAGTGTTCTGATTGGTTTTGTCGGCTCTGTCGTCGGTCTGTTCTTATCCTATTACTTGAATATTCCTTCAGGAGCTTTTATTATCCTGGTACTGGTACTGCTCTTTTTGGCAGTAAAGGCAATAAAAGCGCTTCTGATACGTTAATATATACGCATTTACTTCATGAGAAGTCGTTAGTCGTTTGTTATTTTGAAGAAAGGTTTTTATTACATAGTCGCTTTATTTGCGGTATCGTTTCTTTGGTCGTGCAGTACGAAGAAAAATACCCGGTTCAATCGTTTTTATCATGCGTTGAATTCTCGCTTTAATATCTACTATAACGGGAAAACTTCGTTTGATGAAGCCTTGTTGTCGATGCAGAAAGGATATAAGGAGAATTATTCAGATATGATTCTGATGTATCCGATCAGTGCACAACCAAAGGAAAAAGCAGAAACCGGTGGTCCTTTCGACCGGGCTATCGAGAAAAGTAATAAGGCTATCAAATTACATTCGATAAAGACAAAACCTAAGAAGAAAGCGGGCTGGAGGAATGACCCGAAACAAGTCAAGTGGCAGAATCAGGAAGAATATAATCCGTTTCTGAAGAAATGCTGGATGCTGATGGGTGAAGCTCAGTTTTACAATGCCGACTTTCTTCAAGCCTCCGCAACTTTCTCTTATATTACCCGTCATTACAAGGAAGATGAAGAACTGGTCGCTTCTGCCAAACTCTGGCAAGCTCGTTGTTATGCAGAGATGGGCTGGAATTATGAAGCGGAAGATATTTTGGGAAAACTGAATACAAACGGTATTCCGAAGAAATGCCTGAATCAATATGCGGCTGTTTATGCGGATTATTTGATCAAGAATCAGCAGTTCGAAGATGCAATTCCTTATATGAAGACAGCGATCAAGGCGGAAAAGAACCGGTTACAAAAGAGTCGGATGCGGTATCTGCTTGGCCAAATGTATGCTTCCCTCGAGATGGATGGTATGGCATACAAGACCTTTGCCGAAGTGATACGTTCGAATCCTCCGTATGAATTGGAATTTGCCGCTCGTATCCGTCAGACGGAAGTCTTTTCGGGCAGTGATTACCAGAAGGTGGTAAAACGTTTGGAACGGATGGCCAAGAACCAGAAGAATAAAGATATGCTGGATCAGGTGTATTATGCCCTGGGAAATGTATATATGAGCCGGGAAGATACGGTAAATGCCATTAAGAATTATGAGTTGGGTGTTGAGAAAAGTACACAGAATGGACTGGATAAGGCTCTTTGCCAGATTCGATTGGGCGATTTGTATTTCGAGAAGCGTGATTATGTAAAGGCACAACCTAACTTCAGTGGTGCTTTAGCCGGTATTCAGAAGGAATACAAAGATTATGAACGGATCTCTAAGTTATCGGCTGTATTGGATGAATTGGTTGTTCATGTAGAAGCAGTCCATTTACAAGATAGTTTACAGACGTTGGCCAAGATGCCGGAAAAAGAACGCTTGGCTGTTATCGATAAGATTATCGAACAAGTTATTGAAGAGGAAAAGAAAGCTCAGGAAGAGGCCGAAAAGGAGGCTTTTCTGGCAGAACAGAGTGCTAAAGGAACAGGTATCAATCGTCCTGGAACGGAAGCTAATACAATTACACTTCCTACGGCGTCGGGTAGTACTTCGTTCTATTTCTATAATCCGCAGGCCGTAGCGCAAGGTAAAACTCAGTTCCAAAGAAAATGGGGACGTCGTCCGTTGGAAGATGACTGGCGAAGACGGAAGAAAACACTCACGACATTTAATGATCCGAATGACATGGACGAGGAAACCGCCCAAGAAGGAATGGAGGGTGAACAATCACAGGATCTGGCTGCCGGCGGTGAAGGCGATACTTCTTCTGTCGTAGGTTCAGACGATCCGAAGTCACGGGAATATTATTTACAGCAGCTTCCGATGACGCCCGAAGATGTAGATGCTTCGAACGTAATCATTGAAGATGGTTTGTATAACATGGCTATGATCTATAAGGATAAACTGGAAGATCTGTCGCTTTCAATAGAAGCTTTCCAGAATTTGGAGAAACGCTTCCCGGATAATTCACATCTGATGGAAAGTTATTATCAGATTTATTTAATGGCTTTGCGTCTAAAGGATGTCGGACTGGCGGAAGAGTATAAACAGAAGATGATGGCCAAATTCCCTGAAAGTGATTATGCCGTGGCTATTTCCGATCCGAATTATGAATATAATATCCGGATGATGGATGTGGTGCAGGATTCTATTTATGAACAGACATACGAACGTTATCTGGCAGAAGATACTTCTACCGTACGACGGAATTTCCGGATGGTCAGCGAGAAGTATCCATTGGCAAAACTGTTGCCGAAATTTATGTTCCTGGATGCATTGACTTATGTACAGGCTGGCGATGCCGAAGGCTTTAAGCAGGCATTGAAAGCTTTATTGGATAAATATCCTTCGGAGGATGTTTCGGAACTTGCCGGTGAGATGTTGAAAGGTGTTTTACGTGGCCGTCAGATGGTTCAGGGTGGTGTTACGGGTATGACATGGAATCTGCGTTTTGGTACAGGAGAAGATGGTTCATTGTCGGCAGCTGATTCTGCCCAGACGTTTAAGGCTGAGCCAAATGTTCCTTATCGGATGATTATGATTTACCCGACGGGATTGGTAGATCGTAACCAATTGCTCTTTACGGTGGCAGCTTACAACTTTGCCAACTTTATGGTCAAGCAGCTGGATATGTCGTTTGAGGAATCTGGTATTGCTAGTATTTTCGTGTTGAGTGGTTTCTATAATTTCGATGAGGCTTGGCATTATTATAAGATGATATATGACAAGGGTGGTTATGCTTCTAGCTTGGATAAAGCCATTGATATTTTGCCTATTTCGGAAGATAATTATGAAACGTTGATGCATGGTAAAACGCTGGATGAATATATTGCTTTCTTTGATGAACATTTCCACGATCAGGCTCCTGAGTTAGCTGCCCGTTGGGCTGCTCGTAAGGAAGCTCAGGCTGAGGAAGCCCAGAAAGCGGAAGAAACGGAGACTGAAAAGGTTCCGACGGATACAGTTCCGGCGGTTAAAGAAGCTGAGGTTGTACCGGAAACACAGGTAGCTCCAACAGATATGTTGGCTACAGATACGGTCATACCTGTTGTTTCTCCGGATACTTTGACTGTACAACCGGCTGATACCCTGCAACCTGTTCTGGAAGAACAACCGTTGCCAGAGAGAGAAGAACCTGTATTTACAGCTCCTAAACCTGAAAAAGACAAGGGCTTGACATTGGAGGATATCGAAGAAATCCGCCGTTTGCAGGCAGAAGCTGAGGAAATGCAGAAAGAAGAAGCACGACGGGTATTCGAAGCTGAGCAGGAAGCCGAACAGGTAGAATTAGAACTGAATGCGAAGATCCGGGCAGAAATAGAGGCTCAGCAACAAGCCGAAGAGGCAAAACTGTTGAAGGCTAAGGAAGAACGCGAGCGGCAATTGGAGGCTGATCGTAAGGCGAAGTTGAAACAGGCCGAAGCTGATCGGAAAGCGAAGCTGAAAGCTCGCGAAGAATTGCGTAAGGAAAAAGAACGTGCTTATAAAGAACGACTGAAACAGAAGGAAAAAGAACGGAAAGAGAAAGAACGTGCTTATAAGCAAAAGCTGAAAGAACGGGAAAAAGCTCGCAAGGCAGAACTGAAAGCTCGTGAAGAGGCGCGTAAAAATAGGGAGAAAACAGCGGAATGATAGTAATAGATAGAAACGGACAAAAGGAATGTCCGGAGGCTTTGGCGGCAACGATTGGTTTTTTCGATGGTGTACATTTGGGACATCGTTTCCTGATAGACCAGTTGAAGAAAGTGGCAGCTGAGAAAGGCTTGCCTTCGGCCGTGATTACGTTTCGGATACATCCTCGGGCTGTCTTGCATGCCGATTATCAACCGAAGCTGTTGAATACTTGGGAGGAAAAATTGGCTCAATTGGCTACAACGGGGGTGGATTATTGTCTGGTTCTTGATTTTACGTTGGAGTTATCCCGTTTTTCGGCAGCCGAATTTATTACTAAAATATTGGCCGAAGCTTTTCGGGTAAAGGCTTTACTGATAGGTTATGATCATCGTTTCGGGCATGATCGGGCCGAAGGATTTGATCAGTATGTTGTATATGGGAAGGCTTTGGGAATGGATGTGATCCAGGCTCTACCTTATGACAACGGACAGACGAAAGTAAGCTCTTCTGAAGTTCGTCGGCTTTTGGCTGAGGGCGAAGTGAAGCAGGCGTCAGTTTTGTTATCATATCCTTACTCTTTGAAGGGAAAGATTGTTAAGGGACATCAGGTAGGACGTACAATCGGTTTCCCGACAGCCAACCTTTCGGTAGAAGATTCTCGTAAGATCCTACCCGGAAATGGTGTTTATGCAGTCTGGGCTGTTCTTTCCGGTAAACGTTATAAAGGTATGCTTTCTATAGGAAACAGACCGACACTGGATGATGGGAATAGTCAGTCCATAGAAGTGTATTTATTGGATTTCTCCGGTGATTTGTATGGTAAAGAGATTGAAGTCTCATTTGTGTCTAAGATTCGTGATAACCGGAAATTCCCTTCCTTATTGGCCTTGAAGTCTCAGTTGGAACAAGATCGTCAGACCGTGTCTGAGTGTTTGATTTGAATATTGGCAGGTTCTTTACTGAATCTAACGGGAATTAAAAATAAAACCAACGAGAATCAGAATCAATCCTCGTTGGTTTTGAATCATACTTTCGGAAGTATTCCCGATATTCTTATTTGACTTCTTCTATAGTTCCTTTTCCGATGACACGTTGTTGTACAGCGGTCGGACCTTTGTAACGGATGTTTCCTTTACCGACCAAGGTGGCATTCAGATTACCTGTCGGATGAATTTCAGCCAAGCCACTGCCTGCCATTTTGCATTTTACATCCGGAATAGCTACGCCATAGGCATGAATGTCACCGCTACTTAATACTGTATAATTCCCCTGATTGGCTGATCCGGCTTTCAGACGGATAGAACCAGAACCTCCCATATTACAGTTCAGTTTGTCGACTTTCATGTTTTCAACGACCATATTGGCACTGCCTGAAACGTCTAAATCTAAGACTCCTACTTCAATTGGCTGTTTAAACTGTACTAAACAATTCTCATTGGCTTTTACTTCCAGTTCATCACCAGACAGTTTGCTGTTTACCATGAAATTGGCGTTGCCTGCAGCTTTGACCTTTTTCAGCCATTTCGAGTTGGTTTTTACCACAAACTTGGTCAGTTTGCCAACCTTTACTTTCTTATCAAAGCTTAAGGTCAATATACGGTCATGAATATCTACATTCAGATATTGATGAAGATTTTCGTCTAATGTTACTTCCAAACTACCGGGATCATCCGACTGAACATAACTAAAGTCCATGATACCGTCAATCCGCACTTCGTTGAAATCATCAATCTTAATGGTCTTGGTACTCAATGTACCGTTGCCGTTTACATTGTCGGCTGCTTTAGCATTCAAAAACAGACCGAATAAGAATGCCAGCAATAAGAATCCTTTTGTTTTCATTTTTCCTCCATTTACAGTTGTACATCAACTCTATTTACACAAACATGTACAAATGTAGGAAAAATTTAGTTGATATGATGAATATCTCCGCCACCAGAACATGAAGTATCTGTTTTTGGATTTCCTTTATAACGGATATCTCCGCCTCCAGATGCATGAGCATCCAATTGACTGATGGCATAAACAGTCGCATCTCCCCCACCGGAAACGTTACAAATAACATGATCTGCTTGTAAATCCTGAGCATTTAAGTCTCCACCACCCGATACTTTCATTTCTGCTTTTTGGGTTTTTCCGGCAACATTCGCATCTCCGCCTCCTGAAACTTTAACATAAACCTCTTCGCTGGTTAATTGGGTAACGTCTAGATCTCCACCACCGCTGATTGAGAAACTGGCAGATTTTATGTGAGCTGGTTCTTTAATTTCCATGTTCCCTCCGCCGGAAACGTAAGCATCTAAAGAGGCAATATCCAAAGCTGATTGCAGATAGAAATCGGTACCTCCGCCGATTGATAATTTATTCAAGTCTTTGGAAGAGGTTTCAATGACGAGTTTACTCGGAGAAATCTGTACACCTTCTTTTGTCTGTATTTGTAATTCATTCCCTTTTACGTGAAAAGTCAATACAGGAAAAATATTTTCATCGGTAGTTACAGTCAGTGTTGTTTCCTTTCCTTGCTTGTAATATACCTTGGGAGAGTTAGAAGAATTTCCGCCCGACATGATAAATGCGAACAACGACTTGAAAGAACCTCCCGACTGATGGATATTACCTATCTGAATTGCCGTATAATCGTCAATTTGGATATCCTTTGTTATCAGATTTTCATTTCCTTCGATGTTTTCTGCGTGTAGCGGAGTTACGAGACCTCCCATTGTCATTGCTATCAGAGCAATCCATGCAACCATACCTTTTGTTTTCATATCTGTTTATTTTATTTGTTTATCTATAAGACGCACCTCAAAATAGTTTGGTTGCAGAAAAAGCTCATTAATTTCAATATATTTTGTGGAATGGATTATATTTATCTGGATCTTAATTATTTATCGGATATTCTTTATTTCAGTAGTTTCCTGTTTCCACCGTCTTCAAGTATTTGCATTTGTTGAATAGCTATTTGATTGAGTTTAAATATTCGTTCGTGTTGAGACATCCCTTGGTCAATAAAGACGGCATTTAGGTTTTCCATATTGGATAGACAAATAAGTTCGTTAATGGAAGCATAATCACGGATGTTTCCTTTAAGTTCTGGATGCTGTTCACGCCATATTTTTAATTGTACCGAATTCGGTACAATTAAAATGGGGATTATACAAGATTTCCCATTCTCCGATATATTCTAGTGTACTTTTTAAACTGAGCCATCGAAAGATAATATGGTCTTGCATTTGGCTACGGGCCATGTCTGTTAGCGATATATAGTCATTGTCATTGTATGATACGACAGATATTTCTGCATTTTGAACTTTAATTTTTGCCATAATTGTAGTTTTGTTTTTTAGAGATGTAAAAATGGAGTATATAAATATGAATAGGAATATTTAGTTAAGGTAAGAACAAAGGTAAAGTATTGAACATGATCTTATTCAAGATCTTTGTTTCCATGCTTTACCTTTGTAATTTGATTAATCGTCTTATTTATGAATTTCTGAAGTTATTCAGTCATTCACCCAATAATTATACACCTTCAATTGGCGGATCTGACTGTTGAATTGTCCGGCTTTCTGCAGAGGAAAAACCAAGGTACGGACGTAATTCATCTTGTCTTTACCTTCATTGAACCAACGTTTCTGGATCGTCAGATCGTCTTTCAGTTGGTCGTTGACATATAATGCTGTATGTTTATTGTCTCCCGAAATAGTTAGCTTTACTTTTTGTCCTACCGGAAGATAATAATTGAAGGTATTCAGATAGCCATCGCGTGCAAATCCTAAACGTCCGGTAATCGGATCAGCCAGATAAACTACGGCATCGGCTGAACGGAACAAGACGGTTCCCGGTTCTTCTTTCGCTCCTTCAATTTCGAAAGAGACAGAATAAGGATAACCGATTTCTTTCAATTCGGTCGTTTGTCCGGATTCGATTTGAGGTAATTCCATCATACAAGCAGGCTTCTTTCCTACCCGACCGGCCACGTTGACGCCTGGAGCTTCACTGAGAAGTAAGCGATCTGCGTTAAACTCTTGGTAAGGCAGAGTTGTACTTTTACCTGTCCACATCTTGACAGCCAATGTTTGCATCGCCGGATAAGCACGGTCATGAATATCTTTGGTGGATATTCCGTTTCCGTAGTGGTCGTTCCATACGGCGAACATACCGCCGGATATTTGTGGATGATGCTCTTCAAAGACCGCCTTTCCTATTTGAACCGGAGTCCATTCCTGATATAGTTTTTCTGTATTCAGATAATCATAATAATAACCGGCTGCCGGAACAATGTATAATAAACCGTCAGGAATACTGATCAATTGATAACCTTGTTTCATCATCTCGGCCGGATCAGCATATCCGTTATACCAGGCAGACATCAGTACATTTTCTGATTTGACAGGAGTGTCGCCTTTGGCATGGGTTAAAGCGCCCCAGACGCAGGCTTGTTTTCCGAAACTTTCTACATAACGGATATAATGATCGGTAAAGGCACGGAACTTCTCTACGACGTCTTTCTTCTTATTGGAATATTCATCTGTACCGATATGTACACGTGGTCCTCGGAACACCGGATTTTCTCCTTCCAGATATTCCTTAAACAGGGCATCCACAAATTCGTATGTCTTCGGGTTGAATAAATCCAGATGGTCCATGCCATATTCCTGACTTCCTATTTCCGGACAATACTGGGTAAGTGCCAATGAGTGAGCCGGAACATCTATTTCCGGAATAATTTCTACACCTAGACTGTCGGCCAATAACTGCAGTTCGATAAATTCTTTCTTGGTATAGTGTCCGTCGGGAGCAGATAATCCCGGAAAAGTCTCTGATTCCAGGCGGAAAGCTGCATAGGTTTTCATCCAGTCGTGTTCGAAGAACTGTTTGAAGGCATTATCATTCAAATGGATCTGGAACGTATTCATTTTATAATACGACATGATCTTGACATAATCCCGCAGGAAAGACATCGGGATAAACTTTCGACCGCAGTCCAACATAAAACCGCGGATGGCATAATCCGGGAAATCTCGGATCTCTCCTTTAGGCAATGCCTGCTGCTCGTCTTGTTCTGCCAGTTGAAGTAAGGTACGTGTTGCCCAGAAAAGACCTTTGGTAGTAGGGGCAGTCAGTATCACCCGGTCTTTAATCTGGATGGCATATCCTTCATCTCCCAGTTTCTTGTCGGCCTTAAGCTGTAAGACAAAGTCTCCGGCTTTTCCTTTACCGGCAACAACCGGAATCTGTTTCCCAAATAAAGTCTGATAATCGGCAGCCAGTTGTTCAGCTACCTGACGGCTTCCATTCTCTTTTTCCAAATAAGTGATACGAGTCGTATTCCCAGGGATGAAATCACCGTTTGCCCCTTTCCATTCTTTCAATTCAGGAATCACAAACGGTTTCTTATTGGCTTCTGCCCGAGTAACAGAAAAAGGCATTAAGCAAATCAACACCCATAGGAAAAGATACATTTGTTTTGTCATGATAAAATATGAATTTAATAGTTACGTGAATCATTATAAAGCGAAAGTAGGAATTTTTTGATAGCGTTCCAATAAGTTTCAGGTAAATTCGTATTTTTGTGCAACTTAAATCTTGATTATTGTTGAATATAAAATGAAAAACAAATGAAATTAGCAGAAAGATATTTATTATGGTGTGTCGTTTGTCTATGTCTGTTGTCTTGTTCTACGCAGAAAGAAGAGGAAGAGATCCGTTTTGCTATTGTTTCGGATTTGCATGCTCCTGATTTGCCTGATGGAAAGGAACGTATGCAAGCGGTCGTAGAGGCAGCCAATAAGGAAGATGTAGACTTTTTGATTCAGTTAGGCGACTTTATTCGTTTGGATAGTGTCAGTATGCCTTTAAGAGAAGTTTGGAATGGATTTAAAGGAGAGACGTTTCATGTGTTAGGAAATCATGATTTGGATAAATATTCGAAGGAAGAATTTGTTGCGGGATTTAATATGCTGGGACGATATTATTCCTTTGATAAAGGAAATTTCCATTTCATTGTACTGGATGGGAATAACTTGTTTGACGGAGAAAAATATATCCCTTATAATAAAGCGAATTATTATGTGGATATGAAAATGAGGGAATTTATGGATCCGGAACAAATGGAATGGTTGAAGAAGGATTTGGCTGCGACCAACAAACGGTGTATTCTTTTTTCTCATCAGAGCATTGACCGGGCGATGGGGAATGGATATGATGTAAGAGATGTCTTGGAAGCTGAAAATAAAAGAGCTGGTTTTAAGAAAGTTGTTGCCGCATTTAGCGGGCATAATCATAGTAATTATGTAGATGAGATCAACGGAATTACTTATGTTCAGATCAATAGTGCCTCTTATGTTTGGGTGGGAGATGAAACTCAAACCGAGAAACGTTATCCGGAAGAGATTAATCAGAAATATTCGTTGCTGAAGTATTCGGTTACTTTTGATAAGCCTTTATACGGAATTGTTTCCTTGAGTCAGAAGGGAATGTCTATGAAGGGAACGGAAGGAAACTTCTTGCCTCCTACTCCCGAGGAAATAGGTTTGCCGAAGAAGTTGGGCAGTTTCCCATTGGTTTCATCTATTCAAGATTTCAGTATTCAATTTGATCCAGAGAAATGAGACATAAAGAGTTTTTTCTAAGTATTCTGATGCTCGTCAGTATTGGAATAACACAGATTCAGGCCATCAGTTCTGTTTTTCAGATTCTTCCTAAACCTCAGTATATAGAGGAATTGAGAGGGAAAGGAATTTCCGGTACAGATTTACAGTTTATTGTCAATCAGTCGTCTGGGGAAATGCCGGTTTTAGGCCCTATCTTGAACGCTTTGCCCCAGGCAGAGATGCAGGGAAAAGGAGTTTATCTGACGATTACGGATAAGGATGTCCCGGAATCGGAAGAAGGTTATGTCTTGTCGGTAAGTGAAAAAGGAGTTGTTATTGCTGCTCGGAGTGAGGCAGGATTGTTTTATGGCTGTCAGACGCTGGAGCAAGTCTTGGAAGACAGCCGTGATTATGACTGTCCTATTCCGGCGATGAAGATAACAGACTTCCCTTCGATTGCTTATCGGGCCGTTCATTTGGATACCAAACATCATCTGGACCGTATGGAATATTATTATGCCATGATGGACAAGTTGGCCCGATATAAGATCAATGCGGTTATTTGGGAACTGGAAGATAAGCTGCGATATACGAGACGTCCGGAAATAGCTTCTCCCAATGCCATCAGTAAACAGGAGATGCAGGCTTTATGTCGTTATGCCAAAGAAAGGAATATCGATGTATCTCCGTTGGTACAAGGATTGGGACATGCCAGCTTTATCCTGAAACATCATTGGGAATTGAGAGAAAATCCGAAAAGCGATTGGGAACTGTGTCCTTCCAATCCGGAGACCTACGATTTGCTGTATGATTTGTATGCAGATGCTTTGGAAGCGATGCCTTATGGTAAGTATTTGCATATCGGTGGGGATGAGATTACTGCAATTGGGATAGACAAACGTTGTAAGGATACCGGGAAAACGGCTTTTGAGTTGCAAATGTATTGGTTGCAGAATGTATGTAATTATGCGAAGGAGAAAGGGCGTGTTCCAATATTCTGGGATGATATGCCATTGAAATATGCAGGCCTTTGGACAACGATTTTAAGTGATATGTCGGGTGAAGAACTGGATAAGGCCTGGAATACCGAAAAGTTGGATCAAGCGATTGAGTTGTTCCCGAAAGATTGTATCTATATGCGTTGGAACTATGGAGACGCGACGAAGCCGGCACATATGAAGTTGCTGAACTGGTATAAGGAAAAAGGCTTGCAAGTAATGGCTGCTACTGCGGCTTCTTCGGGAGATTCTCCGTTTTTACCTCGTAATAATACGAAAGCCGGATTTATTCAAGGATTTAGTCGGTTGGTAGTTGAGAATCATTTGGCTGGAATCCTGGCAACAGCTTGGGACGATGGCTCTCCGCATTTGGAAACAGTCTGGCGAGGATACATCGCACAAGGAGAATTTGGCTGGAATCCTACAGGAAGGACTATTGATGAATTTATGGAAGCGCACGGCCAACGGGAGTTTGGTTTTAAGGCTGGTGAAAACAGGATGGACTTCTTGAAGGAACTGGAAGAGGCTTTCTTCTTTTTTGATGGGGCGCTGGTTGAAAGCGGACGCAGAAATCCGGCTTGGGGAACAACAACTTTTACTCTCATCGATTTACCTGACCAAGAGAAACCGGGTGAGTGGGCGGAAAAGTATAAAGAAAAGATTATCCAGGCAGAAAAGGAATCTCTTCGTTTTGAAAAGATCCGGAAACAATTGACGGATGCCCGAAAGATGGCTCGCAGGAACCGCTATACATTAGAAGTTTATGAGCAGAATAATTATTTACAGAATTATCCGGTTCGCCTGATCTTGGCTTTGCGGGATTATGATTTGGCAACTCATGAACAGCAGCGTAAAGAGGCTCAGATGAAACTGGCGGAAGTTTGTTCTTCTTTTTCGTCTATGCGAACTCGTCTGGAAGAGGTTTATTCCAAGACACGATTTATGGAGCAGCCTGCCGGTTATATAGAAGATATGAACCATCATAATCATTTATCGGCTAAGTCTCAGAATAGCGATTGGCTCTTTTTGTATGAATTACCTATGGTGGAAAAAGTACAAAAATGGCTTAATTCAAAGACAATAAAATGAGCAATGGAAGATAATCCTTCAGGTCTGTCCGTAATTGTTTTAGGGCTTGCTGAATACGATAATCTACTGTTTTGCTGGAAACATGCAACTGGTCGGCAATTTCCTTATAGCTCATCTGTTGGAAGCGGTGCATGACGAATGCCTCCCGGTAACTGGGAGGCAACGCTTCTATGGCCTGTTTCATCACTTTCTGCAGTTCTTCCAGCTGATAATAATCGGTATCATGCAGCAGGTATTGCATTTGTTCGTAGAAAATGGTTTCGGCATTTGTCTGAACCTTTTGGTGTTCAATCTGATTCAGCGCTTTATGGTAAACTGTCCGTAACAGGTATTGCCCCAATGACTTGTTGATGCAAATCTCTTCCCGGCTCTTCCATAACCAAAACAGGGTATCTTGCACAATTTCTTCGGCATCTTCCAGTGAGACAAAACGTGAACAATAGGCACATAGCATGGGGTAATATTTCTTGAACAGAAAAGAATAAGCCTTTCTGTCTCCGTGTTGCAGATCACGGATGATGTCTTCTTCGCAACTCCATTCCATATTTTCCCAAGTCTTATGCCCGCTTAAGAACAATTTTCACAAAGATACGTATCCGAAAGGAAAAATCAAATTCCCGATTTGTTTTTTGATTTTCTGATTTTTATGAATGGCTTGCCTGAAGAAGGATTGAATAACAGAGAAAAGTTACTGCCCAGCTTTTCCCTAATACATTGAGAAACTCTTGTTTAGTCGGTGGATTTTCGTGTTTTTTCTATTACAATTTGGTTAATTCACCAATATGAATCAATTAATTCACTATTGTGATGTAATTAAATCATATTAGTGAATTGATTGCATCACAATGGTGAATTAAATAATATAACGTATGTTTTACGAGAATGATAAAGCTGTTTTATACGAATATATTATCCGTTTTGCAGAACATCTTCCTTCTCAGGAGCAGATGGTTCCGGGGTTGTATCTGGGGCAAACGGATTGAAATAATAAATTCCGTACGTATCCAATAATTCCAGGAAATAAGGGAGTTTTTGCATGAACAAACTATAATCTTTCTTCTTCTCGATGGTCCAACCGGCTTCGGCCGTTGCAATCAAACGGGGGAAGGTCATGAAATCAAGTCGTTTGTTATCCGCTACGCGTTCTGTCCACAACGAGAATTGCAAACCTAGAATCTGATCTTCATAACCCAGCATCAGGTTGGATACTTGCGAGGGAAACCGGTAAACGTCTTCTATCGGGTTATAGCCGTTCCAGAAACGTCCGACTTTATGACTTCCGTATTGAATGAAATCCCCATAGAAAGGCCGACGTGGCGTCATGATTACCCGATAACCGTTTTCCAAAGCCTTTACCAATTGATGCTTACGGTCGTGACGCCACCACATGACAATTAATTTATCGGGAGAAACACCCGCGTCGATGGCTTCGTCCCAGGCAATGATCGTCTTCCCTTTTGAAGCAACGATATCGGCAATACGGCGGATAAAGTAATGTTCCAAACCGGTTTCGTTGCCTAACTGTTTATCTTGGATGAATTGCTGTATTTCCGGATCCGTGAACCAACTTTGGTTTCCATAATGAACTTCATCTCCTCCTATATGGATGTAAGGAGAAGGAAACAAGGCAAAGAGTTCATCGAAGATCTGACTGATAAAGGTGTACGTCTCTTCCTTACAAGGATGGAACGTAAAGTGTGCCCAACGACCTTCTCCTCCACCCGATACTTCGGGATAAGCCCGGCAAACAGCAGTTGCATGACCCGGCATATCAAATTCCGGTACAACCATGATCTGACGTTCTGCTGCATAAGCTACAATCTCTTTGATATCTTCCTGTGTATAAAAAGCCGCCGGAGCCTTGGGATCATGCCAGTTTCCGATAGCCCCTTCTTGTGTCAGTTTCGGGAAACGTTTGATTTCAATGCGCCAACCGGGTTCGTCCGTCAGGTGCCAGTGAAATACGTTCAGGTGCAGCGATGCCATCAGATCCAGATATTGCTTCACTTTCTCCTTTCCAAAGAAATGCCGGCTTTCATCTAGCATAAATCCACGCCAGGCATAACGCGGGTGATTCTGAATCCGGCAACATTGCAGGCTTCCTTTTCCGAAACGGAGCATCTGTAAAAGGGCTTCTTTGGCATGAAACAAACCGGAAACCGTTGAGGCTTCAAGTAATACCTTTTCTACTGTTACCGTCAGCTGGTAGGCTTCTTCAGATAATCCATTCTTTTCATCCAAAACGAATTGGATAGTTCCTCCTTCCGTTGCTAATAATGGAAGATGCTGTAATTCGGCTTTCAGACTTTCGGCTAACTGAATGGCTTCATTTCCTGTTCCTGAAACATTTGCCAACCGGCCGATATTACAATTCCCTTTATCTTGTGTATAAGACGAAGGAGTTGGAAACAATACTCGCTGCCCATAAAAAGGAACAAGCGTAAAGAAACATAATAAGCAAGACAATAAATACTTCTTCATTTTAACTATGTTTTTAGGTATGTGACTGTATTAACAATTGGATTTGCCAACCAGGTAACTTGATAAATATTTTGGGTATAAAACTTAAAGATGAGCCTTCATAAAAAATATTTCTTTTTATGGAAGCTCATCCTAAGGCTCTCTACAAAAGTAGGGATTATTGGTGATATGTCAATTTTATTCGCCTAAGTTTTCGAAGATATTTCCTTCATTTATCTTGTCGGCACCTATTTCGTCAGTATAATATTCTTTAGCCAGTTTCGCATATTTGTGATACAGTTCTTGTGCAATCTCGATTTCGTCACCAACAGTGATCGGATTTCTGGCTTTATTCGGTGTATTTACAAAATTCAGTTCCCAATCAGCCAGCTGGTTATAGAAATCATTTGCCCGGAACGTTTCACGACCATAAACTTGAGGTAATCCTTCTTCCTGGTATTTTGTGCCTTTATCCAAATGTTCTTGTAACATGGCATAAAACTTTTCCCAGCGGGGAAGATAATAGTTTCCGATTAGTCCGGTCCATTCTCTCCATGAATAATCAAAGATGATCGGATCTCCGTCGGCGCCCCAAATGGTAACGAGTGCTGTTGCATCCTTTTCGAAAAGATCTTTTTCAGCATCCGTGTCTCCCCAAGAGCGAGCCTGTGTAAGCCATTTGTCGAAATTAAATTCAGAACGTGTACGCAACAGCCGGTCTACATCCTTCAACATTTCTAGGAAACGTCCGCTATGTAAAGCAAAAGCCTCTTTATCCTGCTTCTTAAAAGCTTCAGCAGCTTTCTTATGGATGGCCTGTCCTAAGTTGGACATCATTTGGCGTTGTATATCGACAATGTCAAACCGATAAGCATCCGAATTTTTTAGTTGATCTGCGTTTTTCAATAATAAGTCTTGAGCCTGGATAATAAGTAAGGGAGAATACGGAATACCCAAACCGGCATTAGGTCCAGACTTTTTCACGTCGACAGCAGGGCGCGCTGCGATGATTGAGCTGCGTTCTGTTCCATTAGTACCGGGTCTGTAAGGACCTTCTAACAAACATTTCCAAGCTTCATGCGTATAAGTAGTAGGTTCTCCGTATCTTCTTCTTACATAGTCGCATAACCAACTATCCAAGTCTACTTCATCCTTGTGAAGAGGCATTTCAAAAGCTAGCTCGTAATAAACAGGATTCTGCTCGATAGACTCCATAAATAATCCACTTCCACATACATTGGGAGATTTCTTGACTGCATTCATGTATTGATTAGAAGCAAGGAGTTTCATGTCTCCATGTAAGTTGATACGACCTCCGAAGTTATGTAAGTTTCCGGCAACAACAGGATAACCCCAACAAGTGTTTTCCTGCTGGCTTCTTCCTCCGTTAAGATCTAGAATCAAAAGATGTTCTTTAGATACAGCCTTTACGATCGGTTCCCGAAGGCTCCATGCCTGCATGGCCCAAATAGAGTTTGGATCAAATTCCTGGAACAACTTATTAATAGACTCTCCCACTGCATGTAAATACTCGGGTGTATCGACTGGAGGTGTACTTTCGTGGAAAGGATCTGCCGCATAAACACCATGAGCTCCAAACAACTTTTTCTCTTCTTCCAGGAAATCCCGACCGATGATTGCAAATAAAGGATCAGTTGGATCTAACTGAGCAGCTCCTGTAAAACCACACCAGGAAGGTTGTAATTGTATTTTTGCCTCTGGATACTTTTCTTTTAGTTCACGAGGGACATAACCGGAGAATCCTTGCTGAATGGGTTTCATTTCCAATTCAAGCTCCCGTTCAATGATCTGTTTCCCTAAAACGATATGTTTATCAATCCAAGATTTAGGTAACGGACCACCATAACTTTGTAAATTCTGCATCCATTGCCAAGCAAAATGTCCGGGACCGGCCAAGAACGTCCGTGCTTCTTCATCCGTAAATTTGTGTTTTAGCAACGTATTATACCAAACAGCTTCTAACCCGACAACAGATAGTGGCATATTGATAGAATTCATTGCCATATAATCAATTTCCCATTGCCAGCGTTTCCAATCCCACCAGGCTGCACTGTAGCTGACAGTACAATAATTCATATATACTCTGTACTTTCCATTGATGGTATTCTTGATTGTCTCTGTGGGCAACGGTAACTTTTCTGGTAAATCTAAACGGTTTCCCAGCCAGGAAATATGTACGTTACAAGTATATTTTAAATACTGGTTGAAGGCAGTAGCAATGGCTACCGGATTATTCCCTTTTAAAACCACCTTGTCTCCGTCTGAAGAAATTTCATATGCATCCATGCCTTCTACAGGTTCGATTAACTCCAGTTTGAATTGATCGCTGTAACCCGGCGTTACACGCTCTATCAAATCATAAGCAGCCTGTATTTGCGGATCTTTGGTACAAGCTGTCAATAGCACAGATATAACCGCTAATAATAAACATTTTAATTTCATGAGATTCGTATTTTATTTAAACTTACTTCTCTAACCAGACAATCATACCACTTCTACCTAGGATTTCACAATTGTTCAGGTTGGATAGCTTTCCTCCCCATTGAAGATTTCTGACTTCCGGTAAAGTGAACTTGGTTGGTTTGAATCCAAGTGCCTTTTCGTCAATCTGAATTTTGGCTGTTTGAGGCAGATCTGTCCAATTAGCGATAACGACCAGTGCTTTATCTCCATTGACAAATACTGTGGCTGGTAAATCTTTATTGTCTGTTTTAACAGGACATTGTTCATCCCAGTATCCGTGGATGGAAGCATTCTTCATGTCAAACTGATCAAATAGATTCCAAAGTGGAACCGGATTTCCACTCCATGGTAAACGAGGTAACATGCCATAAACTAATCCTCTGAACTGATTCCGGGCATCTAATGTCTCACTAAGTAAGCCAAAAGGAATACCCGACATTTCTACCAGCCAGAAATCTGCCGTATTGTTTGCCGGGAAACCTTCACCAATCCAAGTCCGATCTACGTAAGGAAGTAATTCTGTGTATAGATGGAGAGAGTTGGCAAATCCGGCCCATTTATTCATGTGATTCCAGGAGTGAATATCAATCAGTCGCTCTTTCCCGTCTGAATCAAGAATTCTGCGGGCACGTTGAATTGTTTTCCGATCCAAAGCACTATCGTCAATATAAACACCGTCAATACCTAAATTCTTAACCATCCAGTCTAATCCGGCCAAATAGTAATTGTTCCAACGTGAATCTGGTGTCGTAATGACAGAAATGTCCATATCGCCAGCATATTTCCCTTCACTAAACGCATTATACCAGGCAGGAATAAAATGTGTGGTCAGGTTCTTATTTAACCATTCATTCGGTCCGTTCGGATGGATAAGCGTACGTGTATCTTTTCCCGGTCCGTCATGTATTACTTCACTTCCCAAGCTTCGTAAAGCCCATAACTCCGGAATCTTAACTGTCAGTTCTCGAGTTGTATAATATAAACGAACTCCCAAATTTTTCTGATGTGCTTTCTGAATAAAAGCTTTCAGATCAGATACAGCATCATCATGATACGGATAATTGATAAATGGATAAATATCCTTTTTATGATGGACATTAATCAAATTGGCTCCGTTTTTGAGCGCTTCATCGATATAATTGGTACTTAAATCAGAATTGGAATGATAAAACCGGTTAGTCACCTGTTTTTTCCAATTAATGGGTTTGACAGGAGTTATCTGCATATCAAAGTTATAAGATAACTTCTCTCCTTTTTCCATCGAGCGTTCGCCACTATAAGCTACTAATTTGGTTGTTCCATGAGTAGTAGGATAGATATTAATTCCTCCCTTATTCTGGTTACCCCATGATTCCGGAAGATTTAGTTTACCAAGCGCATAGTAAATGTTGACAAGCGGACGAACGAAGTGATCATCCATGAATCGTAAATTCATTCCGGCATTGACATTTCCCATCCATATTTTATCCTGGTGTTTTTCTATGTCCCAATTCCAGGAAATTAAAGAATCCGGACGAAAACCTCCTTTATGCCCCAATCCCATCATATATTTAGAAGCATAGCTGGAATAAGGAACTTCCAGTCGGATATCCTTCACTGAAACATGTTGTTTAGCTTTTACTTGAATCGAAATATTACTGATTCCATCAAATCCGAAATCGCCGTTACAACTAACTTGAAAACGGGAGTTGGACTGTTCGGAGCACCAGGTAATATTCGTTTGGTTTTGTTTCAGAATCCGGACTTTCCCTCCTTTAAGAATTTCCTCTCCTTGATCTGTCTCAATGATGAATCTCATCTCTTCTGCCAATATTTCATTCGTAGCGTCCGACAGATTATTATTGGCATCATAGCAAGTAGTGATAGAAGATGGCAATCCGGTAGCGGTCAGATGGATCTTTCCTCCAAGCCAGGTTAAGACTTTATCTTTTACCGTTACGGGTGTATAAGGAGTTGTTGGCTTATCGTCATTTCCAATCGTTGCATTCAGCCAGCGAAGTCGAGTTTTTCTCCACCCTTCATCATCTCCATGATTGGCAATGGTTTCTCCACTGACACGTAATTCGACGGAAACACTAGCCTTCTTCTCATCGTTTACATGAATCCATACATTTCCTTTGTAAACACCACTAGCATGAGTTGGAATATCTATACCGATCCAAAGAGGTTGCACATCACCTTTTTCTACCTGGACTGGAAATTGAATCGGTTTACCATATTTATCAATTCCATTCGTGTTGAAACAAGTCAAGGCAGAAGCTTTAATTTTATCTCCACGTTCGTTCTTCAAATCAGAAAAAGAGACCGATATATGCTCCAGTTTATTATACGGAGCATACACTCCGATTTGCCAGGTATAAAATTCACCAGGCAGAGCCTTCCCTTTAAACAAGGAACGTTCTTGTTCTGTCCGTTCGATCCAGTGTAGAGGAATTTGATCTTTCAACCGGATGTCATGTTCTCGATCTTCCGTAAAGCAAAAGAAACCGGTATCAGGTCGTTTCTGGATCAAAGCCTCTACCTGCTGGTCAGATGCCACCTTTCTCATGATGGACTGATCTTCCTGAACAATTCCCGTACGTTGCAAATCATTGAATGCATTTGTAACTTCTTCTTGTCCACCAACGTCTATACTCAATAATGCGGACAAAATCAAAAAGGTAAATTTCTTAGTATACATAAAAGTGCTTTTATAATTTATCGTGTTCTTCGCTCGAATTAACTGCTGTAAAAATAGGTGATAAAATTAGTTATTAGTTTTAAGCATGTCACATACTTGTAACGGATTTTATGTAGGTGTTTCACGCCCTTCACAACAATTTGTTGAATATTAGAATTATAAAAGGGTGTGTGAACCCCTTTGTGGAATTTAATAAGTAGTTATTATTGAGTGTAAGTCTTTAAAATTGATAAGATAACTCCGATAGAATTTTGATATTAGATTATTCTGATAGGTTTTAGTTAATACTATTTTGTATACTAAATTGAGATTCAATGTTCAAGACGTGTATAACTTATGTGGAAGTTATAGATGTAATTTAAACTGTGTTAGTAAAGTAATACCCTTCCCTTAACTAACACAGTCTAAATTATATCATTTTATTTCCGTGTACTTTCAATTATAGCCTTATTGATGGATTGTATTTTATTTATATTCATTTTTTCTATTTTTCTATCATAAGTTACTAATCCATTGATTTCATGTTCTACATCTGTTGTTTGTGTATAAATTGCAGCACTAAGGCCGAAGTACTTAATCATTTGTTCTAGCCTTGTTAGCATTAGAATATAAGTATCCGTCAGATGTTCTTTGTTCAGCATCATTTCATAAGCATCATTGTAAACAGGCCACATATGTCCTCGCATAAATAATCCTTTACCTCCAAATTCACCTAATGAAATGGCTCTATTTTCATTTGAATTGGGTATTATTTGTGGGGTGATATCTCCATAATGGTGTACATCAATAAAATCACCATTCCCAGGATCTCCGTAAGCTTTTCTATAATTTGGAGAATAGTTGTATCCAGACATACCGTTAACTAAGCGATTAGGATCATATTTTTTTATCCAATCTGTTATTTCTTTGACATTAAAGGCTCCCCAATTTTCATTAAAAGGGACCCACATTACAATTGAAGGAGAATTAATATGTTGATCAATCATTTCTTTTAACTCATTTTTAAATTGTTGGCGAATTATTATTGAGTCAGTTCCGTCTGGTTCCCATAAATTAGGCATATCTTGCCATACCATTAATCCTAAGCGGTCACAATGGTAATACCATCGTTGAGGTTCTACTTTAATATGTTTGCGTATCACATTAAAACCTGATCGTTTAGCTAGTTGTATGTCGTATTGTAATGCTTCATCTGTTGGTGCTGTAAAAATACCATCTGGCCAATATCCTTGATCCAATAAACCTAGGTGAAAGATAAATTCATCATTTAAAGTTGGGCGAATAACTCCATCAATATTTTTTAGCTTGATAGAACGCATGCCAAAGTATGAATCTATTTCATCTACAATTTCCCCTTTTTGGTTTTTTAGTTGGAGCTTTAAGCTATAAAGAAAAGGGTCATCTGGAGACCATTTATGAGGATTTGATATTGGTAAATTAAATGTAATATTTGATTTACTTAAGGTTCGTGCTATTTCTTTTTTCTGATCATAGGCTGTTGCTATGATTGTTAGATTCTTTTCTGTACAAGATGTTGTTATTTTTAAACAATTATCTTTGAGGTTTGGATTCAATTGAATATTTGAAATATGTTGTTTTTCAACCGGCTCGATCCAGACTGTTTGCCAAATACCCGAAGTGAATGTATAATCACCTCGTGGCCCATTTTTTCCTGAGGGTGCTCGACCGTCGTTTGGATCGTAAGCTCCTACAATTAGTGTATTTTCTTTTTGATTTAGATAATCAGTTATATCAAAGCTAAAAGCATTATAGCCTCCGATGTGGGTACCGACCTTCCTGCCATTAACAAATATAATGGAAATACGGTCTACAGCTCCGAAATTAAGAAGTATGTGTTTCCCTTTCCAAGCTTTGGGTATAGAAAATACTTTACGATACCATAAGCAAGAATCTCCACTGCGTGCAATACCTGATAATTCAGATTCAGGGGGAAACGGAACTTTAATTTTTTCTGTATTGTCAGGAAAACTTGGAGGGTAAATTGTACTATTGGGATGTATTACGGTGGAATCTACCATATAGTCCCATATGCCATTTAGATTCAACCATTCACTGCGAACAAGTTGAGGACGAGGATATTCTGAAAGTGGAATATCCACTTTTAGTGCTTCTTCAGTCCAAGGGGTTGGTAATGTAAAATCTATTATATGTTGAGCTTTTGCTGTTTTACTTTCTCCTATGGAGAAGAAACAGATGAAGAAAAAAATGATTATGTTTTTTATCATATAATAAATAATTAATCTTTACTTTCTCTGAAGACTTTTTTGAATCTCCTGGAAGTAAGTGTTAGAAATACTCTTAAGATTGAAAATTTTGACAAGAATGATTCTAAAATACTTATCCTAATATAAATTGATTCTTTTATTCCTTGAATGAGCATTTAAATAATTCTGGATAGTATATTTTAATGAGATCTTTTTGTGTGTTTGTTAATTGATCTATAAAAACAGGAGAATCTTGTTGTCTTGTTTGTTTTTGGTTTATATCGCCAAACAGAGTCCAATTACGTGTAGTTCCAGAAACAGGTTCTTGAACTTTGTTCTTGTACGATGTGAAGTCTATTACTTTCTCTTCCTGAGTATTTAGGTCTTTTAATAAAGCTAATCTAAAGCTTTTATTCATATACCATTTAATTTTTTTATTCGCATCAGAACCTCCAATACCAGATCCTATTTCTTGAAATTGATAGTTAAAACTATTATCCTTATATTCATTCCTCCAGATCAATCCGAATTCACCTTGGGTGATAAATTTTACATCAGGCCATCTTTGTCTGATTTGTTTTAGCCACTCAGTTAATCCCTTATAATCTATTTCTAAAGAGGCTTCCCAACAATTTGTGACCCAAGCAAACCCATTTAGATTAAAGCCTTGATCATAATGGATTGCAGTTGTATGGAGCATTTCTTTTAATCCTATATCATATCCATAGGCTTGCAATGTTTCAATAGGGCCAACTCCCATTCTGCTATTAAAACCTTCTGCGAAACCTTCTCTTCTTGCTGCTAAGAAATCAGTAGTCCAGCCGTCTAAATTGACGCAGTCTATAAAGTCCTCTTTTCCTTGTGCTGGTTTACAAAAATGTTCTTTAGAAGGATAGAATGGATAACATACTGCTCCATCTCCGTCTTGGTTATCTATTGCATATTGACTCCAGATGTTTCCCTGACAGACATGGATATTTTCTTTATTGGCTAAGTATTCTTGATTTTTTGAAGATAAGAATCCTGCAACGATACTTTTAGGACGATATGAATTACCTACCATATTTTCTATAATTTTTAAGCCATCGTGGATATCCTTATTTACTTGCTCAGTTGAATTATATGCATTAGCAAAATACGCTCCTGGTATGAAGGTAATTTCATCCCCAAATTTTAGGTGATACCCTACTACAATTTTACGAATTGTTTGGTACTGTCTAGTTGTATCATTTAATGCTAACCAACTGAAAGCCCATGTTATTTTTGAACCTGGGAATCCTTTTTCTATAGCTTCTCTAAATTTAATGATCTTTTCTGGTGAATGTAAAGTTCTTTCATCAACACCTGCATTTTTATTTCTGCTAACTTCAATTTGATTAACTCGGATAATTGTATTAAAGGTAAGAAAACGATTCCCTTTCAGTGGAATGTTTTCTCCTTTAATAGCATAAGATGAAAATATATTAAATATGATCAAAATAAATGCGAATTTTAAATTTTTCATAATATCTATCTATTGTTTAAATAATTCCGGATAAAAATTTTTTATTAAATCCTGATCTTTAGAATTTAATTCATTTAACAATTGTGGTTTATCTTGTTTTCGTAAACCTTTTTGATTTATTATGTTCATTAAGCTCCAATCTTTTATAGGATGTTCTGGAGATGGATCTGCGGGTTCCTGAGCCGGTAAATCATAACGAGTAAAATCTATGACGTAAGTCGGAGAACCTTCTTTATGCCAGTCTCGCAATAAAGCTAAACGGAATTCTTTGTTCATGAACCATTTTATTTCTAAGTTATTGTAGGAATCTCCAAATCCTGAACCGCGTTCTTCGAATTTATAATTCCAATCATCGTTGGATTTGTATTCGGAGCGCCATAATTCTCCGAATTCGCCAAAAGTAACAAAATGAACATCTGGCCATCGTTTTTTGGTATCAGTTACCCATTTCTCCATGGCCTGACAGATAAACTCTTTTCCAAACTCATAATACATCTGGGCTTCCCAAATGTTGGTGACCCAACCGAAACCGTTTAATTCGACTCCTTTATCAAAATGAATGGATTGAGTATGCATGACTTCGTAGTGACCTAAATCCAGCCCCCATCCTTTATAAGTTTCAATGGGTCCGACACCTCTGCGGCTGTTATATCCTGTAATAGCATGGCCATTTTGTCCAGCTTGCCGTGCACAAATGAAATCCATTGTCCATCCGTCTAAGTTCACACAATCAATAAAATCATCTTTTCCTTGTGCTGGTTTGCAAAAGTGTTGTGTTGAAGGATAATAAGGATATGATGGAGAACCGTCTGCTCCACCTCCATCAATACTGTGCTGGCTCCATATAACAGCATGGGCAACATGTATATTCTCTTTTTCCGCTAGGTATTTCAAGTTATCGGCCGACAGAAAGCCCCCCATGATACATTTGGGTCGGTATCCATTTCCGACCATTTCTGAAATTTCATGAATCGCTTCAGACATTTCTTTATTGACCCTTTCTCGAGGTAAATACATAGCCGGGAAATATCCTGGAAAATAAGATATTTCATCTCCATATTTTTTTTGGCATTCTGCTGCAAAATCCCGTATTTCCTGGTAATTAGGTCGTTGATCTTCTAACGCATTCAGTGTAAAACCCCATGTCAATCTTCCATCCGGATTATTTTTGGCAAACGCCTCTCGTAAGGCTTTTACTTGTTCTAGTGAATGCCAATTTCCTTCATCACGGGGATGTAGCTTCACGTCTCGAGAAACTTCCCATGGTGAGGTGCGAATCATAATACACAAAGTTACAAATCTACCACCTTTTAATTGAAGAGGCTGACCATGATTTTCAGTCGCTGATATTTTATGGATATACAGACTTGAACCTATTAGTAGCAGGCTCAGTAAGCAGCGACAAAGATTATGTATTCTTTTCTTTTTCATATTTATATTTATGTTTATCGATTATTGGTACAATCAACTTTTATTCGATTTTGTACCGGAGAGATACGTAATGCACAGTCGCCGGATATTTCCGGTTTTCCATCCAAACAACGAATGACATATTTAAATCCTTGAAACTCTGCCATGATATTTTGTCCTTCAATTTCTTTGAAAGGCAGTTCGGATGAGGCTGTATGCAAGTCTAAACTCCATTTGAAATCTTTGTCATTTGTGTCGCATGTTATTTCAAAATCTGATTCTGTAAAAGTCATTTTGAAAGAATGGTTTTCCACGTCTGTACAAGTAACTTCCAATGTTTTAATATCGGGTTCAGTTATTGTAGGAGGATTGAGTCGGACAACCTTTTTCTCTCCGGATGCGCTATGCTGAACAATTTGCATTCCAGCACGATCCTCAGGAGTACTCCACATATATCCGTCGACCATCGGTAACGTGTAGAAGAAAAATTGGCTGCTTTCACCTGGTTTATCTACATACTGGGATTTAAAACGTTCATCAAATAAGTGAATATCTCTGAAACTGAAGTTCTGGTTTTTCCAAAGTAAATTAGCACGGTAATACCGGCTATTAAACCAGACGGTTTTATTATTCTCATTCCTAATGTCATTTAATACAGTTACTGCAGTTGCCGGAGTTGTAGAGAATTTTTCTTTAAACCATTTTCCAGTTTCAGCTAATGTCAATACTTGTATCTTCTGGGTTCTTTGAAGGGAGTCAATGATAGGAATTTGCATTTCAAGTCCATCTTTCATTGCCTCCCAGGTGAAAGAATTCTCTTGTCCGGCCTGCGCATAATTGAATGTCAGACAGGGTTGGTCAACTATCGCGTTGAAGAAATAATGAACCCAGGCTCTATTTTTCCCTGCTTGCGTATATACCGGTTCTAACGAGATCACACCTTGTCTGTCGTTTCCTAATCCATCATCATATTGATAGATCGGGTCACTTCCAAGCATACGAAATACAGGAACGGGAATTTGCTGTTCTTGGCTTTGGGCCGGCATGTATCCATTTAGTTTACTTGGATAATACGCTTGGTTCCAATATCCTCCCCAAAGTGTGTAACCATCGGTCCCGATTTGATCTTTGCAGTTACAAGAAGCTATTATGCCGTATTTTTCATACATATAATTAAGGGTATGTGCATCGATGTACCATGAGCCCATAGACTTTGGATATTCCCCGAATATTTCCTTGAATTTTTCCATGTATACATCAACTAATTTCTCTCTTTCGTCTTTTGTGTATCCTGTACTGAATGCAATATTGGCGTGAGAAACCCATGAATGTTCACCTCTCCATTCCAATCCTGCATCTTCTACCTGCGGTTGTGTGATTTCGAACCAACCTCCTATTTCCGATTGTTTGTTTAATTGAGATTTTAATAGTTGTTGATATTCTGGTTTAATTAATGCATCATATTGTAATAAGAATGTTGCAGGCAGGTTATATCGGTTGATGAGATTTAATTGTTCTTCTACTGTTTGATATAATAATGAGTCAGAATTTTCTATCCGATAGTCTGTTTGTCGGATAAAATTAATGATGTTGATTATTCGTGGAGCCTGGGTTTTTGAAATGTCGTCCTTTTTTGTTGATAAAAGACAACTGCTCAGACTAAAAATAAGCAATATCCCAATATATGAACTTAAACTTTTGAATGACATACATTTATAATTAATAAGTGTTTCTTTATTATGTTCCGGCTATTCATTTGATGTGAATAGCCGGAAAAATGGGTATTTTTTACCAACCAGGATTATTTGGAGCCAAATTAGGATTCAAATATAGTTCATCCAATGGTAAAGAATAGTAATAGTGTTTAGGAACTTCAAAATGTCTGTTTTCTGCCGGTTCTACGATCAAAAATCCATTTTCATCAGTAAGTCCCGGGTTCCCATCGTTTAGTACATTTAGATTCTCATATTCTGATCCTTTTAGCTTAATGCCCTTTATAGCCTCAGTCAATTCTGTTTCTGCCGTTTTCCAACGTCTTAAATCATCTCGTCTGAACCCCTCAAAGGCCAATTCGATGGTTCGTTCTCTTCTGATTTCTGTTTGCATATCCAGTCCATTATCTTTTACAAAAGCATTGGTCAATGGGGGCATTTCAACTCCTTTTCGAGAACGAATGACATTTATTGTTTTATTTAAAATATCATCACTTACGTATCCATCTTTTTCAAATGTCGCTTCAGCCAAAATCAGTAAAACTTCTGGATAACGGATAATATGATAATCGTAGACATCCTTATCTGAAGGAATCATAGTTTCAGCCATGAACTTCCACAATTTGTAGCCTGTACGAGTTTCGGGACGTATTGTAAATTGTGGAGGGCAAGTCAAGGCTCCATCTTGTGGACTGAAATAATCAGTTCCTGGCATCAAAAATGTTTGAGTCATTCGTGGATCACGGTCGGTATATTCACCTTCGATAGTTGTATGTCCTTGAAATCCAGAATTAATATGCTCAATAGGTAATCCAGAACTTTTTACCAAATACATATCCGCCAATTTTTTTGTTGGCGTTCCTCTCCATCCCCAATAAACAGGACAAGCATCGCTATGGTGGCGAATATCAGTTTCATATCGGCTGTCAAAAATCCCTTCTTTTGAATTATCACCAGCGTCAATAAATAGATATCGATAACTTTCTTCTCCAGAACCTTCATACAAAGCATATTCACCACTGTCTATAACACGATCTGTTGCATCAATAGCTTGTTGTAACAATTGCTGATAATCGGGTCAATGTTGATGATATTTTGCCCAAGTTCCGGCAAATAAAGCAACTCTTGCCTTCAGAGCCAAAGCTGCTCCTTGAGTGATACGGCCATTGTCTTCTGCCGACAATTCACTTTGTAAAGGTAAATCTGGTATTGCTGCATCCAACTCTGATAGAATAAAATCTTCAACCTCTGCTTGTGAATTTCGGGAACCATATAATTCTGGAGAATCAACTTCCAACACTTTCGTTAGAATAGGAACATCATTATATTTTTTCATTAAACGCCAATGTGTATAAGCACGGAAGAAATGTGCTTCTGCTACATAACGGGCTATTTCAGAAGGATCTCCTTCATAAATGTCTGCTTTTGCTAAAATCATATTACATTGACGAAGATCTTTAAACCTATCGCTCCAATCTCCTTCACTATTTGGTGCTATTAATGTACCATTGCTAGTTGTATTTTCTTGCAACTCATAAGCTATATCGCTGTCTGTATCTTTTGTGCCAAATGTTTCTGTACGCGAATAAAGCCAATTACATTCTTTTTCAAAATCATCAGGAGTCTTCCAAAATAATTCATCAGGCAAATTGTCTTTAGGTAATAAATCGATATCTTGACAACTTGAAAAAAATAGATTGGAAATAATAAAACAACCTAATAATATTTTATACTTTTTCATAATCTTCTTGATTTAATAATTAAAATACAATATTGACTCCAAATGAATAATTACGAGTAAATGGGTAAGACGTAATGCTACCGTCATTATCTTCTGGATCCCATCCTCCTGGAGTATTATGGACTTCAAATAAATCCTCACCAGAGAAATATACACGAACTTTTTGTAATCCTACTTTAGTTGTCATGGATGAAGGGATTGTGTATCCTAACTGTAGATTTTTTAAGCGTCCATAAGCTACATTAAATTTTGTATTTGTTGATACATAGTAATTGTAATTTCGCTTATCTTTTAGTGTGATAGCAGGATACTTGGCGTCCGTCCTTTCTGTTGTCCAAGTTTTTCCGTACCAATACTCTGCAGACTGATACCAGGCTTCTGGCATTGGACAGCGAGTTTCTCCTGTCAGGAACATAGTTCTTCTTCCTACACCTTGAATAAAGGCGCTAAAATCAAATCCTTTCCATGCCATATTTAAATTGAAACCGAAGTTATAACGAGGATTTTTATCTCCCAAATATTTCACATCACCAGAGCCTTCTTGTCCATCTCCTAACACGGATAATTGTCCATCACCATCTAGATCTTTATATTTAGCATCACCTACGCTTAAATCTCCGGGGATACCGCCATTGGGGAAACGGGCTTTGTAATCTTCCAGTTCTTGTTCTGTTTGAATAATTCCATCAAACTCATATCCAAAGAAGGAATTTAATGGATATCCTGTCGGTGTTTGATTGTTTCCTAATTGGATCAAATTACTTCCAACGCGTTCGACAACTTTATTCTTAGCATCGCTGATATTAAACTGGACAGAGTAGGTAAAATCATTAATTTTGTCTCTCCATCCTAATGAAACTTCCCATCCTCTTACACTCAAATGACCACTATTTGTACTAGGTGCTTCTGCTCCTAACATAGCGGGGTATGTTTTAGGTATCAGCATATTTTTATTTTCTTTCCAAAAATAATCAAATGCTCCATATAAACGGTTATTTAATGTAGCAAAATCTAAACCAACATTTGTGGTTTGAATAGTCTCCCATGTACGAGAAGTTGAAATGATATTTCCTGATGTTGCCATCATTCCTTTTACGCCTGAACCAAATGGATAATAATCACTGGACAAAGAAATCAATTGAATATAGTCATATAATCCAATTCCTGATTGATTACCCATTTCACCATAAGAAGCTCTAACCTTTAAATCTTCAAACCAGCCTAACTTCTTCATGAAATCTTCTTCTCCTAAACGCCAAGCTGCGTTAACTCCAGGAAACCAACCCCAGCGATGATCTGGGGCAAAACGAGAACTTCCATCTGCGCGAATTGTCCCTTCAATTACATATTTATTTGCAAATGTATAATTGATTCGTGAGAAAAATGAATTAATAGTCCATTGGTTTCCTTCACTCCATGCAGATTGATCCTGTGAACTACCTAATTGTAAAGACATATTTTCTTGCTGATCAAAATTAATACGTTTTGCAGTAAATTTATCGTAGTTCTCTGATTCGTGAGATGTTCCGACCATAATACTCAAATCGTGTTTGTCTGCAAAGTTTTTCTTATAGTCGGCATATAATGTGAAATTTTTAGATAAGGTTTTTTGGTATCGACGTTCAGCGCTGTTAGGTGTTCTTTTTTCTCTTACTTCGTTATTATCCCAATCGTAGTTAATAATTTTTTTATTTGTTACATTCTCATCTTGATCGTATTTGCGAATTACAGCTTGTCCAACTAATTGTAATCCCTCAAAAATGTTCCATTTTAACTGATTATTTACTGTAACATTTCCCGTCGTTTTGTTGACCATTCCTCCTTCTTCTAATACTTGAGCAGGATTATCAAATCCCTCAAAGGTATAGAATGTGCCTGATGGGTTATACATTGGTGTCCATGAGCGGGTTTTATAGATTAATTCCCAAATATTTTGACCTTCTGTTAAACCAGAAGAATAGTCTCTGTTACTTGCTTCATAAGCAAGGTTAAGGTCATATGTTAAATTTTTAAATATTTCAACGCTTGATTTAGCTCGTACAAAATAACGTTTATTGATATCTTCGCCATATTTAGGAATACCCTCTTCCCTTTGATGACCTAATGATAACATGTATGAATATCTTTCTCCTCCACCTGAGATATTTACATTATAGTTTTGCATATTACCATTGCCTATGAGCATTTCATTCCAGTCTTGGTCTTTGTAGAATTTAGGATAACCAGTCCAACGTCCCCATTCTGCATCTGTAAGTACTAAATCGCTATTTTGTCTGATTAGATCTAATTCATCCTTTGTATATTCAATAGGGAAAGATCCATCAGTAATTTCCAAAGCCATTTCTGCGTGTTGTAACAAATTCGCGGGCTTTCTTAATAAGGCTGGGGTTTTTATGGAATAATAAGCGTCAAAAGCCACAGTAGTTTTCTGATTCCGTTTACCACTTTTAGTCGTAATTAATATGACACCATCGGATGCACGAGCTCCATAAATTGCTGCAGTACCATCTTTTAATACGGAAATGTTTTCAATATCTGATGGATTTATCATATTAATATTTCCTTCTGCTCCATCAATTAAAACTAATGGAGTCCCTCCATTTATTGAAGATACATCTCTAACTTTCATTGTCATGTCAGATCCAGGAGCACCACCAGTACGAGTGATTGTTAAACCTGGCACTTCGCCTTGTAATGCAGAGGCTGCATTTTGTATAGGCCGTGATGCAAAAGTTTTTGAATCTGTTGTTGATACGGCACCTCCTAAATTCGCTTTTTTAACGGTTCCATATCCCACAACCACTAATTCATCCAGAGCCTCTGCATCTTCTTTTAATGCGATAGACAGTTTACTTTGGTTTCCTACTTTAATCTCTTGGTTAGCAAATCCAATATAAGAAACAACGAGTATAGCATCTTTGTCAGCTTCCAAAGAGAAGTTACCGTCCATATCGGTAATGGTTCCATTGGTAGTCCCTTTAATCATGATATTCGCTCCGATAACAGGCATACCTGTTGGGTCAACAACTGTTCCTGTTACTACTTTGGACTGTTGGATACCATCTATAGCTGTATTTTGAGCCAAGTCTTTTCGACTTAATACGATTTGCTTGTCTGCAATTCGGTAAACGACATCGGTCCCTTTGAAAAGATTCTGAAGGACAGACTCAATATTTTCGGCATCAACGTCAACCGATACACGGCGGTCTACGTTAATCAACTTATTATTATATAAGAAATAGAATTCTGACTTTGCTTCTATTTCATTTAACACGTCTTCAATGGTTGCATTATTCATTTCGATAGATATGCGTGCCGATTGAGAGTATGACGTTTCAGCGTTGGCTTGAAACAAAAATCCCGCTAATAGAACTGAAGTAATTCGCATACGCATGGGAATTTTAGGTAGTAAGTCAAATGATGGCTTAATACTTTTGATAGTTAATAATTTCTTCATAAATTCACGATGGAATAATTAGATTAAACATTTTGATTATTTCGGATGACTTTTGAAAGGTGAGATGTTCGATAAGTCATTTCTATGTGATGAAGGTGGGGAAATCTGTGAAGATTTTCCTACCTTTCTTTGTTTAAGGACCTTTCTTCTTCATGGGTACTTTTATTATTTAAGTTAACACTATTTTATTTATTCATTTTATAGACGGATATCCTTTTACAATACCCTATGGAGAGTAGTGATTTTTTTCAATAAATTTTCAATACATATATTAGTGAATAAGGATATATAGAGGTTTTGAATATGAAGAGACTCTTTACTGTTTACGGATAATAATTGTTTTACATGTAAAAGCCAAATCGCTCTGTTGTTGAGGTTCAATGATTTCGCACCGGATAGGAGCTGTTTTCTCCAATAGAGAAAGAATTTCTGCCAATGTCTCCGTTGTAAATGTGGCTGAATACGTATAATCAAAAATTTCTTTTCCCTGTAATTGAATATTTACATTGAAATGGCGTGAAAGTTGTTTGGCTATTTCTTCCATCGGTGTACGGCGGAATACGAGTTTGCCGTCTTTCCATGCTGTTTCTACGAGTAAGTTGGCTTTCCGAACTTGCATTTGTTGGGTATGTCGGGAGTAAACAGCTTGTTCCCCGGGTATTAATTCTTGACTGGCAGACTGATTGATTTGGCCTATTTGGATATGGCCTTCTGCCAGTGTTGCTTTGATATCGGGTTCTTCAGCGTAGGCTTGTACATTGAATTCCGTTCCATAAGCACTTACGGTAATACCATCGGATGTTTGTACATCGAAACGATGATCTTTATCCGATTTTACTTTGAAGAAAGCTTCTCCGGAAAGTGTAACCTGACGCTTGTCTTCAGTAAAACGTTCGGGATATGATAAAGTAGATCCGGAATTCAACCAAACTTCAGAGCCATCTGATAGTGTAATCTTGGTTCTTACACCACTAGCCGTTGTAGCCTCTAATAATCTGATAGAACTAGACTTTAATACATTTGTCTGATAGTACAAGTAGGCTGAAAGACCTAGTAACGGAAGCAATAGTATGGCTGCAATATTGCGTATCCATATCAGTAGTTGATTTTTTTGCTTGCGGTGGTGCATACGTGCATGGAGTTGATGCCAGTTTTTTTCTACATCAATTCCTTTCTGCATGACAAGACGATCAACTAATTCTAATACGGGTTGTACATCATCATCTGCTTTATGTTCCTGTTTTTCTTCGAACTTCTTATCCATACATTGTACCTTATTTTATATATAGACGTATTTCATACCTCTTTACCCTAACCAATGAGGGTATAGAATCAATAATATAGGTAAGTAATCTTTTAACTCAATTCGTAAGAACTTGAGAGCTCGTGTCATATAGGCTTCGACTGTTTTTACGGAAATTTGTTTTTCTTCTGCGATTTCCACATACGTTTTGCCGTCGAAACGATTCATTCGGAATGTCGAAGCTATTTGCTCCGGCAGTTTATCAAGAGCTTGGTTTAATAATGATTCTAGTTCTTGAGTGGTATATAAATCCTCATATTCTTCTTCTGTATCTTCTTCTAATCTTTTTTCAATCCATCGCTTCTCAATTTCTTGCTTGCGAATTAAATCAAGACAGGCATTTCGCACACTGGTGATAAGAAAATTTCGGGCAGAAATCTGTATATCCAGATCTTTCCTGTTTTTCCAAATACGATAAAATGTTTCCTGAACAATGTCTTCGCACGTTTCCATCTCTTCCAGATACCGATGGGCAAATACACATAGAGGAGCAAAGAAGTCATAAAACAGAATACGAAAAGCTTCTTCATCGTCTTGAAGAGACACTTTCCGGAAAAGCATATCTGTTTTATCTATCTGTATTTTATTACCCATCTTCAGTTTTGTCAATATGATTTGTAACCAGTACTGGCACGACTTATTTCAATACTTGAACTTTCCTTTTCTTTCGACTTATCATATTACTCATTTTCAATCTAAAAATGACTGAAACCAATAGTAAATAAGGATAAATATCCTGTCAAGTCTTAAAAATATTATCGCAGGATTTATAAAAATCATAAATCTGCCTTAGTTGTGCCAGAACTTTGTTCTATTGTTATAAATCTTGACAAATATATAAATTTTTTATAGAAAAAGCTATGCTTTCAATTTATGCTAATCTTTTTCCAAAAACACGCCGGCTTTTGATAAATTCCCGGCATATTTTGATCAAAAGCCGGCGTGTTTTTCTATCATCTCAGGACCACTGATAATGAGACTTCTTTTTGCGAGCGAAAGACTGTGAGTGTAATCTTATCTCCTGCTTTATGCTCTTTTAAAATCTCTTTGAATTCTTGGATTGTATTGGTGGGTTGATTATTGACTTTCAAGATAACATCGTTTGTTTTTAGCTGCGTGTGCATACTTTCCAACGGATTGACAGAAAGGACATAGACTCCACGTTCTGAATCCATTCCGGTAGCTGAACGTTCTCCTAAAGTAGTCAGATTTTTGATTTCTACACCTTGCCAGACTTCTATTGGTGCTTCAGAGTTACTGCGGGAAACTATGGGTGCCGGCATTTCCGGTTGGCGGGCAATAGATTTCAACCAAGGAGATTGTACTCCGAATTCATCCATGGGGAAATTGTGAAATCCTCCTTTTACTACAGCTTCTGCGTCGTCGGATAAGGTGAAATCTCCAGCTGATGGGTTAGCATAGACGACTTCGCAGACCAATGAATGTGTGTCTGTTCCATTCTTTTGGGCAGTCAGTAATGCTGTGGAATCGGTAAAGATGTTGTAATCTGTCATCAATCCCCATTGACGCACTTGAATAGGTTTGTAATCCGTCATGACAATATTACGGGTAAAGACGTCTCCGCTTTGCAGGAACCAGACGTGCGGATGGAAAGAGTTGTTGACCATGATATTATTCTCCACGATACGATAGAATCCTTCACGCAGCTTGATACCTCCATTCAGACACAGGTTATTGTAAATATGATAATTGGAAGAACCGTCGTCCAAATCGATATCCCAACCCCGGTCGCAACGGAGGCGGTTGTGGCGGATGGTTGTTGTCTTGACAGCATCCAATAGGATCAGTTCCGAATGGTTGGCTGTCATTTCTTCCATCACCTTATAGTCTGGATGCCAGAAACGGTCTCTTCCCCACGAATTGAAAGAACCATGATCTCCGGTTTCCTTCACGGTGTCGAATATATCATTGTATTCAATGATGTGTCCGCCCCAGGTTCCTTCGCTTACATTGATTCCGGCACGTGGAGTATCGTAAATACTGTTGTGAGAAACGGTGATCGACTGACACATGGACAGTTCAATTCCGGTGATTTGTTTTTCAAACAGACCGATTTTGTGGATCAGATTATCTTTAACCAGGCAATCGGCCGGATAATTGTTTCCTTTCGGACCTTTCTCCCGATCCAACTGATCGAAAGGAACAAACTGACTGTATTCGAAACTGGGTGAACGTACACATTGCGGATCTCCTACAAAACAGATCGCACTGGCTCCTATATTCGTGAAGTGAGAGCCGGAGACTTCAGCGTCCCGATTGTATTTGGAGAAGAATACGGCATTACCGCCTAAGTTATAAAGATCACAATCCGATAATGAACAATGTTCTGTTCCTTCCATAAAGATGGCTGCTCCCCGATAGATGGTCCAGTCAGAACGTAACAAAGGTTCATAGGCTTCCATAAAGGTGCGTACTGTCTGGGTTAACTGCAATCCTTCCAAGTGAATATTGGCTGCCGGTTCGGAAGCAGTTCCCCGGATCTCAAACAGATGCTTCAGTTGGGGAGTTTCTACGACAGCCTGTTCCATATTCTCTCCTGGCATAGGATAGTAATATAGCCGTTTCTTCTCTGTGTCAAAGAACCATTCTCCCGGAGCATCCAGCTCTTCGAAGATATTCTCGACCATACGATTGTCCGGATGTAATCCGGACTGGCGGTTATTTTGCCATCCGCCTTCTAACGTAAGCTGGTTCTTATTGTACTTTCCGGTAATTCGGTAATGGAAGTCGCCCCAGTCGCTCCGGTGCATGGCATGTAAGTATCCGGTTTCCGGATGTTTCCACTGTTTCACTCGTGAAGGAGCGGTGGCTTCAGCGGATGTTCCGTTGAAACGGATTGCCTGTTCATCATAATTCGGGTAACGAGCCATGTGCCGGATTTCTCCATTTACCAACAGCATATCCATCAGGACCGGATCTGTTATTGGGGCTTGCATGATACCTTTCTTGTAAGGTTTCCAATCCAAATCCAATTCCTGACCTCCACTGATCACTACTTTTTCTCCTGGATACGAACGGATATTCAACGTCTTGCTCCGATTACCGTCTGCCGTCGTCAGTACGATGGTTTTCTGCAACCGATAAGTTCCTTCCCGCAGGAATAAGGTTACTTCTCCTGATGCTTTCCGGGCTTCTTCCAACGCTTTTCCCAGAGAAGCAAAAGGCGCTTCTACAGAACCCGCATTGCTGTCTTTTCCTTCAACAGATATAAAGTATTCAGTTTGGGCATAGACACCGAACGAACTTAGCCAAAAACAGACGGCACTTATTAATTTACTTGTTTTCATAACGGATACTTATTTCTTTTTTTCCAGTTTGATTAAACATCCGCCTCCCGACAACAATTCCTGCTCGAATGTCTGATTCTGGCGGCGTGTTATGGTCTTTATCTCTATCTTTTTCCGGTTACCGGGAGCATCATAGGCTACTTCCAAGGTATATTTTCCTTTCGGTAAGAAGTCCAATGAGCAGGAGAATTGTCTGGCTTTTTCTCCGTTCAATACACTGATATACCAAACATCTCCTTTCCGTCGGGCCAATGCTGCCAATTGTCCGATTTCGCTTTCCGGAAGTACGAAGGTTTCATCCCATGTTACAGGTACTTCTTCAATGAATTTCCGTCCCGGGCAATTCAGCATGTCTTCCATATCGGCTGCGAAAATCAACATCGGAGAAGTAAACATGTAAATAGATGCCAGTTGATGTGCAAATGTGATGGATGGCGGACAAAAGGCCCGGAAATTTAAAGGAGTATAATCGGCCGGACCAGCCAACCAACGGGTAAAAGGTAAGACTGTATTATGATAAGGCCATGCAGGACCCGGAGCCCAACTGTCTTCTCCTCCGACACATTCCAAACCTCTGACAGCCTCTTTGGCTAATAAATTAGGATAGGTATACGAATCTCCGGTCGGCTTGTTTACACCGTGGAAGATAACCATCAATTTTTCCCGGGCTGCTGCTTTTAGGATGTCTTCCATCAATTGTACGGTAAATAGATTTTCTGTATGGAAGAAGTCGATCTTCAAACCTTTTACGCCTGCTTCCGCACATTTCTTCATGAAGGCGGCTCTTTCTTCCGGATCTACTAATCCGATATCTGTTTTATTGCCTGAGCGGGGAGACGAAGAACGCCAAACCCAAATATTGACATTCCGTTCGCGGGCATAATCAACCAGTTCTTTCAACATGGCCCATTTGTCTCGTCCTTGTGCTTGTTTTTCTGTTTCGGCCCATAGTTCCCAGCCGTCGTCTACTACGACCGATTCAATTCCCAGCTCCGAACATCCATCTACATATTTCTTATGGTTGGCAACGCTCAAACGATCCTTGCCTTCAACCAACCAAGTGAAGGAAGCCCGTCCGGGTTTGATCCATTCGGTGTCTGCACCTTGAGGGAAAAGTGTTTTATCTGGTTGATCACATACACGGGAAAGTATCCGGTTATTGACCAGTCCGTTCAGATCTTTCGCCAACATCAGGACACGCCAAGGAGTTACAATCTCATTTTCTCCTTCTTTCGGAGAGACAATCCAGGGAACATTACGAACCACTTCTTGCCAGTATTTAGTTGGAGGTAATCCGGTAATGACTCCGGTTTCCAAATGCCCTTTATTGTCTGCATAGCCAAATTGAACCTGATTGGGTGCTGTACCATACAGAACGGCTCCATGGAAATTGAATAGATTTGCTTCGGTGATGGCTGCATAAATACCTTGGGGCGTCAGGAATGTAGCCGGAGGAGCTAACAATTCCCCGGTCAGTTGATCTGTTTTACGCTCTTGATAAGCTTGGATCCAACCGTATTGGAACGGACCGCTGGCGTACCAGGTACGTGTCTGGGAAGGAAAAGTAAATGAAGTCGCTTCTCCATAGATACATTTAGGACCCTTGGCCGGTATCCGGTAGCGGAAGGCCACTCCATCGTCAAATTCTTGTAATTCCACGTGGAACATCGTCTGTCCCTGCCGTTGGACTGCATATGTTTTTATACCGTCTTGGGTAGTATTGGTCGCGGGTTTAAAGGTTACATCTTTTCCTAACCATTGGTTGTCCACATTCAGTCCCAAGGGAGAAGGTGATATAACCAACTGATCTTCATAACGAACTTCATAAGATAAATCCTGATTGTTCAACAAAAGATTCATCCATGCTTTTTGTGCCCAGCCGGCTTCTGTGCTCATGCCCAGCAACAAACATAAACCTACATATATCCGTTTCATATCTATTTTTTTAGTGTTCCCATTGATAAGATTTTTAAGTTGGTGAGGCTTTATCCAAGCAGGTAAAAACTATTCAGCGGAATACGGATTTAGGTACCAGGGAGTATAAATCCCGTTACAAATTAATTTTTTGACATCTGTCGAAAAGCTTTACTACATATATGGAAAAGCTTTTTGACAAATGTGCTAAAGCTTTTCGACGGATGTGCTAAAGCTACGTTCTTACTGGCAAGCATCTCGTAATATATGATGTACACCTTCCGATATCCGCTGAACGGTTGTATTTGTTTACTCGATTACAAACCAAGTATATCCTTTGGCAGGGATTGTTACCGTCAGTTTCACTTTGCTGTTACAATCCAGCGAGTAGGCTTTTGCCTGGCCCTCCTGTTCCCGAATCATAGCCTGTTGTTTTAATCCGGTATAATATAAAGGCAATTCAATCTGTCGGGTTATCTCCTGATCTGTCGGATTGAAGAACATGGCTAAGCCTTTCTCTTTTCCTTTCGGATCGACATGCATCAGTCCGTCCCAGTCGCGGGCATCGGGTTTACGTAAATGAATGATGTCGCTATTCAGGATACGGCGATATTTCTTATACCATTGGATGATTTCCGTTACAACTTGTTTGGTTTCCGGTGTATCATACAGTCGGGGACCACGGTAACAAGCTTGTACTCCGGCTCCATAATTCTGGAACATCAACGTCTTATACTCATACAAATGTTCATGCAACGGTTCTAAAGTAGCTGCTTTACCACCGCCGTGATATTCTACCAGAGGAACAAAGCTCCATAAAGAAGAAGGGATACGTTCCCAGGTACAATCATAATTCAACTGGCGTGTATGAATCAGCTGGCGGTCACGAGGTAAAGACCAGTTTACTTCCCGATACCCGATACTCGTTTTAGTCGAACCGTTCAAGAAGTAGAAGTCGGGTACATTCAGGTAAATGCCGTTCTCACACATCCAGTGATACAGGTCGGTTATCTTATAAAACTGGTTCCATTGCGAATCATTCAAGCCTTTATGATGGCTGTGTGTTGTTGAGGCACAAACATCTCCCGGATAAGAACCGTCGTGTTCAAAACAGCGCATGCCTGTCTTCTCGAAGAAAGTCTTGATCTTATTGAAGTATTCATATCCCCAGTCGCTGCACAGACAAGGCGAACTTCCGAAGCGCATACCACCTCGTTTACCGGTTTTCGGGTTGATGACATCGACTTCATCACTGATCCAACGGCTGGCCAGTAATGAATAGCAACCCATTTCGATACCTTTGCTACGGGCGTAATCAACCAGTTCCTTGAACTTGGCAATGTTTTCTTCCGAAATGTCTTCGGCATTGGCTCCCGAACCGAAGCTTAGGATAATCATTTCGTATCCGGTTTCCGCACATTGGTCTACGGCAGTCCGGACAACAGCCGGATCACTGGATGTCAGATGCATGAAAATCGGGTTTTCCGTTGTCCAAGGAGCAATTGTCTTGTAGAAATGACGGGTAAACAATCCTTTTCGTTCCCGGTCAAAACTGTCAAAAGGCATCTCATAAACACGGAACGAACTGAATTTTCCTTTTCCCGGTATCAGTTGATCCGGTCCGATTTGTGGAGATACGTCCAAGATACAAGGAGTTTCCAACGGATAATTCCGTTGTGAAGTATATTCCGGATCTTCCACCCATTTTTCGGTAATATCTGTATCCCGTTCCGTAAATGTCCCTTTGCAGTTATAATCACTTTCGATATGGATGTTCGGCAATAAGAATTTGGAAGGATCACCATCGCTGGGCGATTCCGGTTCGGCAAAGGCCAGATATTCCAGTTTGAAATGATCTACATTGATTGGTAAGGAAGAACCGTTTTCTACTTCAAACCATTTCCGAATGACCGGGATATGATCATAAATGGCGAAGTGCAGCTTTAATGTAACCGAACTCAGTTCTTTATCTCCTCGTAAAGTAAAGACAAGCTCCTGCCCTGTCGGCATTTCCTTATTCAAAGCCCAGCGGCTTCTTGCCCATCGGATTGTTTCCTCGATCGGTTTGATTTCAAAGTCTTCTACCAGGAATGATTCTGGAATCGTATGCAGATCGTCCAGCCATTCATTCTTCAGATAGCCTCTTTCGGGTTGTCCGGCTAAACCACCAATACTCCATTTCTTACCATCAATCCAAATATAACCTTCGTTGCTGACTGCCCGAAGCAGACTTTCTCCCAGCATCCGGTTGGTATAATCTACGGTTGCCAGATTCGGGAAGACGCGGAAAGTACGGGAAACCATTTCATTGGCGATAACAATCCCTTTCCCATCGGGCGTACGATAAATACCCGACTTTGACTTCTCGGGAGTGAGCAGCCAGTCAAAGTCAGTCTGATCAGAAAGCAAAGCATTCCATACCGGCAGCTGACCGATCTTTTGCTGTAATTGTTTTACGACTGCTTCCTGTTGCTGAGGTCCTTCACCCAAAGCATTCGCATCTACTAATTCCGGTTTTTCTCCGGCATACGTTACTTGTGGATTGACCAGCAATACCTCGTCTCCACTTGCTCCGTCGGAAGTCGGATCAACAAACACTTCCAGCAAACCTCCTTTCTCCAGATTGACATCTACAGTCTTAAATCCGTCTGACGACCGGAGTAATCCGCTGTTATAGATTTCTTTTCCATCCAGTTTCAATTGGAAAATGACAGATCCTTTACCTATTTGATTGTCTGAACCCACAAGTCCTTTGAATTGTTTGGAGTCTTGTTCTTGTGCGAACAAAAGCTTACAGCCGTCCACCAAAGGCTGGACTACAAGCGAAGGATCATTCGGTTTTACAGAAGAAGCTGTTACACCTACTTGGGCCGTAAAGCGAATTCCTTTCCCATCCAGTTTGATCTTAGTAATGCTTTTAGCCTGCAATCCTAAAACATCAGTGCGTGTTTGTCCGTTAACGACTGCCGGTTCTCCTACAACCGTTTTTCCATTAACCACGCTTCCATATTCCTGCCAGATCTTTGATAAGTCCAGATCATTTAATCGGATGCTCTGCTGGCTGTATGCTTGCAAACAGAACGCCAGTGCTCCTGCTATTATTAATTTTCCCCTCATTTTCTATTTCTTCTTTTTATATTATTAGGCTTTATAAGATGAATAGACCAAAGCCTACTAACTTTATTTCATGTCGTTCATGAATATCGAATGTTCTTTCTCCGGTTTATCTTCGCTCCAATAGCGGAAGTATTCGATTTGGAATTCACCTCCGTTGTCGGTATCGCTGGGTAAACCCCACCAAGAAGGAAAGGCTTCACTATCAAAGTTGATGGTTTCTGGTGAATGCCAGAAGTCATTCTTTCGCCGACGGATTTCCATTCCGTCCACATACCAGACCAGTTCGTCTCTTGTCCATTTTAAACCTGCCACAAATGAACGCTCAGCCCACGGTATCTCACTCATAAATTCTACATGGTCACTGATCTGCAAATCATGAGTTTTGATAATATAATGTGAGGTCGCAAAGTAAGTCTTTGGATAATTAGGTAATGAATCATGACGTCCACAGATTTCGAAGATATCAATTTCCTCCTGTTTGATGGAGTCCTGAACATACAGCCAAAATGCACTCGATAATGCGGAATTCATCGGTCTGCATTTGATTTCGAAGAAACCGTAAAGCACTTTCTTCTTACTTTGGACAGCTGCAGAAGTAAATGTATGATATCCTTCCGGAGCATTTGAAACTTGTTCCCGCTTCCCGGAAAGAATCAGCTGACCGTTTTCCACCCGTACATTCTCCCGCCGGAAGAGTGAAGGTTGTCGTCCGATCCAAGTTGGATTATGATCAAACCATTTCGCCGTATCTAAAGATGTACCTTCAAATTCATCACTGATTTCTTCATTATAAGTCCAATGCTCAGTTCCTATTGGAGCAACAGGAGCCGGAAATGCTGAATCTGTTTTTACGGAACAAGATGTATAAATACTTGCCAGCAAGCAAGCTATACCGGTTTTTACGGACATACATAATACAAGTTTTCTATTTTTCATGATCTTCGATTTTATGAATCGGTTCACAAACCGTGAATTCCATATTGAAACAAAATACAAAAAAAGGAATTATTTCCCTTTCTCTTTATAACAAAATAGAGGAATATTCATCTGATTCCGATATTTTGTCATTTTCAGATCTACTTTACCTTTGCTAAATTCAAATCTGAAGGTGTTATGACAAAACGATATTCTTGTTTTACCTGGATGCTATTGAGTGAAGGTATCACGCACTTTTTCAGATCCACATTTTTCTCGAAGTAGATAGGTGCATCTATAGACTTTAAACCGTCTATCCGAATTATTAACGGATTGACATCTGCAGCATCTTTCAAGCGATCAACACTAACGATCCAATCTGTTCCGTCATAATATGAATCAGCTACTAATTGTCCATCTTGGTAAAGATTGGCTACATCTCCTTGATAAGAAATGTACATACGGGTTTCTTCTTCTCCTCCTGCCGGTCGTGGAACATAAACCTCATATATTCCGATATGTTCTTCATCCGCATACTTCAAAGGTTTGTTTTTATCTTTGATGATATGAACCGGCAAGCTTTTTTCGGAAGAGACCCAAGTACCATCAGTATTCCAAACCAGACGTTCTCCATTCTTCAGTAAGATTTCTATTTCTGAAGCTACAATTTCATTATCTGCCAGAATAAAGGAAACAGAATTCTTTTCTGTTGTTAAAAATGAAGTGACATCTGCTTTATAGTAATCGCCAGACTTCTGTGTCGCAACTTCTTTTCCATTGATAAAACACGTTGTGTTTGAAGAAGTAGAAGCAAAACGTAAGCAGGCTTTTTCGATGGTTGATAATGTATGTAATATAAATGTTCTTGCCACCTCATTCCCTTCTGTGGCACTTATCCACTGGCTATTTTCCAAAGGAGACAAAGCTTTGAACTTGGCTTGTATATTCCTTGATTCTTTTTGATAAACTTGCCTTCTAAATTGACCGTTATTGTAAACCTCAATTGCTGTTTCCGGATTGTTATCAATTAAGACAATGTTTCCATGATCACTTATAAGTGTGGCGTTTGTCAAAGCTATGAATTCTTTGCCTTTCATTTCTCCTTTCCAGATCAAATCAGATTCTTCTTCTGTCAAAGTTATGAAGCGGACAATAGCCCCATCCTTACGTTCTACTTCAATGATACAATCTTTGCCTGCTTTTAACTGGTTGACAAACCAGCCGTTCTTCCCTTTTTGTACAGAACCGTTTTGGGTACGAACTTCTTGGATAGCCTCATCTGTAAATAGATATTCCGCAGGAATGCCATCATCTTCAAAGAAGAAAAAAGTAGAACCATTTTCTTCTTCCATGGAACATATAGGCTGTACTGTAGCATACTTCAGCAATACCTTATCCATCTGCTGGTTGAATGGCCATAGGAAATAAGTTCCTCCTAGTACCGTGATCTTTTCTCGGGGTATTCGAATTGTTTCATTCTTCAACTTTATAGAGAATTGAACTTTTTCGTAGTCTCTCCGATCGTGTTTATATAAGTAATTGGAACAGAATAAGTATCCTTTTCTACCGTCGGAGCGGACTGCCCATTGCAGATTGTTTCTATCCTGATTTGAAGTTGGCAGATAAGCAATGGCTGGAGCTAATTCTGTACCAAAATCATTCATGAAATAGTTATATTTTTTCACTTCCTGCATGACTGTTCCTAATGTTCCAAATTCCCGGACCGGTGCTTGATAATCATAACTGACACGAGGTCCGGATGATTGCATTGTCGTTACTTGTCCTACCGGGTTGGTTCCTCCTGCATACATGTAGTATCCCATCATGTTGGCTCCACATCCCAAACGCAGATTGATCATTTCACCGGCCATCTCTTCTGGTACTACAGCCCGACGATGATAAAAAGCCGTTGTTCCGACACCCACCTCACAAGTAAAGAAAGGGGAATCATTATTTTCTCCACTCAGAGATTCAACCTCTCCTTCTATTTTGATAATATCTGTACCAATATTATCGGATAAACGATTGTAAGTGAAGAACTCGAAATTGCCAGTCGGAATCTCTTCTTTTCCGGAAGTGGTCCACGGTGCCTCTATATAAAAACCGGCATACGGAACAATTTCTCCTTTAGGGTATTCACTATCCATCCAGTGTGTCATGGAATATAAAGGTACATCAAAACCCAATTGGACAGCCATTTGCTTCAACGTTGTAAGATGAGAAACGATCTGTCCTCGTTTTACATATTCGTTTTCCAGCTGGATGGCCATAATCGGACCTCCGTCTTTATACATTAATCCTGCAACTTGCTTGTACAAGGCTTCATACCAGCGATGTACGTATGCCAGATAAAGAGGGTCGTTAGAACGTGTTTCCAACTGTTTATGATTAACTAACCAGTCGGGTAATCCTCCATTCCGTATTTCAGCATTGCAATACGGGCCTATGCGCAAGTGGACTTTCAAGCCGAGCTCTTGACATAATTCAACGAAGCGACGCAAATTCAGATGACCTTCCCATGAAAGTTCTCCTTCCAGTTCTTCGTGTAAATTCCAAATACAGTATGTAGCAACAATATTTACACCAGAAGCTTTCATCTTCAACAAAGCGTCTCGCCAATATCGGGGATTCATTCGGGCATAATGGATTTCTCCCATCACGGGAAGTTGAGGAATGCCTCCTTCTTCCAAGAATAGATTGTTGATCCGAATTTCTTTACCGGCAGGTCCTGGATTACCCATATTCAAATAGGATATTTGGGGAGACTTTACCTTTCTCAAATCTATCTGATATTGGGCGGATACGTTACCTCCTATCCCTAAAATGGCTGTAATAAGCAAGAGCTTCTTATTCATGATGGCATTACAAATTAGTGCGTTGTTTATGTCTTTACTGAGACTGATCTTTCTTAATCCTTATCTCCGAATACAACTTTTAGTGATTCGGATGAATAATTGCTTAAAGATTCTGATGGACGGATTTCAACCGTTGTTTTACCATAGGGTTGAATTGGAGACAGCTTGGCTTTTCCAAGCATTGTATTTAGAACCTCATAATAACCCAAAATAACCAGAAACATCTAAGCATAAATCT
>OGYZ01000015.1_pt1 | contig 126020 bp, 133 predicted proteins | sample 1576681 | NCBI WGS metagenome assembly OGYZ01 (sample SAMEA3541480, study PRJEB24748) | human gut metagenome | biome: human gut; feature: human-associated habitat; material: faeces | place: China | collected 2012 | reverse complement strand
CTGTTCTCTATGATGGAGGATCAGGAACTAAAGATTCACCAATAACTTTGGTAGTATAATAAACTTTGATTAGCGCGGCTGGTGGGGGTATCCACCCCGCGCCGCCGAGTTATAAATTAATGAGATAGTTTGCTTGCTAACTATAGAAACAGAGTATAAAATTTAGCTAAAGTTATCAATTAGAATATTAGGGTGTTAATAATTTATTATAGTAAGGGAGTAAGATAAATATGGAAAAAAGTAATAAAATATATATGATAGTGATATTTGTGTGTGCAGCACTTGTTATTGGTTTATGTGGTTATGCAATAATAACTCATAAAGATGAAAAGATTAGTGATGCAATAAAATTTAAAAATGAATATGAAGCATTAAATGAACTTGTCAATGAAAATAGTGATGAAAAATATGTTAATGTAGAAATATCTGAAAAAAATCCAATTGTTTATAAGACAGGTAAGGAAATTCTTGATGTATTAAAAAAAGAAGATGCAATAATTTATTTTGGTTTTGCAGCATGTCCTTGGTGTAGAAATGCTGTTCCGGTTTTGCTTGATATAGCTAATGAAATGAATGTTGAAAAAATATATTATGTTGATATTTTAAATATTAGAGATACTTATAAGTTTTCTGGAAGTATTGAACCTGAACAAACTAAAAAAGGAACAGATGCATATTATGAAATAGTAAAATTTTTAGATAAGTATTTGCAAAAATTCTATGTAAATGATGATGCAGGTAATATGTATGATACTGGTGTTAAAAGATTATATGCTCCGACAGTTGTAGGTGTTAAAAATGGAAAAGTTGTAGGATTTCATGAAGCAACTGTAGAAAGTCAAACAGATCCTTATGTAGTTTTAACAGATAAGCAAAAAGAAGAGTTAAAAAAAGAATATAAAACAATTATAGAAGCAGTTAATAAAAAAGATAATGTATGTAAGGATAATACAGCTTGTTAAAAAGACTTTAAATGAGTCTTTTTTGGATTAATGGAGGTAAAATGATTAAATCTAAGGGATGGGATTGGAAAATAGTTAAGGATGATATAGATTGTCCATGGAAGATACCAAGTGTGGAATCTTATTATTTGCTAAATAGATGGGAAAATCTAAATTTTAAAAATTTTCTTGATTTAGGTTGTGGTTTAGGAAGACATACTGTTTTATTTGCTGAAAATGGATTTAATGTAAGTGGTTTTGATATTAGCAAGGAAGGAATAAGGAAAACTAAAGAGTGGTTAAAAAATCTAGATTTGAAAGCAGCTTTAAAAGTTGGCGATATGCTTGAACTTCCTTATGAAAATGAATTTTTTGATTGTATATTATGTAGAAATGTTATTTCTCATCAAGATACACAAGGAGTAAAACAAATTATAAAAGAACTATATAGAGTATTAAAAAATAATGGTGAATGTTATTTAACTTTGGGGTCTAAATCTACTTGGGGATTTAAGCAAGATTCATGGCCATTAGTTGATGAAAATACTAGACTTAGAATGGAAGAAGGACCAGAATATAAAATTCCTCATTTTTATGCAGATTATGATTTGATTAAAGAACTTTTTAAAGATTTTAAAATAATTTTCATTAATCATATTGAAGATTTTTATGAATCTAATGATAAAACTTACTCTTCATTTCATTATCATGTGTTAATAAAAAAGGTAGACTAGGATTATAAAAATCCTAGTTTCTTCTTGTTTAAAAGAATTAATTATAGTATAATCTTTATAGAATGAAATGGGATGAATATAATGGCTAAGAAAAAACAAATAGTTATAAATGAAGAAGAATTAACACCAACTACACTTGCTGTTGTAGAAGATAAGAAAAAAGTAAGTATTTTGGGTATTTTTTGGTTATTTTTAATATTTGCAATTTTTATTGTAGGTGTTATCTATTTGCCAGAAATTTCTCAATATATAAATAATTATTTTAATCCTGATGTAGTAACTCCGGATACTCCAAGTGATAATAAAAATAATACAACTGATGATGATAATAAAACTACAATTAAAGAGTATGTTATAAGTGATAAACCAGAAATAATATTTGAAAAGTTTAAAATTAATAATATTGTAGTATATGAAAGTAATATAAGTTTTGATATAATAAATACAAGTAATGAGATATTGGAACTTGCAAATTATAATTATTTTATTAATTTATATGATCAAAATAAAAAACTTTTGCAAAGATTAATGTTAAGAGATGAAATTGTAAGTCCGAATGAAATATTAAAAGTAACTTCTTCTTTAACAGATTCAAATGTTTATTCTTTAACTTTACTAAGTATTAGTAAGGATAATTATCCAGCATATGTTGCAACTGCTGATGAAAATAATATGGCTACGTTAACATGTACTAAAGATTATGAAAAAGTGGATTATTTACTTAATAATAATAAAGTATATGCAATTAGTTTGCTCTATGAAGTTGGTGTTGATGATGCAAACTTTAATACCTTATATGGAACTTATCAAGCAATGCAAGTTTCTTATAATTCAATTGAAGGTGTTTCATCTAGTATAGAAACTATAAATAATGTTTTAAGTTTTAGAACCATTATTAATTTAAATACTATTGGTGATGAGAAAATTAACTTGAAAACATTTTATCCAAAAGATACTGATGCAAAAGTAATGAATTTTGAATTAACATCAATGGGTTATACATGTAAATAGGGAGGTTTTATGAAGCTTTGTATTAATGATTTTGAAGGGCCACTAGATTTACTTCTTCACTTAGTTAAAACAGCTAAAATGGATATATATGAAATTGATACAAAATATATTATAGATAAGTATTTAGAATTTATTGAAAGTATTCCTGCATATGATTTAGATGATGCAAGTGAATATTTAGTTATGGCTGCAGAATTAATTCATTTGAAGAGCAGGTTATTACTTAATTTAGATAGTGAAAGTGAAGATAATGATGAATTTTCAATAAATAGTGAAGAAGATCTAAAAAATAAATTAATAGAGTATGAAAGATATCAAAATGTAACTAATGTATTTAAAGAGTTAGAAGAAAAAAGAAATGAGTTTTTTACAAAATTACCTGAAAATTTGAATGAATTTGTTGAAACTAAAGAAAAGTTGGAAGGTAATATGGATGTGGAGCTTTTAAAGGTTGCTTTAATAGAGTTAAATAAAAGAATGTCTTATCAAAAACCTATTAATACTAGAATAACTAGAAAAGAAATAAGTGTAGAAGAAAGAAAAAAATATATTAGAGAATTTATTAGTAAAAGAAAAAATGTTAAATTTACTGATCTTTTTGAAGAATATAGTAAAGATGTAGTTGTGGCAACATTTTTATCTATTTTAGATATGTGTAAAACGCAAGAGATTACTTTAAGACAAGATAGTAATTTTGGAGAAATTTATATAGAAAGAGTGAATGTATGAATAAAGAAGCAATTTTAGAAGGCCTTTTATTTGTAGTTGGTGATGAAGGAATAACTTTAGATAATATTGTGGAAATAATGGCAATTACTAAAAAAGAAGCACAAGAGTTACTTAAGAATTTGAGAGAAGAGTATAATAAAGATAATCGTGGTATTAGAATTAGTTTTATTGGAGATGCTTTTAAATTAACAACTAAACAAGAACATAAAGAATATTATCAAAAGTTAATTACAACAAGAGGTACAAATACTTTATCACAAGCAGCCTTAGAAACTTTAGCAATTATTGCTTATAATCAACCAATTACTAGAGCAGAGGTAGACGAACTTAGAGGACTTGCAAGTATTAATATGATTAGAAAGTTAATGGCTAAAGATTTAGTTAAAATAAGTGGTAAAAGTAATTTGCCTGGAAAACCCAACTTATATCGTACAACTAGTGAGTTTTTAGATTATTTTGGGCTTGCTACGATTAGTGATTTGCCGGATTTACCAATTGAAAGTGCAAATGAAGCTGATGAACAAGAATTATTTACATCTATTTACAAGGAAGAAAAATAACATATTTTTATAAGAATCATGCATAATATTTAATGGTGATATTATGTCTTTAAAGAAAATTAAAATAATTAATGTTGTTTTTCTTTTTTTACTGTCTTTTTTATGGCACTTTATGTATGATTGGTTTCCAAATACCATATTTGCTTTAGTTTTTCCAGTTAATGAATCTATTTGGGAACATATGAAAATTATTTATTATTGCTTACTTATGGGAAGCATTCTGGAATTTGTTTTATGTAAAAAAAATAATATAAAAATAAATAATTTTTATATTGAAGCTATGGTTAAATCAATCCTTGGAGTTATATTTTATTTAATTATCTTTATTCCTCTTTATTTATGGCTAGGAGAATCAATGTTTATTTCTATTAGTTTAATGCTTATTACTTATATTTTTATGGAATATATTGGCTATAAAATATTAACTGGAGAAGAGATGAATATTAATATATTACCTGTTATAATTATTGTTTTAGGTTGTATTATGTTTGTAATTTTAACATTTTATCCTTTGCATAACTTTTTATTTTTTGATGAAGTTAAATTTGGTTATGGAATATTAAAGTAAATAAAGTAAAAAAAACATGTTCAAAAACAAAATAATATGATATAATTACTTTGTTGCCTGTATGGCGGAATTGGTAGACGCGATAGACTCAAAATCTATTTTCAGCAATGGAGTTCCGGTTCGAGTCCGGATACAGGCACCAAATTTAAGAAAATTTAAACGACTTTTTAATAAAAGTCGTTTTTGTGTAGTTGCTGATTGGATTTATTATATGTTATACTTTTTATTGAGAAAGAGGTCTGTTTAGTATGACAAAATATAAAAAAGAGTTAAAGAAGTTTAAAGAATTTAAAAAAACATATGATTTTAAACAATTAGAAATTATAGAAAAAGACAATATTTATTTATGTGATGGAATAATCATTAAAGATGAAAATGGCATTGTTGGAGAAAGTGATAAATGGATTAATGTTGGTTATTCATTAAGGGGAAAATATACAAAGTTATTATCAAATTTGTTTCCCTATAAATTTAAGTTTAAAGGATATACATTAAATTCGATAGAAAGTTTTTTTCAAGGAATTAAATTTAAAGATAAAAAAATGCAAAAGAAATTATTTAAATATAGTGGAAAAGAGGCCTTAGTTTTGCAAGAAGCAACAACCTATAATTGGAAAGAAACTGGTATTGTTTATTGGAGAGGTAAAAAAATAAAAAGAGATTCAAAAGAATATGATGATATTATTGATGAATTATATATAAGCGCATTACAAAATAAGTTTTATAGAAATATAATTAAAAACTGTAAATTGCCAATAGTTCATATGATCGGGGAAAATTCTAAAAGTGAAACAGTCTTTACAAGATATGAGTTTGAATATATGTTAAATTGCTTAAATGCTTTTTTAAATGATAAAGTTAAATAAATTAAACTTTTTTGACAAATGGGTATTGTCGTGTTAAAATATAGTTAATTTGAAAGGACATTTATTATGAAGAAATTAGTAGTAACATTAATTCATCATCATAAAATCATGCACTTGTTAATACGACATTAAAAGTTGTTACAAGTGCTTATTAGAGTGCTTGTTTTTTAATATTAAGAAAGGAATTAAAGATGAAAATACAAAATGTAAAAGGTGGTTATGATTTTTTACCTAAAGAACAAAAAATTAGAAATTATATAAATGAAATTTTAAAAACTACATTTGAAGAATTTGGTTATCAGCCAATTGAAACTCCGATACTATGTTATTTGGATATGCTTGTAGATAAGTATGATGAAAATAATGATTTATTAAAGGAAATTTATAAATTAACAGATCAAGGAGATCGTAAGTTAGGCCTTAGATATGATTTAACCGTTCCATTTGCAAAGTTTATTGCTTTAAATAAAAATAATATTAGTTTTCCATTTAAAAGATATGAAATAGCAAAAGTTTTTAGAGATGGTCCAGTTAAAGTTGGCAGAGATAGAGAATTTACACAATGTGATGCTGATGTTGTAGGAATATCTGGAGAGTTAGTTGAGGCTGAACTTTTAAGTTTATATATTTCAGCTTTTAAAAGATTAGGTATTGATATTATTATTAAATATAATAATAGAAACTTAATGCGTGGTTTAATAAGTGAAGTTGGAATTGAAGATAGTAAAATAAGTAGTGTTATTACTATAATTGATAAAATGAATAAAATAACTGAGGCTGAGTTAGTGAAGTACTTAGTGGACTTAGGCATAGAAGAAATTAAAGTAAGTAGTTTACTGTTAATGTTTAAGATGGATTTAGAAAGTATTAAAAGTAAGTTTGTAGATAGTGATAATGAAGTATTGAAAAATGGTATTGAAGAAATTGATTCGTTAAGTAAATATATTTCTAAATTAGGATATAATGATATATGCGTTCTTGATTTAACTCTTGCTCGTGGTCAAGACTATTATACTGGAAATGTTTTTGAAGTATATGACAAAAGTGGTATTGTTACAAGTTCTATCGGTGGTGGTGGTAGATATGACAAAATGATTGGTGAGTATATTAATGATGGAGATGTATATCCAGCGGTAGGTATTAGTTTTGGTTTAACATCAATTTTTGAAATATTAAAAAATAGGGAAGAGTTTAATAAAAATAGTAATATAGAAATATTTATCATTCCAATGGGTGTTCAAATTGAAGCATTAGATTTAGCTAATAAATTAAGAGATATGGGAATAAATGTGGAAATTGAAATGAAAGATAGAAAATTAAAAAGAAGTCTTGATTTTGCTAATAGAGAAAACATTCCATATGTAATTATTCTTGGCGAAGATGAAATAAATAATAATAAATTTGTTTTAAAAGATATGTTTGGAAGTAATAATATCGATGTTACTATGGATAATTTAGATGTAATAAAGGGTTATTTAAAGTAAATTAAGTAAATAAATAGAAACTGAATATGTTTCTATTTTATTTTTGTGAAAAATTTGTTAAAATTATATTAGGATGGTGAGTATAAATGGAAGTAAAAAAAAGAATAGATTATTTATCTTGGGATGAATATTTTATGGGGATTGCAAAATTATCAGCATTAAGAAGTAAAGACCCATCAACCCAAGTTGGAGCTTGTATAGTAAGTGATGATAATAGAATCTTATCAATTGGGTATAATGGTGCTCCGAATGGGTTTAATGATGATTCATTTCCTTGGGATAGAGAAGGTAGTGCTTTAGATACTAAATATATGTATGTTTGTCATGCAGAATTAAATGCTATTCTTAATTTCAGAGGGAATAAGAGAGATTTAGAAGGTTCTAAAATATATGTAGCGTTATTTCCATGTAATGAGTGTGCTAAGGCTATTATTCAATCAGGTATTAAAGAAGTAATTTATTTGAGTGATAAATATCATGATCAAGATAATATGGTAGCTTCAAGAAGATTATTTGATGAATGTGGTGTTAGATATCATGAATTTAAAGTAAGTGAAACTAAAAAAATAGAAATAGAACTCGATAAATAGGTGGGGATAATTATAAAAGGTAATAAGAATACAACAATAGAACAAGGTGCCAAAGATGATAAAGAACTATCTTATGAAATATTAAAAAGTTTAAATATTGATGATAATGAAGTAAGTAATGAAGAAGTAAGAGAATCTGAAGTAATAGTAAAAAATAAAAAAAGATTATTTTTAAGAAAAGAAATTGTTTATTTGCTTTTAATTATTTTTCTGGCTTTTGGTGCCTATTCAGGTATTAATTTAATTAAGTGGAGTATGGATGCAAAAAATACTGAAAAACAAATTAATGAAATTAATGCAAGTACAGAGGTTAAGGAGGTAAATGATACAATTGATACAGTAATTGTAAATCCTCCGAAAGAAGAATATAAAGAAAATCCTTATTGGGATTATATTAAAATGAATTTAATAAATGTTAATTTTAAAGATTTAAAGAAAATAAATAATGATACTGTTGGATGGATACAAGTAAATGGCACTAATATAAATTATCCTTTTGTACAAACTAATAATAATACATATTATTTAAAAAAAGATTTTAATAAGAAATATAACTCTGCTGGTTGGGTATTTATGGATTATAGAAATAATATTAGTAATTTTGATAAAAATACAATTCTTTATGCTCATGGTAGAGTAGATGGAACAATGTTTGGTTCTTTAAAAAATATTACAAAAAGTAATTGGTATAATGATAAAAGTAATCATGTTGTTAAGTTATCTACTGAGTATGAAAATACTTTATGGCAAGTATTTAGTATTTATAGAATACCACAGACAAGTGATTATTTAGATATTGATTTTAGTAGTGATGAAAAGTATGAAGAATTTTTATCTTTATTAAAGAATAGAAGTGAATATCAATTTGAAGTTGATTTAAATAAAGATGATAAAATATTAACTTTATCTACATGTTATAAAGAAAGTGATAGAGTAGTATTGCATGCAAAATTAATTAAAATGGAGGTAAAAAATGGAAATAATTGATATATTAAAAAATAAGAAAGGATTTATTGCTGCTTTAGATCAAAGCGGTGGAAGTAGCAAAAAAACATTAGCAAATTATGGTATTGGTGAAGAATTAATTACAAGTGATGAAGTAACGTTTGATTATATTCATGAGATGCGTTCAAGGATTATTATGAATGATGCTTTTGATGAAAGGATACTTGGAGTAATACTTTTTAAAAACACAATGGAAAGGGATATTGATGGTGTTAATACTGTTAAATATTTAAGTAATAAAGGAATTCCTGCTTTTTTAAAAATAGATATTGGTTTAGAAGATATTGATGGGGGAGTTCAATTATTAAAAGATATTCCAGGGTTGGAAGATTCTTTAGAAAATGCTAAAAAATATGGTATTGTTGGTACTAAAATGAGAAGTGTTATAAAAGAATATAATGAGTATGGAATTAAAAAAGTTATTGAACAACAATTTAATTTAGCTAAAATTATTATAGCGCATGGATTAATACCTATTATTGAGCCTGAGGTTGATATAAATGCTTGTAATAAAAAACAAATTGAAACGTTTATGAGAAATGAAATTTTGAAACATTTAGATAAGATGAAAAAAGAGGATTATTTAATGTTTAAATTTACATTACCAGAAATACCAAATTTTTATAATGATTTGTTAAGACATAAGAACGTTTTAAGAATTGTTGCCCTATCTGGTGGATATGATAGAGATTTAGCTTGTGAAAAGTTAAAACAAAATAAAAAAATGATTGCATCATTTTCTAGAGCTTTACTTGAAGGATTAAATGTCAATATGAGCGATGAAGAATTCAGTAAAACGTTAGATAATACAGTGGAAGAAATATATGATGCATCTGTAAAAAAGATTAAATAAATTATTAAAATTATGTAAAACATCTTGAAAATAGGTGTTTTTTTATTTATATTTTGATATAATTAAATAGGGATTGGAATGGAAAAAAATATAAAGAAAATACTAGAAACTTTAGAGTCTGAAGGCTATCAAGCATACTTAGTTGGTGGTTATGTTCGTGATTACTTATTAGGAATTGCGTCTTTTGATGTTGATATTGCCACTAATGCACTACCTAAAGATATTCATAGAATCTTTAATAGTAGTAAAAGTAATTATGGAAGTGTCAACATAAAGATTGATAAATTAAATGTAGATATAACTACATATAGAAAAGATTTAAACTATATAAATAGAAGACCAAGTACAGTGAAATATATTAATAATTTAGAAGAAGATTTAAATCGAAGAGACTTTACAATAAATGCTATTTGTATGGATAAAAACGGTAATATAATTGATCCTTTAAATGGATGTTTGGATTTAGATAAAAGATTAATCAAAATGATTGGTGATGTAGATATTAAAATACAAGAAGATCCATTAAGAATAATGAGGGCGATTAGATTTGCGTGTGTACTTGATTTTGGTATTGATAATGAATTATATGAAAAGATTATAAAATATAATTATTTAGTAAAAGACTTATCTAAAGAAAGAATAAAAAATGAACTGGATAAAATATTAATAAATAAAAATTTTAAAAAAGGATTAAAATTACTTGATGATACAGGTATAAGTGATATTTTAAAGATTAAATATAATGATGTAAATTATGTAGATGATTTACTTGGTATGTGGGCTCAAGTAAAAGTTTTAAATATACCATTTACAAATGTTGAAAAAGGGAATATAATAAAAATTACCGAGGTATTGGATATAGGTAAAATTGATAATGAAGTATTATATAAATATGGATTATATATATCTAGAGTAGCTGGTAAAATATTAAATATTAAAACAACTTTAATTAGTAAGATGTATAATAAATTACCAATTAAATCTAGGGAAGATATTGATATAAAAAGTAGTGATATAGTTGATTTATATGGTGAGGGAAAAATAATCGGAGATACATATAAATTATTAGAAAGTGAAATACTTAAAAAAAGATTGAAAAATAAAAAAAGTGAAATATTAAAATATTTAGAGAAAAGGAAGTGAGAAACATGTTTAAAGATAATAAAAAACTTGTAGTGGAAACAATGTTTATTGGTGAAACTTTAAAGTTGGATTTATCTTTAAAAGAGTTTCTTGTACTACTTTATTTTGATAATATATATGATGAAGTATTTGATATGAAAATAGTTGCTAAAACATTGAATATGAAAGAGGAAGATGTTTTAACAGCATATGGATCTTTGGTTACTAAAAACTTGATTAAAGTTAATGCTGAAAAAGATTGTTTTGGTAAAATTAGAGAAAAAGTATGTTTAGATAATTTTTATAATGAAATAAAAAATGATTATAAAATGAAAGAAAAAGAAGTAACAAAAGAAGACATTTACTCTGTGTTTGAAAAAGAATTTGGAAGAACTTTATCAAGTATGGATTGTGAAATAATTAATGCTTGGATTGAAAATGGATTTAGTGAGGAACTTATTTTAAGTGCATTAAAAGAAGCTGTTTATAATGGTGCAACAAGTTTAAGATATATTGATAAAGTTTTATATGAGTGGAATAGAAAAGGTATTAAAGCACCAGATGATGTTAAGAAAATGATGGAAAAAGAACCTGAGGTGCCTTTATATGAAACAAGTGTTATGAATTATAATTGGTTGAATGGTTTTAATGAAAAATAGTAAAGAAATATTGGAAAAATTGGATAAAGTTGTTCCAAATCCTGTTTGTGAACTTAATTATAAGAAAGATTATGAGTTATTGATTGCTACAGTTTTGGCTGCTCAATCAACTGATAAAAGAGTAAATGTTGTAACAAAAGAATTGTTTTTAAAATATGACATTTTTTCTTTAGCTAAAGCTAGTATAGAAGATATTGAAAATATCATAAAACCTGTTGGAACATACAAAAGAAAGTCTATTTATATTATTGAAATAGCTAATAAACTAGTTAAGGATTATAATGGAAAAGTTCCAAATGATAGAAATTATTTAGAAAATTTACCAGGTGTGGGAAGAAAAACATGTAATGTAGTTTTATCAAATATTTATAATGTCCCTACAATTGCAGTAGATACCCATGTAGCTAGGGTTTCTAGAAGATTACAATTAACTAAAAGCGATGATGTATTAGAAATAGAAAAAGATTTAATGAACTTTTTTCCTAAAGATAAATGGAGTAAAGTTCATCATCAATTAGTTTTATTTGGTAGGTATACTTGTAAAAGTATTAAACCATTATGTGATAAGTGTCCTTTTCAATGTAAATATAAAAGACTTCGTTAAGAAGTCTCTTTTTAATCTAATCCATAATTTTTTTCAGTATCATCATTTCCTGGATCTGGTTTGATTATGTTTTCAACATTTGAATCTATATCAGAATTGGATTTTATAAGTAAACCATCACTCATATTTGCTTTAAATAATGAGTAAGCAGCTTTTATAACATAGGTTGTATTTCCACCTTTAGGGTTACTTACTGTAAATGTTGTATTATCTGTACGACCTAGATAGTTTAATGTACCATCTTCGTTTTTTTCATATACATTGTAACCTAATGATCCAATATATGTATTAATGTATGCTATTCTTTCCTCATAATATTTATTAGCACTCGTATCATAGTATTTATTGAAATAATCTTTTAAATAACTAGTATTTATTGCATCTGGTGTTTGTATACCAGTCCATTTTAATTTAACTGTAGTACCATCGTATATATATGATCCTCCGGTTGGAGCACTTAATTTATTAAATCTTGTTGATACTTCAGTTGGTTCAGTTCCTTCTTTAAATATTTCTGTAGTTCTTAAATTTTCTGGCGTAAATTCTGATGCAAGTTGAGTAGGGAATGTTTCTTTTTCAATTTCTACTTCAATAATACCACTTGGTTTTGTAAATGTTTTGTTTTTTGAATATACTCTTGAACCAACAGCCTTCATAACAGCATTTCTAACTCTACCACCGATTGTTGCTGTTAGGTAATGATTAGAATTATTAATATCATAACCAATCCATAGGGCAATTGAGTATTCTGGTGAATAGGTTATATTCCATGCATCTCTAGTAGCTGATGCGGGAATTCCTAATTTTTCTGTTGTGGCTTTATCTAAGTTTGTTGTACCTGATTTAGCAGCGATATTTGTACCACTTACTGAGACACCACCAACACCTCTTTCGGCAGCAGTCATTAATATACTTGTTATCATATATGCTGTTTCTTCGCTCATTACTTTAACTTTTTCATTCTTTTTAGTATAAACTTTACCATTTTCTAGTAGGGTTGCTTCTTTATATGAATATGGTTCAATATAATAACCATCTCTACCATATGCTGCATATGCTGCGGACATTTGCACTGGACTAACACCATCAAATCCACCAATAGCTGCAGATTCATATAATTCATCACCATAGTTGATACCTAAGTTTTTTACGAATGTTTTTATATAATCTGGATTTTCTTTATTAACCGCTTGAAAGGCTTTTAATGCTGGGATGTTTCTTGATGCTGCTAGGGCATCGCGCATACTCATTAAACCATTATACTTACCATCAGCATTTTTAATAGGAGTTCCATTTGTATATGTTGTTTCTTCATCTAAGAATAGTGAAGCAGGGGAACCATTAAGGTATTCAATGTAAGGACCATAGTCAAATAATATTTTGGCTGTTGATCCCGGTTGTCTTTTGATTGTTGCTCTGTTTGTACCACGAGCTCCATAGTTTCTTCCACCAGAAATTGCTGAAATTCCTCCGTTTTCCATATCTGTTATAGCAATTCCTTCTTGCATAGCATCATTTGGAAACTTATATATTTCACCTTTTTCTAATTTATTTAATACAGCTTGAGCATCTTTATCAATTGTTGTTATTACTTTCATTGGTGTTTCTCTTAAGTCATAACCAGTATCACTTTTTATTTCGTTGATAACGTAGTCAATTGCAGCTCTGCTGTCACCGTTTGAAACACTATCCTTTTTAGCTAATAAAGACTCAATTGGAATATCTAAGACAGCATTTTTTTCTTCTTCAGTTATATAACCATGATTTACCATTAATGTTAAAACTATTTTTTGTCGTTTTCTGGTATATTTTGGATGAACATATGGGTTATATAAAACAGGATTTTGAAACATTCCAGCGATGATTGATGCTTCTGCTAAAGATATGTCTGATACTGATTTGCCAAAGAAGTTTTGACATGCTTGTTCAACTCCAGCAAAACCTGAATTGTTTAGAGACCCTGTTGAACCAAACCATTGACTATTGACATAAAATTCTATTATTTCTTCTTTTGTATAATTACTTTCTAGTTTGAATACTGCCATGTAAATATCTTGAAATTTACGAACTATACCTTTTATACCATGACTTTCTTTACTAGAATATACTTGCTTTGCAACTTGCATTGTTAAGGTAGATGCACCACCAGCTTTATCATTACCAAGTACTTGACCAACACTTGCTTTGGCAAAACGTGCCATATCTAAACCATTGTGTTGAAAAAATCTTGAGTCTTCTGTTGCTACAATAGCATCAATTAATACTTGAGGAAGTTCATCATAGTTTACTAGAACTCTATCATATTGACCAAGTCTAGCAAGCTCTGTTTTTCCATCATTATAATATAGTACGCTTGATTCTTTAGAATATAGTTTTTCTTTATCAAAATCTGGTGAAGATATTATAATGTATAAGGCAAATACTAAAGCTACTGATATTAAGGCAATACCTGCAATTAAAAGTATTGAAAGTACATCATTTTTAGTAACGGGCTTTTTATTTCCTTTATCTTTTGATTTTTTCTTTAAATTAATTTTCTTAAGTTTTAGTTTTTTCATAAATTAGTCCTCCTTTATGTCTATTTTACTTAAATAATCTAACCCTCTTAGAGTCATATTTATTTCTATTCCATATTTTTCTAGATATTCATAGGGAATACTTTTTCTTGTTTTTTTATCAACAAAATCAATAAAATCTTTTCCTTTTAAAATGAAGTATTTATTATTCATGTAAATTATCAAAAATACAATTCCTTGATGATTTAGTATATTTCTAATATGTTTAATTTGATGGGGATGAACATTTGATATTGGAAAAGATGTCTTATTATTTGTTTCTTTAGCGTCAAACTCAATATATTTTCCTTGATAAAGTCCATTAAAATCTAATGTTGATGGTGCTTCATAGAAAGCATCTGTTATTCTTCTTCCTGATTTTGAATAATCTGTTTTTACTACTTTAATTGGAGTAGGTTTTTTATATATATAGGCAATATCATTATCTTTATAATATTCATTAGCTTTTTCTATTAAGTATTCTAGATCCATACCACGATTTTTATATGATATTTCTTTTTTAAATGTTTTTTTAATATTATTAGGGTATAACATTTCATCACCTATAAGTAATTATAGCATAAAATGTATTATTTTTAAAGAATGTGAATAACAATTGTCATATGTAGACATAAAAAACTTTTGACTTCTTTTGTCGAAAATAATGTTTTATAACAGATTTTATTGTAATATGTAATTGGTGATTAAATTGAGAATGGATTACTATATAAATATAATGTTGGAAAACCTAGATTGGGGCACTTTAAATATTCCTTTTATAAGTATGGAAGAAATTACTAGTATTCATGATATTGACGAAATGTAAAATTTAAGATATAATTTTCTTGTTAGTAGGTGATATTTTTGTATAACGATCGATTATATTTGACTCCTCAAGAGATACTTGAGAAAGAATTTAAAGTTGATGCCAGGGGATATCGACCTCAAGAAGTTGATAAGTTTTTGGATATGGTTATCCGTGATTATACGGAATATTCTAATATTGTGAGAAAATTAGAAAAAGATATTAAGGATTTAACTGATGATAACATTAAGTTAAAACAAGAAATTAGAAGACTTCAAGAAGTAGCTAGTTCTAGTAGTGATGCACCTTCTAGAAGTATCAATAATGTTGATTTATTAAAAAGAATTAGTCAACTTGAAAAAGTAGTTTATGGAAATAATGAATAATCTAGTGGCAAATGCTGCATAAAATAGTTATGTAGAGGAAAGTCCATGCTCGCACAGACTGAGATGTCTGTAGTGTTTGTGCTTAGGGAAAAAATAACCTAGGAGAACGAAAGTTTATGGCTTCGAGGAAACCTTAAATGGTTTTATTAGATATAAAAGTGCCAAAGAGACGAGTTACAAGGGAAACTTTGTAGGTGGAACGTGGTAAACCCCGCAAGCGAGAAACCCAAATTATGGTAGGGGAGCTTAAAGAAAGAAATGAATTTACTTTAGGTACAGTAATGTAAGATAAATATTTGCCTCTTCTTTATGAAGAACAAAACATGGCTTATTAAGATTATTTTTTATTTTTTTAATTAAAAAAAGGAGTGAAAAAGTTTTGAACGAAATTGGTGAGGAGCTTCAGTATGCAAGGGAGTCATCAGGTGTTAGTTTAAATGAAGCAAGTAAGGATCTTGGTATTAAAGTTGAAATACTTGAAAATATTGAAGATGGAAGAACTGGTGCATTTAAGGATATATTTGAATTAAAAGAATATATTTCGAATTATGCTAAATATTTAGGTTTAAATGAAGATGAATTAATAGATGAATTTAATGAGTATATGTTTGAATATACTTCAAAAATTCCTATTAAAGAAATTGAAAAAACTATTGAACTAAAAATAAAAGAAGATAAAAAAGATGATGAAATAGCATCACCTTATACAAAAAAAACAAAAAAATATAATAAGTGGGTATATATTACAATTTACGCAGTTATATTTTTATTAGTTTTATTTACAATTATATGGTCAGTTAAGCAAGTTACTATAAATAGAAATGTTACTGATACAATAAGTTATGGAAAGTAGGAATATTATGAATTTACCAAATAAAATTACAATGGCAAGAATAATTTTGTCTATAATGTTATTAGTTATGTTGTTATTACCTTGGTATCAATTTGGAGTGGAATTTCCAATATATCAAGTTGCTAATATAAGTGTTAATATAAAATATATTATCGCTGGAGTTATATTTTTAATAGCTTCTACATCTGATTTTTTAGATGGTTATTTAGCTCGTAAGAATAATATGGTTACTGATTTTGGAAAAGTAATGGATGCAATTGCAGATAAATTACTTGTTAATGGTTTACTTATTATTTTAGCATATGATAGAGTTATTTCAATAATTATACCAGTTGTTATTATTTCTAGAGATATAGTTGTTGATTCTTGTAAAATGATATCAGGACAAAATGGCAAAGTGGTTGCAGCTTCAATTTTAGGTAAATTAAAAACAATTTGTATGATGAGTGGTCTTACATTAACAATGTTTTATAACTTGCCATTTGAACTTATTGGTCTTCCGGTTGCAGATATTTTATTAATAGCTGCAGTTGTATTATCAGTAATTTCTGGCTGTCAATATTTCTATGGTGTTAGAGATATATTATTTCCAAAGAAGAAAGCAAAATAAAGGATGCAAAATTGCATCTTTTTTCATCTGATTTTTTTTAAGTAGCAATAATATTGCATAAAATAGTGAATATTACATACAAATATAATATGAAAAAGATAGATATTAAGAAATTATTATTTTATATTTTGATTCCATTAATAAGTGGAGCAATTGTGGGAATAATTACTAGTGGAGATATGAAATCTTATAATGGTTTTGTACCTGGTTGGATATTTCCTGTTGTATGGAGTATTCTTTATATTTTGATGGGAATATCAAGTTATTTGGTTAGAGAAGATGATGATGCTTTAAATATTTATAAAGTCAACTTAGTTGTTAATCTAGCATGGACATTTATATTTTTTACTTTTAATATGAAAATATTAGCCTTTTTATGGATAATTTTATTAATAGTAATTGTTTGTTATATGATATATAAATTTTTTAAAGTAAAAAAAATAGCGGCATACTTACAAATACCTTATTTAATCTGGTTATTATTTGCAAGTTTTCTTAATTTGTTAGAAATATTATAAAAATAATCTGTGTATTTGACTAGGCATTAAAAAAGATAATTCATAAGATACATTAGAAAGGAATGTTTTAAATGAATTATTTTAATGAAAGTTTCAGTCAAGAAACAGAAATGAAAAAAAGTTATGATAAAACTAAAATGGGTGCTGATGCTACTTTAGCAGAGGGAACTGGATATTGCAATATGATGAATGCTATGCCTGGATGCGTACAAAATCCAATTTATGAATGTCCTCAAGAAAGAGTGTGTCATAGATATATTTGTCATGAAGTACCTCATATTATGCCTTGTAACACAAGAATAATTAATCATCATGTTTATAGACATACATTTACACCAGAATATACTTGCTGTGAAGAAAATGTTTGTGAAAATGTTTTTGGGCCAAGATGCTGTTAGTTATGATAAAAGTAAAAGTTGCATATTTGAAGCAACTTTTTTTCTGTCTTAATCTTATAATCCATATTTACATACTTGAATAATAAATTTGTTAATTTGTGAAATTCCAAAGTTAAAAAATAACTAATTAAAAAAGATTGTATTTTATGAAATATTATTATTTGGGTTATACAAATTATGTTTTTGATTTAAATAATCTTTTTATTGAAGCAAGAGTTAATATAACAATGATAAAACCACCACATATATATGGAAAAAACTTATAAAGAATCATTGTATTATAATAATTATTAGCAAAATATTTATTTACAATATAAAGAATACTAAAAGATATTAGAAAAGGTATAATATTATTCTTTATATTTAGAGTATCTTTTATTTTTGTTATAAATAGAGTTAATGAGATAAATAAATCAAAGAACCAATTAATGCAAATGAAATTTTCTATGTTTTCAATAAATTTAAAAAATTTAATTCTTCTTAAAATAGTATATTCTGGATAACTATATACATTAATCAATTCTCCCAATATTAAAGTAATTGTAAGACCAACTATAATATTAGTAAGTGAAGCAAGTAAATAATATTTTAGTGATGCTTTAAATTCAATGTTTTCATTTAGTAAAATTAGTAATGGACTAGTAGAAATAACAGCATAAATAAGTGATGCTTTAAAAACACTTGTAGTTTTTACAGATAAAATAGGAAAAAGGTTTGAATAATGAAATTCATTAGTAAGAAGAGTAGTTTTAAGAATAATTATAAATAAACTTAAGAAAAGTAAAACAAATGCAACATTGTAAATACCTTTTATTTTTTTACCACTTAAATAAGTTGCTAGAATAACAAATGGTAAGCAAGAGATAATTGAAGGTGTAAAAGGTAAAAAGTAAGAATATAAAAATCCAGATAATATTACAAATAAAATAAGTAAATTAAATGATATGTAAAGAAAATAAATTAGTTTAAATAAAATGTTTAAAAAAGTATTTTTCTTTATATATTCTTTTAAAGGTATATTACAAGATACTTTATTTATTAAGTAAATTATAATTATTCCTAGTAATGTTCCAAGAATAAAAGCTATACAAGTATCAGTATTACTTAGTTCACAAATTCTTGCAAAACCACCACCTAGAAAAAGAAAGTGTGATAAGAAATATATAAATAAACAATTATTCTTTTTCATGATTCACGCTCCACATCATATATTAAACCTTTTTTATTAATATTAAATTTAATTTTTGATTTAATATCTAGTTTTAACCAATAATCTTTATCTTTAGTTCTAGTTTTTTTATAATAATTTCTAGTTATACCTAAAATATCACTATTATTATCTTGTAATACTTTAATAAATTCAGGAATTTTTTTATTTAAAAGATTAGTAAAATCATTATCTATTCTTTCTAAGTTTTTAGGGTCTCTAATATTATATTTTGGATCATTATCTATAATTCTTCCCATTAAATTTCCAGTTGCATTAATTGTGCCACTTTTTATTTCTGTATTTATTTTGCCGTTGTTTATGGCTGTGGTAAAACTTAAATTATCATAATTAATCGTATACGTAGGCCGATCAAAATTATCAGTTAATAAATTATAAATTTTTACATATTCATTATTTAAATTACCTTTATAATTATAGTTATTAAAAATAGACATACCATCTACTATAAATTCGTTATCTTTTAATGCAATATTTGAAAAACATGTATCAATGCCATAAGTTATTACTTCCTCAACCATTTCATCAAACTTTTTTAAAACATTTGTATTTGATGAATAGCGAATACTTTCTAATGTATCCGTAATAGCTGTACTTGCTATTGGGGCTTCATTAGTTGTGTGATTAAGTAAAGTCTCCGGTTTATTTTTTGTTGCAGAAATAACATAGAAATTTTCTCTAAAGTATGTATTTCTTAAAAATAAATCAATAATATTTTCAAATTTCTCTTCTATAATACTTTTACTTAAGATCATTAATTTTATATGATTAAATATTAGTTGTTTTGATAATTTATCGGCTGCATTTTCAATTGCTGAAGTTAAATTTTTACCGTGCCCAACTTTTGTATATGATGTTATTTTGGAAGAATCTTTATCTATTTGGTCATTTAATATTTCTAAAGTAATAACGTATTCATCATTTTCATAATCAACTCCGATTGCATTAATTATGGCTAAGTCATTTATTTCTTTATAATCAAAACACCCTGTACAAAGAAGTAGTGTAAGTATAATAATTAATATTTTTTTCATAAGTCCTCCTTTTGTTTGACAATATTTTTATGAGTAAATAATGTACTTCTTCTGGTATCTTTTCTGAGTGTTTTTTTCAAAACTGTATTATTAAAATATTCTTTGTTAAAAGGTGATATCGGAGCAAAGTAAGGTTTACCAAAGGAGTTTGTAGTTGTTGTATAAATTAAAAAGTAAAATAATCCAAGAGTAATGCCATATAAACCAAATAAGCCACTTAAAAGGATGAAGACAAATCTAAAAAATCTTAAAGCATTATTTATTTCGATGGTTGTAAATGTAAGACTAGATATAAATGTTATAGCTATTACAATAATTGTAATCGGAGATGCTATACCTGCAGAAACAGATGCTTCACCTAAAACTATGGCACCTAGTATAGAAATGGCTGAACCATAACTTAAAGGAAACCTTAAATCACTTTCTCTTAGAATTTCACAGACAATTAGCATAAGTAAAGTCTCAATAATTGTGGGAAATGGAACACCACCTCGCTGAATAGCAAAGTTAAGAAGAAGATTTGTTGGTATGGTCTCTTGATTATAATTCATGATTGCAATGTATATCGCCGGAGCCATCATTGATATTAAAAAGGCACTTATTCTTAAAATTTTTATAAAATTAACATTTTTACTTTTATTGTAATTATCAATAACAGGATTTACAAAGTCGATAAAAAAGGCCGGTATTATTAAAACAAAAGGTGAGGTATCTACAACAATAGCTATTTTTCCTTCCATTAGGAATGTAGCAACATTATCTGGTCTCTCTGTTTCAATGAATGTTGGATAAACACTATTTTCTTCATCACCTAAAAGAAAACCTAAAGACGATGAGTCCACAATTCCATCAATATCTATAGTATCGATTTTTTTTAATAAATTATTTACAAGGTTAGCATCAGCAATATCTTCAAAATAAAGAATACTAATATTTGTAAGTGTTTTTCTGCCAATAGTTCTACTTTCTGTTTTTAATGTACTAGATTTAATTCTTCTTTTAATTAATCCAATATTTATTTGAATATTTTCCGTAAACGCATCTTTAGGTCCATTAATTGATGACTCAACCTCACTGTTTGAAACTGCTCTAGAAATATCTGCTCTAGTTTCTATAGCATAAATTTTATCTTGGATAATTACTAATGAAAACCCATTTGTTAGGTAAAATTCACACTCATCAACATTTTTAATTTCTAACGTATTTGGGGCAGCTATATATGATGAAATGTTATTTTTATTAATTTCATCCTTTTTTAAAATTATATTTTTTAATATGTAGTCATTTACTTTATTACTACTTGAAACTGTTTCGAGGTATATTAAATACATAGTTTTAAAAATGGACAGATTTATTTTTTTTATTACAAGATCTGGAATCTTACTAAATTCTGTTTCTAATCTTTTTACTATTTTGTTCATGAAATCACCATTATTAATATTTACCAAATAATGGTATTTATGCTAAAATGTTGATAAGTGATGATTATGAAAGTTGAAATTGTTAAGTTGGATGACTTTGGACGTGGTATTTGTTTTGTAAATAATAAAGTTACTTTTGTACCAAATACAATTCCCGGTGATATTGTAAATATAAAAATTGTAAAAGAAAATAAAAAATATAATGAGGCTATATTGATTGATTTAGTTAAATCTTCAAGTAATAGAATAGATGCCCCATGTCCTTATTTTGGCATTTGCGGAGGTTGTACCTTACAAACACTACCTTATGAAAAAGGTATTAGCTATAAAAAAGATAAGGTAATTAATTATTTTAAGAAAATGGGGTTAATTATTACTCCAAAAGTTATAGTAAATGATATACATTATAATTATAGAAATAAAATTACATTAAAAGTTGTAAATGGAATAGTGGGATATTATAAATTAAATAGTCATAGTGTTGTGGAAGTAAAAAAGTGTATACTCGCCGAAGAGTGTATAAATGATGTAATAAGTATAGTTTATGGTATGGGTATTATAAATGGAGAAGTAATAATTAGAAGTAATTATAAAAGTGAAATATTAATTATAATAAATAGTAAAGATAAAATAAATACTACAAATATAAGTAATAATATAAAAGGTATAATATTAAATGATGGAGTAATATATGGAAATGATTATTTTTATGAAGAAATAAATAATATTAAATATAAAGTATCATATAAAGCGTTTTTTCAAGTTAATAGAAATGTTGTCAGTAAAATGTTTAAGTTAGTTGAAGATTTTACTAATAATAATGATTGTGTTTTAGATTTGTATTCTGGAGTGGGCACCTTAGGTTTAAGTGCATCCAAAAAAACTAAAAATGTTTTAGGTGTTGAAATAAATAAAGATGCTGTAAAAGATGCTAATGAAAATGCTTTAATAAACAATTTAAATAATGCTAAATTTATATATAGTGATGCTAGTAATATTAAAAATATTGATGTATCATTTAATAAGTTAATTGTAGATCCACCTAGAGCTGGTTTAAGTAGGGAAGTAATAGATTTTATCAATAAAAAATTACCTGATGAAATAATGTATATTTCATGTGATTATCATACACAAGCAAGAGATTTGAAATTACTAGATAGTTATGAGATAATTGATTCATATATTTGTGATTTGTTTTCTTATACGTATCATGTTGAGTGTATTTGTTTTTTAAGAAAAAGAAGGTGATTTAATTTGAAAAAAATATTTTTATGTTTATATCCAGTTCGTGAATTTTGTTGTGATTATGATCGTTTGTTAGATGAAGATGAATTTGATCACTGTTATAAAGTGTTAAATGAATGTATAGAAAAAAGATATCGAGAAAATGGTTATCAAGTTGTATTTGCAATGTATCCTGAAAAGAATATATTTGGAGTTATACCTGATGCTACAGATAAAATAATTACAACGGATGTATCATTTGAAGATGCAACTAAAAAAGATGAAGATAAAGTTAAATATCCTAGTGAAGAATATTTGATAAAACAATTAGGGGATTTTGATACAATTGTAATTGGTGGTTTTCATTTTGCGGATTGTGTAAAAAGAGTAGCAGAGTATTGTTATAATCAAGGGTATCAAACTTTGGTGGATTTAGATTTAACAGATTTATTTTATAGTGTTCATCGTATTAGAGAATATTTTGATATTTATGAATATGATCCTAAAGAGTATAAAAAATTTATGATTCAAAGTATGAGTCGGAATTTACCAAAAGAGGTTGTGGAAAAAATATTTTTAAATAGTTATGCAAGTCCAGTTTATGGAATGTTTGATGAAGAAAAATTAGCGAGTAAGAAAAATATTTAAACATAAAAAAGATGTTGATAATTAATAATAAATTATGGTAATATATAAATATATATGAGATAAAATTTCATATATTAAAAAAGGAAACATTTGATTTTGGTTTGTTGAATGTTACCGTTTATTTATTTGGATGTTTATTTGGATATTAACTATCACAAATAAACATTTTTTTAATGAATGTAAAAGTTTCATTAAAAAATCCTTAAAGTATTTAATTACAATAAGTACCACCCCTTTCATAAAATCCAAAACCCCTGATAGAGAGGTAAGTAAATATGTCAGGCTCGGTAACACTCAACAATCAAATAGTTTCCATGAAATAATTATATCAAAAATGTGGCTTTATGTAAATGAAAAAGCAATAAAACGTTGCTAAATTAATTACTTAAAAACAAGAAAATAAATTATTTGACAAACATAAAAAAAAGTAATATAATCAAGGAGTAATTGACGAAGAAGTTGTCTAAGTAGTTAATTTAAGCCTTTGTACAGGGAATTGTAGCCATTGACTGAGAGCTATAACAAAAAGATGAATTAATGAATTTCAATAATGGAGTCAAATCGTGTAAGAGCGTTAATCTATTTGAGGTAGTAGAAATACTATAAAAAAAGGTGGTACCACGAGCAATTCGTCCTTTTAGGATGTTTGCTCGTTTTTATATTTTTGTACCGGTGAAAAGGAAGGATATTATGAAAGAAAAGTTAGAAAAAATAAGAGAGATAGGTTTAGAAAAAATTGATGCTACTAAAACTATTCAAGAACTTGAAGATGTAAGAAAAGATTTGATGGGTAAGAAAAGTGAACTTGCTGATGTTATGAAAAATATGGGGAGTCTAGCTTTAGAAGATAAAAAAAGTGTAGGTATGATGACTACAGAAATTAAAAATGTATTTCAAGAAAAACTAGCAAGTAAAGAAGAAGAAATTATTGCATCTATGAGTGTTTTAGATGAACCAATTGATTTAACAGTACCTGGAAAAAAAGTTAATGCTGGAGCATTACATCCAATTACACAAATGCGTAATGATTTAAATGAAGCATTTTTATCACTTGGGTTTGAAGTTTATACTGAAGATGATATAAGTAGTGAAGAATATGCATTTGATAATTTGAACTTTGCTAAGGATCATCCAGCTCGTCAATCTATGGATACATATTGGATTGAAGGAACAGAAGATAAAGAAGGAGCCGAAAGACTTTGTTTAAAACCTCATTTAACGGGTGGTTCAGTAAGATATTTACTAAAGCATGGAGCACCAGCTAGATTTGTGTATCCTGGTAAAGTTTTTAGAAATGAAACAACTGATGCTAGACATGAAAGAGCTTTCTATCAATATGAAGCATTAATTGTTGATAAAGATATATCATTTTCATCTGGTATGGTAATGATTCAAACTATTTTAGAAAAAGTTTTTGGAAAAAAAATCAATACAAGGATGAGAGAAGGTTTCTTTCCATTTACAGAACCTGGTTATGAAATTGATATGGAATGTCTTGTTTGTGGTGGAGTAGGTTGTAAGGTATGTAATCATAATGGTTGGATAGAAGTTATGCCTGGTGGAGTAATTCATCCGAATGTACTTAAATCTGCCAAACTTAATCCGGATGAATGGACAGGATTTTATATTAATATTGGATTAGATAGATTAGTAATGATGCGTTATGGAGTAGATGATGTAAGACTTTTCCATAGTAGTGATTTGCGTTTTTTAAAACAATTTAAATAAGGAGGATAAAAATGAGAGTATCATTAAATTTAGTAAAAAAATATATAGATTTACCAGATAATTTAACCAATGAACAAATAGCATATGATTTAACGCTTAGAACTGTTGAAGTTGAAAGTGTTGAAGAAACTGCAAAAAAGTTTCATGATATTATTGTAGGTAAAATAGTTGAAGTAAATAATCATCCAGATGCAGATAAATTAAAAGTATGTATGGTTGATATTGGTGAAGATAAAAATGTTCAAATTGTATGTGGGGGTTCTAACCTTTACAAAGATGAATTAGTTGTTGTTTGTAAACCTGGAGCTGAAGTTATTTGGCATGGTGTAGGAGATCCCGTAGTTATTAAAGAAACTAAAATGCGTGGAGTATCATCTTATGGTATGATTTGTGCATCTGAAGAAGTTTTCTTAAGTGATTTCTTTCCCGCTAAAGATGAATCAGAAATAATAGATTTAAGTGGTATAAAATGTGCCCCTGGTGATAATATTGCTGATGTTGTTGATATGAACGATACAGTATTAGAAATAGATAATAAGTCATTATCAAATAGACCGGATTTATGGGGACATTATGGTATTGCTCGTGAATTATCTGCGATATACGATGTTCCATTAAAAGCACAAGAAACATATGAAATTGATAAAAATTTACCAAAATATGATGTAGAAATAAAAGAACCATCAAAATGCTACAGGTATGCAGCAGTTGAAATTGATGGAATTTATGAAAAACAATCACCAATGTGGATGCAATCTTTACTTGTTAAATGTGGTGGAAGACCAATTAATGCCATCGTAGATATTACAAATTATGTTATGTTTGCTGTTGGACAACCTCTTCATGCTTTTGATAAAACTCATGTTAGTGGAGAAAAAATAGTTGTTAGGAATGCTAAAGTTGGTGAAGAATTATTGTTACTTGACCATAATTCTATTAAGTTAACTACTGATGATTTGGTTATTTGTGATACTGAAAATGCAATGGCTCTAGCAGGTATTCGCGGTGGTAGTAAAGACTCAATATTACCTGATACTAAAGGTATTGTTTTAGAAGTTGCAAATTTTCCAGCTGCATCAATTAGAAAAACAGGCAAAAGATTTGCAGAAAAAACTGATGCATCTATTAGATATGAAAAGGGAATAGATACTAATAGAGTTGATGAAGGACTAAATTTAGCTTTATCTTTAATTAAGGAAATATTTCCTGAAAGTAAAATTGTTAAATTTGCTGATGTTTATCCAGTAGAAACTAAAAAAGAAGAAATAGATGTAAGTAAGAATTTCTTAACTACTAGATTAGGTAAGAAAATAGATGATGCGGTTATTAAAAGAATTCTTACCGCTTTAGGCTATGAAGTTACTTTAAATAAAGATGTATATCATGTGGTAGTACCGACATTTAGATCAACTGGTGATGTATCTTTAAAAGATGATGTAATGGGGGATATTGCCAGAATATTAAGTTTTGATTCATTTGAAGCAAAACCTATTGATATAACCATTGAACACTCTATTAATCAAAGAAAAGTATTATTAGAAAAAAGAATAATGGAATATTTAGCTAATAGATGTGGATTTTATGAAATATTTACATATCCTTGGATAGACGAAAAATATATTAATGCAGCAGGGATTTCAACTGATGATGCAATTAGACTTGCAACACCTCCGGCACCTGAACTTGCAAATTTAAGAACATCCCTTATCCCTGGATTACTTGAGGCAACTGTTAAAAACCTAAGATATTATGACTCATTTAAAATCTTTGAATGTGCCGAAACTTTTAAAAAAGGTGATTATAGACCATCAAGTGATGATGAAATATTACCTGTTCAAAATAAACATCTTGCTGGTGCAATCATCGGTAAGAATGCTAAAGAAATATTCTTTGAATTAAAAGGTGTTTTAGAAGAAATGTCTAGATATGCTCATATGGATTCAATAAAACTAGAAGTGGGAGATAAACCAAGCTGGGCTGATGTTAATGCAAATTTAAATATAACATTAAATGGTAATATAATTGGTTCTCTAGGGTTATTATCAATTAAAGCTATGAATGATGTAAAAATCAAAAGAACTAATGTAGCTATATTTGAATTAAATATGGAAGAATTAATTCCATTTGCTTCTAGAGATAATAAGTTTGAACATTTACCTGAACTACCTTTAGTTGAAAAAGACTTGTCAATCTTAGTTGATGAATCTGTAAGTTGGGCAATAATTGAACAAACTGTTAAAGGGAAAGTTAAAGAAGTTGAATTCGTAGATGAATATCGTGGAAATCAAATTCCTGAAGGTAAAAAGTCTGTTACATTTAAAGTGCGTATGATTAATGAAGGTAGTACAATGACTATGGAAGAAATAAATGATAAGATGGAAAGAATACTTTCTTCATTAAGTAAAAGATGTGGAGCTAAATTAAGAGAAGAATAATATAACAATAAAACGTCAAATAACATAAATGTGTTAATTTGGCGCTTTTTTATTTGGCATTTTCATGTATTATATAGTGTATAATACAAAATATTTGTGCGTGATATTGTTAGACTTCTAATCACATCAAAGTATAAATTGAATTTATTAGTTTGTTATAATCATACTTTTTTATTGAATTAATATTTACATTTAAAATGTTCACTATTTCCGTTAACCATTCATCTTTTAGTTTTATATCTTCTCTTTCATATCTTGTCATTGTTCTTTTTTACATTTACTAGTTAAATCAAGTTTACGTGTTAAAAATCTAAATTGTCTTACAAATGCACTTCTTGAACTCTGTGATAAATCTTCTAATTTGGACTTTTAAAAAATATTTTATAAGGAATATATTGTGGAAGTTAAATTGTTATTTAGATGAAGTTGATGTTTTGTATGGAAAAATATGTAGAATTAAACTTAAAGATATTGTTGATTTTAGAAAACATAAATTTTTAACTAATGGTTATATTAAAGGCTTTAATGATGCTGAAGATGTTATATTTATGGTAGATTAAAATGTTTATAGAAAAAAGATGCTTCCATCTGAAAAAGACATTTGCTTATAATTTGTATTAAATATTCATAATCTTTTTGATAATATTAAAAAAATCTCATACTTGTGTTATAATGTAGTTAATTGGAGGTGCCCTATGTATTTGCTAGAAGAAATTAAGAAAATAATAGAAGATAATTCTAAAAAAATTGCTATTTTTGTAGACATGGATGGAGTTGTAGCTGACTATAGATTTGGTGAAGGAGAAAACATAAAAAGTAATAAGCCAGGATTATATTTAAATAAAAGGCCTATATATACTACAATAAATAATTTGCAAAGAATTAATGAGGAAATAGATTGTGAAATGTTTATATTAAGTTCATGCTTATATAAAGAACAAGCAAAAGAAAAAAGTTTGTGGCTTGATAAATATATGCCATTTATTAAAGAAAAAAATAGAAGTTTTGTTATATCACAAAACTTTGAATCTAGAAAGAAAGTAAAAATAGATAAAATAAGAGAAAAAATGAATTCAAACGAATGTGAATTAGCTATTCTAATTGATGATACACATGATATATTATTTTTAGCATTGTCAGAATTAAAAGAAAGGGTAATTCCATTTCATGTTATAACTTTAATTGATTAAGGAGGAATTTAAGATGAAATATGATGTAATAATAGATTGTTATACAGATGAGCCATCAGGATTAGGGGTACCACCATATTTAAGTGTACATTCTAGATATATAGCAGGTGTTTTAAAAAATAAAAATATTAATTATTATTATTTAAATATTGATGATTTGCGTTTTGCAACTGGAGAAAAACATTTTAATAATTCATATAATAAAAGAATAATAAACATGACAAGAAATGCTAATAGTGTTTCAGAAATATTAAAAAATGCAACAAACATTTATGTTGTAATGGGATGTTTTGTTAAATATGAGTATGTATCTGCGGAACCTCCAACTTTTTTAGAAGTAGAAAATTTATTAAATCTTTTCTGTAAAAAAGAAACTAATAAATTATTATTTTATTCTTTAGGTGGAAGTGAATTAACAAGAGAAAATATTAGGAAAACAATACCTAATAATTTGTTTAATAATATTATTTTTGGTAATACTTATAATTATTTTATTGGAGAAAGTGGTAATAAGTTTAAACCAAATTATGATAAGCTAAGACAAATTGCAATCGATTCATCAAGTATATTAGAACAACTAGACAGACCAGTTGTAATTGAAATCGAAACCGCCACAGGATGCAATAGAAATCCTGGTTGTACATTTTGTATAGAAGGTATGAGAGGTTTGCCGTTACAATATAGGAAAAAAGAAGATATTATAGATGAAATTAAAAGTTTATATGATAATGGAGCCTTATATTTTAGATTAGGAAGGCAACCAAATTTTTATTCTTATAAAAATTGTGATGTAGAAGAAATAGAAAACTTGTTTAAAGGAATTTGGAGTGCTTGTCCAAATATTAAAACATTACATATAGATAATGTAAGTCCTCATAATGTTAACAGTGAAGAAGGAAAAAGAATAACTGAAATAGTAGCTAAATATACTACTGCAGGAAACATTACACCATTTGGAATCGAATCATTTGACCCAATAATAAGAGAAAAATGTAATTTAAATGGTTCTTTAGATGATATTCACAAATCAATATCTATAATTAATAAATATGGTAAAGAAAGAGGAAAAAACGGATTGCCTAAATTACTTCCTGGTATTAATATAATTTATGGATTGGATGGTCAAAATGAAAATACCCTAAAACACAATTTAAATAATTTTAAAAAAATATTAAATTCTGGAAATTGGGTAAGAAGAGTTTTTGTTAGAAAGTTAACATCTCCTTATGGTGAACAATTTGATAATTATAGCAAAGAAGATTTAGAAGAATTTAATTTTTGGAGTAAAACAATAGAAAATGAATTTATCGTTCCAATGCTAAAAAAGGTTTTTCCAATTGGTTTAGAAATAAGTGAATTAAGAATGGAAATGTATAAAGATGGTAATTCGATTCTAAGACAAATGGGTACATGTCCAGTAAGAGTTGTAATTTTAAATAAGAAACTAAAATTAGATGAATTTTATAAAATTAAAGTAGTTGGATACATTGGTAATAGAACAATTATTGGAGAAACAATATGAAAAAAATAGGGTTATTAATTCCTAAAACTAATTTGACTGTAGAATATGAATTGCAATTACTTTTTAGTAAAGGTTATTTTGATATAGAAAAAAGTGTGTTTTATATATCAAAACTTGATTATAAAACAAATTATAAAGAAGATAAATCGAAGTTTCTAGAAGATCTTGCTACAGATATAAATAATAAGAAAAAAGATTTGAAATATTTAAATGTTGATTATAATGCATTCTTTTGTACTACTTCAGCATTAGAAAATGGAGTAGAAGAAATAAATCCAACTATTTCATTAATTGAAGAATCAAAATTAAGAAATGTAAAAAAATGTTTACTAATAACCCCATATAATGATAAATTAGGAAAAGAAATAGTGAAAATGTTAGAAGATAACGAAATCAAAGTTATTAAAAATATAAATTTAAATCTATTACATACAACAGATTATTTTAATTATGGAATAAATAAATTGGAAAAATTAATAAAAGAAAATTATTTAAGTGAATATGAAAATATTATTATATCTTGTACAAATTTACCAACAATTGGGGTAATAAAGAGCTTAGAAGATAGGTTGAATACGCAAATTATTTCAAGCAATTCAAGTTTATTTTCAAAAATTAAAAGAGACAATAATATTTAAAGGAGGAAGCATGACTAAAGAAGAATTTAAAAAGATTATTGATATATGTAGTAATCAGGAAGAAGTAAGAAATGCAGTAAAAAAGAATCACAATAATAACTTATGGTGGCCTTTGGAAGTAGAGGACTACAGAAAAAGATTATTGATTGCAGGTCTTTCTACTAGAATTTCTTATAATATGATAGATAGTTATAGGAAAGTAATAAATGATTTAAATAGTTATTCCTATGATGAAATCAAAAATATGACGGAAGATGAAATAATTAATATAATCAAAGGATTAGGGTTATCGAATTCAAGATATAAATATTTGTCATCGATGGTTGATTTTATAGAAAAATATGATAATGAAATAAAAACATTATCTAATGATGAATTGATTAAACTGATTGCTGATAATGTTAGTGGTGCATCTTACAAAGTTGCACAATGTTGTGTTTTATATATAAGAGGATATTATTCAGGTGTAATGCCAGTTGATAGTGGTATGAAGGATGTGGAATTACCTTGTTTAGGATTTGAACAACATAAAAATGCATTAGGACACGATATTTTAAGAAAAGAATTAGAAACAATAGCAAAAGATAATAACATGGGAGAAATAATAAAACAAAATGGATATGAAGAACTTAAAGTAGAAAATTATGATAATGCTACATGGTTTTGTCATTTAGTTCTTATTTATTATAAACGTTATTTTTGCAATAAACATAATCCTGAAATTTGTCCATTAAGAGATTATGTTGAAGTAAAATGTAAATGTAGGAAATAATAGTTAAGGGGGGATTCTAATGTTAATAATAGAAGGTATAGACGGTGTAGGTAAAACAACTTTAGTTGAATATTTACAAAGTTTTGGAATGAAAAAATATCATTTTGATTATGATGCAAAAAACATGGACTTGTTATCAAAATATATGAAGGTTTTATTGTCAGATAATACTGAATTAGTACTTGACAGATCGTTTATTAGTGAAATGGTTTATGGACCGGTTATAAGAAATAAATGTAAATTGAGTATAGAAGATTATACAAAACTATTAATTGCATATAAAAATACTGGAGCTAAAATTATTTATTTAACAGCTCCTAAAGAAGTTTTATTAAAAAGAAGAAACGATGAACAAAGTGATTATGGAGTTATCACAAATCATTATGAAGAATTAAACAAAAAATATGATGAGATTATGAAATATTCTTCTAAATTTATAGATGTGATTGCTATAAATACTCATGAAGCAAATATTGAACAAGTTAGAAGTCAAGCGAAGAAATTGGTGAGAAAATGATTGATTTATGTTATGTAGGTAATTCTTCCAATGATAAAATTGTTGTAAATAATGAAATTTACAATACATTAGGCGGAAGTTGTATATATTCGAGTTTTTCTTCAAAGACTTCTTTTGATGGGAAAATTGCAATAATAAGTAAAGTAGATAGTGATACAAATTTATTATTAAAAGAAAAACAAATAGGGTTTTATGGAACTGTCGTAGATAGAATGACAGAGTTTATAATTGATGAAGAAAAATCTACCTGTGAATCACAATTTTATAATACAGATGTAATTAAATTAGAAACTAAAATAAATGTCAATCATTTACATATATCATTAAGAAAAGGTGTGGATGTCCAAAACATTTTGGAAAATGAACTATTAAATTATAATCATCTTTCGGTAGATGTGATGATACATAGTGTTGTAGATTTTATACCTATAATAGAAAAGTATGTTTCAAAAATAGAAATCTTATTCTGTAATATTAATGAGTACAATATAATAAAAAAATATGTAAAGGATATACCCTTGGTAATAGTAACAAATGAAAATAAACCGGTTCTTGCAATAACCCCGACAAATACAATTAGTTATAATGTAATGAACAACTATAATATTAAATCTACTACTGGTGCTGGAGATTCATTTATTGGCGGTTTCTTGTCAAGATATATAGTTAATCAAAATATAGATGAATCTATTTCACAAGGAACCTATAATGCTTACAAATCTATAGAAAATATAGGACCTTTATTATCTATAGAATCATGTATAGATAAAACTACAAAATCAACGTTACTTCCTAACAATATTATTGTAATAGGTAATTCGTGTGCTGGAAAAACAACGTTTATTGATTATTTTAAAAAGTATTATAATATATATTCAGATATAGATGATTTGGAACCACTATTAGAAATATTTATGTTAGATGATTTGTTGTATCAGAATAAAATGGAAGAATTTAAAAAAATTAAAAATGAACTTAAATATGTTAATAAAATATGGGAAGAGTATAATGATAATATAAATGCAATAAATCACTATACTAAACCTGCAAATCATGGAGATGGACACGATATAATAAGACCTATTCTATGGGATTATTTAATTCAAATGGCGGTAGTAAATTCAGAAACACACAATATAATCCAGTTTTCAAGAGGTAAGGATGAACTATATGAGTCACAATTTTCTCAAAATGCATATTTTCGTAGTATAAGAACGTTTATTGATAATTTAGAAAACAATGGTAACTCTATTATTGTTAATTTAGTTTCTAGTTTAGAAATAAGAAAAAATAGAAATAGAATAAGATTTGAAAATGGTGGGCATTATGTTTCTGATGACACTATGGACAGTGTATATTCAAAAAATATATTCAAATATACAAAAACAGGTAAAAATTTTGGATATTTGTTAGTTGATGGACGAAATATTCCAGTATATACTATTATTAATGATAAAACGCTTAATGAGATTGAATTAAATAAATTTTTAGAGTATAATGTTAATAAGGTAATAGAATATTACAATGATTTTAAGGAGGAAAAACATGAAATTAAAAAAAATTCAAAAAGATATTTGGCAAAATAAATTAAATAAAGGGTTTAATACAACTGACGTGAATAAAGAATTTTGTTTTTTATATGGAGAAGTGGCTGAAGCATACGATGCTTGGAAGAAGAAAAAAGATGGTTTGAATGAAGAATTAGCTGATATTGCTATTTATTTAATGGGGTTATCCGAAATGTTGGGTTTTGATTTGGCGGATGAAATAGAGAAGAAAGTCTCTAAAAATGAAAAACGAGTATATAAAAATATAGATGGGGTCAATGTAAGAATAAGTGATTAATATTTAAAAGTTAAAGTATACTTCACATCATATAGATTAAATAAAGTGTATCCATTATAGATATGAAATTTGTATATAATAATCAAAGAGACAATGGTATTGATTTATCTGATTATGATGAAATATTAGTTAATGGGTTAAGACTTAAAGTACAAAATATGACTGAAGAAGAAATAAGAAAGTATGTGGATGAAAGAGAACTAATTAGAAAGATATGTTAAGCATTAAGAAGTAACTTATAGTTGCTTTTTTTCTTTGGGTTAAGTTATAATTATGAAGGAGGTAAGGATATGATAATTCCAAAGTTTATAAAAAAGAAAAGTGTAATCGGAGTAGTTGCGCCATCTGATGGAGCTGATAATGAATTAAAAGTTAAAAGATTTAAAAATGCCTGTAGTAAATTAGAGAGTTTAGGTTATAAAATTAAATTATCTGATAATGTCTTTAATTCATTTATGGGCAGAAGCACAAGTGAGGAACAAAGAGCAAAAGAATTTAATGAAATGGTTAATGATAAAAAAGTTGATTTAATAATGTGTGCTTCTGGTGGTGAATTTCTTTTAGAAATTTTGCCTTATATTGATTTTGAATTATTAAAAAATAATCCAAAATTTGTGTGTGGTTTTTCTGACCCAACTGGTTTGTTATATCCAATAACTACAAAGTGTGATATAGCAACTATTTATGGAAAAAATTTCTCTCATTTTGGAATGGAAGAATATCATCAAAGTGAAAAAGACTTTTTAAGTTTAATAAATGGAAATATTATAGAACAAAATAGTTATGAAAAGTATGAAGAAGTTTATCCAGAGAAAGTAACTGGTCTAGAGAGTTATAATTTGGATAGCGATGTAAAATGGATGACGGTTAAGGATGAAGATATTTTTATTAAAGGTCGAATTATCGGAGGTTGTTTTGATATTATATCTGACTTAGCTGGTACAAAGTATGATGGAATAAATGAATTTAATGAAAAGTATAAAAATGATGGTATCATTTGGTATTTTGATAATTGTGAAAAAAGTATGGATGATGTAATTAGAATACTTTGGAAGTTTAATGAACTTGGATATTTTAAATATGCTAAAGGTATTATTTTTGGAAGATTTGGAAAAGAAGTAAGTAATACATATGAAAATGTAATTGATTGTTTAAAAGATAGCGTTATAAGTAAGTTAGATATACCAATAATTTATAATGCTGATGTAAGTCATAAGGGCCCATGCTTAAATATAATTAATGGTGTAATTACTGAGGTTGAAGTAAAAAATCATAAAGGAAAGATTAAATTTGAAATTTTTGAATAAACTTATAAATAGAGGGATAATATGCAACAATTTATATTACATATAATAGAACAATTTGGATATTTTGGAGTATTTTTTCTGATATTAATTGAAAATGTATTTCCACCGATACCATCAGAAGTAATTCTTTTAATTAGTGGTTTTTTTAGTTCTTATACTAGCTTAAGTGTTTTTTATATGATACTTGCATCAACACTAGGTTCATTTTTAGGTGCCATCATTCTTTATTATATAGGTAAGATATTTAATAAAGAAAGATTAAAGAAAATAGTAAATGGTAGACTTGGCAAGATATTATTTTTAAAAGAAAATGATATAGATAAAGCTGATGAATGGTTTGATAATAAAGGAAATAAAAGTGTATTTTTTTGTAGATTTGTACCAATTGTTAGAAGTTTGATATCAATACCCGCTGGTATGAGTGAAATGCCAATGGGAAAATTTATAATTTATACAATATGTGGATCAATGATTTGGAATACAGTATTAATTTGTTTAGGCTATAGATTAGGAAGTAATTGGGAGTATGTTTTAACAATACTTGATAAGTATCAAATGCTTGTAATTGTAATACTTGTTATAATATTTGGATATGTAATAATAAAATTTTATAGAAAAAAGAGAAAAAGTAAAAAAATATAGTGCTTTTTCTTTTCTTTTGTTATAATATATTTGTTATGAGAGGTGAAGAAAATGAATGAAGTAACATTGTTACCTGCGGATACTTATAAAGTTATTAATAAAAGTATTTTAAGTGATGTAGATAGAAAATATTTACTTTCATTTTATGAACCTATTATTGGACATTTGGCAACAACCTTATATCTAACACTTGTTAATGATTTGGAATTAGGTCAACAGTTTTCCAGAGATTTAACACATCATCACTTGATGGGACTTTTAAAAACACCATTAAAATTTTTAAAAGAAGCTCGTGAAGCTTTAGAAGCTGTTGGTCTTTTAAAAACATATTATAAAGCTGGACATGTTAATAATTACATTTATGAATTATATTCACCAATGAGTCCAAATGAATTTTTTAATCATCCCATTCTTAATATTGTTTTATATAATAATTTAGGTGCTACAGAATATGAATATTTAAAAAAACAGTATCAAAAAGTTAAGATAGATACTAAAGAGTTTACAGATATAACTAAAAAATTGGATGACGTAATGGATAGTGGTGTAAATATACCAACTTTAGATGTAATAGAAAGAAGTATAAATGATATTGAAGTAAGTGATCGTGTTGATTTTGATTTGATTTTATCAAGTATACCTAAAGGTATTATAAATGAAAAAGTGTTTACTAAAAAAACTAAAGAATTAATAAATGATTTGGCTTTTATTTATAAAATAGATACTTTAAAAATGATTGAGTTAATAAGAAGTGTTTTAAATGAATATGGAATGATTGATAAAAATAATTTGAGAATTAATGCTAGAAAGATGTATCAATTTAATAATGGGGCTTTACCAACTTTAATTTATAGATCACAACCAGAACATTTGAAAAGCCCAGTCGGAGATAATTCGATGCGTGGTAAAATCATTGAAATGTTTGAAAGTATTAATCCAGTTGATTTTTTAAGAAATAAATATGGTGGAACTAAACCTACGAATAGAGATATAAAAATAATCGAAAGCTTAGTAATTGATTTAGAAATGCCTCCGGCTGTAGTTAATGTATTACTCGATTATGTACTTAGAAAAAACAATAATAAATTAGCTACGAATTATATTGAAACTATCGCAGGACAATGGAAACGAGCTGGTTTAAAAAATGCTAAGGAAGCAATGGAATTTGCGGAAAAAGAAAATAAAAAGTTTACTAAGAAGTTAGATAGTAATAAAGCAACTAAAGAACCTGTTTGGTTTAATAAAGTAAATGAAGCAAGTCAAATGAGTGATGCAGATAAAGAAGAATTAGAAAATTTATTAAAGGAGTTTAAATGATGGAAAAAGTTAATATGACATTAAGTGAAAAAATAGAAAAAGAATTAGAAAAAGAACTTTCAAAGTCATTAAAAGATGAAGAATTTTGTAATTTGGTTAAAAGAAATAAGTTGCCTAAGGAAGTAGTGATTAAAAATAATACAAAGTTAATGGATACTTGTGATGAACTTAAAATTTGTAAAACATGTAAAGGATTATTTATGTGTAAAAATAAAGTAAGTGGTCATGTTTTATATCCAAGTTTTGATGAAACATTAAAGTTTATTTATATGCCATGTAAATATCAAAAAGAATTAGTAAGAAAAGAAGTTGATAAAAAAAATAAACTTAATGAAATAAAGAATGCCCGTATGAAAGATATAGATATCAATGATAAAAATAGAGTGGAAGTAATAAAATGGTTGAAAGAATATTATGATAATTATGAAAAAATTAATACATTAAAAGGATTATATTTACACGGTTCATTTGGAAGTGGAAAAACATTTTTAATTGCTGCTTTATTAAATGAACTTGAAATAAGTAAAAATGCTATAACAGAAATAGTCTATTTTCCAGAACTTCTAAGAAATATGAAAGAAGACTTTAGTATTGTAGAAGAAAAATTAGATTTTTTAAAAAATGTAGATATTTTATTAATAGATGATATCGGAGCAGAAAATGTTACTTCATGGGGAAGAGATGAAATATTAGGTACAATACTTCAATATAGAATGAATAATAAATTAAGTACTTTCTTTACATCAAATTTAACTTTAGAAGAATTAGAGAATCATTTATCTATAACTAAAAATAATGAGGATAAAATAAAGGCTAGAAGAATTATTGAAAGAATAAAACAACTTACTGAAGATAAAGAATTAGTAAGTAAGAATAGAAGAAATTAAATTTTTGCTTTTTAATTTTTAATTTTTGTGGTATGATATTATAAAGATAGGGTGATTAGTATGAAAAATTTAGAACCGTTGTTAAAAGAGACAGAAGATAAATTTTATTTTGTTAAAGATAATGAAGTAAAAAAAGACGATAAAAATAAAAAAACAGAAATAATTGTTACATCTGTTATTGGGGTTATTATTTTATGGCTTATGTGGTATAGTTTGTATCCTTTTTATGTAGGTTTTGTTCACTATGATGAAGGACATAAAAAGACTGAAGAAGTAAGTAATACTGAAGAAGAAATATCTAGTAATTCAGCACTTGTTCAAGAACTTTATGGTTATATAGATGCTAAAAATAATAATGAATTATCAAATCTTTTTACTATTTATAATAATGGTAATATAACTAGTAGTAATATTTCTGATAGTCAAAAATTAACTGTTGTTTTTAAGTATTTAGGTCTTAGTTGTAATGGAAATGAGATTGTTAAGAGTTTAGATGAATTAAAGAGTGCAGCTATTAAAATATTTAATGATGATAGTTTTGTTGATTTGGTTACTAAAAATAATGAAGCTAGTTTTGATCAATATAGTGTATCTTATAATATAGAAAATAATACTTATACAATAAAATTAAATAGTTGTGTTACAAGTAATGATTTTACTTTTAAAAGTTTATTAAAAGCAACTCAAAGTGAAGATGAAATTTATATTTATGAAGCATTTGGATATTTTGTTAATACAGAAAATAATCAATATGTTGTTTATGACAATGCTTTAAGAACAAATAAGCTTGGAGAATATGTTGATGAAAATGGAAATAAAGAATTTAAGGAAGTAAATCAATTAAAACAATATAAATGGACATTTAAAAAGAGTAGTGATAACAATTATTATTTTGTATCAGTTACTCCGAGTATTTGATTAAATATAATTTTAAAATTATTTAAATAGATTAGTTTATTAGAACTATCTATTTTTTTTATTAATCCATAATATTCATATGTATAACCATTTTTATAATAAGTTATATGAATTTTATCTTGCATGTAATAGGCATCAATTATAGTTTTTTCAAATTCGTTTGTTTCATCTTCACTTATGTGAGGTTTGGTTATTTTTTCTTTTTCTTTTATTAAAGAATAGAGAATTTCCTTGTTACTTACAACAGAATTAAATGGCATCCATTTAATCATACCACGATCTTTATTCATGATGTCCTCCGATCTTTTTGTTTCTTTCTATAGCTGTTGAATCTGGAAGTAGACTGCTTGCTTTAACTATACTATTTTTTCCAAATCGACTTTTTATTTCATCGATGGCAGTGTTAATTTTTCTTTCTTGTTCTTTTTCTTCAAGTGAATCAAATAAATTTAGTTGAGTGCTACTTTTTTTTATTAGTCCACCACATGATATACTTACTTTTCTTATTGGTAAATTGTTATAGTATCTATCAAAGATTAAATAACATATATTGGTTATTTCTTTTGGTGAATCAGTTGGTGTATCAAGTTTAATAGAGTGATAAAAACCTCCGTTTATATCTTTAGAGTATCCAATACCAAACCCAATTACTTGCGATTCTTTGTTGCTTAATCTTAGTCTGGCAGTTAAAACATCTACCATTTCCGCGATGATTAGTTTTATATTATTTCCATCATAGTCTTTAAATAAAACTTGGGAATGGCTAAATGATTTGTCTTTAGGATTTACTTTAAAATCACTAATTTTACTTAAATCTATTCCATTGGCATGATTCCAAAGTTCTTGTCCCATTACCCCGAATTTATCTTTTAAAATATTTTTATCAAAATTGGCTAATTCTTTTATGGTGTAGATATTTAAATTATTTAAATTTTTTTCCATTCTCGGTCCAATTCCCCACATCTTTGATAACGGCGTAATTGGCCATAATTTTTCGGGTATATCATCATATGTCCATTTTGCTATTCCATTTTTATACTTTTTAGCTTCGGTATCCATTGCTACTTTGGCTAGTAAAAGATTTGGCCCAATCCCACATGTTGCAGTAAGTCCTGTTTTTTCTTCAACTGTTTTAAGTATTTCTTCAGCTAGCTCATAATCTGTTTTTTTATATAATTTTAAATAATCTGTTACATCTAAAAAACATTCGTCAACAGAATAAATGTGTAGGTCTTCTGGTGCCACGTAATCAAGATAAATGCTTACAACTTCTTTACTTTTTTCAATATATAATTTCATTCTCGGAGGTACAATTTCATATTTTATGTTTTTAGGTATATCATATAATCTTACTCGTGATGGTACACCTTGTTTTTTTAGCGCTGGAGTTACTGCAAGAGTTATAGCACCATTTCCTTGTTTTTTGTTAGCTACCACTAAAGGGACTTTAAATGGATCAAGTCCACGATCTACACATTCACATGATGCAAAGAAACTTTTTAAATCAATACACATAATATTTCTTTTTACATATAGGTTATTATCCATTTTATACCTCCAAACATTCGTTCTGGTTATATTATAAAATATAATAAATAATTATTCAATTACTAAAATATGGAAAATTTATTTATATAGTTAATTATTACTTATCTTCTTATAAAAAACAAGTCTAAAGTTTAAATTAGGTTTAAAAAGTAATAAAATATGTGATATAATTATATTGCAAATAAGGAGGATACTTATGGAAAATAAATTTAAACTAACAAAAGAACAAAATGTGCTCGTAGCAAAAAGAAATATAGTTGATTTAAATTAGAAAAGAGGATGTAAAATGATAATTGGATCTCATGTTAATTTTGGGGTAGAACAATTACTTGGCTGTGCTAGGCAAGCAGTAAGTTATGGTGCTAATACATTTATGTTTTATACCGGAGCACCTCAAAATACAGTAAGAAAAATGATTGATGAACAACTAACAATTGAAGCAAAAAAGTATATGAACGAAAATGGTATTGATATAAATAATGTTATTTGTCATGCCCCATATATTATAAATTTAGCCAATAGAGAAAATGAAACTTCTTGGAATTTTTCTTGTTCATTTTTAAAGCAAGAAATATCTAGAATAAGCAAAATGGGTGTTAATTATATTGTAGTTCACCCAGGAAATAGTTTAAAAATGGATAGAAGTAGTGCCTTAGAAAATATTGCAAATGCTATTAATTTAATTATTGATAATGAAACAAAACCAATGATTTTATTAGAAACAATGGCTGGTAAAGGTACAGAATGTGGGATAAATATTGAAGAGATAAAAATTATTTTAGATAAAATAGATTTAAAAAATAAAGTCGGTGTTTGTTTAGATACTTGTCATTTAAATGATTCAGGTATTAATATAGCAAAATTTTTAGAATACTTAGAAGAGTTTGATAAAATAATTGGTCTTGATAAAGTAAAATGTGTGCATTTAAATGATAGTAAAAATGTATTGGGTTCTCATAAAGATAGACATGAAAATATTGGATATGGCACAATTGGGTTTGATAATTTAATTAATGTTGCTTATATAGATAAACTAAAAGATGTACCTAAAATATTGGAAACTCCATATATTTTAGGTAATCCACCATATAAATTTGAAATTGAAATGATAAAAAATAAAACTTTTAATAATAATCTAATCGATGATGTTTTAAAGTTTTATCAAAAATAAAAGGTTGTAATTATTGCAACCTTTTACTATTTTAAAAACGAATTAAACTTTTGGAAATATTCGTTAAATACTTGTTTTATTTTAGGAAAATTTTCTGGCTTATAATGATTTTTATATCTATCTATATCAAATATATTAGGATTCTTTAAAACATCTTTCCAATTCTTTTTTATAAAACCATAAGTAAAGTTTATTTCTTCTTCACTAAAGTTAGCACCTTTACTTAAAGAAAAATTTCTTATATCTTCTTTAGTTAATCTATTAATATATGCTCCGATTATATTAAACATCATAATCACCTTAATATATTGTATGTTTTTTTGTAAAAAAGGAATACTAATAATTATGAGAAAGTATGTATATTTTAGTATGTTATTTATGTTTTTTACCATTTTTGCTATTAGATTAAGTATTATTTTATCTAATAAGTCTTTTTATGAAGAAAAATTAGAAGAAAAAACTAATATATATGTAAACGGGATTAGTGCTCCGAGAGGAAGAATCCTTGATACAAATGGCAAAGTTTTAGTAGATAATATTGGAGTTAAAACAATTTATTATAATAAAATAAAAGGAATAAAAATTAGTGATGAACTTGATATTGCTAAGTTTTTAGAAGAAATTTTAAATGTTAATGAAGCAAGTAAGGATGAACTTAAAAAATATTATTTAATTACTAATAATGATGGAAAAGATCTAATTACTAGTGATGAATATAGATTACTTGAAGAAAGAAAAATTACTAAAGATGATATAAGTAATATGAAATTAGATAGAATTACAGATGAAATGATTAATTATGATAGTAAAATTAAAAGAATTGCTCATATATATTTTTTGATGAATAATGGTTATGTTTATAGTAAAAAAGAAATAGCTAAAAATGTAAGTGAGAGTGAATTTGCTAAAATTATTGAAAGTAAAATACCTGGTGTAACTGGAGAACTTTCTTGGGAAAGAGTTTATTTATATAATGATACTTTAAAAAATGTTTTTGGAAGAGTGGGTAATATTACTAAAGAAGATAGAGATGAATATTTAAATAATGGTTATGAACTTACTGATTTAGTGGGAATTAGTTATTTAGAAAAAGAATATGAAGAATATTTAAAGGGAAAGAAAGCTAAATATAAGGTAAGTAATAATTATAGTTTAACTAAAATAGAGGAAGAAGAAAAAGGAAATGATTTAGTTTTATCAATTGATATTGATATTCAACAAAAGGTTGATGAAATATTAAAAGATAAAATAAAATTAGGTAAAAAATATGGTAATACAGAATATTTTAAAGATAGTTATGCATTAGTTAGTAATCCATTAACTGGAGAAATAATTGCAATTGGAGGAGTTAGACTTAATGATGATGATACTTTTAGTGATATTAGTTTAAATACTATTAATAAATCTTATACTATTGGAAGTGCTGTAAAAGGAGCAACAATTGGGGTAGGTTATAAGTATAATTTGATTACTCCGGGGGCATATGTTAATGATTCATGTGTTAAACTTTATTTTGTGCCTGAAAAATGTAGTTTTAAAAGATTAGGTAAGGTAAATGATTTAACTGCTTTAGCTAATTCTTCAAATTATTATCAGTATATGATTGCTATTAAACTTACGGGAAATACATATAAACCAAACATGAAATTAAATGCTACGATAAAACATTTTGATATTTACCGTAGTATGCTTGCAAGTTTTGGTTTGGGAGTTAAAACTGAAATTGATTTACCTGGAGAACAAAAGGGTATTATTGGTAAAACAGTAGCGGATGATTTGCTTTTAAATCTTGCTATTGGGCAATATGATACTTATACTCCGGTAGAAGTACTTCAATATATAAATAGTGTTGCAAGTGGGAAAAGAATGGCTTTAAGTTTAATGAAAGAAATTAAAAATAAAGATAAAGTTATTTTGAAAAATGAAATAAATGTCTTAAATGATGTAGATTTAAATCTTGAAAGTCTAGAGCGAATTAGAGAAGGTATGAGGCTTGTTTTAAGTGAGGGTACTGGTAAGTTTTATGTTCCTAAAGGTCTTGATTTTGCGGGTAAAACAGGTACAAGTGAATCGTTTTTAGATACAAATAATGATGGTAAAGTTGATACTGCCACGATATCATCAACATTTACAGGTTTTTATCCATCGGAAGATCCTAAATTTAGTTTGGTAGTTATTACTCCGAATGTTTCTCATAAAGAAGGAAAGACTGATGCTTTTTATTTCGGTGCTAGTAAAATTACAAAAGATATTGTTACTTTTTTAAAGGATAATTATTAAAAAGACTTGTTGTTTAAATATATTTATGATGTGTTAAAATAAGTCTTTTTTTGTGGCTTAATTTAAGATTTTAATGAAAATTATAAAAATTAACACATAAAGCGCAAAAATAATAAAAAAAAGGAAATATATTAAGTGAAGGGAGAAGTTTGATTATGAAAAAATATTAAAGTAAAACAAAAGTATAAGCTGGGGTTAATAAAGGTGAAGAAGGGTGTGGATATGAATAAAGTAAAAGAACATGAGTTTTTATTGTTTAGTAAAGATAAAATTATTAAAACAATATTATTGGATGAAGTTGTTATAAAAAATAATGATTTTCATTTGTTTGAGAGGTTGATTAAAGATGCGTGTGGGTTAAAGATTAAAGTAATAAGACTGCTTCCTACGGAACTGCCAGTGCAAAAAGCAATCGAGAGGGCAAAAAGATTAGATTTTTTAGTAGAGTGTGATGGTAAGTATGTTCATATGGAAGTAAACACGGCATGGGAAGAATCAACAAAGATGAGGAATAAAAGTTATTTTTTCTCATTTTATTCGCAAGTAATAAATGCTGGGGAAGATTATGATGAAAAAACAGAATTTATTCAGATACAATTTAATTATGGAATGCCAAATAAATATGGCTTATGTGAAATATTAGATGAATATAGTGGAAAAAACTATGAATTATTTTTGAAAAATATAAAATTAATACATGTAAATCTTGATAAATTTGGAAAAATTTGGTATGATAATGTTGCTAAAAGAAATGTGAAAGGATCATTACCAGTACTATTTGCATTAAAAACAAAAGAAGATATATTAGCATATAACAAAGCAGTTAATGATTCGGATGTTAAGGAGTGTGTGGAAAAGTTGAGTAAGTTAAATAGTGATTTTAAATTTGTGTGGGATTATGAAAAAAATGAAAAAGTATATGAAAATTCACTAAAGAAAGAATATTTAAATAAAGGGATAGAACAAGGTATAGAACAAGGAATAGAACAAGGAATTGAAGAAGGAATTGAAAACACCGCAGTTAATATGCTAAGAAAAAATATGGATATAAATCTTATTAGTGAAGTAACTAAATTAGATTTAGAAAAGATACAAAAGTTAAAAACAAGGATAGAATTAGAAGAAAAATAGAATATATTACATTTAAAAAGTTAATAAAAATAGAAAATATCATATAAATTAGTTGAAAAATGTTAGAATTTTGGTATAATTAATAAAGATTATTTAAGTGAGGAGGAAAAATTATGGCAAAAAAAGAAAATCGTAGTGAAGTAACTATGAGATGTTCTGTTTGTGGTTTTGAATTACGCCCAGTTAGTAAAAATAAAAAGAATACTCCAGACCGTCTTGAATTAAATAGATACTGCCCAAAATGTAGAAAGACAGTAGCTGCTAAAGAAAAAAAATAATAGAAAAGAGGATTAAATATGGATATTAATATTAATGATATCAAAAATGGTATGACAATTATCATGGATGGTAATTTATATACTATTGTTGAATTTCAACATGTAAAACCTGGAAAAGGGCCTGCTTTTGTTAGAATTAAAAGAAGAAATTTAAGAACTGGAGCAGTTACTGAAGATACATTTAATACCAATATTAAGATAACTAAGGCTCATATTGAAAAAGTAAAAGCTGGTTATTTATATCAAATGGGAGATACCTATGTGTTTATGAATAATTCTACTTATGAACAAATTGAACTTCCTGCATCTGTTTTAGGAGACAATGTTAATTTTATTAAAGAGGGTTTAGAAATCGACATTGATAATTATGATGGAGAAATAATTGGTATTACATTACCTGAAAAGGTTGAATATGAAGTTGTTGAAACAGAACCAGCAGTTAAAGGTAACACTGCAACAAATGCAAGTAAAGATGCTAAAATTGAGACTGGTTATGTTGTAAAAGTTCCTTTGTTTATAAATGAAGGAGAAAGAATTATTATTTCAACTAAAGATGGAAAATATTCTGGAAGAGCATAAGCTCTTTTTTTGTTTGCAAAAAAAAAATAAGTCTTGCGACTTATTCTTCAGTTTTTGTTTCTTTTTTTGCATTCTTTGGTTTAATGTTTTCATTGATTTCTTTAGTATTTTTCCAAATCATTATATTAATCATCATTAATTCATATGTGATTCTTATAATTAGTGGTCCAAAGATTAATGTCATTAAGAATGCTACAAAGCTAGTAGATATTAATCCAAATGAGAATAAAACAATAAAAATAGTTAGAGTAATATAAACTACTTTTAAAATAGGTTCAATTAACATTGTCTTAAAGTCTAATAAATTTCTTAATTTTTGTAAATTGCCACTTACAGGTTTATCGCTTTTAACAAACATAAAGTAAACCATAATACCAGCTGCAATAGCAATAACTATAGCAATAATTGTCCAAACTAGAGTTCCGGCAACATTTGCAGCAGCTTTTGCAGTTTGACCTGTCATATAATCATAATCGTACATAATATAAAGCTCCTTTCTATTAATATATTATCAAATCTAAAAAAATATTACAATAAAAATTTGTCAAAAAATGTAGAATTGTGTTACAATGTAGAAGGTGTTATTATGATAGAATTAATAAAAAATAAAAGCAATATAAAAGAATCAGAAGTAAATAATGTTATTACTAGAGTAAAAGCTTTAATTATAACTAGTAATAATAAAATTTTGCTCGGACATTCACATTCAGAATATCAATTTCCAGGTGGACATATTGAAACTGGAGAAAGTTTACTTTTAGGCCTTGAAAGGGAACTTAAAGAGGAGACGGGTCTAGTGTTTCATACAAGTAATTTAGAGCCGTTTGTGGTGCGTTATGCATATTATAAAGATTATCCTACAAAAAATATAAATACAAAAATAATTATATATTATTTTATAATTAAAGATGATAGAGTACCTGATTTAAAAAATACAAATTATACTGAAGAAGAAATAGATGGAAATTTTACTTTAAGATATATACCTTTAAATATAGTAAATGAAGTGTTGAGAGAAAAAATGGATATGTCTGGTGATACGAATGGAATTACACATGAAATGTTAGAAGTATTAGAATATTTTAATAAAACTTATGTATAAAATTTAGGAGTCCTTCCCATAAATAATTGGAAAGGACTTTTATTATGGCAAAATATAAAGTGGATATAACAGGAATTAATACAAGTGAAATTGAGGTTTTAAGTAATGAAGAGATGACTAAGTTATTTTTAGAATATCAAAATGGAAATTTAGATGCAAAAGATAGGCTTATAAATGGAAATTTAAAGTTGGTTTTAAGTATTCTTAGAACTTTTAATAAAGGTAATGTTAATTTGGATGATTTATTTCAAGTTGGTGTTATTGGACTTATTAAAGCTATTGATAATTTTGATTTATCTTATGGACTAAAGCTATCTACATATGCGGTACCTCTCATCATTGGAGAAATTAAAAGGTATTTAAGGGACAATACAGCAGTCAGAGTAAGTAGAAGTACAAAAGATTTAGCTTATCAAATTATTAAGTTTAAAGATAAATATTTAAGTGAATATGGAATAGATGCACCATCTTCTGTTATTTCAAAAGAACTAAATATTCCTGAATACTTAATTAGCTATGCAATGGATGCTATGAGAGATCCAGCAAGTATTTTTGAACCAATTTATAATGATGGTGGAGATACAATATATTTATTTGATCAAATCGCAGACACTAAAGATAAAAATAGTGATAAAGATATGATTATTTCTTTAAGAAGAGCTCTTTTAAAAATTAAAGAAAGAGAAAAAAATATTTTATTACAAAGATTTATGGTTGGAAAAACGCAAATGGAAATTGCTGATGAGTTAGGCATTAGTCAAGCACAAGTATCAAGGCTAGAGAAAAGTGCTATTGAAAATGTTCGTAAATTAATAAAATGAATCATATAATTTAAGGGGTGGATTATGTATTTAAGTGAACTTCAAAATAAAGATATTATAAGTGTAAATACTGGAGTTAATTTAGGTAGAATAGTAGATGCTGAGGTAAATAGTGAAGGAAGAGTAATAAGTTTAGTAGCTGAAAATAAAAAATTGTTTAGAAAAATGTTAAAAAATACAGAGTTTAGTTTTACATTTTCTGATATTACAAAGATAGGTTCTGATTGTATACTAGTAAATAAATAGAATTTGTGATACAATAATAAGCATGAAGAAGAAAAGTTTATTGATTGCTATTATTGTTTTTTTATTTGATATACTTATTAAATACATAGTTGATAAGACGATTTTTTATGGAACTTTAAAAAGTATTATTCCAAAGTTTTTCTATATTACGAAGGTGTATAATAACGGAGCGGCTTGGAGTACTTTTGAAGGAGCAAGATTTTTACTTATTGGCGTTGCAGTAGTATCATTTATTTTTTTGATAATTTATCAAAAAAACTTCGTGGATAATAGAAGAAATATAATAGCATTTAGTCTTGTTTATGGTGGGCTTTTGGGTAATTTATTTGATAGAATAGTAAATGGTTATGTAATAGATTATTTGAAATTTTATATTGGTGGATATGAGTATCCAGTATTTAATTTAGCAGATGTTGCATTAGTAATAGGTTTTATCCTCATTATATATGCAATATTTAAGGGAGAAGATAAGCATGGAAGTAATAGTAGATGAAGAAAATGTAAGAATAGATAAATATTTAGCTAGTAAAACAGATTATAGTAGAGAAACTATAACTAAGATGCTAGCAGAAGAATACATATTAGTTAATGGAAAAAGTATTAAAGCATCATATAAGGTTAAAGTTGGGGATGTAATATTAATTAAAGATGGCTTTGTTAAAGAAATGAGTTTAGAAGCTACTAAAATGGATATTGATATTGTTTATGAAGATGAATATTTAATGGTTATAAATAAAAATAGTGGAGTTGTTGTTCATCCTGGTGCAGGTAATAGTAATGATACATTAGTAAATGGTTTACTTTACTATAATAAAACATTAAGTAAAGGGGAAGAATTTAGACCTGGGATAGTTCATAGATTAGATAAAGATACAAGTGGCTTAATGATAGTGGCTAAAGATGATAAGGCTCATGAGTTACTGGCTGATGACTTTAAAAATAAAAGAATACATAGAGAATATATTGCACTACTTGATGGAGTGTTCCCTCAAAAAAAGGCTATTATTGATGCTCCGATAGGAAGAAGTAAACAATATTTTGATAAAATGGAAGTATGCAAAGATGGTAAAAAAGCAATAACCAATCTTGAGGTAATAAAAAAATATAAAGATTATACATTAGTAAAATTGGTTTTAGAGACTGGAAGAACTCATCAAATTAGAGTTCATCTAGCTTATATTGGTTATCCAGTTCATAATGACCCAGTTTATTCTAATAAGGTTTGTACTGATTTTGGACAATTTTTACATTCTGCATATTTAAAATTTAAACATCCAATTACAGGAGAAGTATTGGAATTTAATAGTAAATTACCAGAAGAATTTCAAACATTTATTGATAATTTATTATAATATTAATTAAAGTAATGAAGTTTGTTATTATAAAAGGTATAGATGTAAGAGGAATGTAACCAAGTATTCTTTTAAAATCATGAATTAAAAGAATAGAAAAAATAATTAGTAGAATAGAACTAATTAGAGCAAATAAATAATTTTTAAAATAAAAATAAAATATTGAAGTAGAAAAAATTAATAAATAGTTGGTGGCAGTTGAAAATATTAATGGGTCGTCAAATAGATGGAAATTATTAATTTTAAGTAATATTGTTACTATTAAAAATAAACTTATGATGTAAAATAGGTATTCTATCATGTGACACCTCTTTACTAAAAATATGATTTATTGTAAAATATTATGACGAGGAGATGAAAAAATGTCTAATGTAATGATAAAAAAAAGTGATCAAGTTATGATGAGTTTAGTTCATTACTTTGTAACTAAAGAAAATTATGCTCCGATAAATGTTCAAGGAGTTAAAGATGAGATTTGGCTTGAAAATTTGGAAGGTCCTTATCGTATAATTAGAATTAGTTGTAATTCAATTATAAATGAAGAACAATATAAATTTGATATATTTAAAATGAAACATATAATGAAACAAATTAAGAAAAAGACGATGTCGTTAAAAATGAATGCTTTAAATATTTGTTTAGATATAAGTAAAAAAGTAGATAAAGGGAATGTTAAAAACATTGAAACTATTGGGGCAGAAAGCCTAAATGATATAAAGAAAAATGATGATTTAACAAAAGTATTTCCCAATATTAAAGATAACTTATTGGAATCTAATGATGGCTTAGAATTAATTATTAATGTCACTAATGATATAAATGAAAAAACTGAAAGCGAAAATAAGAAGTTCTATGATGTATTTGCTCCGAAAAAAATAATATTTACGAATATAATTTCATTAATTTGTATAATAATGTACATTATCGTAGGAATATATGGTAATAATTTTCTTAATTTTGATGCTAATATTTTAGCTATATTTGGTGCTAATAATATCATTCTTATTAAAAATGGCGAGATATGGAGACTTCTTACTTGTGCATTCTTGCATGTTGGATTAATTCATTTAGTAGTAAATATGTATTCTTTGATAGTAATCGGACCAAGTGTAGAAGGCTTAATAGGAAAAGGTAAGTTTGTATTTATTTATTTATTTAGTGCAATAAGTGCTAGTTTAATGTCTTTAGTATTTGTGGATTCTAATATTGTATCAGTAGGTGCTAGTGGAGCAATATTTGGTTTAATGGGGGCGTTACTTTATTTTGGATATCACTATAGATTATATTTAAATGATGCAATTAAAACTCAAATTATTCCAGTTATATTATTTAATTTAGTTATTGGGTTTATGATGCCTGGTATCGATAATGGTGCTCACATTGGTGGTTTAATTGGTGGTTATTTAGCTACGATGGCTATTGGAATTAAAAATAAATCAACTAAAAAGGATATGATTAATGGTTGGATTGTTTTAATTTTATATCTTGCTTTTTTAAGTTATGTTGTGTTTTTTGTAAAATAAAACATCGAAGTAATCTCTTCGATGTTTTTTATATTTTCCTGTAAAGACCAATTGCTATTCCAAGAATTGTTATATTATCAAATAATAATGGTGCCATTGTATCATTTTCAGGTTGAAGTCTAATGTGATCCTTTTCTTTATAAAATGTTTTTAATGTTACTTCGTTCTCATCAGTCATAGCTACGACAATATCACCATTTTTAGCGTTTTGTTGTCTTTTTACAATAACATAGTCATTATCAAATATACCGCGGTTAATCATTGATTCGCCACTTACATGTAGGGTAAATACTTCCCCGGATTTTGGCATTAGTGCTGCTGGTAAATCGAAAAATTCGTCTGGTTGTTCAATTGCGGTAATAGGGTTTCCTGCAGTTATTTTTCCAAGTAGAGGAACTTTGATAACATCTTCATTTTTTTCTTCATATTCATTTTCTACGAGTAATTCAATTGTTCTAAATTTATTGCTAGTTTGTCTTATTACTCCGAGTGATTCTAAGTTTTTAATATGTACAAATACAGTAGCGGGGCTATTTAATCCAATGCCAGCACAAATTTCTCTGACTGCTGGAGGATATCCATGTTCAGCTATATATTTTTTTATGTAATTTAAGACTTCTTCTTGTCTTTTGGTAAGTTCTTTTCTTTCTTCCATAATTTTTCTCCTTTTCTAAATATTATTTTACACTATAATTTGTAAAAAGTCAAACAATTGTTTATTTATTTATTGACACGAACAAATATATGTATTAGAATAATATCAGAAAGACGAGGTAATGGATATGATGAATGTGTTAAAAAAGTATAGTGGAGTATTATTTTTCTACTTAGCAATAGTAGGTATGATACTTCTTGTAAATTTGCGGTTTAGTAAATTAGATGATACCTCGGCAAAGAATAATGTTGTTGCTTTAAATGATTAAACAAAATAAAAAGTTCGCTATATATTGCGAACTTTATTGCTTTTTGGTGGCCTCGGTGAGAGTCGAACTCACGCTCTAACCCTTAGGAGGGGCTTGTTTTATCCAACTAAACTACGAGGTCATAACACTATATTATCACAAAAATAATGTTTTAACAATTATTATTTTGGTATAAATAATTAATATATATTGTGATACTTGTGTATATAATTTAGTTGATATTTTATTTTGCTTTTTTAATAAAACTGTGGTATTATTTTATTATCGTAGAGGAGTGATAAAATGAGCAAAATGGACGATGCAACATTAAATAGTATAAAAATATTAGCTTTAGATATGATAAATAAAGCCGGAAGTGGACACCCAGGGATAGTTTTAGGTGCTGCACCGATTTTATATGCTTTATATAAAGAACAAATTGAAGTAATTCCTAGTAATCCTAATTGGATAAATAGAGATAGATTTGTAATGTCTGCGGGTCATGGTTCTGCTTTACTTTATTCAATGCTTTATCATATGGGATACAATATTGATTTAGAAGAATTAAAACAATTTCGAGAAATAAGTAGTTTAACTCCTGGTCATCCTGAGGTTAAAGTTACCCCGGGAGTTGATGTTTCTACTGGGCCTTTAGGTCAAGGCGTTGGCATGGCTGTTGGAATGGCTTTAGCAGAAAGATATTTAAATGCAATAGTAAATATCGAGGATAAAAGTTCAAGTTTAATTGATTATTATACATATTGTTTATGTGGCGATGGTGATTTAATGGAAGGTATTAGCTATGAAGCCCTAAGTTTTGCAAGTACTCAAAATTTAAATAAATTGATTCTTTTATATGATAAAAATAATGTTTCTTTAGATAGTGATACTAAAAAGACATTTACAGAAGATATTGAAATTCGTTTTGAAGCTTTAGACTTTAATATTATAAATGTTAAAAATGGTAGTGATTATAAAGAAATTTCAAAAGCTATTAAATCTGCTAAAAAATCGGATAGACCTTCAATTATTATATGTAATACAGTTATTGGTAAAGATTCTAAATTAGAAGGAACTAATGCTGTTCATGGTAAACCATTAGATAATGAAGATTTAATGAATATAAGAAGTAAATATAAAATGACGACTGAACCATTTGAAATAAAAAAAGAAGTTTTAGATTATTTGCAAAATTATATTAATAAAAGAGTATCTAAAAAATATTTAGAATGGCAAGAAGAATATACAAATATTAAAGAAGAAAATAGTAATTTACATATGTTGGTAAATTTATTAGAAAGAAATGCTTTTGTTATAGACTTTGATGATACTAAATTTAAAATAAGTGATGAATATCGAGAAGCTTTAAGAGAATCTAATCATAAAATTATGAATTTTATATCTCCGAAAAGTCCTTTCTTTCTTGGTGGTTCCGCAGATCTTTCTTCTTCGTGTAAAACTAATTTAGATAAGTCTACAATTCAAAGTGAAGAAAATCCAGTTGGTAAAAATATATATTTTGGAGTAAGAGAACATGCAATGGGGGCAATTTTAAATGGTATGGCTTTATCTAATTTAAAAGTTTTCGGTTCAACATTTTTATCTTTTAGTGATTATTTAAAACCAGCGATAAGAATGTCTGCTTTAATGAATTTGCCTGTTACTTATATTTTTACTCATGATTCTGTTTATGTTGGACAAGATGGACCAACTCATGAGCCAATAGAACAACTCTCGATGCTTAGAACAATTCCTAATTTTATAACATTTAGACCAGCAGATATAAATGAAATAATGGGTTCATGGGAATATATTTTAAAAAATAACTGTCCGACAGCATTAGTTATTAGTAAAGAAGAACGAAGCAAACAAAAAAATACAAATGCGAAATTTGTTAAGTATGGTGCTTATATGGTTCGAAAAGAAAAATATCATTTAGATGGAATAATTATTGCAACTGGTCAGGAATTGGAAATGGCTATGGAAATATCAAAAGATTTATTTACTTTAGGTATTGATACAAGGGTAGTTTCAATGCCAAGTATGGAACTATTTTTAAAACAAAATCCTAAGTATGAAGAACAACTTTTACCAAAAGATGTTCCAACATTTGTAATTGAGGCTGGTTCAAGTTTAATTTGGAATAGATTCGCATCTAAACCGGAATATATATTTGGAGTTAATAAGTTTGGTATGAGTGGTAAAACGGAGGATGTTGTTAAGTATTTAAAAATAGATAAAAATACAATTTTAGAAAAAATTGCTAATTATTTAAAAAAAGATGATATTATCGACATAATCTGACAAATTGTTTTAAGTCTTTGTGTTATCATAATTTTGGGTGATAACATGAGGACTTTTTATATTTTTAGAATTAATAAAGAAATGGAGATTTTGCTTAAGGATAGTCCATATAATTTATTTAAATCATTGGAAGATATTTATCTACTTGATAAAACTAGTATTGGAATTGGAAAAGATTTACTTGATCAAATAATTGTGCCAATAGATAAAATGAAATATAATAAATTAATATATGAACTTAATAAAGATAATGACTTTTATATGAAAACGGGTGATGTTCATAAAGTAGTAAATAAATATCGCAAAGAAGAAACCACTATAACTGTTAAAAATAGTCATATTTTACTTAAAACTAATATAATTAATAGAGACATTAAGAAATTTTTGCCTGTTACAGAAGCTTTTGCATGTGATTTTCAAAATAAAGACTATTTCTGGCTTGAAGAACTAATTTATTTATAGTAAAATAGATGTATAAAGGAGATTATTTTATGGGTAAATTAATATTATATTTAGTAATTGGATTAATTATTGGTCTTGTAATAGGATTTTTCTTAGCAAGATTTTTGATGAAAAAAACTTTAGAAAAAAATCCACCAATAAATGAAAAAATGATTGAGGCTATGATGTCATCAATGGGAAGAAAGCCAAGTCAAAAACAAGTAAAGCAAGTTATGCAACAAATGAATAGATTTAAGTAAAATTGAATCTATTTTAAAATATTAGTAAAATTTGTTAAATGTTTGTAAAATATATTTACTTTTTTTGCATATTTTGGTAATATTTATTATATAGAATAAAGAGGTGTATATGTATGAAAGATTTCATATATGGATTATATCAAAATGATAATTTTACTTTAATTTTAGTTATAGCATTGGTAGTGCTTATTATTGCTTTTGTTGTTGTTTACTTTTTTGGTAAAAAAGATCAAAAGTTAGAAGAAACAAAAAGACTTCAAAAAATAGAGTTGGATGCATTTAAGCAAGAAGAAAAAGTCCCAGAAAAAGTTGAAGTGAAAGAAGAATTAAAAAAAGAAGATGAAGAAAAAGAAACTATTAATGAAGATGTAAATGTTACAGAATTTATACCTGATGTTAAAGAAGAAATTGAAGAAGAAGTTAATATACCTTTAAAGAAGGAAGAAAATGTAAGACCACTTTTTAAAGATCATGAGGAAGAAGAAAAACCTATTAGTATAAATGAGCTTTCAAGTAATTTAGAAGATGAAAAATTAGAAAATGATTTGAGTTCACTAGAAAGTATTAAAAATGAATTTAATAGTATAAATATTCCTGAAGTGAAAGAAGAAATGGAAAAACCAGTATTTAAGCCTAGTCCACAAATATTTAGCTCTGTGTTTGTTGATAAAAAGGAAGAAAATATTGTTAGTAATAACGAAGAAGAACATGTAACAGAAATTAAAAAGGAACAAAAACCAATGGATGCTAAGTTGTTTTCTATAATAGATGATGAAGATGAAGAAGACATTGAACTTCCATCATTAAAAAATGGAGAAGTAACAAATGATTTAGATAAAATAAATGGTGAAGTATATAATTTGAAATAGAGCTTAAGCTCTATTTTTTTGGAGGAAAAATGGCAAGTATAGAAGATTTTATGAAATTAGATATCAGAGTAGGTACAATTATAAGTGCAGAAGAATTTGCAAAAGCTAAAAGGCCTGCTTATAAATTAACTATTGATTTTGGTAAAAAAATAGGTATTAAAAAATCATCAGCACAAATAACACAACGATATAGGCTTGATGAATTAATCGGACAACAAGTTTTAGCGGTAGTTAATTTTCCTCCAAGACAAATTGCAGATTTTATGTCTGAGGTTTTAGTGCTTGGAACTTATAGTGAAAATGGAGTTGTTTTAATTACTCCTCAAAAAAAGGTTGCTAACGGAGATAAATTAGGTTAAAATATTAAGTAACTGAAAGAAGGGTTATTTATGAGACACAATTCTCGATTTTATTTCATAACATTGTGCATTAGTTTAATTGTTTTATTAATAGAGGTAATCTTTAAAATAAAAGGAATAGTAGGTTTAGTACTTTGTTTAAGTAGTGTATATTTTATTGTGGGGTTAATTATAAAACTATTAAGAATTTCAGAAATAATAGATGATGATTTATTGGAGAAGATTGATATCTTATTTTTCTTATGAGTTTTAAAAAAATATATATTGAAATAACTAATAATTGTAATTTAAATTGTTCTTTTTGTATACATAATCAAAGAAAAACTAAATACATGACTTTAGAAGAATTTAAAATTATTTTAAGCAAACTAAAGGGACATACAAAGTACCTTTATTTTCATGTGCTCGGAGAACCTTTGATTCACCCTTATATCAATGAATTTATTAATGAAGCAAGTAAGGATTTTTATATTAATATAACTACGAATGGATATTTTATAGATAAAATAAAGTTTAATAAAAATATTAGACAAATTAATATTTCTTTACATAGTAATGTAAGCAATTTAGATATGTATATGGATAAGATTTTTGATGCAACAGATGTCTTGAAGAAATATACTTTTATTAATTATAGGTTATGGTTAGGTAATGATGATAAAATATTAAAAAAATTAGAAGAAAAATATCAAGTAAGTATAAAAACAAATAAAACAATAGAAAAAAATGTTTTTGTGGATATAGATGAAGAATTTGTGTGGCCTAATTTAAATAATAATATTTATAAAAATAAAGGAAAATGTTATGGACTTAAAAGTCATGTTGGTATTTTAGTGGATGGTACGGTGGTACCATGTTGTTTAGATGGAAATGGATGTATAAATCTTGGTAATATATTTGATAAAAGTTTTGAAGAGATTATAAATAGCAAAAAGGCAAGAAAAATAATTGAAGGATTTAATAATAATGTGTTAACCCAAGAGTTATGTAAACATTGTGGTTTTATAGACAAAATAAATAAAAATTGATATCATTGTAATGGAGGTAGTAAATGTGAATAGTTTAGCTTGTAAAAATGAAGAAGCAATATATTTTAAAGCGTCAGAAAATGATTTTAGAACACCGTTTTCAAGAGATGTTGATAGAATTTTATATTCATTATCATTTCAAAGATATATGGATAAAACTCAAGTATTTTCATTTAAAGAAAACGATCACTTAACTAAAAGAATGATTCATGTGTTATATGTTAGTAAAATTGCTAGAACAATTGGAAGAGCCTTAGGTTTAAATGAAGACTTGATTGAAGCTGGAGCTTTAGGGCATGATTTAGGTCATACGCCTTTTGGACATGTTGGTGAGGCTATACTTAATGAGATAAGTCTTAGAGCTGGATGTGGTTATTTTAATCACAATGTTCATAGTGTAAGACTATTGATGAATATTGAAAATTATGGAAATGGAAAAAATATTACTTTGCAAACTTTAGATGCAATCCTTTGTCATAATGGGGAACTTGTAATGGGTAAATATGAACCTAAATGGAATAAAACAAAGGATGATTTTTTGCGTGATTATGAAAGAACATATAAAGATAAAAATACTTCATTTCAATTAATTCCAATGACTTTGGAAGGTTGTGTTGTAAGAATAAGTGATTTAATTGCTTATTTAGGTAGGGATATAGATGATGCAATTAGAATGAAATTACTTACTTGGGAAGATGTTCCAAATAATATAACTAGTGTATTGGGAAAAAGTAATAAAGAGATAGTAAATAGTATTGTTACTGATGTAATAAATAATAGTTTAGGAAAAAACTATATTAAATTAAGCAATGAAGTTTTTGAAGCAATAAAAAATCTTAAAGATTTTAATTATAAAAATATTTATTATAAGGCTTATACTGAAGAAGAAAAAGAAAATTTAAAGGTTATGTTGAACACTTTATATAATGCATATATCAATGATTTAAATAATAACAATGAAGAAAGTAATATAATTAAATCTTATTTAGATAATATGAGTGATGAATATAAAAATAATAATAGCAAAGAAAGAATTGTGATTGATTATATTGCGGGTATGACAGATGATTATACTTTAAAAGAATATAATAAAATTTTAAAAAGTATGCATAATAAAGAAGAGGTGTAAGATGAAATATAAAACATATAATTGTAATTCCTTTAATATTTATACAATTAAAACTGATAAGTTTAAAACTAGTCATATGGAAGTAATATTTAGAAATATTGCTAAAAAAGAAGAAATGGGTAAATATGCATTTTTGGCTGATATGCTAAGTGAATCATGTAAAAAGTATCCTAGAAAAAAAGATTTAATTACAAGATTTGAAGAATTGTATAAAATAGTTATTTATGCATCTACGGTTAGGGTAGGAAATGTATTAGATTTGCATGTATCATTAGATTTTATAAATCCAGAATATATTGAAGAAGATAATTATGTTGAAGAAGTAATTAAAACATTATTTGAAATGATAGAAAGACCTAATGTAGAAAATGATGAATTTGATTTAAAGACTTTTAATATTATAAAAGAAAGATTAAAAAGAGAAATAAATTCTTTAAAAGAAAACCCCGTAAAACAAAGTATAAAAGAAGCGTTCAAAACAATGGATTCTAATACTGCAACATCATATGAGTTATTAGGAACTATTGAACAGTTAGATAATATTACGCCATCTAGTCTTTATGATGCTTATAAAACTTTGAGAAAAGAATTTAAAGTTGATATATTTTTAATAGGTAATTTAGAAATGGATGATATGGCTACATTAATTAAAAAATACTTTAAAAATAGGTATATTGTAGATATTAATTTTGATATGATGGTTGATAATAAAGAAGTAAAAAAAGTCCATGAAGCATCTTTAAAAAGTGAAAATATTCAAACTAATTTAGTTATGTTATTTAACTTAAAGAACTTAAATGATTTAGAAAAAAATATAACTTTAAATGCTTTTAATTATATTTATGGAAGTGGAGGGCTTACTTCAAAACTTTATAAAAGTATAAGGGAAGAAAATAGTTTATGTTATGCTATTAATAGTATGTATTTAAAATATGATGGGTTATTAATGGTACAAATATCACTTGATCAATGTAATGTTAAAAAGGCAATATCTTTAGTAAAAAAGGAATTAAAGAAGATGCAAAATGGAGAATTTAGTGATATGGAACTAAATGATGCTATAAATAATATGATTATTTCTTTAGATATGTCTTTAGATAATAATGTAGCAATATTAAATAACTATGTTTTTAATATTTATGATAATTTACCTTTAATTGAAAAAAGAAAAGAGTATTTTAAAGAAATAAATAAAAATGATATAATTAACGTTTCTAAAAAGATTAAACTTAATACAATATTTACTTTAGAAGGGAAGGATTCATAGATGGAAGAATTAGAACTAAAAGGATTGAATGAGAAAATATATGTCTATCATACTAAATGTGGACTTCCTATATATATGTGGGTAAATGAAAAAGTAAGTAGTATGTATGCATCACTATCTGTAAAGTATGGTTCTATTCATACAAAGTTTAAAATAGGTAAGAAAACATATGAAGTGCCTAATGGAATTGCTCATTTTTTAGAACATGTAAAATTCAATATAGATGAGGAAACTACCGCGCATGATGAGTTTTATAAATTAGGTGGAGATGCTAATGCTTTTACTACCTTTGATTATACTAGTTATATTGTTTTTGCAACAAATAATAAAAAAGAAAACTTAGAAGAGTTACTTAATTTTGTTTACAATCCATTTTTTACTAAGAAATGTATTTCTAAAGAGAAAGGAATTATTGTAGAAGAAGCTAATATGGGATTAGATGACCCATATAGTATTGTGTTTTTTCATTCACTTTTAAATACTTTGCAAAAATCAAAATACCGAAATACTATTACAGGTACTCCGGATGATGTAACTAGCATTACTTTAGAAGATGTAAAATTAGTTTATGATACTTTTTATCATCCTGAAAATATGTTTTTAACTTTGACTGGAAATTTTAATCCTTATGAAATGGCCTGTTTAGTGGAGGATAATTTGTCTAAAAAGAAATTTGGAAAATATTTAAATCCAATTATTATTAAAGAAAATGAACCTAAAAAAGTTACTACAAAATATAAGGAAGAATATATTAATGTAACTTATCCAAGACTTAAGTTTTCTATTAAAATGGATATGAGTCGTTTTAAAAATTATTCTTCATTAGAATTAAAAATACTTACAAGTTTGTTGTTTAATATAAATTTTGGCGCTACTTCAGATTTTAAAGATGAACTTATGGAAAAAGGTTTAATTCAAAATATGAATGTTACTTGTGATGTTTACGACGATACATTTGTTGTAACTATTAATGTTACTTCAAATTTTAAAGAAGAAATTATAAAAAAAGTAAAGGAAAAATTAGAAAACTTATCTATAAGTGAACTCGATTTTAAAAGAAAAAAGAATGCTACGATAGCAACTCTTATACTTGATTATGAAGACTTAGAAAATGTAAGCTATAGAATTCAAGATGATGTTTTAAATAATGGGGGAATAGTAACTAATTTGAAAGAAATTCTTGAAGATGAAACTATTGATGATTTAAAAAATATTATTGATCTTTTAGATTTTGATAATATATCAATTAATGTATTTTTACCAAAAGAAAACCAAAAGGAGTAATAACCTTTTGGTTTTTAGTATTATCTGTTATAGAATTCAACGATAAGTTGTTCGTTAATTTCTGGGTTAAGTTCGCTTCTTTCTGGAAGTCTTACAAATTTACCAGATAATTTCTTTTCATCCATTTCTAGATAAGCTGGAACAGTTCTTTTTTGTTCAATTGAATCAAGGATAGCTGGATGATTTAATGAATTTTCTTTAACTGAAATTATATCACCAACTTTAGTAGTGTAAGAAGGAATATCTACCTTTTTACCATTTACTAAAATATGTCCATGATTAACAATTTGACGAGCACTTCTTCTAGTTCTAGCCATTCCTAGACGATATACCATGTTATCAAGTCTAGATTCAAGAAGGATAAGTAAGTTTTCCCCAGCAATACCATGCATCTTTGAAGCTTTGTCAAATACTTTGCGGAATTGTTTTTCATTTAATCCATAAAGAATTCTAACTTTTTGTTTTTCTTGCATTTGGATTCCATATTCACTAAGTTTACGACGACGATCTTGTCCGTGAGCTCCCGGTGCATATGGTCTTTTTGCTAATTCTTTTCCATTTTCAAGTGTAGAAAAACCAAGTCTTCTAGATTTCTTATAAGCTGGTCCCGTATATCTTGCCATAAAATCTCCTTTCATTTTATTTGCAAAATATTTATTGTGTCGTATCTAATAAATAGGGAGTTTAAATAATTTTGCTAAGGCAGTCTTAGCTACTTTATTCCTTTGAGGTTTAAACACATTATTTATAGGTACAACTCTGCCTAAATAACTTGCAAGTGTATTATATAATAAATGTATGCTTGTTGTCAAATAAAATTTTGTAATGTTTATTTATTTTAAGGTAATTTAGACTAATTTGGTTATTCTGTTTAACTTAAATATTAAAATGCTGTAATGTGTTTCTTTTTTTAGTTTTCATGTGTTTAAATAATTTTTATGGAATATTTCAGTTGATTGGATGCTACCTTCTAAAATATAAATAGGAGGTTTGATTCTATGACTAAAGATGGAATTATCATCTGGTTATGATTCATTATTATCCTTCTCATTTTGGATTTATTGCTAAAATAAAAATAAATAAAAACGCATCTAGATCAACCGTGTGATTTAGATGCTTTAACTATTTTTATGGTAGCGTCCAACATGCAAAATTGGATGTACCATTTTTAATTTATGCAAATTGTTTTTGCTATATACATATTATCATAAAAGAAGTGGCTTTTTGTCAAAAATTAAATTTCGCGCATTTTATTTCTATCTTTATATGGATTTTTAGGGTCTATTTTATCTACGAATAAAATTCCATCTAAATGGTCTATTTCATGTTGGAAAGCAACTGCTAAGTCTTCGCGAGCACGCATTGTCTTTTTATTTCCTTCATAATCATAGTATTCAATTGTTATTCTGGCATGTCTTGGAACAATACCTTCAACTTCACGATTAACACTTAGGCATCCTTCACCTTCACCTACATAAATTAATTCTTCACTTTGACTAATTATTTTAGGGTTAATTATTATATATTCTTCAAATGTTCCTTTTTCTTCTAGTTCATTTGCTATTACAAACATTCTTTTTAAATGTCCAAGTTGTACAAACGCCATTCCCATTCCAGCTCGTAAATCATATTTTTCAGCAATTTTTTCGTTTTGACTCATTTCTAAATATTTTATTGTATCTTCAGCAAGTCTACGATCTTCTTTACTTACGGGAAATGTAACATCTTTACTTTTTTGATGTAATATTTTATTTTTTTCATCTAATATTTTTATATTTGGTAATTTCATAATTCTTCCACCCGCAAAATAGTATATCAAATTTTTTTCAAAAATGCAATTTTCATTGTAATTACGTGGTTTTCATGATAATATATGACTTGGGAGTGGTTGTTTTGGATGTTCAAAAAAGAGTTAAAAAAATACTAGATAATTTCAGAGATTGTAAAGATGAGTTTGGGATTATGGATATTACAAGATTTGCAGTATTATTTGGTTTTAATATAAATGAAAGCCGTGATTTACCAAATGATATAAATGGTAAAATTATATCCACTAATAATAATAAAAATATAATTTTAAATATTTATTTTAGTAAAGAACAAAAAAGATATACGATTGCTTATTTAATTTCTTCGTATTTAATATTTTATAATAATGAAAAGTTTTTAGGGAGTCATTTTTTAGGGAGTCATGTTTTTGATAATGAAATTGAAGAGGTTGCAGCTTTTGCTAGAATGTTACTAATTCCTGATAATAAATTAAAAGCAAGTATTTCAAAAGATTGTGAAACTTTAGCATATTTTTTTAAGGTACCTGTAGAAGTCATGGATAAAAGATTAAAAGAAGTATATAAAAAAGATAAAATATTGCAACGAAAAAAGGACTAATTGAAATAGTCCTTTTAATTTATTTAATTATTGTTATTATTCCAGCTCCAGCCAGCACCTAAAATGATTACTAAAAGAATGAATAATACAATCCAAATAGCAGCACCTATGCCATAACCACTAGTGTATCCAGCATATGTAGGAGCTCCACAAGCGCCTTGAGCACCGTATCCTCCGCCATAATAGCCGGTATTTCCATAATAATACATAATATACCTCCTTTTTGTATCTACTATAATTTATTATAAATGACGATTTTTTGACATTAAAATAACCCAAGTTTTCAAAAAAAACTTTAATTTGTTTGTAAATGTGATAATATTATTATAGGTGGAAGAGCATGCGTAAGTTATTTTCTAAAATGGATATACCTTTATTTATTATGGTTGTTCTTTATGTAGCACTAGGTTTAGTTATGATTTATAGTGCTTCAAATATAACAGCTGTAGTTCGTTATGGATATCAACCATACCATTTTTTTATAAGACAAGCAATATTTGTTTTAGTTTCATTTTTTATTGGTTTTTTAATTGTTCTTAGGTTTCCAACTAGGAATTATGGAGCTTTAGCATGGCCACTTGTATTTTTGCTTATTGGATCTTTAGCACTCCTTTTTGTAAAAGGTAAAATTGCTGGGGGAGCTATAAGTTGGTTTGATTTAAAATATTTTAAAGTTCAACCTAGTGAGTTTGCAAAATCTATTTTAGTAATTTTTATGGCTATATATTATAGTAAATTACATTATAAAAAAGTGAAAAACATTTATGCTTATTTTGTACCTTTGGGTTTTGCTGCAATTATAATTGGTTTAGTATTTATGCAACCCGATTTAGGTAGTGCGGCAATTATTGCGGGGATAGTATTTTTAACGTTTATAAGTATTCCCGTTGTACAAAATAATATTATGAAATTCATTAAAATAATAGCAATCGGATGTATATTAGCAATTGTAGCTTTCTTGTATTCAGGTAATGATTTTTTAAGTAGTATCCAAAAGGGAAGACTTAATTTTAAAAATCCTTGTTCAAGATATACAGAAACTACTGGATATCAAGTTTGTAATGGCTTTATTGCTATTAATAATGGTGGTTTGTTTGGTGTTGGTTTAGGTAATTCAACACAAAAGTATTTGTATTTACCTGAATCTCATACAGACTTTATATTTCCAATTATAGTGGAAGAACTAGGACTTGTAACTGGTATAGTAATTATTCTGGGATATGCTTATATTTTAGCAAGGATATTAAAGATTGCTAAATCAAGTGAAAATTTACGATGTTCGATCTTAGCTTATGGAACGTTTTGGTATTTTACTTTGCATATTTTAGTTAATTTACTTGGAGTGTTAGCACTAATTCCTTTAACTGGGGTACCACTTCCATTCTTAAGTTATGGCGGTTCATTTACTGTTAATGCTATTATTATGATATTTGTAGTAGAAAGAGTAAATATAGAAAATAAAATTAATAAGACTAAAAGAGAAATAAAAGCTTTATAAACTAAATTATTTAAACATTAATTATCGCAAATGAGTTGACTTATAAACATTATGTGTTGTAATCTATATAATAGATAAGTTATTAAGTCGAGGAAAGTATGAAGAAAAAATTGTATTAATTGTTATTTTATTAAGTTTCTTTTTAATGAGTGTGATTGTAAAATAATACATAAAACAAGAAATATTAGAAATAATATAAATGGTGATTAAAATGCCTAATATACATTCTAATATTTCTTTTGCTTTAGTAAATATTCCTGTGTTACTTAATCCCATTATTAAAAATAATGATACGTCTTTTAATCAGTTACATAAAAAATGTTTGGGAAGAGTTAAATATATTAAATATTGTCCAAAATGTAAGAAAGATTTAAAAGAAAGTGATATTGTTAAAGGGTATCAATTTGAAAAAGATAATTATTTAGTTTTTAGTAAAACAGAACTTGATAATTTAAAACCTGATTGGGATAAAGAGATCGAAGTAATATCTTTTATTAAAGAAGGTAGTGTACCCCCGTGGTATTTTGAAAAGAGTTATTTTTTGAATACGGAAGGTAAGTCTAAAGCTTATAATTTGTTTTATGAAGCATTAAAGAAAACTAAACGAGTAGCATTAGTTAAAACTGTAATTGGGCCAAAATTTTATTATGGAATATTAAAACTAGTGGAAAATGGAATTGTTTTAACAACTTTGTACTTTGAAGAAGAGGTACGTATTCCTGAAAAAGAAATGAATACAAAAATTACAAGTAAAGAACTTGATTTGGCAATAAAATTAATTGAAAGTATGGAAGGAGTTTTTGAGCCAAATAAATATAAAGATGAATATCAAGATAGAATTAAGAAAGCTATTGATGAAAAGTTAGATGGTAAAAAAATTACAAAAACTAAAAAGAGTAGTAAGAAACAAATTAATGATTTAATGAAAGCTTTAGAAAAAAGCTTGAAGGATACTAAATGAGTTTGTGGAATAAAGATATAAAACCAATGCTTCTTGGTGAGGTTCGAGAAGTATTTGATAGTAAAGAATATTTATATGAAGTAAAGTATGATGGCATAAGAGTTTTAGTTTTTGTAAGTAAGGATAAAGTTGTAATAAGAAGCAGATATGGTATAGATATTACAGGCTTGTTTCCAGAAATGAAGGTTTTATGTAAGATGGTTAAAGGTAATGTAATATTTGATGGAGAAATAATAATGCTTGATAATAATAAGGTATCATTTTCTAAGTTGCAAAAAAGAATACATTTAAAAAATAAAAAAACTATAGAATTTTTAAGTAAAACTAATCCAGTTATATTTATATGTTTTGATGTAATATATGAAGGTAAAGATTTAATCAATTTAAGTTTATTAAAAAGAAAAGAAGTATTAAGTAATTATAGAGATAATGATGTATTTATTAAAAGTACTTATGTAATAGGGGATGGGACTAAATTATTTAATGCTATTAAAAAGTTGGATATGGAAGGAATTGTAGCTAAAAAAATTAATAGCAAATATTTAGTTAATGAAAGAAGTGATAATTGGTTAAAAATAAAGAATTATAAAAGTGGGAATTTTATAATTCTTGGATATATTAATAAAGAAGAAAGTCGTGTAATTAGTTTAGTTTTGGGGGAATATTTAAATAAAAAAATAGTGTACGTTGGAAAAGTCATTTTGGGAAAGAAAAGAAATTTAGCGGATAAAATATTAAAAATGAAGAAATCTAAGGCTGTTGTAAAAATAAAAGATAAAGATGTAATATATATTAAACCGGAAATAAAATGTTTGATAAAATACTTAGAAAGAACTGAAAATGGACTTTTAAGGCAACCTTTTGTTCCATAGAGTTGTCAAAAACAAGTAAAAATAATTAATTTTTTAATAAAATAAATAAAAATTTTAATTTAGTTATTGATTTTACCTAGATTTTTTGGTAGTCTTAATATGTAAGGACAATGTTCCTACGAAATATTTTAGATAATAGGGAGGTAAATATTATGTCTAAAACAGAATTAGTGGAATTAATTGCAAAAGAAGCTGGACTTTCTAAAGCTGATGCTGCTCGTGCTCTTGATGCTACAATCGCAGGTATTACTGCTGGATTAAAAAAAGATGGAAAGGTTGCTTTAGTTGGTTTTGGTACATTTAGTGCTAAAAAAAGAGCTGCTAGAGAAGGAATCAATCCATTAACTAAAGAAGCTATTAAAATTCCTGCTAAGACAGTTGCTTCATTTAAAGCTGGAAGCAAATTAAAAGACGCTTTAAATTAGTAAATTTGAAAAGTTGATTAATTTCAACTTTTTTTTAATGCTTTTTTGGAGTATAATATATTTAAGGTGGTAAATTTGAAAAAAAGATTGATATGGTTACTTGGAATTGGATTAACTTTGATGATAGTACCTTTTATAATAAATAAATATAGCATATTTAGAGTAATTAGTTTAGTTATTGGTGTGATTTTAATTGAAGTATGTTTTTGTTTAAAGAAAAAAAGAAATATTTTCTTAGTGATTTTAATTCCTGTTTTACTTTTTACAATGAGTTATGGTGTAGATGTATTATTAGCATTTAAATTAAAATATGTACCTATTTATAGTTATGTTATTAAAAGCAGTGATAAAATGAAAACATATAATAGTTTCTTTTATAGAGTATATGATTGTAATAATAATCTTAATTTAGATTATGGTTATAGAAGGAGCTATGTTTGTAATAATGAGTTATTAGATATAATTAGTATAAATAAATTTTTACAAGATCCTAAAGATAGTTTTAATGAATATAAAAATAAATTTGTTAGAATTCATGGTAAAATAAGTAGAATTAGTGGTAATGAAAGTATTGAACTTGCAGCATATACTAAAAGTGAAGAAGTATTAAATGGATATGTTAATTTTAATTTAGATTATACTTTAAATATTAAAACAACAGATGATTTAAGTAAATATAGAATATATGATTATATTGATGTAATTGGTAGAGTGGATTTGTTAAAAGATAATACTATAACATTAATAGATACTAAGTTAATATCTAGTGATATTTATAATGATTATAGTTTTGAAATAGTTAATAATAATGAATTAAAATTATCTAATTTAATAAAAGAAAAGGGTTATTACTATTATGGAATAAATTCATTAAACGTTAAGTATGATCAAGATAATATTTATGAACTTAGTTATGTGCTTCAAGATGAAAAATTAACTTTTGATGATTTAGTTGATGATATGGATTTTAAAATTATAAGTAATAAAGATGAAGAAGAAGTGGCTAAGGTTTATAATTTAGAAAAATTTAATGTTATTGAATGTAGTAATAATAAGAAAATAGTTGCTAATAAAAATAATAAAGTAAATAGTGATATTTGTGAATTAGTTATTGAATAATCATTATTAATAAACAAAGTGGATAATTTTACTTAATTTGTTGCTACAAAATTTGTTAAAAACTTGTGCTTTAATTGTTGACGAAGTACAAGTTTTTGTTGTATAATGATTTTATATCGAGAAAAGGGGAAAGTGCCTTTGGAACATTATTTTACAAACAATGAAAATTTAAAGAGCGAGCTAAGAAAACTGATATATAATTATGAAAATATTAATTTTGAGTTTTTTAGTGACAATGGAGTTTTTGCCAAAAATAAAATTGATTATGCATCAAAATTATTAGTTGAGTCGTTTATAAAGGAAAAACATGACGATAAAAGTGATGGGGATGTATTAGATGTTGGTTGTGGTTATGGATTCATGGGAATTGTTATAGGGAAAGTATTAAATAAAAAAGTTGAATTAATAGATGTAAATAAAAGAGCTCTTCATTTATGTGAAAGAAATATTAAAATAAATGAAGTAGATGGTAAAGCTTACGAAAGTAATGCTTATGAATGTGCAAAAAATAAATATGAATATATAATAACTAATCCACCGATTAGAGCAGGGAAAGAAACAGTACTAAATATTTTGAAGGGAGCAAGAAATCATCTTTTAGATAATGGTGAGCTATGGTTTGTTATAAATAAAGACCAAGGCGCTAAATCGACAGTAAATTCAATAAAATCTTGTTATAATGTAGAAGTTGTAGCAAAAAGTAAAGGTTTTTTTGTGTTTAAAGCAAAAATTAATTGACAAATTGTTAATTAGGCTTTACAATTTTAAATTGGTGGCGTATTTATTTTTTAAATAAAAACGAAGAAAAAAATAGTCTTAAAAAATTGTGTATGGGGTGATATCGTGGCTTATAAAGTTAAAAAATTTGGTGACTATCGTGAAAGAAGAAGTTTTTCGAAGACGAAAAACGTTTTAGAGTTGAATGATTTATTGGAAGTTCAAAAAAAATCATACAAAGAATTTCTAGAAAATGGTATCAAAGAGATATTTGATGATTTATTTCCAGTTGAAAGTTTTACTGGTAATATTTCACTAGAATTTGGTGATTATTATTTTGATGAACCAAGATATTCAATTAAAGAAGCAAAAGAAAGAATGGTAAACTATGCTGCTCCATTAAAGGTTGAAGCTCGTCTTTATATTCATGAAACTGGTGAAGTAAAAGAACAAACAATATTCTTAGGGGACATGCCTTTAATGACTGATGCAGGAACATTTATTATTAATGGGGCTGAACGTGTAATTGTATCACAATTAGTTCGTAGTCCAAGTGTATATTTCAAAAAGGAAATTGATAAGAATGGACGCCATATTATTAGCGGAGAACTAATACCTAATAAAGGTACTTGGCTAGAATATGAAACAGATGCTAGAGATGTTTTATATGTTAGAATTGATAGAACTAGAAAAGTGACTGTTACAACATTCTTAAGAGCTTTAGGTTTATCTAGTGATGAAGATATTATAAGCGTATTTGGTGATAATGATTATATCAAAAATACATTGGAAAAAGATTCAACTAATAATACAGATGAAGCTTTACTTGAAATTTATGAAAAGTTAAGACCTGGAGAACCTGCTACATTAGATTCTTCAAAGAATCAGTTAATTACAAGATTTTTTGATAGATTCCGTTATGATTTAGCAAAAGTTGGTCGTTATAAATTTAATAAAAAATTAAATGTATTAGATAGATTAGAGGGTTTAACGTTGGCAGAACCTTTAGTTTTTGATAACAAAACGATTGCTAAGGCTGGAGATGTTTTATCAAAAGAACTTTTAGAAGAATTAAAACCTTATTTTGAAAAAGGATTAAATGTAAAAGAAATCTTAGTTAATGAAGAATTAGATGATTATAAAAATGTTCAAGTTGTTAAAGTTATTGATCCAGAAGACAGTAAAAAAACACTAAATATTATTGGTGTTGATCAAAGTGTTGATATAAGAAGATTAACTATTCCAGATGTTTATGCATCCCTTAATTATTATATAGGTTTACATAAAGGAATAGGTTCTGATGATGAAATAGATAACCTAGGAAATCGTCGTGTTCGTCAAGTTGGAGAACTAATTCAAAATCAATTTAGAATTGGTATGGCTAGAATGGAAAGAGTTATTCGTGAAAGAATGACTACTCAAGAATTAGATACTGTAACACCTAAAACATTAATTAACATTAGGCCTGTTACAGCAGCTTTAAAGGAGTTCTTTGGTTCTTCACAATTATCAAAATTTATGGATCAAATTAATCCAATTGCTGAGTTAACAGATAAGAGACGTCTATCAAGTCTTGGACCTGGAGGTTTATCTCGTGATCGTGCTGGTATGGATGTTCGTGACGTTAATGCATCACACTATGGTCGTATTTGTCCAATCGAATCACCAGAAGGACAAAATATTGGTCTTATTACATCACTAGCTGGTTATGCTAAAATTAATGACTATGGATTTATAATGACTCCATATCATAAAGTTGTTAATGGTGTTGTTACTGATGAGGTATGTTATTTAACTGCTGATGAAGAAAAAGGACATGCTATTAGTCAAGCTGCTGTTAAATTAGATGATGATAATAAAATTATTGATGATGAAGTTGTAGCTCGTTACAATGGTGATACGATTTATGTAAAAAGAGAAAAAATTGATTACGTTGATGTTGCTCCAAGTCAAGTTGTTGCAATTACAACAAGTTGTATTCCATTTTTGGAATTCGATGATGCACACAGAACTCTAATGGGTGCTAATATGCAACGTCAAGCAGTGCCTTTACTTACCTGTGAAGCTCCAATTGTTGGAACAGGTGTTGAATGTATAGCTGCAAGAGATTCAGGATCTACAATTGTTTGTAAAGCTGATGGCGTTGTTGAATATGCTGATGGTTTAAAAATTATCGTTAAAACTGCTGGTGGTAAAGATACATATCATTTAGCAAATTATGAAAGAAGTAATGCATCAAGTTGTATTAATCATCATCCAATTGTTAAATCTGGAGATATTGTAAGCCGTGGTCAAGTTATAGCGGATGGTCCATCTACTGATATGGGTGAACTAGCACTTGGTAAAAATTTAACTGTAGCATTCATGACATTTGAAGGTTATAACTATGAAGATGCAGTTATCTTAAATGAAAGATTAGTAAAAGATGATGTTTATACATCACTTCATATATCACATTACGATATTGATTGTCGTGATACTAAACTAGGGCCAGAAGAAATTACTAGAGATATTCCAAATGTTGGGGAAGATGCTCGTAAAAATTTGGATAGCGATGGTATTGTTAAAATTGGTACTGAAGTTAGAGATGGAGATATTTTAGTTGGTAAAGTTACACCAAAAGGTGTTCAAGAATTAACTAGTGAAGAAAAATTGCTACATGCAATATTTGGAGAAAAAACTCGTGAAGTTAGAGATACATCTCTTCGTGTTGAACATGGTGCTGGTGGTATTGTTCATGATGTTAAGGTTTATACTAAAGAAAATAGTGATGAACTACCAGCTGGAGTATCTAAAATAATAAGAGTATATATTATTCAAAAACGTAAGATTCAAGTTGGAGATAAAATGTCTGGACGTCATGGAAATAAAGGGGTTATTTCCTTAGTACTTCCTGAAGAAGATATGCCTTACTTACCAGATGGTAGACCAGTAGATGTTATGCTTAATCCATTAGGGGTTCCATCTCGTATGAATATTGGACAAATTCTAGAATTACACTTAGGTATGGCTGGTAAAAAATTAGGTGTTCATTATGCTACTCCGGTATTTGATAGTGCTACTTGGGAAGATATTTCTGAAGAAATGAAAGAAGCTGGAATGGCTCCGGATGGTAAAGTTGAACTACATGACGGTAGAACTGGAGAACCATTTGATCATAGAATTAATGTTGGTGTTATGTATATGGTTAAACTACATCATATGGTTGATGATAAACTACATGCAAGAGCAACAGGACCTTATTCACTTGTTACTCAACAACCTTTAGGTGGTAAAGCTCAATTCGGTGGACAACGTTTTGGAGAAATGGAAGTTTGGGCATTATATGCTTATGGTGCATCTCATGTACTACAAGAAATTTTAACTGTTAAAGCCGATGATATCACAGGTCGTGTTAAAGTATATGAATCACTAGTTAAAGGAAAAATAATTGATCAAGCTGGTGTTCCTGAATCGTTTAGAGTATTAGTTAAAGAATTCCAAGCATTAGGATTAGATGTTCAAGTAATTGATAATGATGATAATGTGGTAGAATTTAAAGACATTGAAGAGGATGAAGATGATAATGATGCCTTTAGAATTGATGAAATTGATGTTACAACTAATGAACTTAATAATGATGAAGAAATAAATGAAAATATTGAAGAATATCAAGATGACTTCGAAGAAGAAGATGATTTAGATAATCTTGAGTTTCCAGGAGATATTGAAGAAGATATTTTAGATGATGGGGAAGGTGAAGAATAATGATAGATGTTAGTAAATTTAAAGGAATTAAGGTAAGCATTGCTTCACCTGAAAAAATTCGTTCATGGTCTTATGGAGAAGTTAAAAAGCCTGAAACAATTAATTATCGTACCCTAAAACCTGAAAGAGATGGTCTATTCTGTGAAAAGATTTTTGGACCAACAAAAGATTTTGAATGTTCTTGTGGTAAATATAAAAGATTAAGATATAAAAATATCGTATGTGACCGTTGTGGAGTTGAAGTAACTCGTTCAAAGGTAAGAAGAGAAAGAATGGGGCACATTGAACTTGCTGCTCCTTGTTCTCACATATGGTTCTTTAAAGGTGTTCCTTCTAAAATGGGACTTGTCCTAGATATGTCTCCGAGGGATTTGGAAGAAGTATTATATTTCGTAAGTTATGTAGTAATTGATCCAGGTGCTGCACCATTAGAAGTTAAACAAACTTTATCTGATAAAGAATATCGTGCTTATTATGAAAAGTATGGAAATACTTTTAAGGTAGGTATGGGTGCTGAAGCTATTAAAGAACTATTAAAACAAGTTGATATTGATAAAGAAGTTGAAGATTTAAGACGCGAACTTGAAAATACAACTGGACAAAAAAGAATTCGTCTTGTTAAGAGACTTGATTGTTTAGTTGCTTTCCAAGAATCTGGAAATAAACCAGAATGGATGGTTCTAGATGTGTTACCAGTTATTCCACCAGAACTAAGACCAATGATTCAACTTGATGGTGGTAGATTTGCAACTAGCGATTTAAATGATTTATATCGTAGAATTATTAATAGAAATAATCGTTTAAAGAAATTACTAGAACTTGGTGCTCCAACTATTATTGTTCAAAATGAAAAACGTATGCTGCAAGAAGCTGTTGACTCATTATTTGATAATGGTAGAAGAGGAAGAAGTATTACTGCAGCAAGTAATAGACCACTTAAAAGTTTATCTAGTATGCTTAAAGGTAAACAAGGACGTTTCCGTCAAAATTTATTAGGTAAGAGAGTTGACTATTCTGGTCGTTCAGTTATCGTAGTTGGACCAAACCTTAAAATGCATCAATGTGGTCTTCCAAAAGAAATGGCTATTGAGTTATTTAAACCACATGTAATTAATGGTATTGTTGAAAGAGGTTTAGCTCATAACATTAAAGGTGCTAAAAAATTAATCGATTCTCGTGATGAATCAATTTGGGATATTGTTGAAGATGTAATTACTGAACATCCAGTATTACTAAATAGAGCTCCAACACTACATAGACTAGGTATTCAAGCATTTGAACCAGTACTTGTTGGTGGTAAAGCTATAAGATTACATCCACTTGTTTGTGCAGGATTTAATGCTGACTTCGATGGTGACCAAATGGCTATTCATATTCCACTTTCTGAAGAAGCAAAGGCTGAAGCTAGAATCTTAATGCTTAGTGCAAATAATATCTTAAATCCTAAAGATGGAAAACCAATTGTTACACCAAGTCAAGATATGGTACTTGGTAACTGTTATTTAACTATTGAGTATGCTGGAGAGCCTAATGAAGGTCACGTTTATAAAGATCCAAATGAAGCCTTAATGGCATATGAAAGAAAAGAAATAACATTGCATACAAGAATTGCTATTCCTGTTAATTCATTTAAATATAAATTATTTACAGATGAACAAAGAGATAAATACTTAGTTACAACTGTAGGTAAAATTAAATTTAATGAAATATTACCTGATACATTCCCATATGTAGAAGAAGGTACTAAAGCTAATATTGAAGGAATTACTCCGGATAAGTATTTCTTACCAATGGGTTCTAATATACCTGAAGAAATAGCTAAAATGGAACTTGTTACTCCATTTGTTCAAAAAACTTTAGGTCAATTAATTGCCCAAGTATTTAAAAGATATAAAACAACTGAAACATCTATTATGCTTGATAAATTAAAGAATTTAGGTTTCAAATATTCAACTATCGCTGGTATTACAGTATCTATTGCGGATGTTGTAAGAAGTGAGAAAAAGGGTGAAATTATTGAAGCTGCAAAGGCTAAAGTTGATAAAATTAATAAACAATATCAAAGAGGTCTTATTACTAATCAGGAAAGATATCAAAGTGTTATCGATGTTTGGACTAAAGCAACCGATGATGTAAAGAACGAACTTAAAGCAATAAGTGAAAATGATTTTGATAATCCATTATTTATGATGATGAACTCAGGTGCTCGTGGTAAAATTTCAAACTTTACCCAACTTGCTGGTATGCGTGGTTTAATGGCAAAACCAGATGGTTCAACTGTAGAAATTCCAATTACATCATCATTTATCGAAGGTCTATCTGTGTCTGAATTTTTCTTATCAACACATGGTTCTCGTAAAGGTGATGCCGATACTGCTTTAAGAACTGCAGACTCAGGATACCTAACAAGAAGACTTGTTGATGTTGCTCAAGATATAATTGTTAAAGAATTTGATTGTGGTACACATCAAGGGCTTGTAGTATATGATTTATTAAATGAAAAAGATAACTCAGTTATTGAACCTCTTGCTGAACGTATTTTAGGAAGATTTGCATCTAAGAAAATTGTTAATCCAGAAACTAAAGAAACTATTGTGGAAGCTGGAGAAATGATTAATGAAAATGCTGTCATTAAAATAACTAAAGCGGGTATTAAAAAGGTAGAAATTAGAAGTGTTCTAACGTGTAAATCAAATAATGGAGTATGTCAAAAATGTTATGGACGTAACCTTGCAACTGGTAACTTAGTTGAAAAAGGTGAAGCTGTTGGTATTATGGCTGCTCAATCAATTGGTGAACCTGGTACACAGCTTACTATGCGTACATTCCATACCGGTGGTGTTGCATCTGGTGATGATATTACTCAAGGGTTACCAAGGGTTGAAGAGTTGTTTGAAGCTCGCATACCAAAAGGAAAAGCTACAATTGCGGAAGTTACTGGTAAAGTTATTGGTATTGAAGAAAACAATGGTAAACATACAATTACTATTGAAAATGAAGCTGGATGTCATGAACACGTAACTAATTACAATATGAAACTTCGTGTTGCTGTTGGTGATGAAGTTGAAGCTGGAGATAAATTAACGGAAGGTGTTATTTCACCAAAAGAATTACTAGCTGTAACTGATCCGCTTACTGCACAAGAATACATATTAAAAGAAGTTCAAAAAGTTTATAAATTACAAGGTGTTGATATTTCAGATAAACATATTGAAATTATTTGTAAACGTATGATAAATAAAGTAAGAATTACTGATGCTGGAGATTCAGACTTTGTTGAAGGTCTTGCAGTATCACTAAGAGACTTTACAGAAGGTAATAAACCAGTTATTATTGCTGGAAAAACTCCTGCTAAAGGTAATCCAATTATGCTTGGTATTACTAAATCATCTTTGGAAACAGACTCATTCTTATCTGCTGCATCATTCCAAGAAACAACCAGAGTTTTAACTGATGCTGCAATCCATGGTAAAGTTGATAGACTTCAAGGTCTAAAAGAAAACGTTATTATTGGTAAACTAATACCTGCTGGTACTGGTTATAGTCAATATAATAGTATTGATATAGAACTTGAAAAAGCAATTTTAACTGATGATGCTCAAGAAGTTTTAGAAGAAAAACTTATGGATAACGAAGATGTAGTTAATGATACACAAAGTATTGTTGATGGAATTGATGATATCGAAGATGATATAGAAACAGAAGAAGAAATTAACGAAAAAGATGCTGAATAAGTGTCTTTTTTCATTTTATTTACATAACTGCTTGCAACATTTTGACATGTTTTGTCGAAAGTGTTGCAAGCCTTATTTTTTCTCTTTATAATACAATCCCTAAAGGAGGGATTATAATGAAAACAATTATTTTAAATAGTGATATTTCAGAAGAAAAATCTTTTATACTTTCTAAAATATTTGCTAATAAATTACCTTTATTTGATTTTATTAATTCTTTTTTCGGTTATATAAATTATGGTTATCAGATAATTGATGGAAGAGTTAATGTATTAAAATTAAATAATAGAGTAAGTAATGGTAATTTGGTTATTAATTATGATAATGAAGATAGTGTTCGTTTAAATGTATGTGGCATTTATCATATCATTATTGAAGATATTACTTTTGAAAAAATAATTTAAGTGGAGCGAAAATGTCGGACTAAATTAAATTGAAAGGATGGAAATTATGAATTATTATAAGGAAATAAAAACAGAAATAATAAATAATGAAATAACTAAAAAAATTAAAGACTACTCTAAAAATAAAAGTGATTTAACAACTTATTATAATGTAGGTAAACTATTAAGTGAAGCTGGTAAGCATTATGGTGAAGGTATTATAAAAGAATATTCTAATAAATTAAGTAAGGATTTAAATAAAAAATATTCAGTAACAACGTTAAGTTATATGAAACAGTTTTATGAAAGTGGAATTTTCCAACCATTGGTTGGAAAATTATCGTGGAGTCATTATTTACAATTATTACCATTAAAAGATAAAGATAAGATAAATTATTACATTGACATAACATTAAAAAATAATTTATCAAAAAGACAACTATGTGAACGAATAAAAAATAATGAATATGAAAGATTAGATGATAAAACAAAACAAAAATTGATTGAACATAAAGAAACTAAAGTTGAAGATCTCATTAAAAATCCAATAGTTATAAGAAATTCTTTTAATTATGAAATCATATCAGAAAAGATGTTACAAAAATTAATTCTTGAAGATATACCTTCGTTTTTAAAAGAGCTTGGTAACTCATTTAGTTTTATTTCAAATGAATACAAAATTAAAATGGGTAATACCTATAATTATATTGATTTACTTTTATATAATATTGAATTCAATTGCTATGTTGTCGTGGAATTAAAGGTAACTGAATTAAAAAAAGAACATATTGGTCAAATTGAAGTATACATGAATTATATAGATAAAAATTTAAAAACACCTATGCAAAATAAAACTATTGGTATAATTATTTGTAAAAAAGATAATAGATTTATTATAGAGTATTGTAGTGATGAGAGAATAACTGTAAGAAAGTATGAATTAATATAAAAAAATAAAAGTGATTAAAAAATATTACTTACAAAATAAAATCACCTTTTTATTAGGTGATTTATTTTAATTGTTATCTAAGTAATTTTCATCAACATTATCTATTACTTCATTAACTTCTTCTTCATCAACAATTTCATCGTAATCGTCGTAATCATCTTCAACACTAATTTTTACTTTAGCATCTCCGATGATTTCTACTCCCATTTCTTTTTCAATATCTAAATAGACATTTCCATTTTCACATTTTACATTTGATACGGTTGGTTGTTTTAAACATCTAACAATAATTTCACTAGCACCATCCATATTAGCATCATTTCGAAGTGGTACATTTAGATTATCTGTATAACTAAATTTCTTTGTTGTAACAGCAGTTTTTTTATCAGCATCATATGAGTACCATACATTTACATCAAAATTACCATTTATTGTAACGCTACCATTAGTGCCTTTTACACCATTAAATGAATGATTTATAACCCAACAACCAAGGACTGTGTTTGGCATTTCTTCGGGAGTTAATGTAAAAGAATTACTGTTAGTTTTCTTAGCTTTACCAATAACTGCTTTAGTAACTATTTCTTTAAAACTAGACAAATTAATCACGCTCCTAATTAAGTATATGCATTTACTTTACAAAAGTACACAGGATTTGGTATACTTATTATGGTGAGATTAAAATGAAAGATGATTGTTTATTTTGTAAAATTGTAAGAAAGGAAATTCCTTCAAAAATATTATATGAAGATGATGATATACTTGTTATGCTTGATGCATTTCCAGATACAGATGGACATACTTTAGTTATTCCAAAGGAACACTTTGAAGATATTTATGAAATACCTAATGAGGTTTTAATTAAAATGATTAGTGTTGGTAAGAAATTTACTAAAGAATTAATGTTTAAACTTGATAAGTGTGCATCAACATTTTTAATTAATTATGGCGACTCTCAAGCTATTAAACATATACATTTACATTTGCTCCCTGATTTTATGCATAAAACACATAATTTAGATAAAGATGAAGTATATAATTTATTAAAGGATTAGTTATGGCAAGAAGAAAAAGAAAATTTAAAAAAAATATAGTTAAGTTTTTCTTAAGTATTATTTTAGTAGCTTTAGTTAGTTATTTAACTTATTATGGATATAATTATTTCTTTGGTAATGGCATTAGTGATGTAAATGGAAATACTAACGTTAATAATAATCATAGTAATAAAAATAATGAAAATAAAGAACAAATCTATAAATTAAAATTACTTGCAACTGGTGATGGGTTAATTCATAGTGTTATTTATAGAACTTATTATAAAAATGGTGTTTATGATTTTAGTGATGCTGTAAAGTATGTAAAAGATATTGTTAAAGAGTATGACATTGCTTATTATAATCAAGAAACTCCAACTGGAGATGACTCAATTGCTTATTCTGGTTATCCGATGTTTTATACGCCGAGTGCTTATGTAGATGCCATGCGAGCAGTTGGCTTTAATACTGTATCTTTAGCATCTAATCATTCTCTTGATAAAGGTGAAAAAGGTATTTTAAATACTGTTAAATATTTTAAAACTACTGATATTTTATATAGTGGTATGAGTGATTCAGAGACTGATAGAAATAATTTTATTATAAAAGAAAAAAATAACATAACTTATACGATGTTAGCATATACCACAATAACCAATGGATTAAATGTTCCGGCAGGAAAGAGTTATCTTTTGAATAAATATGATAAAGAGCAAGTAAAAAAAGATATTGAAGCTGTTCGTGATAAAGTAGATGTTTTAATTGTTGCAATGCACTGGGGGATTGAATATATTAATATGCCAAATGATGAGGAAAAAGAAATTGCTGAGTATTTATCATCTCTAGGTGTTGATATTGTAATTGGCAATCATCCTCATATTTTGCAACCAATAACTAAAATTGGAGATACTATTGTAATGTATTCTTTGGGTAATTTCATATCAAATCAATATGGTGGGTCTAATGGAGATTGGAATAAGCTTATTGGTTTTATGGCAACTTTAGATATAACTAAAACTGTTTCTAAAGATAATGAAGTAAATATGACTTTTGATAATTTAGGTGGGGAATTAATATTTACAAAATATAATGGTAATCCAGTTACAACTCCAGTTCATACAGGACATACTGTTATTCCATTTAGTAAAATGACTGATGATAGTTATTTAAAAGATTATGAAAGGATTTATAATAAATATACAGGTGTACTTAAATCTTTAGGGCAAGATTTAAATATAGCTCCGATAGGTTCTAGAGCAAACTAAAAAGCTGATTTTTTCAGCTTTTTAGTTTGTTTCTTTTACTATTGGTTTAAAATTGCTAATAGCATTTACTAGTTTTGGATGTCTTATAATAAAATGAATGGTTGGGTTTTCTTCTTTAGATATAATAACAAATTTTTTGTTTACTATTGTAACTGTTATATTTTTAAATGTAAGTGATGATAATTTATTTAATTTGTAATTATGGTTCTTCTTAGAAAAAGTTTCTGTTTCTTTTAGGTGGGATAAATATTCTTCGTATGTATAAGTAATTCTTTTATTATAAAAAATATCTGAAAGTAAGAGATTAGAAGGAGAGTTTTTAAATTCTTCTTTTGTTAATATATGAATATTATCTGTTATAGATGAAGTATTTAAAATATTAGTATAGTTTATATAACATTCATTTTTATAATTTAAGATAGTATCTATGTCACTTTTTTTTAGTTTATTTCTTTTTAAAATAGAAGTAAGTAGGGTATCACTGATTGTAAAAAGAGGAAGACTAGATAAAAACCTTGTTCGTGGTTCAAACATTTCATAGTATTTTTTTAAAAAATTATTGTATGAATCAATGTTTTCATTTTTATAAATATCCATTAAAGGTGTAGCTTTTTTTAGTAAATTTTTTGCTTTTTCTTGATAATATTCTACCTCTTTTTTATTATTAGTTAAATAATATTTTCCTTTATTGTGGTGACCATTTATTGATTCTCCTGAGAGTGCTAATGTTTGTGATGTATATGTTAGATTTTGATAGATATTTGTTTTAATATCTTTAAAGTAATAAGGAGTAATTTGACCTGTCATATATATTGGAATCCAACTTTCTAATCCTAACATCATTTCGTTAAAAGGACGATCTAAGTTGTGAATAATATCTAAATGAATTCCTTTTTTCAACATACAAGCAATTCCAAACATCCATTTTTTTCCAAATTCCACGTCTTTTGCCATATCTTCCATGGGCATGTCACTACACATAAAAACTTCATTATTTTTAGTTAATACCGTTCCCTTAAAAAAGTCTAGTTCTCCTTTTTTCATTTCTTCAATTCCATAATAACTTTTAGTTTTGGTAATATAAAAGGGAACGTTAGGGATTTTTAGTTCATCAAATTTAATTGCTTTAATATAATCATTTAAATTGAATTTATCTAAATTTGTTAGAAAAATTTCGATTTTATCATCTGTTTTGTTATTGCTGTTTGTTAGGAAAGTTAATATATGCTTGTATAGATTATTAATATTTAAATCTTTAATATCTAGAAGAATAGATATTTTTTTTATGTCTTCTTCAGAATTATATTTATTTATAATGTAGTTGGTTGTTTTTTTTGAAAATTCAATTGGTTCACTTGGTTTGGTTTTTCCATACCTTATTCTTGATATGTGTGATGAATCATATAGAGTGTATTTTGACATGTCTTTTAAATTAATCTTTAATATATTAATTAAATCGTTTAAATTTTTACTAAAATTTTCATAATTAAAATCATCCTTTTTTAAAGAATTTAGTATATTATTTTTAATATCTTCTTTTTTGTATTTATTATTGCCCAATTCAAATATAGCATTAATAATTTTATCTGTTTGAATGCTATTTATTTCTGGCCTTCTTTGACCACTACGGTATCTACTTATAACTGATGGCGATATGTTTGTAAGTTCTGATAGTCTTTTAGAATTGCAGTTAAATTCTTTTAAATACTCATTTAATAAATCTTTGAAAGTCATAACTAATCACCTAATTGTATTATACTATATAAGCAATTAATTGTCATTAAAAACAATGTATTAATTGGAAACTTAATTACATTGTATAATCTTAAGTTATGAAGTGAATTAATATTTAATTTTGAAAGATAAGGATGAAAAATAATTTAAATTTACCACCTTTTATAGTAGTTTTTATTTTGGTATGTTATAATATGATTATCTTAAAGGAAGTGATGTAAATGGATCAAGAAAAAATAGGTAAATTAATTAAGAAGATTAGGATAGAAGGTAAATATAGTCAAAAAGAATTTGCAGAAAAGTATGGAGTTACTCCACAAGCAGTAAGTAAGTGGGAAAATGGAAAAAATATTCCCGATATAGCTATTTTAAAAGAAATTTGTAATGATAACAATTTGAAAATAGATGAATTTTTAAATGCAAAATCTTTGGAAAAGAAAAAAAATATAATTATTATAATTATTATAATATTATCTTTTATAATTATAGGTATTGGTGTGATTTCAGTGAAACATAATAATGATTCTTTTAAATTAAAAACTATTACATCAGCGTGTGAAGAATTTGGTTTATATGGTAGTATTGCATATAATAAAAATAAATCTAGTATATATATTGATAATGTAACTTATTGTGGAGAAAAAAAATTGCCTAAATATAAAAAAATAAGTTGTACATTGTTTGAAAAAGAAAAGGATACTATAAATGTTATAAATTCTTATGATTCAGAAGATGGAAAAATAATAACTATAGATTTATTTTTAAAGGATTTTTCGTTTAAAGTTGATGATTATGAACATACTTGTAAAAATTATAAAAATGATTCATTTTATTTAGAAATAAAAGCTATTACTTTAGATGATAAAGTTGAGTTACACGAAATACCTTTAATTCTTGGGGATGGATGTAACTAAAAGCATTTTACAATTTTAAATTGTAAAGTATTAAAATAGACTAGTAAAATAGTCTTTTTTTTGATAGAATTATTTTAGAAAGTAAGGTTGATGAAAATGTTTTTAGCTGAAAATCCAATTCATATTGAAGTAGAAAAAAAAGAAGATATAGCAAAATTTGTTTTAATGCCTGGAGATCCTTTGCGTGCTAAATATATTGCTGACAATTTCTTAGAAAATGCAAAGTGTGTAACTAGTGTTAGGAATATGCTAGGTTTTACTGGAACTTATAAAGGTGTTTCTCTTACTGTTATGGGAAGTGGAATGGGTATGCCTAGTATGGGTATTTATTCTTTTGAGTTATTTCATTTTTTTGGAGTTGAAAAAATAATTAGAATTGGCACTTGTGGAGCTGTTAGTCCAAAAGCTAATATAAATGATATACTTTTAAGTGAAAGTGTATATAGTGAATCAAATTTTGCTTATACTTATAATAATTATAGAGAAAGAGTAGTGATGGCTGATAAGTCTTTAAATGAAAATGTAGTGAAGGCCGCAAATGAACTTGGGTTAAATGATAAATTACATAAAGGAATGCTTACTACAATGGATGTTTTTGGGCCTTACATTGATTTTGAAAGAGTCCTTTCTAGAATTCCAAAAGAATATGAAGTATTAGGCGAAGAAATGGAGGCTTTTGGTCTTATTCATGTAGCTAATAGTATGAAAAGAAGTGCAACAGCAATAGCTACAGTAGTTGATTCAAAATATAGTGATGTTGTTTTATCTATTGAAGAAAGACAAACTTCTTTAAATAATATGATAAAATTAGCACTTGAAGCCATAATAAAATAAAAAAAAGGGTGATTAGATGGAAGCAATAAATGAAGAAATATTTAGAGCTTATGATATTAGAGGAACATATCCTAAAACTATAAATGAACAAGTAGCTTTTACAATAGGTAAGAGTTATGGTTCTTATTTACAAGAGAAATATAATAAAAATACTTGTATAGTTTCTCATGATAATAGATTATCAAGTGAAGCGTTAACTCAAAACCTTATTAAAGGTTTGGTTTCTAGTGGAATAAACATTATTTCTTTAGGATATACTACGACACCTATGAACTATTATGCTAGATATTTAAATCAAATGCCAGGTATTATGGTAACAGCTTCACATAATCCAAAAGATGATAATGGTTTTAAAATGTCTTTTGATGGTATGATTAATGCTCGGGGAGAAATGATTGAAGATTTTAAAAATTATACTTATGATGGAAATTTTAAAAATGGTCAAGGAAAAATTACTAATACAAATATTACTGATAAATATTTAGAATACTTAAAATTTTCTATTAAGTATGGTAAAAATAAAAGAAAGGTTGTAATTGACCCAGGAAATGGTGCAACTTGTCATATAATAAGAAAAGTATTTGATAATGCATTTTGTAATCCAATTTATATCAATGATATTTCTGATGGAACATTTCCAAATCACCATCCAGATCCTTGTGTAAAAGAAAATATGGTTCAACTTCAAAAAGCTGTTAAAGAAAATAGAGCAGACTTTGGAGTTGCTTATGATGGTGATGGAGATAGAATTGGTGTGGTAATGGAAAATGGAGAAGTAATGCCAATAGAATCTTTAATGCTTTTATATATTAAAGATATGTTTAATACAGTATCTAATAAGACATTTTTATATGATGTTAAATGTTCTAAAGTAATGGAAGATATGATTAACGCTTGGGGTGGAAAAGCAATATTGTATCGAACTGGTGCATCTTATACAGAATTTAAAACGCATGAAGAAAATTTGCCTTTTGGTGGTGAATATTCTGGACACTTGTATTTTAGAGATCGTGATGCTGATTGCGCAAGTGCAATATATGCTTCTTTAAGATTACTTGAAATAATGAGTAAGACAAGTGAAAAGTTAAGTAAGATGATAAAAGATTTTCCAAAATATTATTCTACACCAGAAATAAAGATTCCAAGTGATGATAATATAAAATTTAATGTTGTAGAACAGGTAAAAACATATGCGAAAATGAAGAATTATCCAATTAATGATATTGATGGTGTTAGAATAACTTATACAAATGGATGGGTTTTAGTAAGAGCAAGCAATACCGGACCTAATTTAACATTTAGAGCAGAAGCAACAAGTGAACAGGGGATAATTTCATTACAAAATATATATTTGCCAATGATTGAAGAATATAATAAACCTGTAGATATGTTATAACAATATATGTTTAAATATATTGTTATTTTTTGTAGAAAATCTATTTACAAGACTATGTTTATATAGTATAATGTTAATACATCAGCAAAAAAGATCAAAAATTTTACAAAAGGGTATTGCCAAAAGCAAAAAAATATTGTAAAATTAAAAAGGTTTTGTTAGTGGGCTTGTAGCTCAGCTGGTTAGAGCGCACGCCTGATAAGCGTGAGGTCGGAGGTTCAAGTCCCCCCAAGCCCACCATTAATAATGGCCCGTTGGTGAAGCGGTTTAACACACATGCCTTTCACGCATGCATACATGGGTTCAAATCCCGTACGGGTCACCAATTTTGATTATAACTCCGTAGTAGGAGTTTTTATTTGCAATAAAGAGGTTGTGTTATGATATACTGTTATGATAAAAGAATTATAAAAAATGAAGATATTATTAAGGAAATTAATAATGTTAGAAAAAAATACCCTGTGGTTTTATACGATGAAATTGATGATAATTTTTACAATTTAAAAGGAAAAGTTTGTTCTATCAAGGGACAAATAGTTTTTCCTAGAACTGGTGCCTTACAAGTTGAAATTATTATAAATGCTATTGAAAGTAAAGGCGGTATACCGATTAATAATATAGATATGGTAAATAAAATTGAACTTTGGCCTTTATATGTTAAAACTAATAGAGATGTTTTAGTATTTGAAGGAAAAGAATTATTAAAAGAAGAAAATATTAGATATTTAAAAGAGTTATTTGGAGAAAAAATGTTTATTAAAACTGTTACAAAAAATTTTGTTGGAGTTATTAATCCAAATATTTTAGAAAGAACTAATTGTAATTTTTGTAAAGCTTTAAAGTTTCATGAAAACGAACTATTTATAGTAAGTACCTTTGTAGATATCAAAGAAGATAAAATGGGTACTAAAGAATATAGATGTGTTGTTATTGATGGCAAAATATATAATATATCAAGACTTACTTTTTTTCAAAGCCATAAAATTGAAAATAAAGTGTTGGATTTTGCTTTAAATATTGTTAAAAATTATCCAGGTACTTATGTTGTTGATTTAATGGAAGATTCTAAAGGACTTATTGATATAGTAGAATTTAATCCAATCGAAGCATCAGGAATGTATTTGTATAATTCTATATGTGATAAGTCACTTGATTTAAAGCATGATAATATAGATTTAGATAAAAAGGTAATTGATGCCGAAGGCATAAAACCTATTTTAAATGCTAGATGTAAATGGAATAATTATGGAATGTTTGCTGCCGATCTTAGAAGCATTTGCATGATTGGAGAAAGAGGAGCTTTATTTTTCTCAGATACATTTGATGATTGTAATTTATATGGCTGCGAAACTGAAAGTCTTAAACTTTCAAGACAATTTGAACCAATTAATGATTTATAAACAAAAAACTTCCATAAATTTGGAAGTTTTTAATTGTTTAAATGGCGGAGCAGAGAGGATTTGAACCTCCGCGCCAGCATTCGCCGACCTAAATCCTTAGCAGGGATCCCTCTTCAGCCTCTTGAGTACTGCTCCATAAGCTACTTCTATATTTTAATATAAAAGTAGTATCTTGTCAATTAGCTTATGCAAATATTTTCAATATTATCGATAAAATCTTGCATTACTGTTAAATAATCGTCCGTATTGTCTGTTTCAACATTAATCATCGATTTAACATCAATTGTTTTGGCTTTATAATCTTTTACAATCGTTTTTATATTTTCTGTGTAATTATTATCTAAAACTAATATTGTTGTGTATGTTTCTTTTTTGAAATTGTTTTTAATGGAGTTTAGTGTTCCTTCAGTTAAATTTTCTTCATCTAAGGAAACAATATTAAATCCATAGTTTTCTAAAAACTTAAATACATTATCACTAACTATCAAGGTGTTTGTACCTTTAGATTGTGCTTCTTTACCAATAGCTCTCAAGTCAGCATCTTTTAAAGATAATATTTCTGATAATTCTTGATACTTTTTTTCAACATAATCTGATATTATTTGACTTTCTAGGTATTCTTTTAAATAATCTTTAATGTTTTTAGCTAGCATTAAATAGTTATTTGGACTCATCCATAATTCTTTATCACCATTTTTATAAGATAATCCGTTAGAGACATCAATAATTAATAAATTTTTATTTTTATTAATTAGGTTTTTGGCTATTGTTTTTTCGTTGCTTAAGCCATTATAAATAAAAAGATCTGATTTGGCATATTTTTTTATTTGCTTATCTGTAAGTTCGTAATTGTAGACATCTGCACCACTTGGATAAATACTTTCGATTGTTCCGTAGTCTTTATACATAAATTCAGTTAAATATTTAATAGGATATATAGTAGTATAAATTGTAGCGTTTTCTAAATTGTCTTTTTTTAGACTGCATCCTGTTAAAAGAAATGCACTTAGTATTATTAAAAATAATTTTTTCATATTGTTTTTCCTTCCTTTTTAATTTCGTCATGTCCATATTTTCCAAAGGGATGACATTTAAGTACTCTTTTGATTCCTAATTTTAATCCATTAAACAAGCCATATTCATTTAAGGCCTCAATCATATATTCACTGCATGTCGGATTAAATCTGCACATTGAGTGAGCATGAGTAGGAGTTACTTGGTACCCTCTGATAATATAAATTAATAACTTTTTTATAAATATCACCCTTTAAACATTTTACTATATAATTATTCGTTTGTAAATGTTTTCAAAATAGAAAAAATTTGTTATAATTAGATAGAAATGGATATGGTAATATGAAATGTTTAGAAAAAATGGGTATTGAAATTAAAAATAAAGAGTTATTGGAAACTGCATTAACTCATAGTAGTTATTCAAATGAACATAATTGTGATAATTATGAAAGGTTAGAGTATTTAGGAGATGCAATACTAGAATCTGTAACTAGTGAGTATTTATATTTAAACACTGATTATAGTGAGGGAGAAATGACTAAGATTAGAGCTAATTATGTTTGCGAAAAAGCTTTAGCTACATATTCTAAAAAAATGGGTATTGATAGATATATTAGACTTGGACATGGTCAAATAAACAATTTAAATGATACAATTATTGCTGATGTTTTTGAAGCTGTGGCGGCAACTGTATATTTAGATCAAGGATATGAAGTTGTAAAAAAATATTTGCAAGATATTATTGTACCATTTATTAAGGAAGGTTGGGATTTTAATACTGATTATAAAACAAAATTACAAGAGGCTGTTCAAACAAATAAAAAGTCTTTGGAGTATGTATTAATTCGTGAATATGGAGAAGCACATGATAAGACTTTTGAAATGGCAGTTAAAATAGATAATATAATATATGGAAAGGGCATTGGTAAAAGTAAAAAAGAAGCTGAACAAAATGCAGCATTAGATGCTTTGAATAAAAGTGTGGTGAAGTAAATGTATTTAAAAAGTATTAGAGCACAGGGGTTTAAATCTTTTGCAGATAAATTAGATTTGGAAATTAATCCGGGAATAACTGGAATTGTTGGACCAAATGGTTCTGGAAAAAGCAATATCGTTGATGCTGTAAGATGGGTTTTAGGTGAACAGTCTGTTAAATCTTTGCGTGGACAAAATAATATGACTGATTGTATCTTTAGTGGTAGTGAATCTAGAGAAGCTCAAAAAAGAGCGATGGTTGCTTTAGTTTTTGATAATAGTGATCATTATTTACATAGTGATTTTAAAGAAGTAGAAATAAAAAGAATAGTTTATTCAACTGGTGAAAATGAATATTATATTAATAATTCCAGAGTTAGACTTAAGGATATAACTGATTTATTTATTGATTCTGGTGCTGGAGCTAATGCATTTAATATAATTAGTCAAGGAAATGTAACAGATATAGTAAATTCTAAATCAAGTGATCGAAGAGTTATATTTGAAAGTGCTGCTGGTGTATTAAAATATAAAAAGCGTAAGGAAGAAAGTTTAAAGAAGTTAGAAAAAACTGAAGAAAACTTAATGCGTATAAAGTTAGTTATTGATGAACTTTCTAAAACAGTTGAACCTTTAAAAGAACAAAGTATTGTTGCCCAAAAATATGTTGATATAAAAGGTGAGTTAGAAAGTATTGATATTGCTTTAATAGCAAAAGATATAACAGATTTAAATCTAGAATATTCTAAAATATGTGAGGAAATTAAAAATTTAAAAGAAAAATTAATTACTTTAAAAGATAATGTCGGAGATTCTAAATTAGAAAAGTTAAAATTAAAGAATCTTGAATTAGAAGAAAGAGTAAATAGAAAAAGAGAAGAATTGCTTAAAATAACTGAAGAGATTGGTAATTTGAATAGTGAAAAAAAGATAACTGTTGAAAGAAAAAAATATGAAGCAAATAAAGATGTTATAGATGATAATTTAATTAAGTTAAAAGAAGATGAACTTAATATAAATAAAAATATTACAGTTTTGGAAAGAGAAATATTAGATATTGAAGCGAGTGTTAATGATCAAAGAGAAAAAGGTGAGGAAGTAAAGAATAAACTTTTAGTGTTAAAAGTAAAAAAAAGTACAGCGAATAATTCTTTGATGGAAGCAACTAAGGCTAAATTTTTATTAGAAAATAAAATAGAAATATTAGAAAATAATATAATGAGTGCTGAATCTGCTCCGGTTAGTGTTAGAAACATTTTGAATAATCCTAGGCTTCATGGCATTCATAATACAATTGGAAAACTTTTGGATATACCCGAAAAATATATGATTGCAACAGATATTGCTTTAGGAGCAAGTAGTAATTATTTAGTGGTTGACGATGATAATTCTGCCTTAAGTGCAATAGACTTTTTGAAAGAAAGAAAGTTAGGAAGAGCAACATTTTATCCGTTAAATGTAATTAAATCTAGATATGCAAGTAGTGAGATAATAAATGATATAAAAAATATTAATGGTTATATTGGTATTCTTAGTGATTTAATTAGTTATGATAGTAAGTATAAAAATGTTATTGAAAATCAATTGGGCCAAGTAATTGTAGTTGATAATGAAAGAACGTTAAATATTATTGGTAAATTAATAAATTATAAATATAAAATAGTTTCATTAGATGGTGAAATTCTTCATGTTGGTGGTTCTATTACTGGTGGTACTAGTAAGAAAAATACAATGTTAAATGAAAAAAATGAGCTTAATAAACAAAAAAATGATTTGCAAAAGTTAGAAATTAAAATAAAGGAATTAAGTGAAGAAGTAAATAATTTAAATGAAGAATCATTAGAACTTGAAGAAAGAGAAAATGTTTTAAATAAGTATGTTGTTTTACTAAATGAAGAACTATTTAATAAAAGAACTAATTTAAGTAGATTGAATGAAGAACATAAAAGTATGTTAAGTGAACTTGAAGGAATAAATGATTTAAAGAGCAATAAGTTAGATGAACATTTAGTATTGCTTATGGAAAAGATTAATAATTTAAGTAAAAGCAAAGAATTACTTGAAAAAGATATTAAAGTAATAAGTAAAGAAAAAAATGATTTAAATGATGAAATAAATGAACTTGATAAAAAACTTAGGGATAGTAATAGTAGTTATAATTTAGTAATTAATGAGCTTAAAAATAAAGAAATTATTTCTGGTAAATTAGAGGTTAAATTAGATAATTTGTTAGATGAACTAAATAATGATTATAATTTAACTTATGAAGCAGCTTGTGGAAACTATAACTTAGAGATGGATAGTGATATAGCTCGTGAACATGTAAAGAATTTAAAAAAAGAATTATCTAGTTTAGGTAATGTAAACGTTGGAGCTATTGAAGAATATGATAGAATTTCAAAAAGATATGAATTTTTAAATAGTCAAAAATTTGATTTGGAAAGTGCTTCAAGTGAACTTAAAGGTATCATTAAGGAAATGGATGAAATAATGGTAGATAAATTTAAAAAATCATTTGAAAACATTAAAGTGGAATTTAGTAAAATATTTAAATTGATGTTTAAAGGTGGTAAAGGAGAACTAATTTTAAGTGATCCAGATGATTTGCTTAATACTGGTATTGATATTATTGCTATACCACCCGGCAAAAAGATAAATTCTCCAGTTTCCTTAAGTGGGGGAGAAAAAGCTTTGACAGCAATATGTTTGTTATTTGCAATGCTTGAGGTTAAGCCATCTCCATTTGTAATTCTTGATGAAGCGGAGGCTGCCTTAGATGAAGTAAATGTTGATATGTTTGGTAAATATTTAAGTGAAGAAAAATCCAGAAGTCAATTTATAGTAATTACTCATAAAAAAAGAATGATGGAATATGCTGATTCTTTGTACGGAATTACAATGCAAGAATCTGGGGTAAGTAAAATAGTTAGTGCTAAATTAGAAAATTAATGTTAAAATATGTAAAATTTTAAATTGTTGTTTAAAAAAATTATGAAATATGATAAAATTAATTTAAGGAGGATGACGTTATGCCATGGTGGGTAATATTAATAATAGTTGTAGTTTTAATTGTTCTTTGGGCAATTAGTGTATATAATAAACTAGTTGTTTTAAGAAATAGAGTTAAAGATCAATGGGCTCAAATTGATGTTCAATTAAAAAGAAGATTTGATTTAATTCCAAATTTAGTAGAAACTGTTAAAGGTTATACTAAACATGAATCTGAAACACTTGAAGCTGTAATTAAAGCTCGTAATACTTATGTATCTGCGACTTTACCTGAAGATCAAATGAAAGCTGATGGAGAACTTACTCAAGCAATTTCTAAGTTATTTGCTTTAACTGAAAGTTATCCAGATTTAAAAGCAAATACTAATTTTCAAGCTTTACAACAAGAACTTACTGAAACTGAAAGCAAAATTGCTGCCGCTAGACAATTTTATAATGATACTGTTTTAGTATATAATAATAAAATAGATATGGTTCCAAGTAATATTATTGCTAGTTTATTTAAGTTTACTAAAGAAGCTTTCTTTGAAGCAAACGAAACAGAACGAGAAAATGTTCAAGTTAAATTTTAAAAAGACGTTCTAAACGTCTTTTTTTGAGAGGAGTTGGGAGTTAATGAAAAAAGTTTTAGTTGCGATTATTTGTTTTTTATGTATTCCTGTAGTTACTTTAGCAGCAGATTATGATATAGAACACTTTTATATAGATGCAACACTTAAAGATAATGGTGATATGGAAGTTTCGGAGTTAATTGTTCTAGATGGAACATTTAATGGCTATGAAAGAGATATAATTTATCAAAGCAGTTATACAAATTATAATGCAAGTAATATTGAAAATTTAAGTGTTAGTGCTAAACATGTAAATAAAGTATCATTTGAAACTTTTTATGAATATTTTGATACTTTTAGTCAAGTAACTTATGCAAATAATGGTGATATGGGAAAATATATTTTATCGAGCTTAAGTGATGGTATTAGATTAAGAATGTATTACAGTACTGATAATGAATCTACAGCATTTTTAATTAAATATACATTGAAGGATGTTGGTATTTTACATAGTGATGTAGTGGAATATTATTGGAACTTTATTGGTAATGGATTTGAAGATGATATTAAAGATTTACAAATTAGAGTTAATTACCCAAGTAAAATGAATAAAGATGATTTTAGTTGGTGGTTTCATGGACCATTAACAGGAAATTCTGATATCGTCAATGTAAATAGTGCATATACAAGCGTTTTAGCTAGTGTAAAAAAAGTTTCAGCTTATGAAGCAGTTGATTTTAGAACAATAGTACCTAAAGATGGATTTAATGAATTATTATTTAAAAAAATCGATAATGAAGAAGTAAAGAAAAGTATTATCGAACATGAAGATGAAATAGTAGCAAAGGATTTAGAGAAAATTAAGAAAAATAAAACATTGTTTTATACCTTTGAAGGACTATCAGTGATTTATTATGTGATATTAATAATTGTTTGGATATATGTATATAAAAAGTATGATAAAGAAAGAACACCAAAATTTAATTTAGAGTATAATAGAGAATTTATTGATGATTATAATGTTGAAGTTATTGATTATTTGATGAATAGCAATATTACACCGAATGCTATGAGTGCATCAATTATGAATTTGATTTATAAGAAAAATATTAAAGCTGAAAAAATACTTGAAGAAAAAGATGGTTATAAATTCACCTTGTTAAATAGAGATAATTTAAATGAAACAGAAAATTATTTAGTAGATTTTTTATTTGATAGAGTAGGAACTAATAATGAATTTACAACAAGTAAATTAAAAAAATATGCAAAATCTACACAAACTTGTGATAGATTTATGAGTAGTTATACAAAATGGAAAAATAAAGTAATTGAAGATGGTAAAAATCAAAATTTTTTTGATAAACTACCAGGTAGATTTGGTTATGGATTCTTTATGTTATTAGTAGCTTTTTTGATATATTTATTTGGGGTAATAGTGTTTCATGTTGAATTATTCTTGATTCATACTTTAATATTTGCAGCAATTATATTTATTGTTTATATTGGAACTATAAAAAGAAAGAGTGAAAAAGGTATAGAAGACTATACTAAATGGAAAGCTTTTAAAAAATTCTTAAATGATTTTGGGACTTTTGATACTAAAGAATTACCAGAAATAATATTATGGGAAAGATATTTAGTTTATGCAACAATATTTGGATTAGCTGATAAAGTTGAAAAAGCAATGAATGTAAAAATTAAAGAATTAGATGTGTCAAATATGTATGGTAATAATTATATTTTTATTAATTACTATAATTTGACATCATCTATTAATCATTCAATTAATCAAGCATATCAAGGCGCACAATCAACCATAACTAGAGAAAGTGCTAGTGCATCAGGTGGTTCTTTTGGAGGACATGGTGGAGGATTTTCTTCTGGCGGTGGCTTTGGTGGAGGAGGCGGCGGTGGCCGAGGCTTCTAAAATATAATTTAAAGAGCAAAAATTAGGCTCTTTTTTTAATCTTAAATTTCACTAAAAATAAGAGAGATATGACTTGAATATCTTGGTATGATAAAGGCATGAAAAAGGCTAGAGAAAAAACACTTTTAACAATGATTGATTAAAGGATAAAGAAGATGTATTTATATATGATATAAATCTAGAAGAAAAGTATATTCAAAATACTGAAAAGATTGTGGCTGTAACAGGATTAAGTGAAGAAGATATAAAAAATGTAGAAATTAATAAATAGAATTTAAAGGTAATAAAAAGAAACATTTAATTTAATTTGACAGACTATTTGTTAATATGTTAAAATATTATCTTCTTATGAAGAGAAAGTTTAGTGGTTGAAGTGAAAAAACAAGATGAACAAAAGCATTTTCTTAGTTTAATGGCAAGAATTGGAGATTATGTCTTTATTGATATATCAAAACTTGATATTTCTAATGGGTATTATCCAAGTTCATTGTCTGACATAGATTCTTTTACAATGCATTTTTCTGTGGATGAAATTATGAATTCAATCAAAAGAGCAAATTTAGCAAGTAATAAATATTTAAACGGTACTTTAGTTATTGAGGATAATCAAAAGCATAATCCAATAATAGTGATTGATAAAGATTTTTATAATAATTTTAGAATTGATTTATTTTTAAGTGAAAAGATGAATAAGAAAAGTTCTTTAAATAATATATTAAATAAATTTAGAGCTGTTTGTAAAGATAAAGTTATTGAAGATAGTTTTATTCTTGCTATTAAAAATAATAACCTAGATTTAGCAGTTGATATATTATTTAATTTGCCATATATAACTTTAAGAAAATTTATTGTTTATTTAATTGAATTACGAAATAAAGAATTAGAAGAGTTCAAAAATAAAGAAAGAATTCGTGATAAAACAGCATAAAAATCTGTTTTTTTTCTATATTATGTATTATAATATAAATAGGGAAGTGATTTTTATGTTTAAGAAAAAAAATGAAATAGACACTGGTGGATTAAATGAAATTATATATTTAAGTAAAAACATATTAAAGTTACTTTTTATTATTTTAATTATTGGAATTATTTTAGCTGGTACAATTCTTTTGAAAGAATTGGGAGCATTTAAATTTATTGGAGGAGTTTTAAGTGTACTTGCGCCTTTATTTATTGGCTTTGTAGTAGCTTGGTTATTTGCACCTATAGTAGACAAACTTACTAAAAAAGGTATGTCAAGGATACTTTCATCGATGATTGTTTATATAGTTTTCATTGCTTTTTTGTTAGTATTTTTCAGAATATTTATTCCAATTATTTATAATGAATTAAATGAACTTATAAAAACTTTGCCAAGTATATTAAGTAAAATAACTGATTTTATAAATAATATATTTGATAAACTAGATACAGATGCCTTTGATATGAATGCTGTCAAGACTAATATATTAGACGCTATTACAATGTATGGAACTAGTATTTCAAGTAATTTACCAACCACGATTGTGAGTATTATGTCAAATTTAGTTAGTGGATTAGGTACAATTTTCTTTGGTCTTATTATTGGTTTATATATGTTGTTTGATTTTGATAATGTTACGAATTTACTTCTTAAAGTTATACCAGTTAAACATCAATTGGAGGTTGCATCATTAGTTGAAAAAATTGGATTTGAAGTTAGAAAATGTGTAAATGGAACATTATTAGTAGCTTGTATGGTATTTGTTTGTGATACAATTGGTTTTAGCATTATTGGTTTAAAATCAGCATTATTATTTGGATTATTTTGTGGTATTACGGACTTAATTCCATATATTGGCCCATATTTAGGTACTGCAGTGGCCACAGTTGTTGGTCTTACACAAAGTCCTTTAATTGGACTTGGAGTCTTTATTATAGCTTGCGTTGTTCAACTTGTTGAGTCATATGTTTTACAACCGATTGTCATGAGTAAAGCCACGAATTTACATCCTGTTATAATTATTTGTGGTCTTCTAATTTTTGGACATTTCTTTGGTATAGTAGGTATGATCTTAGCAACACCAATCATGTCAGTTATTAAAGTTATACTAGAATTTATTATTGAAAAATTCGAATTGTTTCAAAGAAAGAATGAAGAAGAAAAAGCAATGTGATAAAACATATTGCTTTTTATGACGGCTAGTGTTAAAATGATTTTTATGGAATATCTAGTTGATTGGGTGCTACCTTCTAATTAATTATATAGGAGGTTTGAGACATGACTAAAGATGGAATTATCATCGGGTTATGGTTGATCATTATTCTGTTTTATCTAGTTTTGCTACTAAAGTAGAGAAATAAAAGCATCTAAATCAACCGTGTTGATTTAGATGCATCCACTAATGTGATAACATCCAACATGTTAAATTGGATGTTCCATTTTATTTTATGCAAAATGCTTTGCTAGATACATATTAATACAGATTTAATAAATATCAATTTACTTGACAAGATTAAAAAATGTGTGTATATTAATAAATGTAATCGTTGATGTGAGATGTTATTTAAAGATTCTTATAGAAAGTTAGTGGTTGATGGAAACTAATAGAACGTTTAAATAATTGCTGCTTACAGAGATTAATCGGGTTGTTCCGTTATCAGAATTAAGTTAATTAAAGGATGGTACCGTCATTTATGACTCCTTTTGGACCATTCTTTTTTATTTTTTGAAAGGATTGATTATATGAAAATATTTGTTGTTGGTGGAAAAAGTGGAAGTGGCAAAAATGAAGTTGCTAAAATGATTGAAGAATTTTATATTTACAAATTAAAGAAATGTGTAACAACTGAATTTAGTAAATATATTAAATTATTTGCTAAAGAACTTACGGATTGGGATGGAATAAGTCAAAATAAGCCTAGAAGATTTTTGCAAACTTTTGGGGCTAAAGTTAGAAGTTATGATGAAAGATTTTTAACAAAAAGAATGATTGAAGACATTTCATTATATGAAGATTTTGCTGATGTTGTAATAATTAGCGATGCAAGAATGCCTTTGGAATTTGAAGATATGAAAGAAAATTTTGATGATGTTACTAGTATTCTTGTGATAAATAATTTTGCTCCGAGTAAACTTACTATCGAAGAACAAAGTGATATTACAGAAAGAGCACTTGAAAATTACGATGAATTTGATTATATAATTGCTAATGATGATTTAGCTAAAACAAAAGAAAAAGTATTTAAAATGTTGGAGGAATTAAAATGAATATAAAAGATTTATTTATTAACTTTTTTATAAGTAAAGGACATAAACAAATACCTAGTGCACCAGTTGTTCCTGAAAATGATCCATCTGTGTTATTTAATACTGCTGGTATGCAACCTTTAATACCATATTTGATGGGAGAGCCTCACCCTTATGGTACAAGATTATGTGATTATCAAAAATGTATTAGAACTAATGATTTAGATTCTATCGGAGATACTACCCACCATACTTTTTTTGAAATGTTAGGTAATTGGTCTTTAGGTGATTATTTTAAAGATGAAAGTATTGCATGGAGTTTTGAATTTTTAACTGAATATTTAAATATTCCTGTAGAAAGATTAGCAGTTACAGTTTTTGCTGGTAATGAATTAATTCCTTTTGATGAAGTAAGTTATAATAAATGGCTTAGTTTAGGCATAAAAAAAGAAAGAATAGCTAGGACTGTTGAAGATAATTTCTGGATAGCTGGGGCATCTGGTCCATGTGGCCCCGATACAGAAATATTTTATTTTAGAAGTAATGATGAAATTCCTAAAAACTTTGATCCTGAAGATGAAAGATGGGTTGAAATTTGGAATAATGTATTTATGCAATATTTTAAAGATGATGATGGTAATGTTACAGAACTTCCTAAGAAAAATGTTGATACAGGAATGGGGGTTGAAAGAGTAACAGCGATTCTTGAAGGCGTAAATGATAATTATAAATCAAGTATATGGAATGATGTAATCGATTTGATTAGTAATATTTCTAATTTGCCATATGAAGGTAATGAAGAAAGTATGAGAATTATTGCTGATCACATAAGAACTGCGGTATTTATTAGTGCTGATCCAGTAGGAATTAAACCAAGTAATACTGATCAAGGTTACATTTTAAGAAGATTAATAAGAAGAGCAATAAGACATGCTAAAAAATTAAATATTGATATAAATAGTAATTGGGAAGAACAAATAGCTAGATTACTTATTTCTAAATATAAAAAATATTATAGTGAACTTGATAGTAATGAAGCTGTTGTTTTAGAAGTTTTGAAAAACGAAAAAGAAAAATTTAATAGAACTTTAGAAAAAGGTTTAAGAGAATTTGCTAAAGTAAGTAATAAAGATATTGATGGAGATGTAGCATTCCATTTATATGATACTTATGGTTTTCCAATTGAGTTAACTGAAGAACTTGCTCATGATGCAGGAATAAAAGTTGATGTTAAAGGTTTTCAAGAAAAATTTAAAGCACATCAAGAGTTATCAAGAACTGCTTCTGCTGGAAAATTTAAGGGAGGACTTGCTGGAAATAGCGAAATTGAAACTAAATATCATACCGCAACTCATTTACTTAATGCTGCTTTAAAAGTTGTGGTGGGTCATGATGTTCATCAAAAAGGAAGTAATATTACTGATGAAAGAATGCGCTTTGACTTTAGTTGTGATCATAAATTAAGTGATGAAGAAAAACAAAAAACTGAAGATTTAGTAAATGAATGGATTAATGAAGGCCTAGATGTTCGTGTTCAGGAAATGAAAAAAGAAGATGCTATTAAAAGTGGGGCAGAATGTATGTTTATTGAAAAATATCCAGATATAGTTACTGTTTATTCTATTGGTGATGTTTCTAAAGAGTTATGTGGTGGTCCACATGTTAAAAATACTAGTGAACTAGGACATTTTAAAATTAAGAAAGAAGAAGCGTCTAGTGCTGGTGTTAGAAGAATTAAAGCAATTTTAGAAGAAAAATAATTTATTTAAAATAGATAATATGTAGATGTTATACGAATTATCTATTTTTTAATAGTTTTAAATGAGGTATATATGAAAGAATATAAACAATTAGGTGCTTATGGTTTAGTTTTAATTAAATTTTAATAAAATTTAATATTTTACTTGCCAAAAGAAATATTGTTTGATATATTTGTCTTAACGCGAAAGGAATTGTTTTTAAAGATTAAAGTCATTTTATTATATGGTATCTAAGTAATAATGACTTTTTTTGCGTGTTAAGGAGGTGTAGATGAACATATTAAAAGTAAGCAATCTTACAAAAACATATAGGGTTGCAGTAAGAAATAGTGGTCTTAAGAATGCTTTTAAATCTTTTATAAAAAAAGAATATAATGAAATAAAAGCTGTAGACGATATTTCTTTTGAATTAAAAAAAGGTGAAATTGTTGGCCTTATTGGACCCAATGGTGCTGGTAAAAGTACAACTATTAAAATGTTAACTGGGATACTTAAACCAGATAGTGGAAATATTAAAGTTTTAGGAATGAATCCAAGTGAAGAAAGAGTAAAATATGTCAAAAATATTGGAGTTGTGTTTGGTCAAAAAAGTCAGCTTTGGTGGGACATACCTGCAGAAGATTCATTTGATTTATTAAAAGAAATTTATAAGATACCAGATAAATTATATGAAAATAATAAAAATGAATTAGTAAGTATTTTGCATCTTGAAGAAATAATTAAGAAACCTGTTAGACAATTAAGTCTTGGGGAAAGGATGAAATGTGAATTAGTGGCATCACTTTTACATAATCCTAAAATATTATTTTTAGATGAACCAACGATTGGTTTGGACGCTGTTAGTAAAGTAATTGTAAGAAACTTTATTAAAGATATTAATAAAAAGAAAAATGTAACTATAATTCTTACAACCCATGATATGAGAGATATTGAATCTTTAGCAAATCGATTAATTATTATTGGTAAAGGTAAAAAACTTTATGATGGGGATATAAAAGATATTAAAGAAAAATATACTAAAAACAAAATTGTTGAAATTTTCTATAGTGATTTACAAAAAATACCTGATATTAAAAATACCAAAATTATTAGTAAAGAAAAAGAAGTTGTTAGAATTTTAATTGATACAAAAAAGGTAAGTGTTTCATCTATAACTTTGGAATACTCAAAAGTTTGTGAAATAAAAGATGTAAATATAATCGAAAAAGGAATTGATGATATAATCTGTGATTTATATCAGGAATTTGGTTTATGATGCTTTATTTAAAATATTTTAAATTAAGACTAATGACTGTTTTTCAATATAGAGCTTCCGCTTTAGCAGGTATTGCTACCCAGTTTTTCTGGGGATTTATGATGCTATTTATTTATACTGCCTTTTTTTCTTCAGGTGTTGATGTGGGAATAAATTTAAAGGAAACTGTAGCTTATCTTTGGCTTTATCAAGCATTTTTATCATTTCTAGGAGTTAGATTTGCTTTTCCAGAGATAACGGATGCTATAAAAAATGGAAGTGTTGCTTATGAAATTGCAAGACCTTATAATCTTTATTATTGGTGGTATGTAAAAGTTATTACTAAAAGAGTGTCCAATGGTATTTTGAAGTTTTTGCCAGTTCTGATTTTAGCTTATCTTTTACCAGAACCTTATAATTTACCTTTGCCACATAGTTTTGCATGTTTTTTCTTATTTATCGTTACATTTATTCTAGGGGTTTTCTTAGTTTCAGCCTTGAATTTACTTATTTATACTATTGGCTTTTATACCTATAATGCATCTGGAATAGGAAGTATATTAACTACGATAATGGATTTTCTAGCTGGAAGTTTAGTACCTGTTGTAATGTTACCTGTATTTATACAAAAAAGCACTTATTTTTTGCCATTTAGATTTATAAGTGATTTACCTTATAGAATTTATTCAGGAAATATTGGTGTTCTTGAAGGAAGCTATTCAATTTTTATCCAATTAATTTGGATATTAATATTAGTTTTTGTAGGAAACTTGATCGTAAAAAAATCTTTAAGAAAAGTATTTATACAAGGGGGTTAATATGAGATTAGTATTAAAATATATTTCAATGTATTTAAAAAGTGAGCTTGAATATAAGTCCTCATTTATTATGACTTTAATTTCACAGCTTATAACGGTTAGCTTAAGTTCTTTTACGGTTGTAATTTTGATGGATAAATTTAAATTTTTAAATAACTATAATATTTATGAGGTTATTATAGCAATTGCTATAGTTCAATTTGGCTTTAGTCTTGCAGAAACATTTGCTAGGGGCTTTGATAAATTTTCAGAATTAATTAAAAATGGTACCTTAGACATATTATTAATTAGACCACGAAGTATATTTATGTCAGTGTTTGGAAGTAATTTGGAATTTACTAAAATAAGTAGAGTGATTGCAAGCTTAATTTTGTTTATTATTGGGGTTGTAAATTTAGATTATAACACAAGTATTCTAGGATATCTTTATATGTTTAGTTTACTTTTATTTAGCGCTTTAATTTATACATCAATTTTTATATTTTCGGCTTGTTTTTGTTTTAAAACTATTGAAGGTTTGGAGTTTATGAATATATTTACTGATGGTAGTAAAGAATTTGGTCAATATCCAATGGATATGTTTAAAAAGGAAGTTTTGTTATTATTTACATTTTTAGTGCCTCTGGCTTGTGTAAATTTTTATCCTTTAAAATTTATTTTAGGAAAAAGTAATAATATTTGGTTTTTAATAAGTCCATTATATACTTTGATAATTTTTGTTATATCAGTTTTATTATTTAAAAAATGTATTAAAAATTATGAAGGAGCTGGTAGTTAATGGAATTTGATAATGAAGTAAAAAAGTTAGAAGAAATTAAAAGTACTTATAAAGATTTAACACACGAATATGAAATAAAGATTCAAAATGCAATTAAAGAACATAAGAAAAATCCTTTGTTATATTCATCACTAATTGATCAATATAATAATAAATTAGCGATGTTAAAGAAAACTATTAATAATCCATTTTTTGGAAGAATTGATTTTCAAAATAATAATGATGAAAATTTGATTTGTTATATTAGTAAAGTCGGGGTTCTTGATGAGGATGGTAATGCCATAACTGTGGACTGGAGAGCTCCGATTTCCACTCTTTATTACGATTCTGATGTTGGAAAGGCTCAATTTACTTCACCAGCAGGATTAGAAAAAGGTATTTTAAATTTAAAAAGACAATATACAATTGAAAATGGAAAACTAATAAATTTTCAAGATGTTAATACAATATCAAATGATGAATTATTAAAACCATTTTTAGAAAATAATATTGATAAAAGATTAAAAAATATTGTTTCAACCATTCAAAGTGAACAAAATGCCATAATTAGAAAGCCATTAAATGAAAATAATATTATTCAAAGGGCTGCCGGTTCAGGTAAGACAACTGTTGCATTACATCGAATTGCATACCTAGTATATAATGAACAAAAAAGATTTAATGAGGATGCTTTTTTGGTAATTGGACCTAATAGTTATTTTATGAAATATATTTCTAGTGTTTTACCAGACTTAGATGTATTTAATGTAAGTCAATATACTTTTTTAGATATTGTAAAGAATTATTTAAAAGAAAAAATAAATATAATAGATCAATCTGAAGTATTAGAAAATGTTTTAGATGGAATGGATATAAGTATTATTAAATTTAAGTCTTCTTTGTTATATAAAGATATTGTGGACGAATATATTAATGATTTAGAAGAAAGTATTGTTCATGGTCCAATTAAACTTATGAATTATACTCTTTTTAAAGAAGATGTAATAGAGAAATTTATTAATAAAAAATCTTTAGGAATTGTAGAAAGAATAAATGAATTTATAAAATATGCAAAAAGCTATATTAAAAAACATGAAGATGTCATAAAGAATAATTATTGGAATATTTATAGAGAAGAATATTTAACAAGTAATGATGAAAAAAGAAAAAAAGAAATATTAGATGTAACTGAAGGATTTAATAAAAAGATAAAAAATATTGATAGTTTATTAAAAGATTACTTTAAAGATTATACTTTAAAGCCTCTTGCAATATATTGTAATTTTATTAATGTTTTTGATAAATATAGTGATTATCCGCTAAATAAAGAAGAGGATATAAAAAAAATAAATAAGAAAACTTTAGGTTATGAGGATCTAGCAGCTTTAGTATATATTAATTTGAGATTTTATGGCTATAAAGGTAATGATAAATATATTCATGTTGTATTAGATGAGGCTCAGGACTTTAGTTTATTTCATTATTTTGTAATAAAGAAATTATTTAAAAATGCTACATTTAGTATATTCGGAGATTTAGCACAATCTATTTATTCTTATCAGTCAATTGATAATTGGGAAGATGTTAAAAGTATTATTTATAATAATGATATTAATATTTTGTTCCTCGATAAAAGTTATCGTACAACATGTGAAATTATGGCTGCTGCTAATAAGGTATCTGGTATGTATGGATTTGGAATGGCCCAATCATTTTTAAGACATGGACCTGAAGTATCGTTTATTAAATATAATATAATCAATTTACTTGAAAAAATAGATACTTTGAAGAAGAGCGGATATAGCAATATTGCTGTTATTTGTAAAAGCAAAAAATCTATTGAAAAGTATGTTGAAGATATAAATGTTTCTGGAGTAAGTGTTATTACAAGTTATTTATCTAAAGGCTTAGAGTTTGACTGTTGTATAGTTATAGATATGGATTTTGATAGAAATAATATGCTTGAAATGAAACTTCTTTATGTTGCAATGACTAGAGCTTTGCATGAATTAATTATAGTTACAAAATAATAGCCTTGGCAATATTTTAGTTTTATTGTATACTTTAAGTAAAGTGAAGGTGATTATATGTATAGTGTATTATTAAGTAAGATTGAGTTTGGTTTTCCTTTAATAAAGAATAGGTTAAAAGAAATAGTTAATGAAAATATGAAGGTTGTAGTTATACCATGGGCTTTTCCAGTTGAACTTGATTATGATAGGTTAGTAAATGAATATTTTAAAGAAGGAGAAAAGAAGTATAATAAATATATTAATTCTTTGTTAGAACTAGGCATAAAAAAAGAAAATATAACTATTTTAAATTGTTATGAAAAAGATACTTCTAACTTTAAAAACATAATAAATAATGCAGATTTATTAGTTTTACCTGGAGGCAATCCTGAAATGTTTTTTAGTAAGGTAGTTCAAGAAACTGAAATACTTTATGAAATAAAACATTTTAAAGGAATAATAATCGGAGAGTCTGCTGGTGCTTGTTTGCATTTTAAAAGATATTTTATAACTGCTAGAAATAATTATTATAAATATTTTGCTTGGTATGATGGTTTTGGCGTTTTAAATGATTCATTTTATATAGATGTTCATACTATAAATAATAGATTATATTTGAATTCTTTAGAAAAAATAGCTAAAGAAAAAAATAAAACTCTTTATGCAATATATAATGATGGGGCATTAATTTTAAATAGAGAAAATAATGAAATAGAATTATTTGGAAAAGTGGGAATCTATAAATGATAAAGTATTTGTTTAGTAATGTTGATAAAGTTAATGGTTTTAATGAACAACAGATTAAATATTTAAGTATAGATTTAAAAACTTGTAAAAGTATCTTATTTGTTCCTGGAGATTATGATAAAGAAAAATATATTATTTATAAAGATAAAATTATTAATTGGCTTAAAAGTATTGAGGTTAGTTTTAGTGAATGTTATTTGACTGGTCTAGACGATGAATTAAAGAGTTATGATGTAATTTTTTTAATGGGAGGTAATCCAATCAATCAAATTGAAATTATAAATAAAATTAATCTAAAAAATATAATTAATAAAGCAAAAGTTGTAATTGGAGTAAGTGCCGGAGCTATAAACTTGAGTAAAGAAGCAATCTATTTTAATGATTATAGTGAAAAAGTAGAAATGTATGATGGTATTGGCTTAACAGATATTAATGTATATCCTCATTTTGATATAACTAATGAATATTTTGTAGAAGAAGTAAAAACGGTAAGCAGATTAAAATCTTTAATTGCTTTACCAAATAATTCATTTATAAAAATAGATGATAAACAAATTGAATTTATTGGTGATTCTTTTAAAATAGATAAAGAAAATATAATCAAAATTAATTAAGGAGCTGATAAAATAATGAAAGAAATAATATATAATAATGATAATATTAATTTAAGTGATATAACGAGTATAAGCGTAAGAATAAAAGTATTATTGATAAATAATGGTAAGTTATTAATTGGGAATGAAGATGGATGTTTTATGTTTATCGGGGGACATAAAGAAGATAATGAAAAATTAATTGATACTTTAAAAAGAGAAGTAAAAGAAGAAACCGGTATAGAGTTAGATAGTGAAGTAATAAATGATCCATTTTTAAAAATAATTTATTTAAATAAAGACTATCCAGATAAGGGTGAAAATAGAGAAAGTGATATTTATTATTATGCCGTTGAAACTAACAAATTACCAGATTTAGAAAATGTTAATTATACTGAAAGTGAAATAAATAAACATTTTGAATTAATAAATATTGATTTAAATAATGCAATTGATATTATAAAAGAAAATATTTCAAATCATAAAGATAACGAAATAATATCAAAAGATATGATTATTGCTTTAGAAGAATATGGGAGGATAAAATAATTATGCAAATGGAAACTGAAATTACTGTATTAGTAAAAAGTGATTATGAAACACTACAAAAAGAATTAAAAGAAAAGGGATTTCAAATTGATGAAGAGTATACTTTAAATGATGTGTATATGTTAGACGAAAGAATTGATATTTCTAATATGAGTTATTTAGAAATTTTAAAGAATTGTATTTTAGTAAGAAATATCATTGGCTTTGAAATGGAATTATTATATAAATATAAAAAGTATGATACTAATGGAGATATATTAGAACAAGGTAAAGTAAAGTGCCCAATTACAGATGTTGATAAAGCAGTTAGATTTATGGAAACTATCCATTATAAGAGAATGTTTGATATTAATGATGATTGTATTGTTTATACAAATGGAAAAAATAAATTGGCTGTACAACTTGTAAATGATAAATATATATTTATTGAAATGGAATCAGATGAAAATAATGGAATAAGTGTAGATGAAATGAAGAGTGATTTATTAAGTTATAATTTACCTATTGATGAAAGTAATTTCTTTGTAAAAAAAGCTGAATTGATGTTAAAAGAAGTTTTGAAAAAATAACAGTGTTTTAATGGTTATGAATAAAATTTATATCGTTAAATATGGTGAAAAAGATTTTTTATCCTTTTTTCTAATAATTGTTCTTCAGTTAAACTTAATGTGTGGGCATTTAATGAACATGCTATTAAGTTTTTTGAAGGAATGGGAATTGGTGTAAAAACTATGATTCTTGAAAAAATATTAAATAAACATTGAAAAAACATTGACACAGTGAATAATATATAATATATTGTTAATGTAAGTTATTCAATGAAAGGAGTGTGATTAAGATGAAAAATTTACAAATAATAAAAAAATGTAATGCAGAATTAATCACACTTTGTGCTATTTAAAATATATTTAAATATCATTTCATTTTTGAGAAAGTTCTGCATTGAGCAGAATTTTTTTGAAATTGGAGGAAAAATGGTATACAAATTAAATATTAATGATAGGGCAGCTCTAGCTATCAAAAATAAAACTAAAAGAATTGAAATTAGGGCAAATAAAGATGAAAAAATAGATTATGGTAAGATTAACAAAAATGACATAATAGAATTTACAAGTAATAATTTAGGTATTTTTTATACAGAAGTAAAAGAAGTAAATTACTATAAGAGTCTTGAAGAATTATTAACTTTAGAAGGAACCAGATATACAACATCAAGTACAAATGATTATGATGAAGCCATTAAAAATGTTTATAAACTAGATGGATATGAAGAATCAATAAAAAGTTTTGGTGTTTGTGCTATTCATATTGAATATTTATATAATGAAAATACTATTTGGGATGAATTATATGAAAAAGCTAAAAATGTAAGAAATGGTAGACGAGTTTCGAAAATGATTAGTGCTGGAGGTGTTGGAGCTGCAATTCTTACTAAAAACCATCATATTTATACTGGAGTATGTATTGATACCTCTAGTTCACTTGGAATGTGTGCTGAAAGAAATGCTATTGCTAATATGATAACAAATGGTGAAAATGAAATTTTAAAATTGGTTTGTATTGATTCACGCGGAGAAGTAGCCTCTCCTTGTGGAGCATGTCGAGAATATTTAATGCAACTTTCTAAAAATAGTAAAAATATAGAAATACTAATGAATGAAAAAACTAAAAAAATTGTTAAGTTGGAGGAATTAATCCCTGATTGGTGGGGTTATGATAGAGTATAATGAAAAATATTAAGTTAGTTATTCCTAAGGAGAATGAATATTTTTATAAAGAAAAATTAGAAAGTGATGCAAAAACAATGAGCTATAATGCCGGTTATGAGGTAACATATAGTGGTTATGATTATAAAACTGGTTGTATAGAGTTTAATAAAGAAAATTGGTTTAAGATATTAATTGATGATAAAAGATATTTTGCTTATATAAAAGATTGTGATATTAATGAGTATATTGGATATGTAAATTATCATTATAATGAAATAGATGATATTTATGAATGTGGAATTTTGATAGAATCTAAATGCAGAAGTAAAGGATATGCAAAAGATGCGTTAAGGTTATTAGTTCGTGAAGCAAATAAAAATGGAATAAAATATTTATATGATACTTTTGAAAAAGAAAGAGAGCATACTTTAGAATTATTTTTGGGTTTAGGGTTTGAAATTTACAAAGAAACAAAATGGAAAAAATTTGATAATGATGTTGATGGAGTTATTGTAAGAATAAATACAAGTAAAGTATTACCTGATATAACAAAAGTAAACAATATTTATGATGTAATAGATTTTATGAAAGATAATATTAGATATGGATGGATAGATATAAATGGTGAAGTGCATATTGGTAATATGAAGAACTTTAGAAAGCTATATAGAACTATGACTATTGATGATATCTTATCTCATGGAATTGGAACTTGTATTGAACAAGTTAATTTGATGCATTATTTATTAGATAAAATTAATGTAACTAATAAAATGTTTGTAACAAGAATTTATGAACCAGATGACTTTAATGAATTAGATAAAGAAGAACACATGCATGCTTTTATATTATGTTTTATTAATAATAAAGTTTATCATATAGAACATGCAAATTGGTATAATATTGGAATATATGAGTATGAAAGTGAAGATGTTGCAAAAGAAAAGATAAATAAGTATTATGTTGAACTTTCTGAAGGTATTCCTAGACCTTTAACAGAAATTTATAATATAGAAAGTGGGTTGTCTTTTAAAGATTTTAATAAATATGTAAATAGTTTAAATATGGAGGTAATATGAAAATAATAGAATATGAAGAAAAATATCTTAATGATGTAAAAAATTTATTAGTAGAGTTAGAAGAATATATTTTAAGTATTGATGAAGATAATTTAGATCAATTGCATCCAGAATATAAAGATAAAATGGCGTTATTAGATTTAGAAGAAGTAAATGAAAATAATGGTAAATGCTTTTTAGCTATTGAAGATGAAAAAGTAGTCGGCTTAATAATGGGAGTGGTTAGAAAATATGATGAGTATGATTATTTAGATTATAAATGTCCAAAATGTGGAGTAGTTACTGAACTTGTTGTATCTAAGAATATAAGAGGTAAAGGTATTGGCAAGGAGTTAATGCAAGTAATGGAAAAATATTTTAAGAGTATTGAATGTGAATATATTAGTATTGAAGTATTTGCTTATAATAAAAATGCTATTAGATTTTATGAATCTGAAGGATATCATACAAGATGTTTAATGGATATAAAGAAAATATGAGGTTAATATGTTAGATAATTATAAATGTATTATAGCAAATAAAAACCAAATTATAGAAAAATGGGACGAAGAGATAAAAAGACATAATTATTCTGAAGAATGGAAAATATATAAAGAACATTCTTTAAGTAATATGGATACTAGAATTGTTTATATGGGAATACTTGATGGAAAAATTATTACTGAGGCCACTGCGATTGTATCTAGTAAAGATACTTGTATGGAAAATAAAGATGATTTGGTTGATAATGGTAAAGCTTATTTGTCAGCATTTAGAACAAATAAAGAATATGAAAATCAAGGATATTTTTCTAAACTATATAAGTTTATGGAGAATGATTTAAAAAGTAAGGGATTTAAGTCTTTAACTCTAGGAGTTGAGCCAAAAGAGGTTAGAAATATACAAATATACTTTAATTGGGGATTTACTAAATATATTAAAACAGGTTATTGTAAATATGCTGATGGTGAAATAGTAGTAGTAAATTATTATGAAAAAGAAATTAATTAATGATTTTTACTCAAAAGTTTGATACAATCATAGATAAGGAGATGATTTAAATGAAGAAAATAACTTTTGTAACAGGGAATTGGTCAAAAATTTTAAGTGCCAAACAAATATTGGAACCTTTAGGGATTGAGGTTAACCACGTTAAAATGGAAACAACTGAAATTCAAGCAGATAGTGTTGAAGATATTGCAATGCATTCTGCCAAAGAAGCTAGTGAAAAACTTAAATGTAATGTTTTAAAAAATGATACTGGTTTATTTGTTGAGGCTTTAGGTGGTTTTCCTGGTCCTTATACTCATTATGTTGATGAAAGAATTGGTGAAGATGGACTTCTTAAACTTCTGGAAAATGTAGAAAATAGAAATGCTTGTTTTATTGAAGCTTTTGCTTATTGTGAATATGGAAAAAGTCCGATAGTATTCAAATCAATTACAAAAGGTACAATTGCAAAAGAAAAATCAGGAACCTTTGGTTGGAGTTGGGATTTTATCTTTATTCCAGAAGGATATGATAAAACAATGGGAAACTATAATGATGATGAAAGATGTCATGTTTGGAATACTGATGGTTATAAAGAACTTGCAGAATTCTTAAAAGAAAATTAACTATGATTAAAGTTATTGCGTTTGATTTAGTAGGAGTTTTGGTTAATGAAAGAGACATTGTTTTATCGAATGAAGAAGAAAAATTAGAAAGATTATTTGGACCTAATTTAAGCGATGATGATTATCTTAAGAAAGCAAAAGAAATTGTTTGTAATGAAGAAAATATAGTAAATATTACAAAAATATTAATTAATAAATTATATAAAGTAAAAGAGAAGGAAATATTTAAAAAAATTAAAAAAATAAATAGTAAGGTAAAAATTGTTGTTGCAACTAATCATGTATCCTTTGTAAAAGAATTTATTAATAGTCATTTTGATATAAACTATTTAGATGATTTAATTATATCTGCTGAGATAAACAGAATAAAACCTAAGTTAGATTTTTATGAGTTTATATTAGATAAATATAAAATAAATGCAAATGAATTATTATTTTTGGATGATAATATAAAAAATGTAAATGGTGCAAATGCATTAGGTATACAAACAATTATGGTTGAAAAAAATAATGATTTAGTTAGTGAAATAGAATTTTATATAAAAAATAAATAAGGTTGGAGAATTAGTATGAAAAAGCTGGTTATAAATAAAAATAATCTTGAACTAAAAGATATAAATGAATTTGTTTATAGACCTAGAGCAATTATAATTAATTCTAATAATGAAATTTTATTAGGTTTTTGTAATAATACATATCAGTTTTCTGGTGGCTTTTTAGAAGATAATGAAACGTTGATTGAAGGATTAAAAATAGAAATATTAGAAAAGTCAGGTATTTTATAAATAGATAATGGGTCAATATCCAGTTATATGTCAAAATATATATGCTTGTAAGTTTGTGTTAGTTAACACGGTTTTATATGTTAATGATTTAAAAGTTGCAATTGAATTTCCAGAAAATCATTAATCTTATATTTATAATAAGGAGGACATAATAAATAAAAATACGATAAAATCAGAAACAAAAAGACTTATTGAATAAAATGGTGTAGGTATAAATGGTGAAAAAGTAAAATCTATAGATATGATTATCACAAAAGATATGTTAGAAGATAATGCATTATTAATACAAAAAGGTAAAAAGAAATTTATAAAAATGCTTTTTGTGTAATTATCTAAAATAAAAAAGTAAAGAACATAAGTTATTTGTTCTTTACTTTTTCTATTTTAATAGTATATCCGATTGGTCCAAGAATTTTTAATAAACTTAGAATTGATGGAGATGATGCTCCACATTCTATTCTAGCTATTTTTTCTCTTGAAACACCAGAATATTTGGAAAATAAATCTTGTGTTAAGTTATTTTCTTTTCTAAAACTTATAAATTCTTTAATGAATATCTCATTTAATTCTTCGGGATTATAAGCAACCTCAATATAGTTTTTATCATAGTCCATTTTTGTTTCACCACAAATATTGTATCAAATATGATACTAAATGTCAATATTTGGCTATTAATACAAGTAATAAAGTGATATAATGAAGCTATTAAAGGGGAGAAAATAATGAATCAATTAGAAGAATTTAGAAAAGATTTAGAAACTCTTACTGAAGAAGAGTGGCAAATTAGAAATGAATACTTAAAAAATATGCTAGAAGGAAAAATATGTGGTCCTATGACTGGATTTGCATCAATTGATAAACCTTGGTTAAAATATTTTGATGATGAATCATTTAAAGGAAAATATGAATCAAAAACATTGTATGAATATTTATTATTTAAGAATGCTAACAATTTATCTAAAATAGCTTTAAACTACTTTGGTACAAAAATAACATTTGAAAAAATGTTTAAAAAAATAAACGAAGTCAGTGAAAAATTAATTGCAATGGGATTAAAATCTGGAGATGTTGTCTCGTTATGTATAATATCTCAACCAGAAGTGGTTTATTTGATTTATGCATTAAATAAATTGGGTATTACAGTAAATATGATTGACCCAAGAACTAGTAAAGATGGTATAATTCATAAAATGCATGAAGCAAATTCAAGAACATTGTTTATGCATGATAGAGCACAAGAATTGGTAAGTGATTTTGTTGAAAATAATATTGCTGATAATGTTGTTTTATTATCACCATTTGACTCTTTACCATTTCCGATAAAAACTATTAAAAAAATAAATGATGTTAAAATTAATAAACCACATTATTATACATTTGAAGATTTTATGAAATTTCAAAATAACAAAAGGTTTGAATATAGACCAAATAATATTGCTATGATTTGTTATACAGGTGGAACAACTGGTGAACCAAAAGGTGTTAAACTTACTAATGATAATTTTAACTATATGTCATTTCAATACGAAAGACATGATTTAGGTACCAAAGCAGGTCAAAAGTTTTTAGCTATTATTACTCCAACATTTGCTTTTGGTGCTTGTAACTCATTGCATTTACCATTAACACTTGGGATGGAAACAATATTAGTACCTAAATTTGAACCTACTAATTTTCAAAGTTTATTACATAAATATCATCCAAATCATACAAATGCAGTTCCTAGTTATTATCAAACATTATTAGATGATAAAAGAATTGTATCAAGTGATGTAAGAAACTTTTATGGCGCGGGATGTGGCGGTTCTGATATGCTAGAAAAAGAAGAACAAAATATCATTGATAGATTTAAAGAATTAGGAAGTCCAGCTATGCCAATTAAGGGTTATGGTATGACTGAACTGGCATCTGCTGTTATCATTTGTACAAATAAATGTAATAAAATTGGTAGTGTAGGAATTCCTTTAGTAAGAAGTAATATAAAAATTATTGACCCTGAAACTAAAGAAGAATTAAATTATAATGAAACTGGAGAAATTTTATTAAAAAGTCCAACAATGATGGATGGATATTTAAATCATCCTGAAGAAACTAGTGAACTAATAAAAAGTTATGTTGATGGAACATGGGTTCATACTGGTGATTTAGGTTACGTAGATAATGATGGTTGTTTATTTATAAAGGGTAGAATTAAAAGATTAATTATTAAAAGAGGGATGAAAGTATTTCCAATCGAATTAGAAAATTTAATTGCAAATGCTAATATTGAAGGAATAGAAAATTGTTGTGTATTTGGAGTACCGGATGAAACTTATAGAGAGGTTCCAGTAGTTCAAGTGCAAATTAAAGATGATTATTTACAATATGAAGACGAAATACTTGAAAAAATAAAAGCAGTATGTATTAAAAGTCTTCCAGAATATGCTGTACCAAGTGATTATTTTGCTGAAGATATTCCCCAAACCGCAATGGGTAAAAACGATTTTGTTAGAGCAAGAAGGTTATATGATGTAAAAAAACAAAGACGATAATGTAAAATTTATCGTTTTTGTTTGATTATTGTTTTAAAAATGATATAATTATTATGTAGAGTAGAGGTGTAAAAATGACTTCAGGAATGATGATGACGATAGGATGCTTATTCTTTGGATTATTATTATTAATTACAGTTTTTAGTAAAGAAAGAATAAATACTTATGAAAATATAATTTTTAAAATAATTATTGTAGTTAGTTTTGTAGGATTGCTTTTGCATATTGGATGTTTTTTAACAATGACATATGCTGGTGTTAATAGCTTTATCAATTTTTTAGTCACTAGATTGTATTTAATATATTTAATTGCATGGATGGCATTATTTACTTTATATGTTATGGTTATTTGTTGTCAAAAAAAGGTTACAGAAGAAATTTTTCAAAAATATATTAATAGAATTTTAGTAATTAGTATAATATTTATTTGTTTAGCATTATTTTTGAAATTAGATTTTTATATGGATAATAAATATATTTATTCATATGGCCCAAGTGTTAATTGTGTATATATTTACTCTGTTTTATGTATTTTAATTTGGTCCTTATATTTATTAAGAAATATAAAAAGCGTGAGACAAAAAAAATATACTCCGATATTTGCATTTATGTTATTGGGTTTTGTTGCTATGATGATTCAAAAAAAATATCCTGGATTACAACTTATAACCTCACTTGAAACCTTTATTTGTTATTTAATGTATTTTACAATTGAAAATCCTGATATTAAATTAATTAATCAATTAAATGTTGCTAAAGATGCTGCAGAAAAAGCAAATTTAGCTAAAACAGAATTTTTATCAAGTATGTCTCATGAAATTAGAACACCTCTTAATGCAATAGTGGGTTTTAGTAATATGTTACTTGATGATAAGAATTTGCCAGATAGTGCTAAAGAAGAAGTTAATGATATAGTAATGGCATCAGATAATTTGCTGGAAATTGTTAACGGTATTTTGGATATATCAAAGATTGAAGCTGGTAAGTTAGAAATAGTTAATACAGAATATGACTTTAAAAAAGTTACAACAGAACTTATAGCACTTACTCGCGGTAGGCTTGGAGATAAACCAATTGAATTTATTACAAAAATTGATGCATCAATTCCTCGGGTGTTATATGGAGATGCATCAAGACTAAAACAAATCTGTGTAAATATATTAACTAATGCAGTTAAATATACTAAAGAAGGAAGTATTACATTTAGTATTAATTCAGTTGTTAAAAATAATGTATGTAGATTGATTATTTCAGTTGAAGATACAGGGATAGGAATAAAACAAGAAAACTTAAATAAGTTATTTAATAAGTTTGAAAGATTAGATTTAAAAGATAATATTACTATTGAAGGTACAGGGTTAGGACTTGCTATAACTAAGAAACTTGTTGATATGATGAATGGAAAGATAGTTGTGCAAAGTGTATTTGGAAAAGGGTCTAAGTTTACAGTATCAATAGATCAAAGAATAGTTAAAAATCCAACTATAAAGGTTGAAGCAATAGATACAACTCATGAAAAGGTTGAGGTTAAAAATAAAACAGTTTTAGTAGTAGATGATAATAAAATAAATCTAAAAGTTGCTGAAAGGTTATTACAAACTTATGGTGTTATTGTAGAATGTGTTGAAAGTGGGTTTATTTGTATAGATAACTTGAAAAATGGCAAAAAATATGATTTAATATTAATGGATGATATGATGCCAAAAATGAGTGGGGTAGAAACATTACAAAAAATAAAAGCTGAAATACCAGAGTTTGATATTCCAGTGATAGCATTAACAGCAAATGCCTTGACAGGCATGAGAGAAAAGTATTTGGCAGATGGATTTAATGATTATCTTGCTAAACCAATTAATAAGGATGAATTAAATAGAGTTATAAATGAATATTTAAATAAGGAATAAATAAGATTGAAGTTAATTCTTTCTTTTTTTGTTATTGTATCAAATTTGTTACTAAATTTTAATAAAACCTTGTTTTTTTTAAAAATCTTTTTTATAGTAATAAAAAAGAGAAATTAGGTGGTTAAAATGAAATTAACAAAAAATGATGCAATTGATGTTGAATATTTAATTAATGAAAGATTGATTACTTCTGAAAAAGATCTTGTGGGGGATAATAAACCTTCATCTGTAATGTTTTCATATATGGTTAAAAAGTATGGCTATTTATTAAATGGGGACCTGTTAAGTGAAGATGAAATTCAAATAAGAAAAAAAATTAATACTATTATAAAAAAATTAGGGCCTATATTTTTAAAAAATAAACAAGTTTTTGAAAATAGAAAAAGTCTTATTAATCCTGATGATACAACTTTGGATAGTCCAATTATATTGCCTAGTGAACCAGTTATATGGATGCCAAATCATGGGTTTAAAGATGATCCTTTAGCAAGCGTTCTTTCTTGTCAAAGAAATGCCTATTTTTTGTTTGCTAGTTTACCTCAATTTTATAATTCGTTTGATGGAATTACTGCTTGGTTAAACGGTGTGACATTAATTAATCGAAAAGTTGCAAGTAGCAGAAAAGCATCAGTTGATAATTGTGTGAATGTATTAAATCACGGTGTTGATTTAATATTATATCCAGAAGGAATTTTAAATAAAAGCGCTAATGAGTTAGTATTGGACTTATGGCCTGGAATATATCGTGTAGCAAAAGAAACTGGAGCAAAAATTGTACCAATAGTTCATTATCTGCGTGATAAGGGACCAAAAACATTAAAAAATAAAATAAATCCAACAAAGGATGACATTATACATACTGTTGTAGATGATGCTATAAAAATTGATGATTTAAGTGAAAAAGCAGCATTAGAATATCTAAGAGATGTTATGGCAACATGGCTTTATCTACTAATTGAAAAATATGGAAGTATTTCTAGAGAAGTATTAATTGGTAATCACGAAGATTCAATTAGTGCTTTAGAAGAAAAGTTACAACATAATTTAAGTACAATGGATTATTATGACTCAGATATAGAAAAACACTCAGATTATAGACCTAAAGATAAGGTTAGACCTGAAGATGTTTTTGAAAATATTGCCAATATAGAAAACATTAATGTTAATAATATAAATGATGTTGTTTATGCACAAAAATTAGTTAGACAAAGAAAAAGGGAAGATATTCAAAGAAGATTTTAAAAAAACTTTTCTAAAATAAAAAATAGTGATATAATCATAATAGGTGGTAAGTATGGAAGGAATATTATTGCCGATATGTTCACTATTTTTTTCTGGTTTAATGTGTTATGTTTATTTTTCTAAAGAAAGAGTTGGGTTATTAGAAAATAAAATGTATTCTAGCATGATTATTTGTAGTTTTGTAGATAGCTTAATTGTAACAATACTCCAATCGATAGCTTTCTTTTATTCTCCTGGTTATTTGGACTTTATAATTACTATTTTAAATAAAATTGATTTTGTAATGTTAATAATAATTTGTAATTGTATATTTTATTATATTGCAATAATAACCCTTCCAGTTTTTAAAACACATTATAAAAAATTTTCTATACCCTTTTTGGTTACTGATTTATTTGTATTTGTATTCATGGTTTTAGGTAGAGTCGAGGTTATTAAATCAGGAAGTGCTTATACAGTAGAGGGTTCATCAGTTTTAATGGCGGAAATATTATGTGGTGTTTATCTTCTTATGACTTTATTAATGGTATTATTTAATCTAAAAAAAGTTGATAAAAGATATTTCTTTGTGTTTGTAATGCTTTTGTTATTAATTGGTGTTTTAGTGGTTGTTAATATAAATCCTTATTTAATATGGGTTTCAATTGTAGTGTGTTTTGTTAATTATATAATGTATTTTACAATAGATAATCCAGATGTAAAGATGATAGCACAGTTAAATGCTGCTAAAGATGCTGCTGAAAAAGCCAATAAGGCTAAAACAGAATTTTTATCTAGTATGTCTCATGAAATAAGAACTCCTTTAAATGCAATCGTGGGATTTAGTAATATGTTACTTGATGATAAAAGTTTACCCGATAGTGCAAAAGATGAAGTTAATGATATAGTTATGGCATCTGATAATTTGTTAGAAATAGTAAATGGCATTTTAGATATATCCAAGATTGAGGCCGGTAAGTTAGAGATAATTAATACGGAATATGTTTTTAATAAAGTTACAACTGAACTTATTGCTCTTACTCGGGGAAGACTTGGAGATAAACCGATAGAGTTTATTACAAAAATTGATGAGTCAATTCCTCAGGTGTTATATGGAGATGCATCAAGACTAAAACAAATATGTGTAAATATATTAACTAATGCAGTAAAATATACTAAAGAAGGAAGTATTACATTTAGTATTAATTCCGTAATAAAGAATGATGTATGTAGATTAATTATTTCTGTTGAAGATACAGGAATAGGAATAAAACAAGAAAATTTAAATAAGTTATTTAATAAGTTTGAAAGATTAGATTTAAAAGATAATATTACTATTGAAGGTACAGGGTTAGGACTTGCTATAACTAAGAAACTTGTTGATATGATGAATGGAAAGATAGTTGTGCAAAGTGTATTTGGAAAAGGGTCTAAGTTTACAGTATCAATAGATCAAAGAATAGTTAAAAATCCAACTATAAAGGTTGAAGCAATAGATACAACTCATGAAAAGGTTGAGGTTAAAAATAAAACAGTTTTAGTAGTAGATGATAATAAAATAAATCTAAAAGTTGCTGAAAGGTTATTACAAACTTATGGTGTTATTGTAGAATGTGTTGAAAGTGGGTTTATTTGTATAGATAACTTGAAAAATGGCAAAAAATATGATTTAATATTAATGGATGATATGATGCCAAAAATGAGTGGGGTAGAAACATTACAAAAAATAAAAGCTGAAATACCAGAGTTTGATATTCCAGTGATAGCATTAACAGCAAATGCCTTGACAGGCATGAGAGAAAAGTATTTGGCAGATGGATTTAATGATTATCTTGCTAAACCAATTAATAAGGATGAATTAAATAGAGTTATAAATGAATATTTAAATAAGGAGTGATATCATGAAAGATGTAAATATTTTAATTAACAATGGAGCAAATATTAAAAAGGCTCTAGAACTATTCGGAGATATGGAAACATATGATGCAACACTTGAAACTTTTTTGCAAGAAGTGCCTGGAAAACTAGAAAAAATAAAAGCTTGTAAAGAAATTGGTGATATGGCTAATTATGCAATACTTGTGCATTCTCTAAAAAGTGATGCGAGATATTTTGGTTTTGAAACTCTAGGAGAACTTGCATATGACCATGAACTTAAAAGTAAAGCAAATGATATGTATTATGTAAGTGAACATTTTAATGAGCTTATGACTGAAGCAAATAGAGTGCTTAATTTGGTTAAAAAATATATGGGGGTGGGAATAGTAGATGAATCATCTTATAAAGAACCTGTTAAAACAAGCGATAAAGCAATCTTAGTGGTAGATGATTCAAATATAATAAGAAATTTTATATTAAAAATTCTTGATGATTCTTTTGATGTAATTTCAGCAACTGATGGTAAAGAAGCAATAGATATTTTAGAATCTGAAGAAAAAAGGAAAAATGTTAAAGCTGTTCTTCTTGATTTAAATATGCCAAATGTTAATGGTTTTGAAGTATTAGATTATTATAAAAGTAAAGATCTATTTAGAAGTATTCCAATTTCTATTATAACTGGAGTAGATGATAAAGAATCTATTGATAAAGCATTTAAATATCCAATTGTAGATATACTTCTTAAACCTTTTAATGAAAGAGATGTAAAAAAGATACTTGAAAAAACTATAAATAGTAAATTATAATTTTTGATGAAAAATTGTTTATAATAATATGAACAATTTTTTTGTTAACTTGTTTTATTAAAAAAATAGTGTTAGAATAATTCGTAATTTAATGGAGGATATATGTATAAAGAAATATTTGTTTTGTGCACCGATTATTATAACAGAAGAAGACACTAAAGAATACTATAAGTATATAAATAATTGTGACTATGATAGTTTTGCAGAATTTTTAAGACAACGTTCTAAATTGGAAATGGATACTTTAGTAAGTTTGTTTAAAATGAATTATAACATTCCAATGGATGAAACACCAGAAGTATTTAAAGAAAATACAAGAAAAAGAATACAACTATAAAACAATATATTTAATATTTAATAAGCCATTTTTGGCTTTTTTCTATTTCTTCATAATTTATTTCAATTTCTCCATATTTTTCTTCATATTCTTTAATTCTTTGATCGATTAGATACTCAATTTCTTTATTTATGCTTCTTTTGTTATTGCTTGCTATTATTCTTAATTTATACCAAGATTCTTCTTCAACTCTAATATTACTTGATACTATATTTTTCATAAAATCATGTCCTTTCGTTTAATTAACTTAATTGTACTATTTTAATACTAATTTAGTATAGTTATAAAGTGCTACTATTTTGTGTCTATCATTAATGAAACAATACATAGTAAAATTGATATGAAAGTAAAAGTAGTAGAGGTTGATTTTATGAAGAAGTGCAAAACATTAATATTGATAATTAGTTTTATTATGATAATTAGTTTTTTTATTATTTATAATAAAAAAGAAAATTATATTGATGATAATTATTATGTTCAGAAAAATGATTCATTATTATCAATGAATTTAGAACAAACTGCGGGAGCTGGTGATTATAAAACAGTTACACAGAGTAAGTGGCCTACGGAAGGTTATGTTTTTAATAGTGAGTTGTCAAGATGTGAAAATGGTTCAATGTTAAGTTGGGATGATACAAATAAGTCTGTTGTAGTTAGTGGAAACATTTCTGATAAATGTTATGTTTATTTTGATATATATGTTGTACCAACACTTACAAGTTATATAAAATCATTATATACAGGAACTCAAGGAGAAAACAATTTGTATTTTCATAATGGAACACTCACAAATGATGCAAATGATAACTCATATAGATATGCTAGTGCCGATGTAAATGTAAATAACTATGTGTGTTTTGGTTCCTCAGAAAGCCCATGCCCTGAAAATAATTTATATAGAGTTATTGGAGTATTTGAAGGTAAAGTAAAACTCATGAAGTATTCTTCAATAGGGGATATGTATTGGGATGACACTAGTTCTTATGTTTGGAAAACTGCAAGTTTAAATACTTATTTAAATGGAACATTTTTAAATTCTTTGGGTAATTATTCTAGCAAAATTTCGACTTCAATATGGAGTGCCAGTGAGATTTCTGGAGGTATTGATGACAATATTAAAAATATATTTAATAAGGAAATGTCTGATACTGCAGTTAAAATTAGTGCCAAAGTTGGAATTGTTTATATTTCGGACTTAGGTTATGCAACTGAACCTATAAATTGGGTTGGTAATGGCTGGAAAAAACATGAAGTAGGTTGTTTTGGTGATTTTTATGGTTGGACTATTACATCTGAAGGCGGAGGACTTGCATGGTATGGAAATAGAGGTACTTATACAAATGGTTTTGTTGATTTGGATTTGCATCTTGTAAGACCTACATTTTATTTAAATTCTGATGTTTCTTATATATCGGGTACAGGTGCTAAAACTGATCCGTTCATTATTAATTAACCAATTGTTGGTAAGCCAATAATTGGTTTTTTAAATTTATTTATTTCATCCATAATAATTATAGATAGGTGATTATATTGAAAAATTTAAAAATATTATTAATAAGTTGGTTATTATTACCAATTAATGTCTTTGCATATTCAAACTATATTATCCCTGGTGGAGAAACCCTGGGTATTGAAGTAAATAGTAAAGGTGTAATGGTTATTGGATTTTACCAAATAAATGGTAAATTTAATAAAGGTGTGCCAGTAATAAAAGCGGGTGATTATATTGTTAAAATAAATGATGTAGAAGTAAACACTATTGAAGAATTAACTAAAGCAATTGAAGCAAATGTTAGTTTAGGAGAAGTAAATGTAGAACTAATAAGAGATAAAAAGGTTAGAACTAGTAAATTAGAACTGGTTAAGGATGGGGATATTTATAAAACCGGTCTTTATGTTAAAAATAGTATAACAGGTACGGGTACCCTTACATATATTGATCCTGAAACTAAAATATTTGGTGCTTTAGGGCATGAAATAGTGGAATCTAATACAAATAATATCGTAGAAATTAAAGACGGAAGTATATTTAGAAATTATATTACTGGTATCGATAAAAGCAAAGTTGGATATGCTGGAAGTAAAAATGCTAAATTTTATTATAATACTAAATATGGAAGTATAAATAAAAATACTAACGTAGGTATATATGGAATTTATGATAGTGTATTACCCAATAAGGAAAGGTTAGAAGTAGCAAGAAATGATGAGGTAAAAATAGGAAAAGCAAGTATTGCAACAGTTTTAAGTAAAGAAGAGATTAAATATTATGATATAGAAATTACTAAAATAGATGAATATGCTAAAGTTAAAAATATATCATTTAAAATAACTGATAAAGAGTTACTCGATAAAACAGGTGGGGTTGTACAGGGAATGAGTGGTTCTCCGATTATCCAAAATGGGAAAATCATTGGTGCTGTAACTCATGTTATAATTGATAATCCTACGACTGGATATGGTTTATTCATAACAACTATGCTTGAAGAAGGTGAAAAATAGAGTAGAATCTATTTTTCTTTTGTGTTATTATATTATTGGTGATAATCGTGAAAATATCAATGAAAGATAATATAGAATTATATAGAAAAGTGGATGAGTTAACTAATTTAAATACTGTACCCAAGAGGTATTATAAGGACTTTAAGATATTAGATACTGATGTAAGAATATTTAATGAGGGAAGTAAAAGAATTCTAATTTATGTTCATGGTGGTGGTTTTGTATCAGGTGGATTAAATACTCATTCTAATCTTTGTTATAAGTTATCTAAAAGTTTAAATGTTTGTGTTATATCAATTGATTATAAATTAGCACCAGAATATAAGTTTCCATATCAAATAAATGAAATAAATAAAGTATGTGAAGAAATATTTAAATTAAATAAAGATGTAGCAATAATGGGGGATTCAGCCGGAGCAAATCTTGCATTTGCGGTTGCTTCAGAAAATAGAAAATTAAAATTTAAAGAAATTATTATGGCTTATCCCACAACTCAGACTGATTATACTAGTAAAACAAAATTTAAATCAATAATAGATAATAGTGGTAAAACATTACTTACTAAAGAATCATTACGTGATTATTTTGCTTTATATTTAAAAAGTGATAAGGATTATAAAGATAAAAGAGTAAATTTGCTTCATAATAATTGGTTATTTGGGATACCTCCCGTTACTATAATTACAGGCACACATGATCCACTTCATGATGAAGGTTATGCTTTAAAAGAGAAGCTAGATAGATTCTTAGTTAAAACTAGATACTTGGATTTAAAAGATGCAACTCATGGATTTTTAACAAATATGTTAGAACATAAATATACGGATTTAGTAATAGATTTTTTAAAAGGAAGTGATTTTTTTGAGTAAATGGTATAGTTTAGATAATGCAGCAAAAATATTTCCACCATCTAAAAGTAAGAAAGATCCTAAAATATTTAGGTTTAGTGTAACTTTATTTGATGAAGTTAAAGTAGATGTTTTAAATAAAGCTTTAAATGAAACTTTAGATGAGTATCCAATATTTAAGTCAAGTTTAAGAAAAGGTATATTTTGGTATTATTTAGAAGAAGTAGAAAAGGTTTATGAAGTAAAGAAAGAAGATAAATGGCCTTGTTCTAAAATAAGTAATAATAATTTGTTTGAAGTAAGTGTTTATAAAAATAGAATTAATTTAGAGGTAGATCATGCTCTTACTGATGGAACAGGAACTCTTACATTTTTAAAAAGTTTGGTAGCTAATTATTTAAATAATTTATATAATATTAAAAATAATGAAGTAATAAATGAAGGAAGTATTAAAGAAATAAAAGAAGATGCTTTTAAAAAATATAAAGATAGTAATTTTAAGAAAGTAATAAAAAGTAAAAAAGCATATAGAATTAAGGATGAAAAATATATAGATGATAGACTTAAAGTAATCGAAGGTATTGTAAGTGTTAATGATATTAAAGTAAAAGCTAAGGAGCTTGATTTAACAATTACTGAATATTTAACTAGTGTTTTAATTAAGTCTATTGGAGGATTAAAGAGCAAAAGTAAAAAACCTATAGTTATAACAATACCAGTTAATTTAAGAAAATATTATCCAACATATACAGTTAGAAACTTTTTTAGTGTAGTAAATATTGATTATTTATATAATAATGATTCATTTAAAGACATAACAAAAAGTGTTAAAAAATCTTTTAAAGAAAAATTAGATAAAGAAAATATAAAAGATAAAATGAATAGTATGATAAAGCTAGAAGATATATTTATTGTTAGATTAATACCAGTATTTATAAAAGATTTGGTTTTAAAAATAGCATGTAATATCGAAAACGAATATCAAACTATGACTTTATCTAATATTGGTATTATTAATATGCCAGATATTTATAAAAAATATATTGATTATTTTAGTGTATTTACAAGTACATCTAAAATACAAATGTGTATGTGTTCTTATAATGATAAAATGGTTATTAGCTTTTCATCAAAATTTGTAAATAGTGAAATAGAGAAGAATTTCTTTAAGTTCTTAAGCAAGGTTGGTGTTGATGTAATAATAAATACTAATGATTATGGTGATTATGATGAATAAATGTAATAAATGTAATGTTTTTATAAATACTAAAACAAGTAAATGCCCTTTGTGTGGATGTAATATTAAAAGTAATAATGGAGAAAATGTATTTCCGTATGTAAATTGTTTAGATAAAAAATATCATTTAATGAAAAAAATATTATTATTCTTGTCTTTATGTGGAATATTTATTTCTTTATATATTAATTATTCTATAGCTCACACTCTTAGTTGGTCTTATTTTGTTGTTTTAGGTATTATTACTTTTTGGGTTACTTTACTTATTTCTTTAAATAGTAGAAGAAATTTAATAAAAATGTTATTCTTGGAAATGATTTTTTTGATTATTTTATCATTAATTTGGGATTATTCAACGGGCTTTAAATTATGGAGTGTAAATTATTTATTACCGTTTATTATAGTCTCTTACTTAATCGGAGTATTTATTCTAAATATGTTTATTAAAAAGTTAAAAGGTGAATTTGCCTTTTATACTTGTTTTGCTTCTGTTTTAGGACTTATTCCCGGATTACTTATTATATTAAATAAATTATATGTTAATATACCTAGTTACATTTGTTCAATTTTTAGTATAGTTATGTTAATATATTTATTAGTTTTTAATAAAAAGATAGTTAGGAATGAATTAGAAAAGAGATTTCATATTTAATAAAATTATGTTATACTTTTATTAGAAGGTAGGTTAGTTATGGATATAAGTGTTGATTTAAATAATTATATTTTAAATGTTAGAACTAGTGCATTTATTAGATGTAAAGGTGAGATATTAGTTTGTGAACATAAAAATAAAAATTATTATAGTTTACCTGGGGGACGGGTAAAAGTGGGTGAAGATAGTAAAGATGCTTTACTTAGAGAATTAAAAGAAGAGTTGAATTATGATTTAGATGGAAATGATTTGAGAATTGCAAGAGTAATAGAAAATTTCTTTGTTTATAAAGGAAAAAATATTCATGAGTATTTATTTGTATATTTATGTGATTTAGATGAATCTTTATATAATGGAGATTTTAAAAATTTAGAAAATGATAATATAACTATGAATTGGGTTAAAGAAGATGCATTTATTTTGTTTGATGTAAAGCCTGGCGTAGTAAAAGGAATTATTAGAAATCCAAATGTAGAACATATAGTTTTAAAAGAAAATATTTAGACATTACTAAAGAGCACTCTTTAGTTTTGTTTTTATAATAATTTCATAAAATTGTTAAATAAAACTAAATATTTTTAAAATATACTTGAACAAAATTTAAATTTAATTTATAATTTAGATAGTAAACTAAAGGAGATTTTTCTTATGAGTAAAAATACTAGAGTTATAATTTTATCAATTCTTGCAGTTTTGATTGTTGTAGTTTTATCAATTGGAATAACTACAGCTTTTATGAAACCTGTTGAACAAGGTGGGAATTTAACTGAGATAAGTTTATCTAGTTGTGCAAAAATTAAGCTAACTGGTACCAGTTCAGTTAATCTTTCTAATTCATATCCAATGAGTAGAAATAAAGGGCTTCAAACCACACCATATAGTTTAACTGTCACTTCTTATTGTGATTCTTATGTAGGCTTTAATTTATATATAGCTACTTTAAATACAAATACACTAGATGCATCAAATATTCGTTATATTTTAACTAGTAAAGGTAGTAAAGATGTTATTGTAGAAGGTATATTATCTGAAGCAACTGATGGCGCTAGTGATTTTGATGATGTTTCAAAAACAGAATTAAACACAGGTTTAAAAGGTACTTATGGTAGTATTTATAAAATACATTCAACATTTATTCCTTTAAAGGGTAGTAGTGAGTACGATTTATATCTTTTTGTTGATGAAAATGCAACTAATACAACAATGGGAAAAACATTCAGTGCTGGTGTTGCTGTAAAAGCTTATGATAGAGAAAGAAATTTAGCAGAATATGTAATATCACAATATACAGGAACCCAAGGTGATAATGCACTATATTATCATAACTCCACTTTAACAAATGGAGCAGGAGACAATAGTTATAGATATGCAGGAGCAAGTGATAGCGTAAATAATTATATTTGTTTAGGTTCAG